>Ga0207646_10002828_pt1 | contig 20191 bp, 21 predicted proteins | sample KBSK5502metaG_FD_184343 | JGI IMG/M metagenome (GOLD analysis project Ga0207646, IMG submission 184343) | Corn, switchgrass and miscanthus rhizosphere microbial communities from Kellogg Biological Station, Michigan, USA - KBS K5-50-2 metaG... | ecosystem: Host-associated > Plants > Roots >...
GCTGCCTGTGGTGGCGGCGGTCGCCCAGTATCGCAAGGCGATCGACGATTTTTTCGCGAGTATGCCGGCGGCGCAGTGGGCGCGGACACTGCCGATCGGTAAGCACGGCATCACCACGCCCACCCTGTGCCTTCCACTTATTCGTCCGATCGGTTCACGCCGCCCGCCGCAGGTATTCGTGATGGAGTCCACCTACGCGTGGCATTGCCACCACCCTGCCCTGGCTCGGTGGCTGCACGCTCCGAGACTCGGGTGCGTCTTTAGCCAGGGATAAGTGTGTCCGGGTCCCGTTGTAGTAGTCGACGTACGTCGACAGAATCCCTAGCAGATGGCGTTCGCCAATCACCACGACGTGGTCAAGGCATTCCCGTCGAATGGAGCCAATCACCCGCTCGGCATACGCGTTCTGCCACGGTGAGCGAGGCGCAATAACCGCCTCCCGGATGTCCAACGTCTCGGCCTGACGCGAAAATCGTTCGCCATAGACCTGGTCTCGGTCTCGGATCAGATACCGCGGCGCCTCCTCCTCCACGCCGCACGCCTCGAGGAGTTGCCGCGCCGTCCATTCCGCGGTCGGATGCTCCGTGACGTTGAAATGCACCAGCCGGCGGCGGCCGTGGCTCAGCAGCACGAGCACAAACAGCACTCGAAAGGTCGCCGTCGGCACCGTGAAGAAATCCAAGGCCATCAGATCCGGGGCGTGATTCTTTAATAACGCTCGCCACGCCTGCGACGGCGGCCGCCGGGGCCGGAGCATGTACTTCGAAACCGTCGCCTGCGAGACCGTCAGGCCGAGCTTCAACAGCTCGCCGTGGATCCTCGGCGCGCCCCAGAGCGGATTCGCGCCGCTCATCTGCCGAATCAGATCCCGCAGGTCCCTCCCAATCGCGGGCCGACCCCATCGGCGTCGACTCTTCCACGACCAATAGCGTCGAAACCCGTGCCGGTGCCAGCCGATCACGGTTTCCGGCCGCACCAGCTGCAGCGAATGCCGCCAGCTCGTCCACAGCCTCGAAAGGAAAACCCAGAAGATCCGGTCCGTCTTCGTCAGCCGCGGCCGCGGTCCGCGTGCCTTCCACACGGCGAGTTGCTGCCGAAGCGCAAGGTTCTCGAGCGCCAACTCACGGTGCGTGCGAAAACAGCTTCTCAGTGTCCCGAAGAGGATTCGGAGCCATCGGACCATGACCGGCCAAATATCGGATCGATCCGCAGAATGCAAATGAATCGCACCGGACGACTTTTTAGAAGGGACAGCTCGCCCATCATAGATTTCACCGGATAGCGCCAAAGCGAAACAACCGAACCAACTTCTATCTGCGCGGCGTTTGCCATACTTCAACCCCTATCTGCGCCTCGACGCCGAGCGGCGCGGCGAAGAGCGCAATGCTACCCGTGAAGAACTGGGGGTCCACTGCCGCTGAGAGGCCGACTCGGGCTGTGTTTCGAAGTTCACGTCTTCACTAATAGCAGGTGATACTTCCGTCGTCGTTCGGCATGACGCGCTGATGCCGGAGAGCAATCCATGTTCCGCTCAGACGATCTCACCCACCACTGTTCGGTGCCGTCCGGTCGAATTACTCGGCCATAGTCTGCCGGCTGGTAGGTCGCTTTCTCAGGTCGATCCTTGCCGTGTCCCTTCATGCGTTGCCTTGGTTGCCAGCGACGCTCCTCAGGTACGACGGACGTACGGCCTGGAGGGCGTCTACCAGGGCGTGTCCCAGCAGGAATCTTTCGTCTTCATGGCCGTAAACATAGAGAGGCTAGGACGCCTACGCCGCCGCTCAGCTCTTCTTCCCCGTCTGGGCCACAAAGCCGCTGACCTGCGGCACGACCTTGGTGCCTTGGCACTTCGGGCACTTCACGTCACCCTTCTCCCGCTCCGCGAAGGTCATGATCAGTTCGAAGGGCTTGTTGCACTTCTAGCACATGAACTCATAGGGCGGCATGGTACATCCCTCGTTCTTTCCTCGCCGTGACCCCCAAGGACCGTGAGCGCCGGCCTCCTCCACGTCGTGGTGGACTCTTGGGACCAGCGGGATCATACCGCTTTCCGCGGTGGCGGCGAGCGGCGCGGCGAGCACGGCGCCTAGGTCAGTCACGAAGGCGTCAGTCACGAAGGCGCGGCGGTCCACTACTCGAGCACCTGATCTGCCCGCAGCAGCAACGACGGCGGGATCGTGAGGCCGAGCGCCTTCGCGGTTTTCATGTTGATCACGAGCTCGAACTTTGTCGGCTGCTCGACGGGCCAGTCAAGGTGTCTCGGTGTTCATCGATGACGTGAATCGTAGGTGGATGTCTTCACCGGCGGCTCGGGCTCGAAGGCGAAGTCGTGGTCGGCGAAGGTGTAGCCGTACCAGGGTTTGTTGCCTGCGCGGCCTAGCTGGTGTCTTAGATTTCCGAAGGCGCGATAGATAAGGTTGTAGGGCTGGCCGTGGTACTTAACGAGGATGTCGCGCCAGGAGCGCGGAGCCTGCTTGATGAAGGCGGTCATGTCGGCGGTGATCTGCTCTTCCGTCATCGGCGTGACGTTGGCCGGGGGCTCGCCGAGATCGACGGCTGAGGACCAGGTGAAGCTGTCGGGATCCCAATTGCCGACGAGGGGTATGGTGCAGTCCATGCCGATCTTGGAGGCGTAGAAGGGGTGATCGGGATCGGCGATCTTGGGGTCGGTGGACATGGTGTTGCACTGCGGGATGATGATGGTGTCCTTGTCGGGCATGTAGCGGAAGGCCATGCACTGCGCGATGCGGTTGTCGTCCCAGATGTCGACGTCGTCGTTGAAGACCATGGCGATCTTGGGGAGTCCCTGCTTGGAGCTGGTGAGCATGATGGCGAGGGCCTGCTTGGCATCGCCGCCGCCGCGCGGGCGGATGGAGGCGTAGGCGATGTTGGATAGGCCGCCTGCAGGGCAGCGCACATCGACGACGTCGATTCCTCCCTGGCCGAGGGCGTTGAAGAGATCGCTTTCTACGGCGGGAAGCTGAATCATGTTGTCGGTGAAGCCGGGATGTTTACCGCCGATGGTAGCGTGCTGGTAGATGGCGTTTTTGCGATAGGTCATGCAGGTGATGACGACGCGAGGATTGTGCTTGAGGCCGCCGCCGTACATTCCGGTGAACTCGCCGTAGGGCCCTTCGTCGTGGACCCAGCCTTCGGTAGTCATGACCTCGCCTTCGAGGACGATCTCCGCGTTTGCGGGAACGAACAAGTCGCTGGTCTCGCACTTGACGAGCTTTGCTGCTTGTCCGTAGAAACTGCCGAGAACCTCGAAGTCCTGGGTCTCGGGGGGCACGCCTGCGAGTGCGGCGAGCTTGTCGAGCGTGGGGCCTCCGAGGACGATGGCGACCGGCATGTTCTGCCTGCGAGCCTGGTACTTGAGGCCGTTGAGGCGGCCGCGGTGGCTGGTGCAGGTCATGTCGAAGTTCTTCTCGTTTTTGGCGCGAAACATGGAGCGGTAGACGCCCCAGTCGATGACGTTGGTGTCGGGGTCCTTGGTGATGACGAGGTTGTCGTTGGTGTAAGAGTGGCCGTCGCGATCGTGATGGAGGAAGAGAGGAAGGCGGGTGATGTCGACATCGTCGCCTTGGAGAATGATCTCCTTGCAGGGCGCGGTCGTGACGATCTCGGGCTCGATGCGGCCTCTGGCGAGCTCAGCGATGCGGGCCCCGGACTCGTTGCGCTTGCAGCCGAGTGCCCAGGCATATTGCTCGTGGGTGGCGTAGGCATTGGCGAGAAACGAGAACTCGCAGCCGGTGATTTTTTCGACCAGCACCGCCTGCTGGGGATACTGCTCCATGATGAGGGGGAGCTGATCGACGCGTTTTACGTCCTTGATGCGAACGAGAAGGCCGGCTTTTTCCATTGCGTTGGTGAAGTCGACCAGGCTCTGCTGCCCGCGCGTGTTGCCTGACCAGGTCATCGGCATAACTAGAGCTCCTTCTGCAGTTTCTCTTTTCTATTGCTGGAGGCCGGGCTGCTCTTTCAAAGAAGATACGGAAGGGGGTTGGAGCAGCCGATAGAACGGTACGAGGGTGTGCTAGTCGTGAGTTTTGGCGAGACGGAAACCCTCGGCTTCCTGCTGCAGACGCCCAAGTAGGACTCCCCATAGGGTGTCGCACTTCTGATGATTGGGGTCGCTGCCGGCGCGTTGGCGATGCTCCAGCCGGATGAGGGTGCGAGATTTGTCTGCGTCGGACAGCGTAAAACTTACCTCACTGCCTTTCGCGTTTCCAGGACCCTCTTCGCAGCGCCACGTGATCTTGTCGTTGGTAGCTTCGACGACCTGCCAGCGAAAGGCAGGTCCGTCCGGGTAGGCGACCGTCCATTCCTGGGGGCCGCCGGAGACGCGTGCTCGATTCCAACGCTCGAGTGCAGCCAGGGTTGTGAGTGCTTCGATGATCTTTGGCCGAGAAGCGCCCACCTTCAGTTCATGCTGAATGTCCCCCATACACGTTTCTCCTTTGCAGATAGCGGGGCCCAGCTGCGAATAGATTCTACCGTCGTTGCTTCGTTGCTTTTGGCGGCTAATTAGCTGGGGTGTTCCGTGGGGTCAACGACCCCGCAGCGTTGAGACAATTTACCGGGTCGCTGAGTCCGGACGGTCCGTTGGCGTGGGACCGTCGAGCCGTTGCAACTGATGAGGCGGTAGAGGGCGGCTGAGCGTGACGAAGGTGACGTTGACGGCGCTCCATCCTTGAAGACGCGTTCGCTCTGGCCTCGCACAGAATGACTCGAACTGGAGCCGCCCGAAAAGCTTCGACCGTTGGCTTATCGCGCTAAACGCTTGCAATCGGCGGTGTCAAACCTGACGGCTGTACGCGTCGACAATGACAAGACCGTCGCTCGGCGGCGTAGAAAGAAGATCCGCGATGATGGCATACTCCGACCCGAGGGTAGCCAGCAGAGCATGAACTCGCCAGGTGACTGCGCGCTCCATAGCACTGCTCCGTCCAGCCAAGCCAAAATAGTTACAGGCGGCCTCCCGCCGGGACGATCGTCCCCCCCCGGTGCGATCGAGTCGCGCCCATCTGAGGACGTCCCCGCCGCTTGTGAGCGACGGTGACGCCCGCCACCGAGGCCATACTATTCATCGGAGCTGGGCTTCTTTCCGGCTTCATCAACACTCTCGCGAGCAGCGGGTCGGCGGTCACGCTGCCGCTCATGATCCTCATGGGGATACCAGCGCCGATCGCCAACGGGACGAACCGGTTGCCGCTGCTGGTCGGCGGTCTCTCGGCGGTGCTGACCTTTCATCGTGCCGGCGTGGTGGACTGGCGCTACGGGCTTGTGCTGTCGATTCCGATCGTCTGCGGCACCGCGGCGGGGGCGGCCCTCGCCTCCGTGCTGAACGCGGAGACCATGGGCTGGGCTGTCATCGCAGCCGTCATTGCGGCGTTCATCTTACTAGTCAGCAACCCAAAGCGTTTCCTACGCGATGCCGCGCCCGGAGGGCCGCGGATCAGCTGGGCCACCGCGGGCGTCTTCGTGGCGATCGGGTTGTGGGCCGGATTCATCGTCCTCGATGCCGGAACGTACATGCTGCTTGGGCTCGTGGTCCTGGTGGGGTACGACCTGATCCGTGCGAACGCGATCAAGAACTTGTTGGTGATCTGGATCAGCCTCGTCTCACTGATCGTGTTCTCCGTAGATCGAGAGGTGAATTGGCGAGTCGCGGTGTTCCTGTCTGTCGGCAGCGCGCTGGGTTCCTGGGCCGGCGGGCTGCTTGGCACGAAGGCGTGGGCGAAAGTATGGGTGTTCCGTCTGCTGCTCGTCGTAATTCTCGCCGAGATTCTGCAGCTGCTGCATCGGTTCGGCATCATTCGCCTCTAGCCCTTCACCGGCAGCCGGTACATCCCGCACGTTGTCGTGATCCCAGTCATCGGAATCGCGGCTGACGACGCCGGCCGTGACGTCAAACACGTTCAAGTTCTTCCGATAATGACGTCCTGCCACGGAGTGCCGTTGCGACGCTCGATGTTCCCGGGGGGATTCTCGTAGCGGCGGAGGAGGCATTCTTCGCCATGCCCAGCATCAGAACGAGGTTCGCCCGTGCCGTGACGGCGCGGCTCAGCCGAACGTGCGGTCGAGATAGTCGGCCAGCGCTCCCGGGTCGGCCGGTCGGGCGCTGAACCCGATGTACCCATCCGGCCGAACCAGCACGAGACTCTCGTCATCATGCGGATGCGTCGCGATCGGCACGCGCGAGCGGCGCACGACGGTATCGACCGCCAGTGTCCGAGGCGCGAGGAGGTGGCGACGGTCAGAAGAGAGGCCCGGCATGGACAGCCAGTCGCCGGCCGTGGGACTGTCGGGCGCCATCGAGCCGTGGGAAGCGACGATCGGGCTTCGGCGACGATCTAAGATGCGAGTGCCGTCCCGCAGTTCGTAGGCCGAGAACATGCGCGTGCCCTCGCGGACGGCCCGCAGGTTCTCCAGCTGGCCTCGGCCCCAAGCGAGCCGGGGTCAAGGTTCATGTGGCGGACGATGTAGTTGATCGGGTTCTCGCCGGTGGCCGCGAACGCGTTCAGGGCGCCCGGCGTGGCCATAGGGACGTTGCCGTCCGCACTGGTCGCGGTTCTTCGTGAAGCGGTCGGCGAAGACAGGCGCGACGGCGGCTCACCGGTGCGGAACGCGCGCGAGCGCTCCTTGAATGTCATCCAGCGTGGACCGATGAGAACGAACGCGACAGCCGCCATGCTACGGCTGGTGGAGCATCACGGTGGAAGAGATGGGCGACGCGATAATCACGTTTGGCGTGAGACGTCGGGGACAGCCCACGCTGGTGCGACAGCAGTGTGGCCTCGTCGATTCCTGGGTGATTCCTGGGTAAACGAAAGGGGTTAGCGGCTGCAACGTCCGCTACCCCCTCGAATCGAATGGTTGCGGGGGCCCGCAACGCAGAATGTTACACGGCCCCCGAGGCGTACTGGCTTGATCGGCGTTGATTCAATTCTGGGATGACGGGTGTGCCGATCCGCTCACCCACCATGCCGGCTAGCCCGCTTGGCCCTTTCGGTGGTACCTAGTCGGATGCCGCGGCTGTTTCAAAACCACATCCTCCGTGGCTTCAGCGTCTCTTGAATTCCATCGCCGTTGCGACCTGCTCAGGGTTGCGGCGCGGCATATGCGCAAAGGCCCTGTCGAATCACCAATCACCACGAATCACCTGACGCTCACCCGGGCGCCCGGGCCGGGTGCTGAGCGCGTCGTCGCGCGTGTGGACTCCGAGTGGACTCCGAGCACCACACGAGGACAGACCGAGCGGCCGGCGCTGGCGGCGATGGTGTCGAACAACCATTCATCACCGTTTCATTCTCCGTGAACGGAACGGTTGAAAAAGTACGCTCCCGTGCGCGCGGCTCCGAGCGCGCGTAGCGCGCGGGCAAAAGACACGAGGCTTGTCGGTGTTCGGAAGGTCCACACGGCCCTACGTTTCTCGCTTTGACCGTGCATATGGTGTCCATCGACGACTGCAAAGACGACTGCTTGGCAAAGCGGCGTCATGCGAGGAGGTCGGATCGTGATCTCTGGACCAACGCGTTTATGCGACTAACCGCGATCCGCGGAGCGGTGACGCTCCTCTCCCTGCTTGCCGCCACCGGTGTCGTCGCGGCCGATCTGGTGGCGGCGATCTTCTTCGACGCCATGCGATTCGATCCCGATCACCCCCGCGCGCTCACGAGCGATCGTTTCGTGCGGAGCAAGGGGCACGCGGTGCCCGTGCTGTACGCCGCCTAGGCCGAGATCGGAGTCATCAAGCGCGAGGAGCTGTACCTGGGGGGGCGGAGCGACAAGAACCGGTCGCTTCCGCGGTCCGATCACGCGGGAGAGCGGGACTGCCGAGAGGGGAGGGCCTTTATCCCGTCTATGCTCTGCCGAGATTGATATGGCATCAACGGCCGTTTCGGTCGATTTCAGCTCCCGTGACTGAGGTTGATCAACCACTCAATCAAAGGAGAGACGCCATGCCTTTCATGCATCTGCTGTCCGATCCAGGAATGAACTACACCCTTAACCGGCCATTGCTAGACGGCACATCACCGGCCCGTCTCAAGGAGGTCGGAGCCATCGCACCCCAGATCAAAGACTACGATAGCTGGCATACAGCTTGGCTGGGACTTGCCAAACGCGCGGAAGCCGAAAAGCGGTGGCTGGACGCCGCCTCCTACTACCACGGCGCGGAGTTCTATCTGCCTGCCGGCGAAGTGCGCAACGGACTCTACGATGACTTCGCGCGAACGTGGGCTCTTGGAATGAAAGGTGTCGCTGGTTACGAGCACATTGCGGTTCCATATCCCGGCGGAAAACTGCCGGGGTTCAGACTTCAGGCAAAGGGTCAAGAGCGCAGTGTGTTCATCTTCACGGGCGGGTACGACTCGTTCGTCGAGGAGTTCTATGCCTTTCTGCTGCCGCTGACCGAACTCGGCCTCACCGTGATTGCCTTTGACGGCCCTGGACAGGGCGGTGCCCTGCGGCAAGGCATCTATTTGGATCATGCGTGGGAGAAGCCGGCCAAGGCGGTCCTCGATTACTTTAAGCTCGATGCAGTGGACTGGCTGGGGGCTTCCTGCGGTGGCTACATGTCGATCCGCGCGGCCGCGTTCGAGCCGCGGATCAAGCACATCATCTCAATGCCCACGTCGTATTCAGGCCTCGATATGACTCTGAAGCAAATGCGGCCGGGCAAGGCGCAAGAGCTCATATCTCTGTTCAAGGCCGGAGACCGCAAGGGGACCGAAGCTCTCGTCCGAAGGGAGCGCCTGCCGAGCTCGGTCTTCGAATGGTGCATTGTTCAGGGGATGCACATCACGGGAACCAAGACGCCGTTCGATTTCCTTATCTCGATCGCGGAGTCCTCATTGGACGGCATTCTGCACCATGTAAAGCAGGATATCCTGCTGACTGAAGGCGAGCAGGATCACCTGTTCGATGTGGGCTGGATCCACCGGACCATGCGCGAGCTCGTGTGCGCTCGGTCGGTGACGGCGAGGATATTCACGGCGCGCGAGGGCGCGGAGCAACATTGCCAGCTCGGAAACTCAGCAGTCGCGCGTCACGAAATCGTCCGATGGCTTGCGCGCTTCTACCCCGGCATGCCCATTAAAGAGAACACTACAGCAGCAACTAACGTCGCCGCTTGATCTCGGCTGCCGTTCGCGTGAGGGGTCCCTTCCCCCCTTTTGGGGAGAGGGACCAAGGAATGGCGATTGATTTAGAACCTCGTTGGTGGCTCACGGGAAGAGATCGGGGCTGATCTGCGTCTCAATGCATCTACACAGTGCACACGAGAGGAAACTCACGGGGCTTGATCGCGGGGAGATTGCAGCGCCCGAACTGGCCGGACCCCAGCATGCACCGAGTCGCATCGAACGACTCACTATGAGTGCGAATGGAAGCCTGGCGGATGGGTGAAATCGCTCGACGACCGGAGGCCACCACGTTGGCCTTGACCGACGATGGCCTTCTCATGGAAGTTCTCCACTCGATTCAAGGATCCGTAGAAAGGGCTCTTCGCTCTCTCGTCTACGATGTTTGCAAACGTCGGCTGTGCTGGTCATTGGGTTGGCGTTTAAGATCGGTGCTGCTCTCTTCTGGGCGCTACTGATTGGAATCCTTCTTGGGTCGTTCGCCGTTGGCTTTCGACGTTGGTTCTAAAAGGCTGCCGCCGGCCATCTGAGCCCCGGGGATTAGCACGCCGCCAGGTCGCGCGTTTGCCTGTTTTAAGACGCTCGACGGCCTTGGGGATGGGGAGAAGCCCCCCGGCTACGCGCTCGGGCCGCCTTCTAGCGGCGCCAGGCGCCTGAGACGCTGCCCGGCGCCGGCGAACTCGATAGCCCGCTGTATAGCCGTGCCTTCAACGCTCTGTAACTCAACGCCAGTACGCGACTCTTCCGGCTGCGGCGTTTCGATCGGGAATGGAACCGAGCCTGACCGTGTTTGCTGGACGGTAGAGCGTGGCCACTGGCGCTTGCCAGAAAAACACGGGTTCGATTCCCCAACGGGATACCCACGTCGTTGGACATGGGCGCGTTCACCTGGGCGGGCGAGGCCGAAGCGTAAATTCTGTGGTGGCCCCAACGGGATTTGGCAGTGAGGTGAGTCCGTTCCGCCTCCCCTTCGAGGGGCTGGCTCTTGTCAACGCCTAGTCGCCGAGTCGTTGAGAGCGGGCCACCTGACCCGGGTCTCGGAATTGCCTACGGCGGTCCGCACGGCGTGAAGCAGCCCCAATGGCGATTGGGCGGCCGGACGGTTGTCCCAACAATCTTCTGAACGGGATTAGCGCTTTAGTAACCGAGAAGCCTCGGCTTCGAGCGGGCCGTGGTGCGCCCTCGCCGCCGCGCAGCCGCTACCGCGACCGGGTCGGCATGCGATGCGCCTCGTTGTACGGCATCCCCGGGGAGTGCGTTTCAGTCCAGTGGTAGCTGCGCTGCCTACGACGGCGCCGTGCGTCGGCACGGCCCGATCAGCCGCGGCCGAGGCCGCGTTTCCATCTGGGCATAGTCACCCTCCGCCTCGATGCCGCTTTCTTGAAGAAACTCCGCCTTGACCGCCTTCCGTCCGGATAGCAGGATTGCCGCGGGTCGGGAGCCGCTAGTGGATTGGGGGCGAAAATGGACGTCATGGGCTGGCTACGTAAGCTCGGACTCGCACGCTACGAAGCCGCCTTCCGGAACAACGATAGCAGTGGCGACCTCGTGACGAGACTCACGGGCGAGGACCTCAAAGAAATCGGGGCTGAGTTCGTCGACCATCGGCGGCGATCGCTCTGCGCCATCGCCGCGCATTGAATGGCCGACCAACGAAGGGCGGCTTCCTTCGCCTCGACCTGGAGATCACCTACCGTGGCGCGTTCGAGGACCGCACATATCAGACTCGCGTCGAAGCCAGCGAACCCGTTCCGGTGGGGAAGTTAGGCGGTCGCAGGGAAACGCCAATGCAGATCGTGAGGACGGAGACGACGTAGCTCCGACGGAGACAAGCCGACAATGAACGCCCACTCCTTCTTCGTGACAATCCTCGCCGCTCTGCTCGCCGTGCTCACGCTGGTTGCCTGCGTCGCAGGCTTGGCGTCGTCCGCGTGGGCTGAATGTGCGTGGGTGCTGTGGCAGCGCGAAGTGATCGACAAGCGCGAGCTAGGCTGGACACCTCGCGAGAGCTTCAAGACCGTCAGGGAGTGTAGGCAACGCGAGTCGAAGGCGGACACTGGATACAACCGTGAAACGCAGAAGCTGGAACCCATACCGGGCGGTCACAGGATCTGCCTCCCCGACACCGTTGATCCGCGAGGGCCGAAGGAGACGAAGCGATGAGCAGTCTCGGTCGATGGGCTGGCGACGAACTGCATTACTACGACTACACGCCCGACACCGTGAAGCGCGAGCCTGACCGGGACGCCTACATCGTCGCCGAAGTGTTCGTCTACGATGCGGCAAAGGTCGAGAGGGTGGCGATCCGAGTAATGGTGACCGGCCAGGAGCTTCACAGCGGGCGCCTGACTTTGGACGACGCGATCCGTCGCGGCGAAGCTGTCCGTGACCGGGCGATCAACAAGCATCGCGCCCACCTGCCCATGGGCCATCGGGCCGTGCTGTGCAACCTCCACGGACACGAGATCGAAACGAAAGAAGGGGAATCACAGTAGTCGCGATAATCGCGTCAACTACAAAATCACTCCGATACTTCCACACGCGGAACCAATGACGCGTTGACAACGATTCAGTGATGCGATGTTGGCGCGCAATCTCGCGAAACCATTCCAGACGTGGAATCATTCCACCGACCGCTGGCCGTCACCATGGAAAACCCGTGTGATGCTCCTCGCGCGCACACCAATGGTGCGACTTCAAGAGAGCACGAGGAGGAACCATGGACTTCACGATCAGCGTAAAGGGCGAAGCGGGGTGCGAACTGAAGATCATTCCCCGTGAGAAGGGCAGCACCAGCGGCGATGCGTTCGTGGAGCTAGACGAGAACGTGGTGTGGACGCCGGCCGACCTCCGCAAGATGGCGGTGGCGCTAGAAGCCGCAGCCCGGATGCTCACAGCCTGAGCTTCAGCAGCAGCAGCACCACGCGGGGCCGTTCGCTCATACACAGGGACGGCCCCCGTTTACTTCTGGCGAAAATTTCCGTGAGGGTAGCCGATAACGCCAGCGACAGCGATCCCCCGTGGCCGGTGGGGGTGGGGGCGCCCCCGACAGCATGTGAGCGAACCGGCCCCACCCACCCACCGTGCGCGCTGCTCTGGTCGTGCTCGTCGTTGGTGGTCGCCGTCGCTTTGCTGGCCTGAAGCTGACGCTGCTGTCGTTCGTGTCCGACACCACGCCGTACCGGAATCCCCTCCGTTCAAGCACCTCGTAACCTCGCGAAGTCACGCACGGTCGCTCTTGGTGATTCAGCCGTACCGAATCCAGTTCTCTTCTGGACGGTGTGACGCCACTCAAATGCGCGTTCTAGTTCTGCTCATACCTGCGACGGTATCCCGACCGCATCCACACGGATCGCTGCTTATCCAACCACGGGAGGCTCGCCCTATTGCGGTCTCCAACGAGAGGAGGCGATCTCCCTGGACGACGGGGCACTTCAGTGTGATTCGTGATCGAGAGTGATTATTTTGAGGTCTGCGGTCGGTATCGCCGCCTCATCGTTAAAGAAGACTCGCGGGCACGGCAGAGCAGCGTGTCGTCGCTCAAAAAGCGCGCGGTGCCTTAAAGGTTCCTTCACTCGGGGCCGACATGCCAGGTCAAGCATCACGGGCATCGCGGTGAGGAACGGGTCCGAGATGCGGACGGATCAGCGCGCTCGACCGCGAGGGATGTCATTCCAGAAGAAGCGTGGTGAGCGTCGCCCGGCAAGCCTTATCGCCTTTGTCCGGTTTGATCCGTAGACGCAAGTGGCTGACTGCCTCGCCGTTTATCGACCACTCTTCGTGCTCGAGCGTCGTCCCGGGCGGGCTGAAGTTGTACTCCTGACGCATGATTTCGCGATAGGTCTGCCCCCCGTCCTGCGAGAGGGATACCGCCATTTCTTGCGTGCGGCTGATCTCCCGCTCCTCAACCTCGACCAGGATCTTACGAATAGTCTGCGGGGTGTCAAACGCCAGAATCAGCGTCTGTTCACCCGACTGGGCGGCAATCCAGCGACTTGCCCCCGGCCCTCGCTGACCGTCGAACGCGTAGTCGATCGGATGGCGCGGATCTTCAGAGCTAATGAGCACCGTTGCCACAGCGGCGATATCCTTCTCTGCGGCGCCACGACTAGAGATGGTCCGATGTGTTGTCAGAATCTGTTTGCGTAACATTTGATCCTCCATCTTCTCGACAGCGCTCGGCCTTTTCACACAACCTTCAAAAGGATATCCGCGGGGTCCGCGGGATCTGCGATGCGACGGAGTGTGCTCATGCTATCGCCCTTTCCATCATCCAGAAAGGACCTGAACCACGCAGTGTGTCGCCGCGTCGATCATTCGGCGCTCGGGCTGGCCCGTGCACGGCGTCCGTCTTGATGACGAGCACCACAACGTCGCCAAGTCGATGTCCTGATCGTCAGCGGCGACCCCGAGCACCCGCCTCAGCAGGCCGTCGATCTGTTCCTGTCCCTACAGCGTGTCGGGATTCGCATCCGCTCACCGCTTGGAGCATCCGCTCGTCGTTCACCCGCTCCGGGTCAGAGCAGGCCGAGCTGAAGTTTGGCGGCTTCAGACATCTTGCAGCTGTCCCAGGGCGGATCGAAGACGATCTCGACCCGGGTGTCGGTGACGCCTGGCACTGCCCGCACCTTCTGCTCCACGTCGGCCGGCAACTCCTGGGCGGCTGGGCAGTTGGGCGAGGTGAGCGTCATGCGGACGTGAACGGCGCCCTCGGCGGCGACGGTCACGCCGTAGATCAGCCCGAGCTCGTAGATGTCGACGGGGATCTCGGGGTCGTAGCACGTGCGTAACGCCGCGACGACCTCGCGCTCGATCGTGGCCTGATCGGCCATACGTGCCTCCTGTTGCCTATTCGGTCGAGACAGGCTCGGCGGCCCCATGGAGGGCGGCTTGGAGCGTGTGCCACGCGAGCGTCGCGCACTTGATCCGGCTCGGGAACTCGCGGACGCCGGCGAAGACGGCGAGCTTGCCGACCTCGGCGGTGGGACCGTTCGCGCCGGTCAGCATCGCGTGGACGCTGTGGAAGAGCGCGTCCACCTCCCTTTCCGGCTTGCCGATGACGCTCGCGGTCATCATGGACGCCGCCGCCTTGGAGATGGCGCAGCCCGCCCCCTGGAAGGCGACGTCCTTGACGACGCCGTCCTCCACCGTGATCTCGACGATGATGCGGTCGCCGCAGAGGGGGTTGTAGCCCTCGGCGGTCCGGTTCGCGTGTGCGATCTTGCGGAAGTTCCGCGGCTTCCGGTTGTGGTCGAGAATCACCTGCTGGTAGAGGTCGCGAAGATCGGACATCAGCCGAAGATCTCCCGGGCCCGCTCGATCGCAGCCGCCAGCGTCTCGAGCTCGGCCCGAGTGTTGTAGAACGCCATCGAGGCGCGGGCTGTCGCCGGCACGGCGAATCGCTGCATCACCGGCATGGCGCAGTGATGCCCGGCGCGGATCGCCACGCCTTCCTGGTCGAGGATCGTGCCGAGGTCGTGGGCGTGCACGCCGTCGAGAACGAACGACAGTACGGCCGCCTTGTGGCGGGCGGTGCCGATGAGCCGCACGCCGGAGATGGCCGACAGCAGCTCGGTCCCGTATGCGAGTAGCTCGTGCTCGTAGTCTCGGATCTGTTCGAGGCCGAGCCCCGCGATGTACTCGAGGCCGGCGGCCAGTCCGATGGCCCCCGCGATATGCGGCGTCCCTGCCTCGAACTTGTACGGCAGCTCGTTGTAGGTCGTCTTCTCGAACGTGACGGACTTGATCATGTCGCCCCCACCCTGAAAGGGCGGCATCCGCTCGAGCCACTGCTCCTTGCCGTAGAGCACGCCGATGCCCGTCGGCCCGTAGGTCTTGTGACCGGAGAAGACGTAGAAGTCGCAGTCGAGATCGCGCACGTCGACGGGCTGGTGAGGCACCGCTTGGGCACCGTCGACGAGGACGGGGATGTCCTGCTGATGGGCAAGACCGATGATGTCCTTGATTGGCGTCACCGTGCCGAGCGCGTTCGACACCTGGGTGATGGCCACCAGCTTGGTGCGGGGTCCGAGGAGGCGCGCGTACTCCTCCATGAGGAGGTCGCCCCGGTCGTCGATGGGAACGACGCGGAGCCGTGCGCCCTTCTCCTCGCACAGCATCTGCCACGGGACGATGTTGGCGTGATGCTCGATAGCCGAGATGACGATCTCATCCCCCGCGCCCACGAAATGGCGCCCGTAGCTCGCCATGACCAGGTTGATGCCCTCCGTCGCCTGGCGGACGAAGACGATCTCTCGCGCTGAGGCGGCGTTCAGGTGGCGCTGGATGCGGGCGCGCGCACCCTCGTAGGCCTCGGTCGCCCGCTCGCTCAGGAGGTGCACACCTCGGTGGACGTTCGAGTTGTCGAACGTGTAGTAGGCGACGAGGGCGTCGATGACCGCCTGGGGCTTCTGGCTCGTCGCCGCGTTGTCCAGGTAGACGAGGGCCTTGCCGTGCACCTGCTGATGCAGCGCGGGAAAGTCCTTGCGGATCCGCTCGACGTCCCAGATCCCATTCGGGAAGCTGGGAGTCACGAATGCATTTCGGGTCATACGATCTCCTTCGTGATCCGGTCGCTCCCGAGCCGTGCCATCAAGAGACGGTCGAGGTAAGCCTGGAGCGGCTCGACCGCCACGCGCTCGAGCACCTCGTGCGCGAACCCATACGTCAGGAGCGCACGCGCCGTCTCCTCTCCCAGCCCGCGGCTCTTCAGATAGAACAGCGCCTCCGGCGCGAGCTGCCCCTCGGCGGCGCCGTGGGTGCATTTCACGTCGTCGGCGAAGATCTCGAGCTGCGGCTTGCTGTCCACCTCGACGCCGTCGGACAGGAGCAGGTGCTTGTTCGTCTGGGTGGCATCGGTCTTCTGGGCGTCCGGCCGAACGATGATCCGCCCGTTGAAAACCGCGCGGGCGGTCCCGTCGAGCACACCCTTGAAGAGCTGCCGGCTCGCGCAGCGGGGCACTGCATGGTCAACGGTGACGTGGTGGTCGACATGCTGTCGGCCGCCCACGACGTACAGCCCGTTGATGGCGCCGCGCCCACCCTCGCCAGCGAACTCGAGTGTCAGCGTGGTCCGCGCGAGCCGGCCCCCGAAGGTTGCTTCGCACGTGTCGAACGCGCTGTCGCGCCCGAGCGCGGCGTGAACTGTCGCCACGTGGAAGGCCTGCGCGCCCTGCTCCTGGAGCACGTAGTGGTCCACGGCCGCGCCGGGACCCGCAACGATCTCGGTGACGGCGTTGGTGAAGTACGCCTCGTCGGTGATGCCCACGTACCGCTCGACCAGGGTGAGCCGGCTGTGGAGGCCCGCGACGATGAGGGTGCGCGGCTGCGCCACGACGCCTGGTGTCGTCGCCAGGAACACGAGCTCGATGGGCGTCTCACTGCGCACCTCGGGCGGCACGGAGACGAAGCCGCCGTCCTCGACAAAGGCCGTGTTGAGCGCGGCGAAGACGTTTCTGTCCCAGCGGACGTGACGGCCTAGGTGCCGCTCGATCATGTCGCCGTCGGTGATCATCCCCGCGGCCAGGCTCGCCACCTGGCCGCCGCCGGGGAGCGGGCGTGCCGTCGAGAGCTTTGGCGAGTACCGGCCGTCGACGAAGACGAGGCGCGCCCATTCCACGCCGGGCAGCGCCAGGCGCTCGAGCGCCTCGGCCGGTACGCCGGCCGGCGACGGCGCGGCCGGTCGGAACGGCGTCGCCGCGAGCGACGTGAGATTCGTATAGCGCCAATCCTCGTCTCGGGTCGTCGGGAACCCGGACTCCGCGAATCGATCGATGGCCCGGCGCCGGAACGGCGCGAGCCACGATGGGCTCCGGAAGGCGCCCCGGCGGTCGAGGGCCTCGAACTCAGCGAGGTAGCGGTCCTTGGCGGTGGCGACGGTGGTGGTCATCGCGCCACGCTACTGCCCGCGGGCTCGCCGGCGGTGACCTCTTCCCGGATCCAGTCATAGCCCTTCCGCTCGAGCTCGAGGGCCAGCTCCTTGCCACCGGACTTCACGATGCGGCCGTCGAAGAGCACGTGGACGCGGTCCGGCTCGACGTACTGCAGGAGCCGCTGGTAGTGCGTCACCAGGATCATCGCGTTGTCGGGTCGCCGCAGGCGGTTCACGCCCTGCGCGACGGTCTTGAGCGCGTCGATGTCGAGGCCCGAGTCCGTCTCGTCCAGGATGGCGAGCTTCGGCTCGAGCACCGCCATCTGGAGGATCTCGTTCCGTTTCTTCTCGCCGCCGGAGAAGCCCTCGTTGACCGGCCGATTGACGAAGCTCCGATCCATCTCGACGACTCTGAGCTTCTCGTCCAGGAGCTGCAGGAACTCTATGGCGTCGAGCTCCTCCTGCCCTTGCCGGCTGCGCCGCTCGTTGACCGCAGCCTTGAGGAAGTAGGCGTTGCTCACGCCCGGGATCTCCACCGGATACTGGAAGGCCAGGAACAGGCCTGCCCGCGCCCGCTCCTCAGCGGGCAGCGAGAGCAGGTCCTGCCCGAGATACGTGACCTCGCCCGACGTCACGATGTAGCCCGGGTGGCCCGCCAACACCTGGGCCAGCGTGCTCTTGCCGGACCCGTTCGGACCCATGATGGCGTGCACCTCGCCCGCCTTCACCTCCAAGCTGATGCGCTTGAGGATGTCCGGCTTGTTCTCGACACCCGCGCTCAGGTTGCGGATCGACAGCATCAGCCGATGCTCCCTTCCAGGCTCACGCCGAGCAGCTTCGTCGCCTCCACCGCGAACTCCATCGGCAGGTTCTTGAAGACCTCCTTGCAGAAGCCGTTGATGATTATCGACACGGCGTTGTCGCCGGAGATCCCCCGCTGCTTGCAGTAGAAGAGCTGCTCGTCGCTGATCTTGGATGTCGAGGCCTCGTGCTCGGCAATGGACGAGGCGTTGCCGACCTCGATATAAGGAAACGTGTGGGCGCCGCACCGGTCGCCCAGGAGCAGCGAGTCGCACTGCGTGTAGTTCCGCGCGTTCACGGCCCGGGGCAGGATCTTCACGAGCCCCCGGTAGGTATTGTTGCCGCGGCCGGCTGAAATGCCCTTGGAGATGATCGTGCTCCGGGTGTTCTTGCCGATGTGGATCATCTTGGTCCCGGTGTCGGCCTGCTGCCGGTTGGCGGTCAGCGCCACCGAGTAGAATTCACCGACGGAGTCGTCGCCCTGGAGGATGACGCTCGGATACTTCCAGGTGATCGCCGAGCCCGTCTCCACCTGGGTCCAGGAGATCTTCGACCGCCGCCCTGCGCACTTGCCGCGCTTGGTGACGAAGTTGAAGATGCCTCCCCGACCCTCGGCGTCGCCGGCGTACCAGTTCTGGACCGTCGAGTACTTGATCTGGGCGCTGTCGAGCGCTACCAGCTCGACCACAGCGGCGTGAAGCTGATTCTCGTCGCGCATGGGGGCGGTACAGCCCTCGAGGTAGCTGACGTAGCTTCCCTCCTCGGCGACGATCAAGGTCCGCTCGAACTGGCCGGAGCTCGCCGCGTTGATCCGGAAGTACGTGGAGAGTTCCATCGGGCAACGGACGCCTTTGGGGATGTAGCAGAACGACCCATCACTGAAGACGGCGGAGTTCAGCGCCGCGTAGAAGTTGTCCGTGTAGGGCACGACCGAGCCGAGGTACTTCTGCACGAGCTCGGGATGGTTCTGCACCGCCTCGGAGAACGAGCAGAAGATGATGCCGAGCTCGGCCAGTTTCGCCTTGAACGTCGTGGCCACGGAGACACTGTCGAACACCGCGTCGACGGCCACCCCGGCCAGGCGCTTGCGCTCGGACAGGGGGATTCCGAGCTTCTCGAAGGTTTCGAGCAGCTTGGGGTCCACCTCGTCCAGGCTGGCCGGGCCGTCGCTCGTCCGCTTCGGGGCCGAGTAGTAGACGATCTGCTGGTAGTCGATGGGCGGATGGGTGACGTTGGCCCACTTCGGCTCTCCGGCCGAGCGTTCCATCTTCAGCCAGTGGCGGTAGGCGCGTAGACGCCACTCCAGCATGAACTCCGGCTCGTTTTTCTTGGCGGAGATCGCGTGGACGACGTCCTCGGTCAGGCCCGGCGGCAGCGCATCGGCCTCGATGTCGCTGACGAAGCCCCACTTGTATTCGCGATTGGCCAGGGCTTCGAGCGTCTTCGCCGTTGTGCTCATGCGCGTTCTCTTTCCCTCGTGACGGCGGCCCGCTCCGCCTTAGGCGGAGAACGACGAGCCACAACCGCAGCTCGACTTGGCGTTGGGGTTGACGAACGTGAACCCGCCCGTGAGTCCCTGCTGCACGTAGTCGAGCATCGTCTCGTTCAGGTAGAGGTAGCTCTTCTTGTCGCAGACCACTCGCACTCCATCGATCTGGAATTCCCGGTCCTCGGGACCGAGCTCGTTGTCGAACTCGAGCGCGTACGACATCCCTGAACAGCCGCCGCCCTTCACTCCCATTCGGAGGAAGACGTCGTCGCCCAGGTTCTGGGCCTGCTTCAGCTCCATCACCTGCTTCACTGCCGCATCCGATACCTTCAGCGCCATGAGTCTGTGTCCTCCCTATCGCTGCGCCGCCAGCGCCGCCGGCACGTCGTCGCCTGCGAGTTCGGCCAGCGTCATCGTGTCCAGAAGGTCGGTGATCGCCGCCTGGAGCCTCCGCGCCGGATTGCGGAGCGTGCAGCGCGACGCCTGCGCACAGTCGCCGTGGTCCGCCATGCATTTCACGATCGCCAGCGGCCCCTCGAGCACCCGGATCACCTGCCCCACCGTCATCACCGACGGCGGCAGGGCGAGCCGGTAGCCCCCGCGAGGCCCGCTCTGGGCCACCATGAGGCCGCCCTTCGCGAGACGCTGGAGGACCTTGGCGAGCACCTCGACGGGGATCCCGAACTCGTCGGCGATCCGCTTGACACCGACCGGGGCATCGCCCGGGTGCTCGGCGACGTACTGCATCGCCATGAGCCCGTAGTCGACGTGCTTCGTGAAGCGCAGCATCTCCGTCCTTTCGCCTTACCGACCCTCTTTCAGGCTATACCCGATCGATCTCCGATCAAAATGGTCGGCGATCATTATTATCGCCATTATCGCCAT
>Ga0207646_10002829_pt1 | contig 20189 bp, 22 predicted proteins | sample KBSK5502metaG_FD_184343 | JGI IMG/M metagenome (GOLD analysis project Ga0207646, IMG submission 184343) | Corn, switchgrass and miscanthus rhizosphere microbial communities from Kellogg Biological Station, Michigan, USA - KBS K5-50-2 metaG... | ecosystem: Host-associated > Plants > Roots >...
GATCCGAAAGACGGTCATCTTCGTCACGCACGACATCGACGAGGCGATCAAGATGGGCGACCGGATCGCGATCCTGCGCGAGGGCGGCATCCTCGCGCAGTACGACACGCCTGATGCGATCCTGGCCAACCCAGCGGACGAGTTCGTCGCCCGCTTCGTCGGGGCCGACCGCAGCCTGAAGCGCCTCGCGCTGAAGCGACTGGCCGACGTCGAGCTGCTCCCCGCGCCGAACGGCAACGAATCGCATTACCCCACCGTCGCCGCGTCGACGACGCTGCGCGACGCGCTCGCGCTGATGCTGGAGGAGGGCCGGCGCGAGCTCGCGGTCGTCGACGAGGGCGGAGTGTGCGGGCTCTGCTCCGTCGAGCAGGTGGCGGCGCTGCTCGCGCCGGAAGGGCGGCAGCAAGAATGATCATCGCCGCCGCCCCGCCGGTGATCCCGAACTACGGCGGACCTCCGGGAGGGGCGCACGGCTGCATCGCCAAGAACGGAACCTTCTGCTGGGAGTGGGTGAGAGGCCACTGGGGCGACATCCTTCAGCCCCGTCTGTTCGAGCATCTCGAGATGACTGCGATCGCGGTGGGGATCGGCTTCGCGATCGCGTTTGCCGCAGCGTTGCTCGCGCATCGGAAGAACTGGTTCGAGACCCCGTTCAGCACATTCTCGGCGTTCCTCTACACGATCCCGAGCCTCGCGCTCTTCCAGCTGCTCGTCCCGTTCACCGGTCTCACGATGCTGACGATCGAGATCGGGCTCGTGGGCTACACGCTGTTGATCCTCTTCCGAAACATTCTCGAGGGCCTGCGTGGGGTACCCGTCGACGTGCTCGAGGCGGCGCGGGGGATGGGCCTCACACAGCGGCAGGTGCTCTTCCGGGTCGAGCTCCCGCTCGCGCTGCCCGCGGTCTCGGCCGGGATCCGCATCGCCGTCGTCACGACGATCAGTCTCGCCACCGTCGCGGCCTACATCACCCCGCTCGGCCTTGGCCAACCGATCTTCTACGGGCTGCAGACCAACTTCACGACCGAGTTCGTCTCCACGAGTGCGCTCGCGGTGGCGCTGGCCATCGGCGCTGACGCGCTGCTCGTGATCGGCCAGCGGGCGCTCACTCCGTGGGCACGCGCGCGGAGGGCAACGGCGTGATCCTCGGATACGACACCTTCCGACCGAGCACGTTCGTGGATGCGTTCCGCTTCATGTACGACAACCCGCACCTGATGTGGATCAAGACGCTCGAGCACCTCGAGATCAGCGGCGAGGCGATGGCGATCGCGCTCCTGATCGCGATCCCGCTCGGCATCTGGCTCGGCCACATCCACCGGGGGTCGTTCCTGGCGATCAATCTCGCGAACATCTTCCGCGCGCTGCCGAGTCTCGCCGTCATCGCCATCGGCCTCGGCATCGTCGGAATCGGCAAGACGAACGTCGCCTTCGCCCTCGTCGTCCTCGCGTTCCCGCTCATGCTGACCAACGCGTACGTCGGGGTCGACGGCGTCGACCCAGACGCGATCGAGGCGGCGCGCGGGATGGGCATGCGGCCCCACCAGATCCTGCTCAGGATCGAGCTCCCGCTTGCGCTCCCGCTGATCTTCGCCGGGATCAAGACGGCGGCGGTGTACGTGGTGGCGACCGCGACGCTCGGCGGGGTCGTGGGAGGCGGGGGCCTCGGTGACATCATCGTCAACCAGGCGAGCTACTTCCTGAAGGGCGTGATCGCGGCGTCGATCGCCGTCGCGGCGCTCGCGTTCGCGGCCAGCTTCGCGTTCGGCATGTTGCAATGGGCGGTCACGCCGCACGGTCTCCGGCGGCGTGTGAGGACGATCGAGCCGGACGTCTCGACAGGGGTAGTCGAAGCCGTGACGGCATGAGAAGGTTGGAGTGGGACGGGACCGAGAGGAGGAGGAAGAGATGACGAGAAGGAGCCGCCGGCTGGGCTTCGTCGCCGCGGCCGTCGCGCTGTTCGTGGCGTCACTCGGGTCTTCGGCGAATGCACGGGTCTCGCAGCCCGCGTCGAAGGCGGCGCCGACGATCAGCCTCGGAACGAAGGACTTCCCCGAGGAGTTCGTGCTCGGCCAGCTCTACAAGCAGGCGCTCGAGCACAAAGGGATCACCGTCGACTACCACGAGAACATCGGCAGTACCGAGGTGATCCAGACCGCGCTGCGAAGCGGCAAGATCAACGCCTATCCGGAGTACGTCGGCGAGATCGTCCAGACCGCGTACCACCAGACGAAGCTGCCGAAGACGGCGAAGGGCTGGTGGCTGCTCGCAAAGAAGCTGCTCGCGAACGATGGCTACGCGCTCTCGAAGCGGACGCCGTTCTTCGACGTCGACGCAATCGCCGTTCGCAAGGCGGACGCGAAGAAGTACAAGCTGAAGACGCTCTTCGACCTCAAGCGGCTGCAGAACTCGCCGCAGCGCCCGAAGAACTTCTCGATCGGCGCTCGACCCGAGTTCAAGAACCGCGAAGAGGGCTTCCTGGGGATGAAGCACGTCTACGGGATCACGAAGATGAAGTACCTGAGCCTCGCCACAGGCCTCACCTACCAGGCGCTCGACCAGAAGAAGGTCTTCTGCATCAACGTCTTCTCGACTGACGCGCAGATTGCGAGCGGGAAGTACGCCGTGCTGAAAGATCCGAAGCTGATCTTCGGCGTTCAGAACGTCGCGGTGATCGTCAAGCAGGACGTCGCCACCCCGCAGGTGATGGGGATTATCAACGCGGTCAGCGCGAAGCTGACGTTGCCGGCGATCCTCGCCATGAACAAGGCGACGCAGCTCAACAAGCAGAATCCCGCCGACGTCGCGGGCAAGTTCCTGAAGGCAAACGGACTGTAGGAGCTGTAGCGGAACGGCCCTGCCCGAAGCAGGGCCGTTTTCCCCCGAAAGCGCCCCGTCCGCGCGGATGAAGCGCCCGACGGCCCCCACGGGGAGGTGGGGGACCGTCGGGCGCCCAATTCGGCGGATCGCCCGGGAACTCGTTGGGGGCTGCGGCTCCCCACGACGTGCCCCGTTCGCGATCCGCCGCCTATGTCTTCGGCAGGAAGGACCTACCCCTAAAGGGGGTGGCGCCCAAGGCGGCGGGTTTCCCAGGCAAACTCCGCGTTTTCGGCGCTCTCAGGAGAAACTTAGAGTGACGTGCTGTCGTATGCGATTCCCACCTGCGACCGAAGGAGCGCCGACGTGACCGACCAGCCCCAGGATCTGCCTTCGCTCTCGCCCGCCGAGGCGAAAGACCGCCTCGAGCAGGCTCTGTTCGAGATCAGACGTGTGATCGCCGGCCAGGACGTGATGCTCGAGCGCGTCGTCGTGTGCCTGCTGGCGCAGGGTCACCTGCTGCTCGAGGGCGTCCCCGGTCTGGCGAAGACGCTGACGATCAAGACGACGGCTGCCGTCCTCGGCGGGACGTTCTCGCGGATTCAGTTCACGCCGGACCTCGTCCCGTCGGATCTCGTCGGGACTCGGGTCTACCGGCAGGGGGAGGGCAGCTTCGACACGGAGCTCGGACCGGTGTTCTGCAACTTCCTGCTCGCGGACGAGATCAACCGCGCGCCCGCGAAAGTGCAATCGGCGCTGCTCGAGGTGATGCAGGAGCGCCAGGTGACGATCGGCCACACGACGTATCCGGTGCCGGAGCCCTTCCTCGTGATGGCGACGCAGAACCCGATCGAATCCGAAGGCACGTATCCGTTGCCGGAGGCGCAGGTGGACAGGTTCATGCTCAAGGTCGTGATCGGGTACCCCGCGCACGACGAGGAGTTGACGATCGTGCAGCGGCAGCTCGTCGAGCCGCCCGAGCTTCGGCAAGCGTTGTCGCTCGAGGACCTGCGCGGCCTCCAGCGGGCCGTGTTCGACGTCTACGTGGATCCGGCCCTCGTGAGCTACGCCGTCGACGTGGCCTCGGCGACGCGCGAACCAGGCGCGGTCGGACTCGCGGAGCTGAGCGACTACATCGCGTTCGGCGCGAGCCCGCGCGGGCCGATCAGCCTCGTCCAAGCCGCACGTGCGCTCGCGCTGGTGCGCGGACGCGACTACGTGCTCGCGGATGACCTGCACGCGCTCGCCAAGGACGCGCTTCGTCACCGCCTCGTCCTCACCTACCAGGCGCTCGCCGAAGAGGTGGCAGTGGACGGGATCCTCGACAGCGTGCTGACGGCCGTGCCCGTCCCACAGATCGACCTGGCGCGTACGACTGCAGCGTGAGCAGCCCACGCCCGCTCCAAGCGACGCCGACCCCGGAGCGCCCCGGCCCCGGGGCGATGCCCGAATCGCTGCTGCGCGCGCTCGACTTCAGCATCGGACGGCGTGTCGCCGGGCTGCTCGCCGGCGACTATCGCTCGACGCTCCTCGGTCACGGCACGGAGCTCGCGCAGGTGCGGCCGTATGTGGCGGGCGACGACGTCCGCCGGATCGACTGGAACGTCACTGCGCGGACCGGCGAGACGCACGTCCGTGTCGATCTCGCCGAGCGCGTGCTCGTGACGTGGCTCGTGCTCGACACGTCGCCGTCGATGCAGTTCGGAACGGCCGACCGGCGGAAGGCGGATGTTGCGGAGGGCGTCGCGATCGCGGTCGGTCACGTCGCGACGCGTCGCGGCAACCGACTGGGAGTGGTGACGTTCGGCGATGCTGAGCCACGCATGGCGCCGCCGAGACAGGGCCGTCTCGGGCTCCTCGGCATGCTCGCGGCGCTTCGCCGCGAGCCCGAGGCCGTGCCGAGGGGGCCGACCTCCCTCGGCGAGGCGCTGATCCGTGCCGGCGCGCTCGCACGTCAGCGGTCGATCGTGGTCGTCGTCTCCGACTTCCGTGGGCCGCGCGACTGGCGCCGGCCGCTGCTCCAGCTCGCCGGCCGCCACGACGTGAACGCGGTCGAGATCCGCGATCCCCGCGAGCAGGAGCTGCCGAACGCCGGCGCGCTCTGGCTCGTCGATCCCGAGACGGGCCGGCAGCTTCGCATTGACACGCGCAGCGAGCGGCTCCGCGCGCGCTTCGCCGCCGCCGCCGCCGCCGAGCGGGAAGACGTGGCGCGCGCGTTCGTATCGGTCGGGGTCCGCCACGTCGTCCTCACGACCTCCGGTGACTGGCTCCGCGCGCTCGCCGTCTTCCTGCGCAGGAGGCGGCGATGAGCTTCGAGTGGCCGGTCGCGCTCGCCGGTCTGGCCGCCGTCCCGCTTCTCGTCGTGGCCTACGTCCGCCACGACCGGCAGCGCTCGTCGGACGCCGCCCGGTTCACCAATCCCGGCCTGCTGCCGAACCTCGTGGCCGCACGCCCGGGCGGGCGGCGCCACCTCCCGCTCGCCGTGCTCCTCGTCGCGCTCGCCGCGATGATCGTCGGCGTCGCGCGTCCGCACGCGACGGTGAGCGTGCCGCGCGAGGAAGCGACCGTGATGGTCGCGATCGATGCCTCGCTGTCGATGCAGGCGACCGACGTCAAGCCCTCGCGCCTCGCCGCCGCGACAGCCGCCGCGCGCGCATTCGTCGCGCAGGTGCCGAAGAAGTTCCGCATCGGCCTCGTGTCTTTCACCGGCAGGCCGTTCGTCATCCTGCCCCCGACGCAGGATCGCGAGCTCGCGGCCCGCGCGCTCGCCTTGATCCGAAGCGGGGAAGGAACCGCGCTCGGCGATGCGATCAAGCTGTCGGTGGACGTCGCCCGCCGCCAGCGAACTGGAGACGGCGGCACCGTGCCGGCGTCGCTGCTCGTGATCTCCGACGGCGCGCAGATGGGCGGGCGGACGACCCCCGAGGCCGCCGCGCAGCTCGCGCGGTCCCATCACGTGCCGGTGTACGCAGTTGTTCTCGGGACTCCGGCCGGCGTAGTCGAAGTCACGTTGACGGGCGGATTCAAGGAGCAGATCCGCGTCCCGCCTCGGGCCGACATCCTGCAGCAGGTTGCGCAGACGAGCGGCGGCGCGCTCTTCACGGCGACGGACGACTCCCGGCTCCGGGAGGTCTACGAGCGGCTTGCCTCGCGCCTCGGCCATCGTCGGCAGTCGCGTGAGATCACCAATCTGTTCGCGGGCGGCTCGGCGGCGCTGCTGCTCGCGGGCGGCGCCCTGTCCGCGCTCTGGTTCCGGAGGATCCCCTGAAGCGACTGGTCGTGTTGGCGCTTGCCCTCGCTGCTGCGACGCTGGCGGCCGGCGTCGGCCCGGCTCGCGCGACGACCGAGTGCAGGGGCCTGCAGGTGTGCGTCCGCGTCGTCGGCCCGTGGGTGGTCGTGCCGACGGCGCAGCGGGCGCAGCGTCCGCGGGTCGAGTTCCAGCTCTCGTGCCCCCGAGGCTTCGTGGTCGGAGGCCTCGACGCGGAGCTCAGCGACGTCGCCATCGCCGTCGGCTTCACCGGAAAGCTCGGCAGCCCCGTGAACCCGGGGATCACGACGGCACGCGCAGCCGTGTTCGTGGCCTCGTACACGGGAAGCTCGCCCCGAGCGGCGACCTTCCGGCCCCACCTCGGCTGTATCCCGGCCTCGGGTGGCGGCGGCGGGCCGACGCCCTTCCGGCTTGCGGTCCCCGTCTCGCCCACTGCGTTCCCGCCGGGACAACCGATCGTCCGCCGCGCCGGCACGCTGCGACTTCGCCCCGGCGCGACGCAGACGGTCGTGCGTCGCTGTGCCGCGGGGGAACGGCTCGTCGGCGGCTGGCACGCGGTCGGGTTCTCCACGGCGCGGCCGCCGAGAGCGGCGCTCGTCGCGAGCGTGATCGCAACGCAGACGGTTCGTGCCGGTGGTGTGACGGTCGTCGTTCGTAGTGGATCGGTGCTCCTCGGTGTGCGCGCGATCGTGCAGGTCGGCGCGGTCTGTGCGGGGGGACCGTGAGCTTCGGTCATCCACTCCTGTTGCTGACGCTGCTCGTCGTGCCTGCGGCGATCGCTGCGCTCGTGCTCGTGGAGCGCCGACGAATGCGTTACGCGGTCCGGTTCACGAACCTCGACGTGCTCGCCGGCGTCGCCGGCGGGCTCGCCTGGCGCCGCTACATCCCAGCCGCGCTCTTCCTGCTGGCGCTCGCCGCCGCGTGCGCGGCCGTCGCACGCCCGCACGGGACGACGCTCGTGCCACGGGAGCGTGCAACTGTCGTGCTCGTCATCGATGTGTCGCGCTCGATGGACGCGCACGACGTGAAGCCGTCGCGACTGATGGCTGCACAGTCGGCCGCGCGCAGCTTCCTTGGCCGTGTGCCGAAGCGACTTCGGGTCGGCTTGATCGCCTTCGCGGGCATTCCCAGCGTGGTCACGCCGCCGACGACGGACCACGAGCTCGTCCGCGAAGGGCTCGTCGAAATCGCCGACTACGGGGGATTCGGCGGCACGGCAATCGGCGACGCCCTCGCCGCGGCTGTCGAGCTCGGGCAGCAGGCCTTGGCCGGGAACGGCAACCTCGCCGCCGCCCTCGCCGCACCCTCGACCTCGACGCACGGACTCGTCTCGATCCTCTTCCTCTCCGACGGAGCACAAACGCGCGGCGATCTCCTGCCTCTCCAGGGAGCGGAACGCGCAAAGGCCGCGGAAATTCCGGTTTACACGGTCGCACTCGGGACGCCGAACGGGACGCTCAGCCGGGACCCCGACTTCGGTGGCGGCGGATTCCCGGGCGGGGGTAGCGGCGGGTTCGGCTTCCCCGGGCGGATTCCGGTCCCACCGGATCCCGAGACCTTGCGGGCGATCGCCGACAGGACCGGCGGGCAGTTCTTCGAGGCGCGCTCGAGTAAGTCTCTCGATGCTGCGTACGCCAGGCTCGGCTCCAAGTTGGGGCGGAAGCCCGCGAAGACGGAGGTGACGTACGCGTTCCTGGCGGCCGCCGCCGGCCTCCTCGTGGCGGCGGGCGTGCTTTCCAGCGCCTGGTCGCCCCGGCTGCCGTAAGCCGTACCCGTCTACGCTGCGGCGATGGTTCGGGTCGCGCCCGGGGCTCTTGCATTCGCCGCCGTGGGCTGGACGGCGCTCGTCAGCGGCGGGTTCTTTCCGACCGCCTGGGGCTGGCCCGCGCTCGCCTTCCTCGTGCTGCTCGCTGCAGCTGCCATCGCGGCCGACCGCTACACACTCACGCGGCTCGACCGGATCGCGCTCGGGGCCCTCGCGGCATTCACAGCCTGGACCACGCTGTCGGCGCTGTGGGCTCCGGGCGCCGGACTGCCGATCGAGGCAGCCGAGCTCGCACTCGTCTACGCGGCCGGCCTCGCCTGTTTCCTCGCGTTCGCGTCGCGCACGTCTGCAGACGCGCTTCCCATCGGCGTGCTCTGCGCTGTGCTCCCGATTGCGGCGTACGCGCTTGCGACACGGCTCGTCCCGGACCACGTCGGGCGCTACGAGCCGTCCGCCGGCTACTTGCTCGGTGGGACGCTTGGCTACTGGAACGCACTCGGGCTGCTCGTCGCGATCGCCTCGCTGGCCGCGCTCGGTCTCGTCGCCGACTCCGATGACGTGCGCGTTCGGGCCGGTGCGGCTGCGTCGCTCGTGCTCCTGCTGCCGACGCTCTACTTCACCTTCAGCCGCGGCGCGTCCGCGGCACTGGCGCTCGGAATCGTTGTTGCCGCGGCTCTCGACCCGCGCCGCCTTCGCTTCACCGTGGCACTCCTCGTCGTGCTGCCGCTTCCGCTCCTCGGGGCATTCGTCGGCTCGCGCTCTCGGCCCCTGACGAAGGCAGGCTTCCCGCTGTCGGCGGCAGCGCACGACGGGCATCGCGTCGTGCTCCTGCTGGTCGTCCTTGCGGTGCTCACCGCAGGCGCGGTGGCGGCGCTTGCGTTCGTCGAACGCCGCGTCACGGTGACGTCGCGTCTTCGTCGCGCGTACCTCGGAACGCTCGCCGTGATCGGCGTCGCGGTCGTCGCACTGGGTCTCGTGCGGATCGGGAATCCCGTCACGTTCGTCGGCCGCGCGACCGACGCGTTCCGCACGGACGCCGCGACGACGGGCGGTAATCTCAACCGCCGTTTCACCACGCTCTCGAGTCACGGCCGGAGCGACTACTGGCGGGTGGCGTGGCACGACGTCCGTGACCATCCGCTCCTCGGCGGCGGCGGGAACTCGTTCAGGCGCTACTGGCTTCGCTACCGGCCCGCCCCGCTCGGAGCGCTGAATGCGCACAACCTGTACCTCGAGACCCTCGCCGATCTCGGACCGATTGGGCTTCTGCTGCTCCTCGTCACCCTCGCGACGCCGCTCGTGGCAGCAGTCCGCGCTCGTGGTCGGCCGCTCGTGCCGGTTGCGGTAGGCGGGTACGTCGCGTATCTCGTGCACGCTGCGATCGACTGGGACTGGCAGCTCCCGGCTGTCACGCTCGCCGCGCTCGCATGTGGCGCCGCCTGCCTGGCAGCCGGTCGGCCGGAGGTTTCGGCGCGTGCGCTCGGTCGCCCGCTTCGGGTGGCTGCCGTCGCCTGCGCCGTGCCCCTGATCGCGTTCGTGTTTGTCCTACAGCTCGGCAACAAGGCGATCGCCGCCGCGGATCGAGCAGCGGACCGAGTCGACTACCCCGGGGCGGCCGCCGACGCTCGCAGCGCGCGACGCTGGCTTCCCTGGTCCGCGGAGCCGTGGCGGCGCCTGGGAGAGGCCCAGCTCGCAGAAGGAGACCCCGAAGCTGCCCGGGGCACCTTCGAGGAGGCGCTGGACCGCGACCGCTCGGACTGGTCAGCCTGGTTCGACCTCGCCCTCGCCTCCACCGGCTCCGAGCAGGCCCGGGCGCTGGCGGAGGCGTCCCGCTTGAACCCTCGGAGTCCCGAAATCGAGGCATTCAAGCGCTAGGAGGGCCAATCGGTACCTCGATCGGGTGAGCGGAGCGCAAGTTTCGCGCCGGGCCGGCAACTCACCATCGTAAGCCACTTCCACGATCGGGAGGAACCCCGAGTGATCAGACGACCAAACGGACGCCTCGCCCGACCTGCCGTCGCCGGTACGTTGGCCGTTGCGATCCTCGTCGCCTTTGCGACCGTGGCAGGCGTCGGACTCTCACAGATCGCGAGCAGCTCGTCGGAGTACGAGTACGGGGCCGGACCGGGCCAGTACCAGTACAACGGCCAGCAGAAAGTCACGATCTGCCACCACACGCATTCGAAGAAGCACCCGGCGGTGACGATCACCATCGGCGCGCCCGCGGTCCAGGCGCACCTGAGGAACCACGACGGTGACCACCTCGGTCCGTGCACCGCTGCCGACATGCAGCCGCAGACCTCGGCAAGCGACAAGTCCAAGCAGAAGGGCAAGAACAAGTCGAAGGGCAAGGACAAGTCGAAGCAGAGCGGCAAGGACAAGTCGAAGCAGAGCGGCAAGGACAAGTCGAAGCAGAGCGGCAAGAACAAGTCGAAGCAGAACGGCAAGAGCAAGCAGCACGGCAAGAGCAAGAACACGCCGAGCCAGACCACGCCGACTCAGACCACGCAGCAGAGCCAGAAGCCGCCGAAGCCCGACAAGCCGAAGAACGCCGGCAAAGGCCACGGCGGCCAGAATCCGGGCCACGGCGGCGAGAATCCCGGCCATGGCAACGGACACGGCAACAGCGGCGGCCACGGTCACGGGAAGTAGCTCGCACGTCCAGATGCAAACGAGAGGGCCCCGCAAACGCGGGGCTCTTTCATTTCGGGACGATTCGCGCCCTCTGGGCCACTAGGCTCTCCGCGTGATCCGCGAGCTTCTCGAGTCACGTGCGGGGGAGGACTACGAGCTCTACGCGCGCACGATCAATCCGCAGTTCATGCGCGTTCTGCGCACGATCGGGTTCGACCGCGTGTGGGCGCGTGCCGATGGCCAGTACCTGTACGACCGCGCCGGCAATCGCTATCTCGACCTGCTGGGCGGTTTCGGGATGTTCAACGTCGGTCGTAACAACCCGCGTGTGCGGGCCGCGTTGATCGAGGCGCTCGAGCTGGACACGCCCGGCTCGGTGCAGCTCGGGGTCTCTCTCCTGCCGGGCCTGCTGGCCGAGGAGCTGCTCCGGCGCACGCCCGCGCGGCTCGCGCGCGTCCTGTTCACGAGCTCGGGTACCGAAGCGGTCGAGGCGGCGCTGAAGCTCGGACGCTCGGCCACGGGGCGGTCACGCGTCCTGTCCACGGAGCACGGTTTCCACGGTCTGACGCTCGGCTCACTTTCGGCGAGCGGCGATCGGCATTTCACGGAGCGATTCGGCCCGCTTCTTCCGGATTTCGATCAGGTCCCGTTCGGCGACGTCGACGCGCTCGAGGAGACACTTCGGCGCGAGGATGTCGCGCTGTTCCTCGTCGAGCCGGTGCAGGGACACGGGGTCTACCTTCCGCCGGCCGGCTACCTCGAGCACGCCCAGGAGATCTGCCGTCGCTACGGGACGTTGTTCGCGGTCGACGAGGTGCAGACAGGATTCGGACGCACAGGGAAGCTGTTCGCGTTCGAGCACCAGGGGCTCGATCCCGACCTGGTCACCATCGCCAAATCGCTGTCGGGGGGATACGTCCCAGTCGGCGCCCTGCTGATGTCGCAGCGCGTGTACGACGGCGTCTTCGACTCGCTCGAGCACTCCGTCAGCCACGGATCGACGTTCGCGCCGAACGATCTCGCGATGGTCGCTGGCATCGCGACGCTGCGGGAGCTCGACGACGCGCAGCTCGTCGAGCACGCGTCCCGGCTCGGCGAGTATCTCCTGGAACGAACCCGTCCGTTCCTCGACCAGTTCGATGTCGTGCGAGACGTGCGCGGTTTGGGCCTGCTGTGGGCGATGGAGTTCGCCGAGCCCGCGCAAGGCAGCATCGCGTGGCGCGTGATGGAGCGTGTGCAGACGGGACTGTTCGCGCAGCTGGTGATCGTCCCGCTGTTCACGAAGCACCGGATCCTGACGCAGGTCGCCGGCTACGATCTGCCGGTCCTCAAGGTGATCTCGCCGCTCGTCCTGAACGAGCAGGACGTGGATCACTTCGTCACCGCACTCGAGGACGTCATTCGCAAGGCGACGCGTCCCGCACGCGTCGCGGGACTCGCGCTTCGCGCTGCTAGAGCTCGGTGATCTCTGCGAGGCGCTGAGACCTAACCTTCCCTCGGCTCCCAGCGGAAGCGGCGTGCCGCAACCACGAGGCCTGCGACGCCCCAGGCAGCGAGGACGGCGATCGAGCCGGGCCGGTCCCACAACTCCTTTCCGTGGAGGTAGATGGCGTTGACCGAGTTCACGAGGTACTTGAGCGGCAACACGTCGCCGATCAGCCGCAGGAATCTCGGGTAGTGCCGGGTCGGGCCGAACGAGCCCGAGAGGAACGCCATCGGCAGGACGATCGTGTTGACGATCGCCGACGATCCCTCGAGCGAGCGGATGAGCGATGCGACGGCCAACCCGACACCGGCGAAAGCCGCGGCGCCGAGCGCGAGCAGCAGAACGATCGAGACGACATGACTCGGAAACGGTGTGCTCTTCAACAGCTTGCCGAGCAGGAACAGGGCGACTGACTGGATGGCGAAGACGATCAGGATCGAGACGAGCATGGCTGCGAGGTAGGTGGAGGCGGGAAGCGGTGTGGAGCGGATGCGCTTCAAGATTCCGGTCTCGCGCCGGGCCACGAGGATCAACGCGAGTCCCGCGAACGCCGTGTTGGCCGTCCCGTAGCCGAGCATTCCGGCGAGTAGCGCCCACGCCGCCGGCTTGCCGTAGATGTGCCCGTTGTACACGGCCGTCAGCAATGCGAACAGGAGCAGCGGGAAGAGGAAGACGAACACCGCGGCCTCGCGGCTGCGCCAGAACAAGAGCTGCTCCCACCGCAGCTCGTGCCAGAAGAGCCTCACTCCAGTTCCCCCGCGGTAAGCGAGAGGTACACGTCCTCGAGGGTTGGTCGACGCACGCTGAGGCCTTCGAGCTCACGGCCCTCTTCGAGCGCCTCCGTGGTCAGCTCATGGAGCACGCGCGTCGGTTCGGACGTGCGCAGAACGACCTCCCGCCCGTCGCGGCGGAACCGGATCTCGGTTTCGTCGCTGCCCCCGGTCAGCTCGGCGGGCGTCCCCTCGCGCACGATCGTCCCTTCCCGCAGCACGGCAACGCGATCCGCGAGTTGCTCGGCCTCGTCGAGGTAGTGCGTCGTCAGGAGGATGGTCTTCCCGAGCGACCGAAGTGAACGGATCATGTCCCAGGCCGCACGTCTCGCCGCCGGATCGAAGCCCGTCGTCGGCTCGTCCAGGAAGACGAGATCCGGATCGCCGACGAGAGCGACGCCGAGGTCGAGGCGTCGCTTCTGGCCGCCGGAGAGCGTCTTCACGCGCGCGTCGCGCTTCTCTGCGAGCCCGACGAGCTCGATCACCTGGTCGACGTCGCGCGGGCGCTCGTAGTACCCGGCGAACATGTGATGGGTCTCCCCGACCGTGAGATTCGGCCACAGTTGCGATTGCTGGAGCACGACGCCGATTCGCTCGCGAAATGCCCGCTCCGCGCGTGCCGGGTCGAAGCCGAGCACCTCGACCTCCCCGCCCTCGCGCTTGCGGTAGCCCTCGAGGATCTCGACCGTCGTCGTCTTGCCGGCACCGTTCGGGCCGAGCAGGCTGAAGACCTCGCCCGCGGCGATCTCGAAACTGATCCCGCGTAGCGCTTCCTGGGAGTCGTACGACTTGCGCAGGTCGCGGACAGAGATCGCCGCGGTCTTCACCACGAGGGCAAGTCAAGCACGAGCATGCCGGCGGGCGGGAACGGCGGCTCGACGCCGTCGCCGAGCGCCGCGGCGATCCGACCGCAATCGGGCTGGTGGGCGACGACGACCACCGTGCCGCCGCGGCCGGCCGCGGCGGCACGGACGTCTTCCGCCGTCGCGCCGGGCGCGAGCGCGTCCGTCGGCTCGGGCGGCCCGAAACCGAGCGCCTCGCCGGTCTCCCGCGCGCGGAGCAGGGGGCTCGTGAGCACGGCCTCCGGCGCGATTCCTTCGGCCCGCAGCCGCTCCCCGAGCCGCCGCGCTTGCTCGCGTCCGATGGTCGTCAGGGAGCGCAGCTCATCCGGCTCGCCGGGCGCCGCCTCGGCGTGGCGCACGAGAACGAGGCGCATCAGCCCGGCTCGAACGTGAGGTGGAACCCCACGCTGGCGGCTTCCTTGGCCAAGTCACGGCGCTGTGCCGCCGTCGTGGTTCCGTAGAGAGCGACCTCCCAGTCGTTGCAGCGGTCTTGCTGCACCTGCAGTTTCATGAATCCGAAACGCTCTGCGCTTCGCCGGAGCAGCAGTGCCGCGCGCCGCGTGCGCCGGTGGCCGAAAACCGCGGCGACGCCGCCTTCGAGCGGACGCGACCGGCATTCGAGCACGACGTGGAATCCGACGCTGCGGGCCTCGGCTCGGAAATCCCTCGCCTGCCTCAGGTTCTTCAGGCCGGGGAGGACGACTGCATAGTCGTTGCAGCCGCGCTGCTGGACGAGCAGGCCGCGGAAGCCCAGCTTGCCGGCCTGCGCGACGAGCGCCTCCGCCGCGGACGTCGTCCGGCGGTCGCCGAAGCTCGCCTGGATTCCGGCTCCCTGCTCGGACGGGCAGACGGCGTGTTCACCGACGGTCGAAGCCGATGTGACCCTGGGCGTTGGCGAAGTCGTCGTCGGGGCCGGTGCCGTCTGGGGCGTCGCCTTAGTCGCCTGTGTCGACGAGCCGCAACCCGCCGCTGAAAGTGCCGCGAGGGCGAGGAGCGCCGTGACGGCCTGGCGTCGCACGGGCGGGCAGGCTACTAGAGTCGAGCGGTGGCCACGCTGCGTTACGTCGTCGTCGACGTGTTCACCGATCGGCCGCTCGCTGGAAACCAACTCGCGGTCTTCACCGACGGCCGCGAGGTGGACGACGTGACGATGCAGTCGCTGGCGCGGGAGATGAACTTCTCGGAGACGGTCTTCGTGCTGCCTGCGAGCGAGGGTGGACATGCGCGCATCCGGATCTTCACGCCGTCGACGGAGCTGCCGTTCGCGGGGCATCCGGTCCTGGGCTCCGCGTTCGTGCTCGCGGCGCCGTTGCAGCTCGGCGAGATCCGTCTCGAGACGGGATCGGGTGTGGTGCCGGTCGTGCTCGAGCGGGACGGGGCGCGGATCGCGTTCGGCTGGATGTCGCAGCCGATTCCGGAGTGGGAGCTCTTCGCGCAGCCGGACGAGCTGCTCGCGCTGCTCGGCGTCCAGTCCTCGCTGCCGCTCGAGCTGTACCACCTTGGGCCGGGGCACGTGTTCGTCGCCCTCGACGGCGAGGACGAGGTCGCGGCGCTCGCGCCCGACTTCGGCGCCCTCGCGCGGCTCACGCATGCGGGCGTCAACTGCTTCGCGGGCTCCGGCACACGCTGGAAGACGCGGATGTTCGCCCCTGCGGATGGCGTGCCGGAAGATCCGGCGACCGGCTCGGCTGCCGGGCCGCTGGCGATTCATCTCGCCCGCCACGGGCGGATCGGGTTCGGTGAGGAGATCGAGATCTCGCAAGGCGTGGAGATCGGCCGCCCCTCGACGCTGCACGCGCGCGTGTTCGGCGAGCGCGATCGCATCGACCGCGTCGAGGTCGGCGGCTCGGCGGTCGTGGTCGCCCGCGGTGAGTTCCGTCTCTAGACGAAGGCGACCGCGTCGATCTCCGGCAACTCGAGGATCAGTGCGCGCCAGAAGCGGCCGCCGTCCTCCGACAGGAAAAGGCGGTTCCGTGCGGCGTAGAGCATCCGGTCCGGGTTGTCGGCGTCGACCGCGACGGCCGTTCCTTTCGGCAGGCCGCCGCCTGCTTCCCGCCACGTCCGTCCCGCGTCATGGGAGACGGCGAGGGGCGGGCGCCGGTCGACGACGGCGACCACCGTCGATCCCGCTGCGGCCGTCGCGACGACGCGCGGAAGTGACACCGGCACGGGCTCCGGCGGCACGACGTCGCCGTCGGCTTCGAGCAGCTCCTCGGTCTCGAGGTCGACGAGCCAGGAGCCGTGCGTCGTGCGGACCGCGGCTCTCATGCGGCGCGTCCGCTCAGGAGTGCGCCGACCAGCGCTGTGGCTCGACGTGCCGCGGCGACGGGTGCGTCACCGGCCGCGCGCGCAGCCAGGTACGCGATCGCGAACGCGTCCCCTGAGCCGGTGGGATCGGCGTCGACGTGGTGTGCCCGGACGCGTGCGGCGCGTCCGCCGGCGACGACGAGCGAGCCGCGCGAGCCGAACGTGACGAGCACCTCCGGGGGCCCGAGCGCGGCGAGCGCGTCTGTATCGAGGCCGCCGACAAGTGCTTCCGCCTCCTCCTCGGCGAGCTTGAGCACGGTGACGTGCCGGAGGAGGTCGGGATCGGGATCCGGCTCGAGCCGCAGGGGGCCGTCCTCGCGCATACGCGTCAGCCCTTGGGCGTCGAGCGAGAGCCGGCGCCCGCGCGCGAGCGCCGCGAACGTCTCCCGCGAAAAGTCGCCGCGCAGGAGGGGGGCGGCGTGGACCCAGCCGCCGCGAGGGACCGCTGAGAGATCCGCTTCCGCCCAGGCGTCGCCGACGCGCTCGACCTGCATCTCTCGCCGGTCGCCGTCGTAACTCAACGCGAACACCGTTGTCACACTTCCTGGAACCAGCGTCACCGGGAGGCCGATCCGTGCGAACGCGCGGCGGAACGCCGGCATGTCCTCCCGCCCGCAACGCGCGACGATCGTCGCACGAGCCCCGAGCAAGCGCAGTGCGCGCGCGCCGTGGATCGGCGCACCGCCGACCCGCGGCGGGCCCCCGTCAACGAGGTCGTACGAGAGGTTCCCGACGAGCGCGAGCCGCGGCACGCGCCGAGCCTAGCCATCCGAAGGCCGAGGCCAGGAGGACCGCGAGTGATGCTTCCCGAGTCCGCCCCCAACCGTCCCAGATGTGCACCGTGGACGATCCACCACGTCAGGCCCGAAGATCGCCGAACCCAGCCACGGCAAGATGTTCAAGGCGGCTGTGAGGCAGGAGCCGCGCTGAAGCCGTCCGGCACGGGCTCGATCCCCCACGACGGCGTCCCGTTCGTGACATCCTCCCTTCGTCGGTACGAGCCGGATCAGGTTCGACGGGTGTGATCTCAGCCCGGGCGGGGCACCCCCGGTGGCAAGAGGGTTGCGACGGAAGGGAGAATGATGCGCGAGGCAGGCAAGAGGGCAGTCGCGCTGGCCGCGGCAGTCGCCGTCGCGGCCGCGGCGGGGTGCGGTGGTGGGGGAGGGAGCCGACTTTCGAAGGCGGATTACGAGCAGAAGCTGAAGGCGGAAGCGACCCAGCTGCAGTCGGCGTTCTTGGGCATCAACCTGCGGGCAGGCGCCGACCTCAAGGCGCTCGCGTCGAAGGCCGGAGAGCTGCAGCAGAAGATCGAGACGTCGGCCGGCGACATCGAGAAGCTGAAGCCCCCGCAGGACGCCGAGGCGGACAACCACAAGATCGCCGACGCGCTGCACACGTTCGCCGGCCTGTTCGGCCAGATCGAGAAGGCGGCGGAGAGCAAGGACGCGCAGAAGGTGCAGTCACTCGTGCTGAAGCTCACCGCGGCGAGTCAGGCGGGTGCGGCCGCGGCGGCAGACCTGAAGAAGAAGGGCTACGACCTCGGCAGCTTCGGCGGCTGACCCGTTGCATAGGCAATGCCTATGACTTAGGCTCCGCGGCTCGTGCCGCAGTCGACCTACACCGCCAGCGAGGCGGCTCGTGCGCTCGGGATCAGCCTCGATACGCTGCGCCGCTGGGACCGCCAGGGCCGGATCCGCGTCTGTCGCGACGCGGCCAACCGGCGTGTCGTCTCCGCGAAGGAGATCGACCGGCTCCGGGCCCGTGAGCCTCAAGGCCTCAGCGCCCGGAATCGCTTCCCGGGGATCGTCCACTCGGTGCGCGTCGACGGGCTGCTCGCCCAGGTTCAGATCGCAGTCACCGAACCGGTCGAGATCACCGCGATCGTGACCGCGGACGCAGTCGCAGAGCTCGGTCTTCAGCCCGGCATGCCCGCGACCGCCGTCGTCAAGTCGACCTCGATCATGGTCGAGCGGTGAGGCGCCGTTCGCTCCCAAGTAACAGTTTGTTACTTGGCGTTGTTGCGGCGGCGCTGGTCTTTCCGGCCCCGACGTCTGCTGGGGGCGGGATCACCGTGTTCGCGGCCGCGTCGTTGACGGACGTCCTCCCACGCATCGACAAGTCACCGCGGTACAGCTTCGCCGGCTCGGATCAGCTCGCCCTCCAGCTGCAGGGGGGAGCGGCCGCCGACGTCTATGCCGCCGCGAGTCCGAAGTACCCGGAGCTCCTCTATCACGCCGGCGTCGTGCGAAAGCCGGCCGTGTTCGCGACGAACAAGCTCGTCGTGATCGTGCCGCGCTCGAATCCCGGTCGAGTCTCGTCGGTGTACGACCTGCGGCGCGGTGGCGTTCGCGTCGTCGTCGGCGACACGTCCGTGCCGATCGGGTCGTACACGCGGCAGATCCTCGATGTGCTCGGGATCACAGCCGACGTGATGAAGAACGTCGTCAGCCAAGAGACGGACGTCAAGGGCATCGTCGCGAAGGTCGCGCTCGGCGAGGCGGACGCGGGTTTCGTCTACGCCACCGATTCGAAAGCGGTGGCGTCGAAGGTGCGCGTCGTCTCGCTGCCTGCGTGGGCGCAGCCGCCGATCTGCTACGAGATCGCCGTGGTGAGGGCGAGCTCGAGACAGTCCGCGGCGCGCGCCTTCGTCAAGAAGATCCTGTCGAAGCGCGGTCGCCTGCTTCTGCGCAGCGCGGGCTTCGGGGTGCCGAAGCGATGAGGGCTTCCTTTGCGGCAGTCGTCGCGGCCGCGACGGCGATCGGATTCGCGTTCCTGCTGCTGCCGATCGTCGCGATCTTCCTGCGCGTGCCCGTCGGCCATCTGTTCGCGCAGCTCGGTGACGACGTGACGCGGGATGCGCTCGTCGTGAGCCTGAAGACGAGCGCGCTCGCGCACGCATCCGTGCTGCTCGTCGGGACGCCCGCCGCGTATCTCCTGGCACGCCGGCGCTTCCGAGGCCGTGCCGCCGTGCTGACGCTGGTCGAACTGCCGCTCGTGCTTCCGCCCGCGGTGGCGGGGATCGGCCTCCTCGCCGCGTTCGGCCGGTTCGGCCTGCTCGGACGGCACCTGCACGGATTCGGGATCGACATCGGGCTCGGGACGCAGACGGCGGTCGTGCTCGCGGTCGCATTCGTGGAGAGCCCGTTCTACGTGCGGGGCGCGGTCGCGGCATTCGAGGCAGTGGACGAGAGCCTGCTCGCAGCAGCGCGGACGCTCGGGGCGGGGCCCTGGCGCGTGTTCCTCCGGATCGCCGTGCCGCTCGCAGGGGCGGGTCTCGGAGCTGCGTCCGCCCTCGCGCTTGCGCGCGGGCTGGGCGAGTTCGGGGCGACGTTCATCTTCGCCGGGTCGCTGCAGGGCGTGACCCAGACCCTTCCGCTTGCGATCTACGCGCAGTTCGACCAGAACTTCGACGTCGCGCTCGCGATCAGCGCCCTGTTCATCCTCGTCGGCGCCGGCATCCTCGTCGCGCTCAAGGTTTTCGGATGGCTTCGCTTCGGCTCGATCTCGCCGTTCCGACCCGCAGCTTCGACGTCGAGCTAGCGCTCGAGGTCGGAGCCGGCGAGACGGTTGCGCTCGTCGGTCCGTCCGGCGCGGGGAAGACGACCCTCCTGGACGCCGTCGCGGGACTCAGGCGTCCGGCGCGCGGGACGATTGCCTGCGGGGACGACCTCTGGTTCGGCGACGGCGTGGATCTGCGGCCGGAGGAGCGCTCGGTCGGCTACGTGTTCCAGGAGTACGCGCTCTTCCCGCACCTGAACGTCGAGCGCAACGTCACGTTCGGCGGTGGCAGTGCGGACGGGCTGCTCGAGCGCCTCCGGATCGCGCACCTTGCGAAGACCAAGCCGCGGGATCTGTCGGGCGGCGAGCGGCAGCGGGTCGCGCTCGCGCGGGCGCTCGCACGGAAGCCGCGCGTCCTCTTGCTCGACGAGCCGATGGGCGCGCTCGATCCGCACACGCGAGCGGGCGTGCGCGGCGAGTTGCACGACCTGCTGCGGGAGCTCTCGCTGCCGACGCTGCTCGTGACGCACGATTTCGAGGACGCAGCTGCACTGGCGGACCGGATCGGCGTCGTCTCGGACGGCAAGCTCCGGCAGCTCGGACCGGCGGCAGAGCTGCTCGGCACCCCGGCGGACGAGGTCGTCGCGAGCTTCGCCGGCGCCAACGTCCTCGCGGGCGTCGGCGCGCCCGCGCCGGACGGCCTGACGACGGTCCGGCTCGACGCCGGTGGGACGATCTACTCGACGGACGAAGCGATCGGCAGCGTCGACGTCGTTCTGTTTCCCTGGGACGTATCGCTCGG
>Ga0207646_10002830_pt1 | contig 20186 bp, 14 predicted proteins | sample KBSK5502metaG_FD_184343 | JGI IMG/M metagenome (GOLD analysis project Ga0207646, IMG submission 184343) | Corn, switchgrass and miscanthus rhizosphere microbial communities from Kellogg Biological Station, Michigan, USA - KBS K5-50-2 metaG... | ecosystem: Host-associated > Plants > Roots >...
CCCCGCCACCCCGCACTCTGCTAGCCCTGACCCCGCCACCCCGCACTCTGCTAGCCCTGACCCCGCCACCCCGCCCTACACGGCCGAGCCGCCGCCGCCCAGGGTCAGCCCGGCCCAAATCCGGGCCATGCGCGGCCCAAATCCTCCCTATCCCCGGCCCAAATCCTCGCCACGTGGGACCGGCCGGCCAGCCGTCGGGAGTCGAGCCGCAGGCACTCCCTGCCCAGGTCAGCGACCCTCCCTAACCCTGTCCGTCACACCTGACAAAAGAACCCCCAAGGTAGCGCCGGGCCCGCCGATGTGCTCTACTGTAAATACCTATTAAGCAGATCGAAATACTAAACAGATAGAGAAAGGCGGGTCTGATGAGACGTGTGCTACTCGCGGCAGGAGTAGGCGCTGTCACCCTCCTGGGGGCTGGCTGCGCGACACCGTCAACGGCCGCTTCGGGCTCCGGCTCGGCGCCCGTGGTCCTGCGGCTGGGATTCCTCGGCAACATCACCCATGAGCCGGCGCTGGTCGGCATCGCCAAGGGGTTCTTCGCCAAGGAGCTCGGCAAGAACGTGACGCTGAAGACCTCGATCTTCAGCTCGGGCACGGACGAGACCACGGCCCTGCTGGCCGGTCAGCTCGACGCGGCCTACGTCGGGCCCAACCCGGCGATCAACGCATGGCAGAAGTCCAACGGGACCGCCATCAAGATCATCTCTGGCGCGGCATCCGGGGGCGCCGCCCTGGTCGTCAAGAAGGGCATCACCAGCGCCGCCCAGCTCAAGGGCAAGGCGCTCGCCACCCCCTCGCTCGGCAACACCCAGGACGTCGCCGTGCGCTACTGGCTCAAGCAGCACGGCCTGACCACCACGCCCACCGGCGGCGGCGACGTGTCCATCAAGCCGATCAAGCCCAACTCGGCGGCGGTGCTCGAGTTCCGGTCCGGCCAGATCGCGGGCGGCTGGGAGCCCGAGCCCTACGCGACCGAGATGGTGCTCGACGGCGGGACCCGGCTGGTGAACGAGGCCAGCCTGTGGCCGGGCGGCAAGTTCGTCACCACCAACCTCGTGGTCACCCAGTCGTTCCTGAAAGCCCACCCGTCCGCGGTGACCGGGCTGCTCAAGGGGCAGATCGAAGCGAACAGCTACATCAACGCCAACGCCAGCGCCGCGGCCGGGGCGGCCAACGCCGAGCTGACCAAGCTTCTGGGCAAGGGGCTGAAGCCCAGCGTGCTGAGCGCGGCGCTGCGGTACATCACGTTCACGAACGACCCGATCGCGTCGTCGCTGCTCGCCGACGCCCAGCACGCGACGGCGGTCGGGCTGCTCAGCCCGGTCAAGAACCTCTCCGGCATCTACGACCTCGGCCCGCTCAACACATTGCTGAAGGCGGCCGGGCAACCGCAGGTGAGCCCATGAGCCTAGACCAGCGCCAGGCCGCGCCCCCGGAACTCGTTCCGGGGGCCTCGGCCCGTTCCGCATTCCCGGCGCCTGGCGAGCCAGGCCCGGCCGGCACGACCGCGATCCGGGTCAGCGAGGTGTCCAAGGCGTTCGGCCGGGGCCGGGGCACGCTGCTCGCCCTCGACCGGGTGTCCCTGGACGTGGCGCCCGGCGAATTCGTCTGCCTCATCGGCGCGTCCGGCTGCGGCAAGAGCACCCTGCTGTCCCTCGTGGCCGGGCTCGACACGCCGAGCGCGGGCGTGATCGAGACGGCCGGGCGGCGGGTGGCGCTGATGTTCCAGGAGCCTGCGCTGTTCCCGTGGCTGACCGCGGCCCGCAACGTGGAACTCCCGCTGCGCGCCGCCGGAGTGGCGTTGGCGGATCGCCGCCGCCGGGCCGCCGACCTGCTCGACGCCGTTCACCTCGGCGGGTTCGGGGACAAGCGCCCGCACGAGCTGTCCGGTGGCATGCGCCAGCGCGTTGCCCTGGCCAGGGCGCTGGCCCAGGACGCGGACGTACTGCTCATGGACGAGCCGTTCGGCGCCCTGGACGCCATGACCAGGGACCTGCTGCACGACGAACTGGACCGGATCTGCGACGACCGCGACCTGGCCGTGCTCTTCGTCACCCACAACGTCCGGGAAGCGGTCCGGCTCGGTGACCGGGTGGTGGTGCTCAGCAGCCGGCCGGGCCGGGTGATCGACGAGTTCGCCGTGCCCATCTTCGCCCCCCGGCGGATCGACTCGGCGCCGGTCGCCGAGCTCGCAAGCAAGATCACCGACAGGCTGCGCGAGGAGATGAGCCGCCATGGCCAGACTGGGTAGCCCCGGTGCGGGGCCGGGGTTCCCGGCCGGGGCCCTCGACCCGAGGGTCGGCGCCCTCGCCGGCCTGGACAGCCTGGAGACCGTGCCGGTCAGCAGGCATCCCTGGGGCGCGCGGAACATCTGGGCGGCCACGTGGCCCAAGGTGCTGGCCATCGGCCTGGTCCTCGGCCTGTGGGAGATCGTTCACCTCAGCGGCTGGAAGAAGTTGGTACTGCCCGGGCCGGGCGCCGTCTTCGCCAACCTCTGGGCGCAGATGCAGCACGCGGTGCTGTGGCAGGCGATCGACATCACGATGCGCCGGGCGGTCATCGGCTTCGCGCTGTCCGTGCTCATCGGCGCGCTCATCGGCGCGCTGGTGTCGCGGATCAGGCCGCTGCGCGCGGCAACCGGGTCGGTGATCACCGCGCTGCAGACCATGCCGTCGATCGCCTGGTTCCCGTTCGCGATCATCCTGTTCGGCCTCAACACGTCGGCGATCGTGTTCGTGATCGTCCTCGGCTCCGCGCCCTCGGTCGCCAACGGCCTGATCACGGGCGTGGACTACATCCCGCCGCTGCTGCTGCGGGCCGGGAAGACGATGGGCCTGTCCCGCCTGTCCCTATACCGGCACCTGATCCTGCCGGCTTCGCTGCCGTCTTTCGTGGCCGGGCTCAAGCAGGCCTGGGCGTTCGCGTGGCGCAGCCTGATGGCCGGCGAGCTGCTGGTGATCATCATGGGGCAGCCGTCGATCGGCGCCCTGCTCAACGTCGACCAGGACCAGGCCGACATGACCAGCGCGATCGCAATCATGATCGTGATCCTGGCGCTGGGCATCATCATCGACGCCCTCTTCACCAAGGCCGACGCCGTTATCCGCCGCCGCCGCGGCATGACCGACCCCGCCGTCAGCTAGCCCGGCGTAGCGCACCGGGCGGCGCCGCCGGGAAGCCACAGCCCCGGCGGTGCCGCCCGGTCATACCATCAAGGTGTGTCTGGTTCTGCGGGAATCGTGCTGGCCGGCGGGCGGTCGTCCCGGATGGGCACGCCCAAGGCGGCCCTGGAGTGGCACGGCTCGACCCTGCTGCGGCGGACGACCGGGATCCTCGCCCGGGTGACCGGCGGGCCGGTCGTCGTGGTCCGCGCCCTCGGCCAGGAGCTGCCGCCGCTGCCGCCGGGCACCGAGGTGGTGGAGGACCCGCGCGAGGGCCTGGGCCCGGTCCAGGGCATCGCCGCCGGGCTGTCCGCGCTGGCCGGCCGCGCCGAGGTCGCATTCGTCAGCTCCACCGACATGCCCTTCCTGCACCCGGCGTTCGTCCGCCGGGTGCTGCGCGCGGCCCAGGAGGGCGCGGACGTGGGCCTACCGCTGGCCCGGGGGTACCCGCAGCCCCTGGCCGCCGCCTACCGCACGGCGCTGGCGGAGGTCGCCGAACGCCTGGTGGCCGAGCAGCGGCTGCGGCCGGCCTTCCTGTTCGACGACTGCACGGTCACCCGGCTGGACGAGGCCGCGCTGCGCGCCGATCCAGTTCTGGCGGCCCTGGATCCGGGCCTCGAGTCCGTCGTCAACCTCAACGAGCCCGCCGACTACCAGGCGGCCCGGGCCAGGCCCGCGCCCGAGGTGACGGTGCAGCGGTTCGGCACGCTGGCCAACGGCCACCGCGGGCCGCGGCAGGTACGCGCCGCGACCGTCGCCGGCGCCGCGGCGGCCACCGGGGTCGAGCTCGACGGTCATGTGGTAGCGGCGCTGAACGGGGACCAGATCACCAGGGACGGCGAGACGCCGTTGGCGACCGGCGACACCGTGTTCTTCCTGGCCGCGGACGCGGGCGGCTGAGCAGATGACGGCCGGCGGCTATTTCGGGCGGGCGCTCGTGGTGGACGCGGGGACGGCCACGGCGTTCCCGCTGCCGCTGCCCGACGAGGTGCTGCGCGCGTACCTCGGCGGGGCCGGCCTCGGCACCTGGCTGATGCACCGCCTGGCGCCGCCCGGCGCCGACCCCCTCGGCGCGGAGGCGGCGCTGGCGTTCGTGTTCTCCCCGCTGGTGGGCACGCCCCTGACCACCAGCGCCAAGTTCGCGGTCGTCGCCAAGTCCCCGCTGACCGGAATGCTGAACGACGCGCTGTCGTCGAGCCACTTCGCCATCTCCGGCAAGCTCACCGGCCACGACGCGATCGTGGTGCGCGGCGCGTGCCGCCAGCCGTCGGTGCTGCTCGTCGACGGGGACGGCGTGCGCCTGCTGGACGCCGCCGGCCTGTGGGGGCTGCCCGCGGCCGAGGCCGAAAAGCGGCTGCGGGAGCGGCTGGGGCGCGGCTGGCGGGCGGCCGCGATCGGCCCGGCCGGCGAACGGGGGGTCCGGTACGCGACGATCTCCCACGACGGGCGGCACGCCGGGCGCGGCGGGCTTGGCGCGGTGCTGGGCGCGAAGAGGCTCAAGGCCGTCGCGGTGCGCGCCGCGACCAAGGTCGCGCCCGCGGATCCGGAGGCGGTGCTCGCGGCCGCGCGCGACCTGCGCGCCCGCTCCTTCGGCCCGGCGACCGCGAAATACCGCGAGCTGGGCACGCTGGCCAACCTGCTCGCCTTCAACGCGATCAGCGCCCTGCCGGCCCACAACTTCCAGGCCGCGACGTTCGCCGGCGCGCCGCAGCTCGCCGCCGAGGAGCTGGCTGGGCTGCGCTCAGTGGCGCGCAACAGCTGCGCGTCCTGCACGATCGGCTGCGAGCACATCTACTCGGCCCGCGGCGGCAAGCGGATGCGGGTCGAGTACGAGAACGTGTTCGCGCTCGGCCCGATGTGCGGGGTGTCCGACCCCGACGCGGTGCTCGCCGCCAGCGCGCTCTGCGACGAGCTGGGCCTCGACACCATCTCCGCGGGCGGCACGATCGCCTGGGCGATGGAGTGCGCGGAGCGGGGCCTGATCGACGCGCCATGGCTGCGGTTCGGCGACGCGGGCGCGCTCCTGCGCGCCCTGGCGGAGATCGGCGCCCGCGAGGGGCTGGGCGAGCTGCTCGCCGAGGGCTCGCGCCGGGCGGCCCAGCGGGTCGGCGGCGGCTCCGCGGAGTTCGCGCCGCACGTCAAGGGCCTGGAGCTGCCCGGGTACGAGCCCCGCACGATGCACGCGATGGCGCTGGGCCTGGCGGTGAACTCCCGGGGCGCAGACCACAACCGCTCGGGCGCGTACGAGGCCGACCTGTCCGGCGACCACGACCGGTTCGCGGGCGGCCAGGGTCATGTCGCGGCGGCGGTCGAGACCGAGGACCGGGCGGCCGTCATGGACTCGCTCATCCTGTGCAAGTTCCTGCGCGGCGTCTTCACCGAGCCCTTTGCCGAGTGGGCGGCGCTGCTGTCCGCGGTGACCGGCTGGGACGTCGACGGGGCCGAGCTGCGGCAGACCGCGCGCCGGATCGTCATGGCAAAGCGCGTCTTCAACATCCGCGAAGGCTGGCGGCCGGCCGATGACTGGCTGCCGGAGCGGCTGCTGTCCGCGCCGCTTACGGTCGCGTCCGGCCGGGTCGCCACGCTGACGCCGGAACGGCTGCGGGGCATGATCGACGGCTACTACGCGGCGCGCGGGCTGGACGCCGAGGGCCGGCCAGACCAGGCCACCCTCGCGGACCTCCAGCTGGCTTAGAGCGCGCGCCCCTGGGGTGCGCGGCATTGCTTGAGGCGGTGATACTAATTCCATGGTCATTCAAGCTCCGGCCAAGATCCGGACGGTCAGCCTGACGATCGACGGGGTTCAGGTGACCGTGCCGGAGGGCACGACCATCTGGGCCGCGGCCAGGAACGCGGGCATCGACATCCCGGTGCTCTGCCACGACGAGCGCTACGACCCCGTCGGCGTCTGCCGGATGTGCGTGGTGGACGTCGGGGCACGGGTCTACGCCGCCGCCTGCGTGCGCCCCTGCGAGGACGGCATGGTGGTCACCACCGCCAGCCCCGACGTCGAGCGCAACCGCGCCACGCTCACGGAGCTGCTGCTTGCCGACCAGCCCGCGCGGGAGCGCGACCCCAAGCAGACGACCACGGGCGACAACGAGCTGCTCGCCCTCGCCGAGCGGTTCGGGCTGGCCGGCCCGGGCGGCCTCCCCACGGCCTCGGGCCGCGGCGCTGACCTCTCCAACCCGGTCATCGCCGTCGATCACGACGCGTGCATACTCTGCGACCGGTGCGTCCGCGCCTGCGACGACATCCAGGGCAACGACGTCATCGGCCGCAGCGGCAAGGGCTACGCCACCCGGATCGCCTTCGACCTGAACGACCCGATGGGCGCGTCGTCGTGTGTCACCTGCGGGGAGTGCGTCGCGGCGTGCCCGACGGGCGCCCTGACCAACAAGCCGATCGCGGGCATACCGATCCGGCCGCGGAGCGAGCTTGACGCGGTTGACAGCGTGTGCCCGTACTGCGGCGTCGGCTGCGCCCTCACCTACCACGTGGACAGGGAGCGGGGCGCGATCGCCTTCGCCGAGGGCCGCGACCAGCCGGGCTCGAAGAGCCGCCTGTGCGTCAAGGGCCGCTACGGCTGGGACTACGCCGCGTCGCCGCAGCGCCTCACCACGCCGCTCATCCGGCGGGACGAGGCGTACCCCAAGGGACCGCTGTCCACCGACGTGCGCGGGGAGATGAGCCGGCCAGAGGGACAGAACGGAAAGCGGCGCCGCAAGCCGGGCGGCCTGGTCGACTACGGCGAGGTGCTGCCGCACTTCCGGGAGGCCACCTGGGAGGAGGCGCTGGACCTGGTCGCCCGCCGGATGACCGAGATCTACGCCGGGGGCGGCCCAGGCGCGATCGCCGGGTTCGGATCGGCCAAGTGCTCCAACGAGGAGGCGTACCTCTTCCAGAAGCTGATCAGGACCGGGTTCCACACCAACAACGTGGACCACTGCACCCGGCTCTGCCACGCCTCCAGCGTGGCCGCGCTGTTCGAGGGGATCGGCTCGGGCGCGGTGTCCACGACCTACGGCGACGTGGTGAACGCCGACGTCGCGATCGTCACGGGCAGCAACCCCACCGCGAACCACCCGGTCGCGTCGTCGTTCTTCAAGCAGGCCCGGCGCAACGGCACCACGATCATCTACATCGACCCCAGGGCCGACAAGATGGCCGACCACGCCGACATCTTCTGCCAGCTCAAGCCCGGCACCGACGTGGCGTTCTACAACAGCGTGATGCACGAGGTGATCCGGCTCGGGCTGACGGACCGCGACTTCATCGCGCGGCGGACCACCAACTACGAGGCCCTCGCCGAGACCGTCGCGGAGTACCCGCCGGAGCGGGCCGCCCAGATCACCGGGCTGCACCCCGACGTGATCCGGCGGGTCGCGCGGGCCTGGGGCGAGGCGAAGGCCGGGGTCATCTTCTGGGGGATGGGGATCTCGCAGCACACCACGGGCACCGACAACGCCCGCTGCCTCATCGCCATGTGCGCGATCACCGGCAACGTCGGCAAGCCGGGCAGCGGGCTGCACCCGCTGCGCGGGCAGAACAACGTGCAGGGCGCCTCGGACATGGGCCTGATCCCGATGTTCTACCCGGACTACAAGAACGCCGACGACCCCGACGTGCGCGCCCGGTTCGAGGGGCTGTGGGACACCCCCGGCCTTGACCCCAAGCGCGGGCTCACCGTCACCGAGATCATCGGCTCCGCGCTCAAGGGCGGCGTCCGCGGGATGTACATGATGGGGGAGAACCCGTTCCTGTCCGACCCCAACATCAACAAGGTCCGCAAGGCGCTGTCGGCCCTGGACTTCCTGGTCGTCCAGGACATCTTCCTCACCGAGACCGCGGAGTTCGCCGACGTCATCCTGCCCGCGTCCTCGTACCTGGAGAAAGACGGCACGTACACCAACACCGACCGCCGGGTGCAGCTCGGCCGGAAGGTGCTCGACCCGCCCGGCCAGGCGCGGGTGGACTGGGAGGTGGTCCAGGACATCGCCAACCGGATCGGTCTCGGCTGGAGCTACTCCTCAGCCCGGGAGATCTTCGAGGAGATCGTCTCGGTGATGCCGAGCTACACCAACCTGAGCTACGACAACCTGGGGCTTACCGGCAAGCTCTACCCGAACCCGGACCCGGAGCACAGCGACGGGACCGTCGTCATGTTCGGCGACAAGTTCAACACCGATGATGGGCTGGCCCACCTCGTGCCTGCCGAGTGGCTGCCGGCCAAGGAACTGCCGAACGACGAGTACCCCTACATCCTCAACACCGGCCGGCTGCTCCAGCACTGGCACACGGGCTCGATGACCCGCCGGTCCTACGCGCTGGATGCCATCGCCCCGCGGCCGGAGGTGTACCTGAACCCCGACGACGCGGCCGAACTCGGCCTGGCCGACGGCGAGATGGCCAGGGTGAGCTCCCGCCGGGGCACCATCGTGCTGGCGACCCGTGTCTCGCACCGGGAGGGCCGCGGCAACTGCTTCATCCCGTTCCACTTCCGCGAGGCCGCGGCCAACCTGCTGACGATCGACGAGATCGACCCGTTCGGCAAGATCCCCGAGTTCAAGTTCTGCGCCGTCCGGATCGAGGCGGCTGAGCCCGCTAAAGCTGGTGACCGGTGATGGCGAGGGCCCAGACGCGAGCGCCCGGGGTCGAGGCACGGGCGGGCAAGTTCCCCGGCCCGAGCCTGATCCCCGCGCTGAACGCGATCCAGGAGCGGCTCGGCTGGCTGCCGCGTGAGGAACTGGTGGCCCTCGCCAGGGACGTCCGGCGACCGCTGTACGAGATCGAGGGGCTGATCTCGTTCTACCCGCACTTCCGCGCTGAGGAGCCGGCAAAGGCCGAACTGCACGTCTGCCACGACCTGTCCTGCTGGCTGCAGGGCGCGGACCAGCGCATAGCGGCGCTGCGGGAGCGTTACAACGCGGATGCCGAGGTCGAGGTCACCGAGGTCTCCTGCATCGGGCGCTGTGAAATGGCGCCCGCGGTGGCTGTCAACGAATTGCCCGCCACGGCGCGGGAGGCTGACGCGCTGGTCGACAAGACGCTGGCGGGGCAGCCGGTGAGCTTCACCTCCCGCGGTTACTCCGGCGCCGCGCCGTGGCCCAACGACCCATACGCGCAAGGGGAGGAGCGGTACCGGGTGCTGCGGGCCGTCATGTCCGGCGATCTGGACCCCGGCCAGATCGTCACGGCCCTCCAGGACGCCGGCCTGCGCGGCATGGGCGGGGCCGGTTTCCCCACCGGCCGGAAATGGGCGCTGGTCGCGGCGCAGGAGGCAACCCCCAAATACGTGATCTGCAACGCTGACGAGTCCGAGCCGGGCACGTTCAAGGACCGCCAGATCCTCGCCGAGCAGCCGCACCTTGTCCTGGAGGGGCTCCTGCTCGGCATGCTGGCGGTCGGCGCCGAGGAAGGCTGGGTGTTCATCCGGCACGAGTACGGCCTCGAGGAGGCGGTGATCCGCCACGAGATCGAGTCGCTGCGCGCCGCCGGGCTGGTCGGCGCCGACGTGGCGGGCAGCGGGCGGCGGCTCTCGGTGGAGGTGTTCACCTCACCGGGCGGCTACATACTCGGCGAGGAATCGGCGCTGATCGAGTGCATGGAGGGGCACCGGGGCGAGCCGCGCAACAAGCCGCCGTTCCCCGGCGTCTACGGCCTGTGGGGCCAGCCGACGCTGATGAACTCGGTGGAGACGTTCGCCCACGTCCCGGTCATCGCCGAGCGCGGCGCCGACTGGTGGAAGCGCCAGGGCGCCGGCGGCTTCAGCGGGCTGAAGTTCTTCGCCGTCTCCGGGCATGTCGAGCGCCCCGGCGTCTACTGCGTGCCGATGGGCAGCACCGCCCGGCAACTCCTCGAGCTGGCGGGCGGGGTCTCCGGCGGCAGGGCGCTGGGGGCGATCCAGCCGGGCGGCGCCTCGTCCAACTTCCTCGGGCCGGACGGACTCGACGTGCCACTCGACTTCGACACGCTGGCCAGGGCCGGGTCGATGCTCGGCTCGGGCGCGATGGTGGTCATGGCGGAGGGGACCGACCTGCTCGCCGCGGCCACGAACGTCCTGCGCTTCTTCCGCAACGAGTCGTGCGGCAAGTGCGTGCCGTGCCGGACGGGGTCCGCCAAGGCCCACGAGATACTGTCCGGCCTGCTGGCGGGCGGCGGCGGCCTGGACGACGTGGACGGGCGCATCGTCCAGCTTGAGGAGACCATGCGCAAGACGTCGATCTGCGGGCTTGGCCAGGTGGCGCTGGGCCCGGTGCTGAGCGTGCTGCGGCTGGCCGGTCGGGAGACCGGCGACGGAGCCTGACACGCACGGGCACGCGGGGCGGGAGTTCTTCACCACCCGGACGGTCGCGGAGGCGCTCGCCGGATTCCGGCCCGGCGGGCGCACCCCGGCCGTGACGATCCCGCTGAGCGAGGCGCTGCACCGTGTGCCGGTGGCGCCGGTCACCGCGCCGCACGCGCTGCCGGGCTTCGCCCGGTCGACGGTGGACGGTTACGCCGTCCGGGCCGCGGACACCTACGGCGTCTCCGACGGCCTGCCCGGCTACCTGGAGGTGGCAGGCGAGGTGCGAATGGGCGCCGAGCCCGACGTGGCGGTCGGCCCGGGAACGGTGGTGAGCATACCGACCGGCGGCGTCCTGCCGCGGGGCGCCGACGCCGTGATCATGGTCGAGTACACGCAGGAGGCGATGCCGGGCACGATCGAGGTGACCCGGCCGGTGGCCCCCGGTGACGGCGTTGTCCGCGCCGACGAGGACGCGGCCGCCGGCGCCGGGCTCGTCCCGGCGGGCCGCCCGCTGCGGGCGCAGGACCTCGGCATGCTGGCGGCGGCCGGCGTCACCCGGGTGGCGGTCCACGCCAGGCCGCGGGTAACGGTCTTCTCCACCGGCGATGAGGTGGTGCCGCGGGACACCGCGCGGCTACGCCCCGGGCAGGTGCGGGACGCCACCGCGATCGCTCTCGCGGCGCTCATCGCCGAGGCCGGCGGCGAGGCGCGCCATGGCGGCATCATCCCCGACGATCCTGGGGCGCTCGAGGGCGCGCTGCGCGCCGCCCTGGACACCAGCGACATGATCGTGATCTCGGCCGGCTCGTCGGTCGGGGCCCGCGACGAGACCGCCGCCGCCGTGGCCCGCCTCGGCCCGCCGGGCATCTGGTGCCACGGCCTGGCGATCCGGCCCGGCAAGCCGACGCTGCTGGCCGACTGCGCGGGAGTGCCGGTCCTCGGGCTGCCCGGAAACCCTCGCTCCGCGCTGGTGGTCTTCCGGCTGATCGGGATGCCGCTGGTGCGGCGCGTGGGCGGGTGCACCAGCCCGCCCGCCGAGCCGGTCGTGCGGGCCCGGCTGGAACGTGACCTGGCATCCGCGGCCGGGCGCCTGGATGTCGTCCAGGTCCGGCTGCACGACGGCCTCGCGGCGCCGGTCTTCGGGCTGTCGGCGCTGCTGTCCATCCTCACGGCGGCCGACGGGTACGTCATCGTGCCCGAGGAGGCGACCGGGCTGGACGCCGGCACCGAGGTCGACGTCACCCTGTACCGTTAACCACGATCATGACCAGCAGCCCGTTCATCCGCGACGTGCCCGCGGCCCGCGCCCTCGAAGCCTGGCGGGCCGCGCGCGAGACCGGCGGCTGCCCGGCCAGGCTCCCGGCCGTGGCGGCCCGGCTGGAGGATGCCGCCGGCCGGGTCACCGCCGAGCCGGTGTGGGCCAGCCGGTCCTCACCGCCCTTTGACGCCGCGGGCATGGACGGGATCGCCGTGCGCGCGGCCGACACCCTGGGCGCGAGCGAGACCACGCCGGTCTACCTGCCGCCGAGCGCCTACGACGTCGTGGACACCGGCGACCCGATGCCCGACGGGCGGGACGCGGTCGTCATGCGCGAGCACGTCCACTACTCCGGCAGCAACGCCGAGCTGCGCGCGGCCGTGCCGCCCTACCAGCACGTGCGCTCGATCGGCGAGGACGTGAGCACCGCCGAACTGCTGCTGCCCGAAGGCCACAGGCTGCGGGCCGTCGACATCGCCGCGGCCGCCGCCGCCGGGGCCAGCGAGCTGCTCGTGCGCCGCCGCCCCGTCGTCGCCATCCTGCCCACCGGGGACGAGGTGCGGGCCATCGGCACCGAGACCGGGCCCGGCGAGATCCTCGACACCAACTCGCTCATGCTGGCCACCCAGGCGCGGGAGGCCGGCTGCGAGGCGCACCGGCTGCCGATCCAGCCCGACGACCCGGCCCGCCTCGCCGCGGCGGCCCGCGCCGCAGTGGCGTCCTGCGACCTGCTCATCATCGTGGCGGGATCCAGCGCGGGCCGCGACGACTACACGGCCAGGATCGTGGCCGAGCTGGGCACGCTGGCGGTACACGGCGTCGCGGTGCGGCCCGGCCACCCCGTGGTCCTCGGCGTCGTCGACGGCACGCCCGTCCTCGGGGCGCCCGGCTACCCGGTGTCCGCCGCGCTGACCTTCGATATCTTCGCCGAGCCACTGCTGGCCGAGCTGGAGGGCGCCGTGCCGCGCAGCCGGCCGCGCACCACGGCGCGGCTGGCCCGCAAGCTCGCCTCCCCGCTGGGCATGGACGACTGGGTGCGGGTGCGCCTCGGCGTAGTGGGCGGCACGATGGTCGCCACCCCGCTGCCCAGGGGTGCCGGCGTGCTCACCTCCCTGGTCCGCGCGGACGGGCTGCTGGTCGTGCCGGCCGGGCAGGAGGGCCACCACCCGGGCGACGAGGTCGAGATCCAGCTGCTGCGCGGCCTGGGCGAGATCGAGCAGACGATCGTCGCCATCGGCTCGCACGACCTCGTCCTCGACCTCGCCGCCTCCGCGCTGCGCGCCGAGGACCCCGCCGTCACGCTGGCGTCCTCGAACGTCGGCTCCCTCGGCGGGCTGGTGGCCCTGCGCGACGGGCTGTGCCACCTCGCCGGGTCGCACCTGCTGGACCCGGCCACCGGCGAGTACACCCTGCCCTACGTCGATCGCATCCTCGGCGGCGCCGACGTCCCGGTCGTGCGCCTGGTGCACCGTGACCAGGGGCTCATCGTCGCCGCCGGCAACCCGCTGGGGCTGGCCGGTATCCGGGACCTGGCCCGCGCGGGCGTGCGCTACGTCAACCGCCAGCGCGGCGCGGGCACGCGGGTGCTGCTCGACCACGAGCTGGGCAAGCGGGGGATCAGCCCAGGCGCGGTGCAGGGCTACGCCCGCGAAGAGGCCACCCACCTGGCCGTCGCGGCGGCGGTGGCCGCGGGACGCGGCGACGCGGGCCTGGGGATCATGGCGGCCGCGCGAGCCTTCGGCCTTGACTTCGTGCCGGTGACCCGGGAGCCCTACGACCTGGTCGTGGCCCCCGACGCTCTGGAAAGCCCGCTGCTGGCGCCGTTCTGGGCCCTGCTGCACTCCGACCGGTTCCAGCAGGCGGTGGAGGAACTGGGCGGTTACACCACGAAGGAGATGGGGCGGCGCATCCGGTGACCGCCGGCCGGATCCGCGGGTACGCGAACCGCCGGACGTGCTGCGCGCTGGCCAGCACCGCGAGCGCGGCGAACGAGGCCAGCCCGGCCAGCCCGTAGAGGTTCCCGGCGAGCCAGGTGAGGCCGTGCCAGTGATACTCGCTGCTCCAGGGGCGGCTGCCCGCGGTGCCCGGGCTGCCGGGCGCGTACCAGATCAGCCCCCACGGCACCAGCGGGCCCTGACGGCCCAGCATGGGCCAGGCGCCGAACATCGCGGCCAGCGCCCCGCCCAGCACCCAGTACGCCCACCGGGCGGTGCCGCTGGCGCGCACCGCCACGTCGGCGAGCACCGCGAGCGCGGGCGCGACCCACACCCAGTGGTGGTCCCAGCTGACCGGGGACACCAGCAGCCCGGTGAGCGCGCAGGTCAGCCAGCCATACACGGGCTGGCCCGCCCGGTGCAGGCGGACGGCGGTGACCAGGCCGGCCGCACCGGCCAGGGCGGCCGCGGCCAGCCACCACCACAGGCCGCCCGCCAGGCTGGCCGACTCGCGGGTGAACATGCCGAGGAGCGACTGGTTCGCGAGGAACCCCACGAACCCGGTGCGGCCGGCCCGCAGGAAGTCAGCCCCGAACCACCACTGCCATGACGCCTGCGGAAGCGCGGCAAAGCCCACGCCCGCCAGGACCGCGAACGCTACCGCGGCCGTCGCCGCCTGACGGAACCGGCGGGTGAGCACCAGGTACGGGATGAAGATCAGCGGCACCAGCTTGATCCCGGCCGCCAGGCCGATCCCCGCTCCTTTCCACCACCGCCGGTCCGGCTGGCACAGATCCCAGATCACCACCGCCATCAGCAGCAGTTCGACCTGGCCGACGTGCAGGGCGCGCTGCACGGGTTCGGTCCACAGCGCGGCGGCGGTCACCGCGAGCGCCACGCCCAGGCCACGGCGGCCCGACCAGCCCAGCGCCCGCAGCGTCAGCCAGACCGACAGCCCGAGCGCGGCGACGCTGGACACGGTCAGCAGCCAGGTCAGCAGGCCCCACGGGACCCAGGCCCAGGCGGCGAAGACCAGCGCCGCGAACGGGGTGTAGGTGAACCGGAACCCCGGCACCATCTGCCCGCTGTAGAGCAAGGCGGGAGCATGCCGGGCGGTATACCCCGCCGCCACGTAGACCCGCAGGTCGAACCAGGTCAGCATCTCCCGCAGCGGATGGGCCGCCACCTCGGTCAGGTACGCCGCGAGCGCGGCCGCCAGCACGCAGCCGCCGGTCACCGCCGCGCGCGTGCCGGCCGGGCCGCGCGTCACTCCCCGGGGGATGCCAGGCAGGCGGTCGGGACACACAGAACAGAGAGCTTAACGGAATGTAACGATGCGAGCCCGGAACGTGATGCCATGTTGCGAACGCGCTGGTACCCCACCCGCCGGGATCCGGGCCGGGCTGGTGCCGCGCCGACCTGGCGCGAGGGCGGCTACGCTCGGGACCATGGCCATGCACATCCCCAGCCCCTCGGTCAACGGATTCCATCTGGGCGCGGTCTACATCCACTACTACGGGCTGATGTACGTGATCGGGATCACGCTCGCGATCCTCATCACCCAGCGGCGCTGGAAGGCGGTCGGCGGCGATCCGTCCCTGGTGGGGGACGTCGCGCTGTGGGCCGTGCCAGCGGGGATCATCGGCGGCCGCATCTACTTCGACATCACTACGCCCAAATACATCCCGCATCACTGGTACGGGGTCTTCGCGGTCTGGGACGGCGGCCTGGGGATCTGGGGCGGCATCGCGGCGGGCGCGGCCGTCGGCATCTGGCGGGTCCGCCGGCACAAGGCGGATGGGGCACTGTTCGCGGACGCGGTCGCGCCCGCCCTGCTGGTGGCGCAGGCCGTCGGGCGCATCGGCAACTACTTCAACAAGGAACTGTTCGGCGGCCCGACCAGCCTGCCGTGGGGGCTGTACATCCCGCACCAGTACCGGCCCACCGGCTACGCCGCCTACACCACCTTCCAGCCCACGTTCCTGTACGAGCTGATCTTCGACCTGCTGCTCGCCGCGGCCCTGGTGTGGCTCGGCCACCACCGCGGCATCAGCCCGCCCGGGCTGTTCGCCCTGTACGTGACCGGGTACTCGGCGTTCCGCATCTTCGAGGAGTCGCTGCGGGTCGACCCGTCCGAGCACTTCCTCGGGCTGCGGCTGAACATGTACGTCGCGATCGCGCTGACGGTCGTCGGCATGGTGTGGTTCTGGCGCACGCAGCGGCGCGGCAGGGCGGTGACCGCCGCCGCGGGAGGCGAGCCAGGCCCCGGCGAGGAGATGCCCGCGGAAGTGGGCGCGGACCGCGGCGCGGCTGCCCCGGAGACGGCCGCGGACGGTGCCGAGCCCGCGACCTGACGCTCCCGGGCGCCCACCCGCCGGCGCTGGCTGATCGGTCATGGCTTGTCAACGACTTTGCCACCAGCTTGCCCCATGGCCACCTTGGCCGGTATGCGCCCTTTACGATTGAGGCGAATGTGGCGTGGAGCCCTTGGATGCGGCCCTACGCTGGTCAATGACGTCTGGGGCGGCGCCGGAAGTAACGGGGCATCCGGGAGCCCGGGACCGGGCGGCGCGGCCGTGGCTGCGCCGGCACTGACCAGACAGATCCACCGAGGGAGGAATGGCCCAGGTGACCCAGGTGTCCACCCACCCGGCCGACCCCCATGGGTCGGTTGGGCAGGCAGACCGGCCTGGGCCGTATGGTCCCTTCGCACCGCACGAGCCGACCGGTCCCATCGACCGGATCATGGACTGGCTGATCCGCAAGCTCGCCTGGAGCAGGCTGTCCGAGCCCAAGGTCGCCATCAGCCTGTCCGCGACCGGCCTGCTGCTGAGCATGCTGCTCGGGGCGATGGCGCCGAACGCCGAGACGCTGAAGGTCAGGCTGCCGCTGTCGACCCTCTTCCCGTCGCTGGGCCCCCACCAGCACATCCTCGCGAGCCTCATGATGTACGCGGCGGACATCCTCGCCTGCCTCGGGCTCGCCGGGATGCTGTGGGCGCACAGCCAGGGGTGGCGGCCCAACCCGCGGTACCTGCTGCTGGTGAGTGCGGCCATCGTCGCGGTGCTGGTCTGCCTCACCCCGGTGGGCTCATCGGATACCGCGAGCTACGCGGCCTACGGCCGGATCGCCTCCCAGGGCGGCAACCCGTACATCACCAACCCGCACGCCTGGCATGACCCGGCGTACACCCATGCCGTCGGCACGATGTGGCGGCGGACGTCGTCGGTGTACGGCCCGTTTGCCACCGTGATCCAGGCGTTTGCCGCGTCGATCGGCCGCGCGGATCCCGCCACCACCATCTGGGTCCTGATGCTCCTCAACGGCGCCGTGTTCATCGGCGTCGGGGTGCTGCTGCTCAAGACCTCGGACGACCCGGTGCGGGCGACGCTGTTCTGGACCGCGAACCCGGTCCTCCTCCAGCAACTGGTGGGCGGCGGCCATCTCGACACGCTCGTCGCGGCGGCGGCGATCTGCGCGATCCAGGTGGCGCGCCGGGTCACCGCGGTTTGGGGCGACGTGCTGGTCGGCCTCTTGATCGGGTTCGCCTGCGGGATAAAGATCTACGCGGTGCTGATCGGGATCGGGCTGGCGTGGCCGCTGCTGCGGCGGCACGAATGGCTGCGCACCGCCCGGATCACCGCGGTGGCCCTGGGGACGCTCGCGCTGGCCTACAGCTACTACGGGCTCAACGCGCTGAAACCGCTCATCGGCGGGCTCAAGCTGGTCACCGTGGTCTCGCTCTGGCACCTCTTCAAGCTGGCCGGGGAGGCGCTGGGCGTCCACCAGGCCACCATGCTCACGATCATCGCCTATCTGTGGCCGCCCCTGCTTATCGTGGTCGCCTGGTTCATCTACCAGCGGATCTCCTCCGACCAGCCGCGCGAGATCGTCGCGCCGTTCGCGCTGACGTTCGCCTGGATCCTGGTCGCCCCCTGGGTGTTCGCGTGGTACACCGCAGTGGCCTGGGCCGCCCTGACCCAGGTGCCGCGCAACCCGATGACCCGGTGGCTGACGCTGGTCACGGTCTTCCTCGCCCTCTTCCTGTCCAGCGGCGGGGGGCGCTGGTGACCCAGCTGACCGCGCCTGCCCGGGCCAGCCCGGCCCAGCCAGGCCCGGCCCGCTGGCGGGCCACAGGTGCCGCCGCGCTGCGGCGGCACTGGCCGGCCGTGGTACTGCTGGCCGCCGGGCTTGCGCTCCGGGTGCTCGCCCAGTCCGCCTACCGCCCCGCGCTGTTCTACATCGACACCACGAGGTACCTGTACAACGTCGCCCTGGGCATGGACCCGCTCGGCTACGAGGGGCCGCTGCGCGCCATCCTGTGGGTGGCCAACTTTGACGCGGTCGCCGCCATCCAGCATCTGCTGGGCCTGGCCATGGCCGTGGTCATCTACCTGTTGCTGCTGCGGCGCGGCGCGCCGCGCTGGCTCGCCGCGCTGGCCATCGCGCCGCTGCTGCTGGACGCCTACCAGGTGCAGATAGAGCAGACGATCATGCCGGACACCTGGTTCGAGGCCCTGATCGTGGCGGGCCTGGCCGTACTGCTTTGGCAGCCCTCGGCCGGCTGGCGGCGGGCCGTCGTCGCGGGCCTGGTGCTGGGCACCTCGGCCACCGTCGCGCAGGTGGGTGAGGCGCTGGTCCTGCCCGCGGTGATCTACCTGCTCGCGGCCGGCGGTGGCTGGTGGCGGGCCCTCGGCCGCGCGGCTGCGCTGTGCGCGGCCTTCGCCCTGCCCATCCTGGGCTACGAAACCGGCTCCTTGCTGCTCACCGGAGACTTCTTCCTGTCCCACACGGGCGTCACGTCCCTCTACGGCCGGATGGCGGCGGCCGCGGACTGCGCCACGCTGCGGCTACCGCCTGCCGAGCGGAAGCTGTGCCCGGCCAGGGCGCAGCAGGCCCGGGGGCCCGACTGGCTCGAATACAGCAACGCCTCCCCGGTGGCGCCCTACTACGCGCACCTGCCCCGCGCGGAGACCAACAGCCTGCTGTCGGACTTCAACCACCGGGTGCTGACCCAGCAGCCGCTGCGGTTGCTCGGCGCCTACGCCCGCGACGTGGTGAAGCTGTTCATGCTGACCAGGACCAGCGGCGCGGGGGACACGCCCATCTCCCGCTGGCAGTTCCAGGCGGCGTACCCGTACTTCAGCCCGCACGCCTCGGCCCATGTCGTCAGCGCCGCGACCCGCGAGTTTGGCGGCGGGACACCGGCCGTCTGGCGGCCGGGCGCCGCGTTCCTGCGCTCCTACCAGCTCGGCGGCGGGTACACGCCGGGCCCGCTGCTCGCGCTGCTCACGCTGACCGGCCTGGCCGGCCCGGCCGCGCTGCTGCGCCGGCGGGCGGACCCGGGAACCCGCCAGCTCGCCCTGGGGTGCCTGCTGTTCGTCACCTCGGCCGCGGGCCTGCTGCTGGTATCCGACGTGTTCGAGTTCTCCTGGCGGTACCAGCTGCTCGCGCTGGTCACCCTGGTGCCCGCCGGCGCGCTCGGCATTGCCGTCCTCGTCCGCTGCACCGGGATCACCCGCGACGCTGGCCCCGGCACCCCGTCAACCGGGCCGGAGGCGGCCATCTAGGCTCATCTGGTGAGTGATCACCAGATCGTGCTGCTGCACGGCCAGCCGGGTTCGGCCGCGGACTGGCAGAAGCTGGCCGACCGCCTGCCGGAGGCGCTGCGGGTGGTGGCGCTGGACCGGCCCGGGTACGGGGCCAGCCGCCAGCCCGCCGGCGGTTTCCGGGTCAACGCCCGGGCGGTGCTGGCCGAGCTGGATGCGCGCGGCATCGAGCGGGCCGTGCTCGTTGGTCACTCCTACGGCGGGGGCGTCGCGCTCTCGCTCGCCCAGCTCGCCCCCGGGCGGGTCGAGGCCCTGATCCTGCTGGCCAGCGTCGGTCCGGGCTGCCTGACCGGCTCGGACCGGCTGCTGGCCGCGCCGGTGACCGGGGAGATATGCGCTTTCACGGCGTGGCGGCTGACCCCGTGGCTAGCCCGCGCGTCGCTGGCCGCTCTGGCCCGGCTGCGGCGGCGGCCTATCGCCGCGGACGAGTACGTCTACTGGCAGCTCTGGGGTAGCGCACACCGGGATCACCGGCGGCTTTGGCGCAGCTTCCTCACCGAGCAGCGGGCCCTGGTCCACGAGCTCGGCGAGCTCACCGATTCGTTGCCACAGGTCACGCAGCCGGTGCTGCTGGCCACCGACCCGCACGACAAGATCGTCCCCGCCCGCACGACGCGCCAGCTGGCGGCGGCCCTGCCCGATGCCCGCGTTCAGCTCGTGCAGGGGGCCGGCCACGACCTTCCCCGCCGGGCGGCGCCCGGCATCGCGGCCGCGATCGTCGCGTTCCTGGCCACGCTGGACAGCCGGCCGGCCTCAGCCTGACCGGCTACTGCCGGGCGGTGGTGAGGGAAGCCGGGGCCTCGTCGTGGGCCTGGCCGAGCCACCACTGCTGGCCCTCGGCCGGCAGCGTGTAGATCGGGTCGTAGTAGGCGTACTCCCGCTGCAGCGCCAGGGGGTCGTCGGCCTCCACCGCGGTCCGGTAGTTCTTGGTCC
>Ga0207646_10002831_pt1 | contig 20183 bp, 21 predicted proteins | sample KBSK5502metaG_FD_184343 | JGI IMG/M metagenome (GOLD analysis project Ga0207646, IMG submission 184343) | Corn, switchgrass and miscanthus rhizosphere microbial communities from Kellogg Biological Station, Michigan, USA - KBS K5-50-2 metaG... | ecosystem: Host-associated > Plants > Roots >...
CCATCGACGTCAGCGTCGGTCATTATCAATATGTGGTGATATCTAAGCTTCCCAATATCGAATTTCTCGCCGATGCCCGTCCCCAGCGCCGTAATCAGGTTGCGGATCTGCTCGGAGGTGAGGATCTTGTCTTCGCGTGCCTTCTCGACATTGAGGATCTTGCCGCGGAGCGGAAGAATCGCCTGGAAGCGCCGATCGCGCGCGCCTTTCGCTGAGCCACCGGCCGAATCACCCTCCACCAGGTAGATCTCGCAGAGGCTCGGGTCGCGTTCCGAGCAATCGGCCAGCTTGCCAGGTAGCGTCGACGATTCGAGCAGCGACTTGCGCTGCACGAGCTCGCGGGCGCGCTTCGCCGCATCGCGAGCGCGGGCCGCGACCAGGCACTTTTCGATGATGCGCCGCGCATCGGGCGGGTTCTCTTCGAGGTACTGCGTGAAGGCATCGGAGAAGACCGTTTCGACCTGACCCCGCACCTCAGAGTTGCCCAGCTTCGTCTTGGTTTGACCTTCGAACTGAGGCTCCCGCACCTTCACGCTGATGACGGCCGTCAAGCCTTCGCGCACGTCGTCGCCGGTAAGGTTCGGATCCTGATCGCGCATCAAGTTGATCTTGCGCGCGTACTTGTTGAGCACCGAGGTCAACGCGGAGCGAAAGCCGGTCACATGGCTCCCGCCTTCAACCGTGTTGATGTCGTTGGCGAAGGCGAGCACGTTCTCGGTAAAACCCTGGTTGTATTGCAGGGCGATCTCCACCGTGTTGCCGTCGATCTCACGCTCCACGTGCAACGGCCGGAGGTTGACCGAGCCTTTGTCGCGGTTCAGATACTTGACGAAGGCGCTGATCCCACCTTCGAAATAGAAGGTGTACTCGAGGTCGATGCGCTCGTCCTGCAGCACAATCGTCAGCGCCTTGTTGAGAAAGGCCAGCTCGCGCAGCCGGTGCGAGACGATGTCCCAGTGAAAGCCGAGCTCCTCGAAGACCTCGGAGTCGGGCCAGAAGCGGATGTACGTGCCGGTCGTATCCGCCTTACCCGTGACCTTCAACGGTGCGACTGGTGCGCCGCGCCGGTACTCCTGCGAGTACTGCTTTCCATGGCGCATGACGGTCACCTGCAAGATCTCCGAGAGGGCGTTGACCACCGAGAGTCCCACCCCGTGCAAACCGCCAGAGACCTTGTAGCCGCCGCCGCCGAACTTCCCACCGGCGTGCAGCTTCGTCATCACGACTTCGAGGGCCGGCTTGCCCTGGTCCTTCATGATGTCGACGGGGATGCCGCGGCCGTTATCGGCGACCGAGGCCGACCCGTCCTTATGGAGGGTTACCTCGATCCGGGTGCAGAAGCCGGCCAGCGCCTCGTCAATGGAGTTGTCGACGATCTCGTAGATGAGGTGGTGGAGGCCCCGGTTATCGGTCGACCCGATATACATCCCGGGACGGCGTCTGACCGGCTCCAAACCCTCCAGAACCTGGATGGCCTTGGCGTCATAGGCAGGCGTCGTTTTTTCCTTAGGATTCAGCAAGTCGCGTATTCAAATTATACCCAATACGACCGCCAAAAATCGGCTGTGTGCGCACCTAAAGTCGCCCCCGGGCGCGACTCGCTGAGGTCGTCGTAGCGGGCGCTGATTTATGGCCCGGCTGGGTGTCCTGGCGAGCTGGTTTTCACCGCCGCCGCCCGTTCACGACGCCGCGACCGACGCCTCCCGGGTGACCGGCGGCCGCCAGCGAAGATCCAGCTGGCGGGCGGCCCGGACCTCGTCGAGCCGTCCGACCGGAGCGTCATGTGGCGCCGTTTTCACGACCTCCGGATCCTTCGCGATCTCGTCGACGATCTGCTCCATCGCGGCAATGAACGCGTCGAGCGTCGCCTTCGATTCCGTTTCGGTCGGCTCAATCATGAGCGCTTCCGGAACGATCAACGGAAAATAGATGGTCGGCGGATGAAAGCCGAGGTCGATGAGGCGCTTCGCGATGTCTTTTGCCGACACCCCTTCCGCCTTCGCCTTCTTTGCCGTCAGCACGAACTCATGCATCGATGGCCCGCTGAAGGCGTCGTCGAATGACCGGCGCAGGTGGTGCCGCAGGTAACTGGCGTTGAGCACGGCGTTGCGTGCCACCTCATCGATGGTGTTGCCGTAGCTGCGGATGTAGGCGTAAGCGCGCAGCAGCATGCCGAAGTTACCGTAGAACGACCGGACCTTCCCGATCGACTGCGGCCGCTCGTACTCGAAGCGAAAGCCTTCGTCGCTGTGCTCCACCGTCGGCACCGGCAGGAAGGGCACGAGGTGCGACTTCACGCCTACCGGGCCGGCGCCGGGGCCGCCGCCGCCGTGCGGGGTGGAGAAGGTCTTGTGCAGGTTGAGGTGGACGACGTCGAAGCCCATGTCGCCGGGCCGCGCCACGCCGACCAGCGCGTTGAGATTCGCGCCATCGTAGTAGAGTTGGACGCCCTGTTCGTGGGCGAGGCGAGCAATCTCGAGGATGTCCTTCTCGAAAAGACCGACCGTGTTCGGGTTGGTCAGCATCACCGCCGCCACCCGCGGCGACAGCTTGCTCTTGAGGTCGTCGAGATCGACGAGGCCATCCGTCCCCGACTTGATGGTGACCGTCTTCAGATGCGATAGCGTGGCACTTGCCGGATTGGTGCCATGGGCGCTGTCCGGCACCAGCACTTCGTCGCGGGTCTCGCCACGGCTGCGGTGATACGCCTGGATCAGGCGCAGCCCGGTCCATTCGCCGTGCGCGCCAGCGGCGGGCTGCAGGCTCATCCGATCCATCGCGGTGAGCGCCAGCAGGGCCCGCTCCAACTCCCACATCAGCCGCAGCGCCCCTTGCGCTCGTGCTGGTGGATGGTAGGGATGGAGATCGGCGAAGTCATCCAGTCGGGCGAGCGCCTCGTTGACGGCGGGGTTGTACTTCATGGTGCACGAGCCCAGCGGATAGAGGCCCTGGTGCAGGTTGAAGTTCAACCGGCCCAGGCGACCGAAATGCCGCGCGACGTCCGGCTCACTGAGGGAAGCGATCGGAAGCGGTAACCGCCGTTGCAGGGCCGGCGGCACCAACTCGTCGAGCGGTCGAGTCTTGACGCCCGGCACCGGCAGACGCGGGCTCGGCCGCTCCTGGCTGCCCAGCTCGAAGAGCAGGGGCTCGCTCACGGCAGCACCTCGAGATACCGCTCGATGGCACGCGGATGGTTGAGCTCGGTGGTCGACACCAGCAGCGCATCGGAGAGCTCGGGGAAGAACCGCCCGAGGGGCAGTCCCGGCAGGACACCGCGCTCCAGCATGAACGCCTGCGTCTGCTCGGCGGGGTAGGGCGTGCGCAGAACGAACTCCCAGAGAAACGGGCCTTCGAACGCCAGGCGGTAGCCCTTACGTTCGATCAGCTGTGCCGCCAGGTGATGGGCACGCTGCGCGCTCAGCTCGGCGAGCTGCTTGAGGCCCGCGCCGCCCATGTGCGCCAGGTACACCGTGGCGGCCAGCGCCATCAGCGCATGGTTGGTCGTGATGTTCGAGGTCGCATGCTCGCGCCGGATGTGTTGCTCCCGGGCCTGGAGGGTCAAGACGTAGCCGCGACGCCCCTGCGCGTCGACGGTCGCACCGACCAGGCGCCCCGGCATCCGGCGCAGCAGTGCTTCCTTGCAGGCGATGAAGCCAACGTACGGACCGCCGAACGACAGGGGGATGCCGAGCGGTTGTCCATCGCCGACTGCCAGGTCGGCGCCATACTCGCCGGGCGCCACAAGCACCCCGAGCGAGACCGGATCGACGCAGGCGATCAGCAGCGCGCCGGCGCGGTGGGCGAGGTCACTGATCAGCTGCGGTTCCTCCAGCACGCCATAGAAGTTAGGTTGCTGCAGGATGACCGCCGCGGTCGTGCCGCTGACGGCCTGCTCCAGCTTTGACAGGTCGACCCGTCCATCCAGGCCGGGCGCGACCCGGAGGATTTCGTACTGCTGCGCCTCCGAATAGGTTTGCAAGACCTGCGCATACTCCGGGTGGAGGGCGCCGGCCACCACCACGTTCTGGCGGTTCAAGTGCGTGACCGCCATCGCGGTCGCTTCGGCGAGTGCTGTCGCGCCGTCATAGAGCGACGCGTTGGAGACATCGAGGCCGGTCAGCAGCGTGATCATGGTTTGGAATTCGTAGGTCGCCTGCAGCGTGCCCTGGCTGGCTTCCGCCTGGTACGGCGTGTAGGTGGTGTAGAAGTCTGGCCGAGAGATCACCTGGTTGACGATCGCCGGACTGAACCGGCGCGATGCCCCGGCGCCGAGAAAGCTGTGCGAGGGTGGGGTCCGCGCGTTGAGGCGGCCCAGCTCGCGGAAGTACTGCACCAGCTCCACCTCAGAGAGCGGCTCGGCGAGCTCGATGTGATCCAGCCGTAGAGCGTCGGGCAGATGCGTGAACAAGCCGTCGATGCTATCGAGCTCCAGTGCCTTGAGCATCTCGGCGCGTTCGGCGTCGGCGTTCGGGAGGTAGGTCACGAGTGCGATTGACCCTGCACGAACTCGTCGTACCCCTTCTGGTCGAGCAGCTTGGGATTGTCCTTCACGGCGCGAAGCTTGATCACCCAGCCTTTCCCATAGGGATCCTGATTGACGTACTCGGGGTGATCCTTGAGATCCTGGTTGACTTCCGAGACCTCGCCACCGACCGGACTGTAGAGGTCGGACGCCGCCTTCACCGATTCGATTACGCCCAGTCGTGCCCCGGCCTCCAGCTGCTGACCGACCGTCGGCAGCTCCAGGTAGATGACATCGCCGAGCTGCGACTGCGCATATTCCGTGATGCCTACGGTCGCCGTCTCGCCGTCCTTTGCGACCCACTCGTGGGTCTCCGCGAATCGCAGCCCGCTCAGATCTGGCATGACTACTCCCTTTCCTTCATTTCGGATGAGGCCGCTTGTAAAAGGGCATTGGGACCACCTCCGCCGGGGCTGCCGTGCCACGTACCTCGACACCAAGAGGCGTCCCCGGCGCGGCCAGCTGCGGCGGCACATAGGCCATCGCGATGTTGTGGCCCAGGGTAAAAGAGACATTGCCCGAGGTGACCGCCCCCACGCGCCGACCGTCGTGGAGGACAGGGTAGCCATGTCGCGGAATGCTGCGATCCAGCATCTTCAGCCCGACGAGGCGCCGCTCGAGCCCCCGCTCCCGTGCCCGGAGCACCGCGTCACGGCCGATGAAATCTTTGTCGAGGCTGAGCGTCCAATCGAGCCCCGCTTCGAAGGGATTGGTGGTCGAATCCATGTCATTGCCGTAGAGACGCATCCCCGCCTCGAGGCGAAGCGTGTCACGGGCGCCAAGGCCGGCCGGCCGAATGCTATCGGACCGGCCTTCCTCGAGTAGCGTCCGCCAGAGCTTCGCGGCATCGGCATTGGCGCAAAACAGCTCGAAGCCATCTTCGCCCGTGTAGCCAGTTCGCGAGATCACGCACGTCACGCCGGCGACGCTGCCCTCGATAAAGGCGTAGTACTTCACGCCGCCAAGCTCGGAGGTCGTCAGCCGCTGCACCAGGCCGGCGGCGCGCGGCCCCTGCACGCCGATCAGCGCCCACTCCCGCCCGACGTTGAGGACGGAGCCCCCACCCGACACGCTCGCCTTTCCATACCGGGGCTCGCTGATCTGCCCTCCCCCAGAGGGGGAGGGAGCATGCGCCTGGATCCAGTCGAAGTCGCCATCCTGGTTGCCGGCGTTCACGACCAGCAGGTAGCCGCCGTCCGCAACCGCATAGACGAGGACATCATCGATGATCCCGCCCTGCTCGTTACAAAGCAGCGCGTACTGGACGCGGCCCGGTCGAAGCTGGGCGAGGTCGCGTGTCACCACCTGTTGCGCCAGGCCTTCGTCCTTGACGCGCAGCTCGCCCATGTGCGAGAGGTCGAAGAGGCCAACCGCTTCACGAACCGCCCGATGCTCCTCGCGAATGCTGCTGTATTGCAGCGGCATGACCCAACCGCCAAAGTTGGTCATTTGGGCGCCGAGTCGGATATGTTCGTCGTAGAGCGGGGTCCGCTCTGCCGTCACGACCAAACGTGATGTCCTGGCTGCGTGGCTATTCCTCTTGGACGTCGAGATCCTGGAGGTCGAGATAATCGAGGAGCTCCTGGTCGTGCACCTCACGCGCCACGCCCAACATGGCGAGAATGGCGTTGACCCGCGCCTCTTCCCATTGCAGCAGCTTGGCCAGCTCGGCCGGCGTGGCCGGACGGCCGAGCCGCTCCGTGAGGAGCCGCTGCGCCGATTCCAGCAAGCGGCAGGCGATGACGAAGGCTTCGTCGTTGCGCTGGGCCTCCTCCGTCTGCTCGAGGACATCGTCCATGGTCGCGTTGATCGCGTGAGCCAGGCGGGCATGGAAGGGCCCATGGACCGGCTTGTAGTGCTCGACCGCGGAGATCAGGCCCACCGTGCCTTCCTGGAAGAGGTCGTCGAACGGCACCCCACGCCCCTTGCGGGCGAGGGCGGCTTCCAACACCAGGTAGAGGTTGTGCTCGATCAGGACACGGTTGGCCGCATCCCGATCGGCTCCGTGGGTCGAAAGGAGCCGGCGCTCTTCCGCGTTGGACAGCCGTGGATATAGCGCGACCTGGGCTCGGTAATCGCCCACCTCATCAGCCACGGGTCGCTGCTCCAGGCGTTGGGCCACCTTCCCATTCTACGAACGACGGGAGTTCGAACTGGGGCTATGATCAGGTCGTGAAGAGGGCCAGTCGGCTCTTTCTCGCGGTCGTCGCGCTGGCCGCTCTCGTGCCCGCGGTTCCAGTCCGCGCCGCCGAGCCGCATGTCCTGGTGGCGACCCTGAACGGGGTCATCAACCCGATCACCGACAGCTACGTTTCCAAGGCGGTCGACCGTGCCGTCGCCGGCCAGGCGAACGCCCTGATCATTCAAATGGACACACCGGGCGGGCTGGATACCTCGATGCGAAACATCATCAAGAAGATCCTGGGCGCTCCGGTCCCGGTCGTCGTCTTCGTCTCCCCCTCGGGCGCCCGCGCCGCCTCCGCGGGGCTCTACATCACCGAGGCCGCCGACGTCGCGGTGATGGCACCGGGCACCAACATCGGCTCCGCGCACCCGGTGAGCCTCGGCGGCAGCAATCCAGCAGCCAGCCCGGCGCCGAGCCCGAACGCGAGCGGCGCCACGTCGGCGGCGCCGGATATCGAATCGCAGAAGATCGAGAACGACGCGGCGGCCTACATCCGGGCGCTGGCCACGCTGCACAACCGCAATGCCGACTGGGCGGAGAAGGCGGTCAGGCAGAGCATCAACGCGCCGGTGGACGATGCCGTGAAACTGGGCGTCGTCGACTTCGAGAGTCGGGATCTCGACACGCTGCTGCAGGACCTCGACGGTCGCCAGGTCTCAAAGGGTGGCCACACCTATACGCTACAAACCGCCCACGCCGGCATCGAGCGGTACGACATGAGTGGGTTCGACCAGTTCCTGCAAGCGGTCGCCGACCCGAACCTCGTCTATCTGCTCTTCCTGCTGGCCATCATCGGCATCGGCTTCTGGGTCACACACCCCGGGCTGTTCCTGCCCGGGGTGATCGGCGTGATCGCCGGCGTGCTGGCCGCGTTGTCGCTGTTCGACCTCCCGATAAACATCGCGGGCGTCATCCTCATCCTGACCGCGATCGTGCTCTTCATCGTCGACCTGAAGGCGGTAACCCACGGGGTGCTGACCACCGGGGGGATCGTCGCGATGACGCTGGGCGGCCTGCTGCTGGTCAACACCAGCTTCCTGGCTGAGGGGGTCAACCTCCCTCTCCTCATCACCACCGTGCTCGTCATCGCCGGGATCTTCCTCTTCATCCTGCGCAAGGTGATCGATGCGCGCCGGCAGCCCTATGCCGCGGGCGAGGAGTCCATCGTAGGCAGCATCGGGACCGTGCGGGAGCCGCTGAACCCGACGGGCATGGTCTTCGTCGTGGGTGCGCTCTGGCAGGCGACCTCGACCAGCGGTCCGCTACCGGTGGGGACGCAGGTCCGGGTGGTGGCGGTGGATGGCCTTCGACTGCGCGTGGAAGCCATGGAAGAACAACAGCCGATGAGCGCGCCAGGGCCACAAGCGGCAACGTCCTGAGCGCTAAGGTCCGTAACATGAACACCATTGCGTTAGCGAGGAGGGACCCGTGGGCATATTCGCGCTGATCGTTCTCGGCATCATCGTTCTGGTCGTCCTGATCGGCTTGACTTCGGCGGTCCGGATTATCAACGAGTACGAGCGTGGCGTCCTCTTTCGCCTCGGCCGACTGATGACGCTCAAGGGGCCAGGCCTTCGACTGATCATCCCCTTCGGCATCGACCGGCTGGTCAAGATCGACCTGCGTACCGTGACCCTCGAGGTCCCGCCGCAAGAGGTCATCACGCTCGACAACGTGACCGTCAAGGTGAACGCCGTCATCTACTTTCTGGTCGTCAACCCCAATTTCGCGGTCACCAAGGTCGCGAACTTCATCAATGCGACTTCACAAATCGCGCAGACCACGTTACGGAGCGTGCTGGGCCAGTCAACCCTCGATGAATTGCTGGCCAACCGCGAGAAGATCAACGCCACGCTCCAGCGGATCATTGACGAGCAGACGGAACCCTGGGGCATCAAGGTCTCCACCGTCGAGATCAAGGACGTGGAGCTGCCGGCGACGATGCAGCGCGCCATGGCGAAGCAGGCCGAGGCGGAACGGGAGAAGCGAGCCAAGATCATCCACGCGGAGGGCGAGTTCGAGGCAGCCCAGAAGCTGACCGACGCGGCCACCGTCATCGCCACACAACCGAGCGCCCTCCAGCTCCGCTACCTGCAGACGCTCACCGAGATCGGCGTCGAGCGAAACACCGTGATCGTCTTCCCGATGCCGATCGACATGATGCAGCAGTTCATCGAGCTCCGGGAGGCCAAGAGCAGCCGGCCGGCGGCCCCAGCGAAGACCTGACGCCGATCATCGCCCGCGGCGACATCGGGCTCGACATCCTGACGGTCGCCATCATCGGCGTCATCATCGGCCTCTACGTACTGGCCAACTTCGGCGAGCGCAACGCCACCGCCCGCACCCTGGCCCTCATCGCCGGCGGCGCGCTGGCCGCCATCGCGCTGCTGGTCGGCATCCTCGTCGCGGTCAACCATGCGCTCCAATACTCGATGGGGCTGGAGCGCGCGGACCAGTTCCGCGCGGCCGAGTTGCTGGGAGTCCCCCTCGCCGTGGCGGGGGCGCTGGGTCTGCTCTACCTCTGGCCGGCCGTCCAGCGCGCCGTGGCGCGGCTGATCCCGGCGCGGCCCGGGTCCCCGGTGGTGTACCTCACGCTCGTGCTCGGCCTGCTCCTCGTTGCCCAGCAGGTCGGGGCCCAGGTGCAGCCCGGCAAGCCGCTGACGGTCGCTGACCTGCTCGCCCAGGACATTCCGCTACTCATCCTTTCTTTTGTCGGGGTCGGGCTCTTCGTGCGGCGGACCCCCCGGGAAGCGAGTGAGCGGCTCGGGCTCCTGGCGCCGCGCCAGCAGCGCTGGTGGCTCGTGGCGATCCTCGGCGTGGGCGTCTTCATGGCGGTCGCCTTCGGCATCGAGGCGCTCGCCAACGCGGTGGCGCCGAATCAGCAAAAGCAGGTCACCGACGTGACGACCGTGCTCTTCAGCCATTTCAACAACCCGGCGGCCATCGTCTTCCTCGGCGTGCTGGCCGCCGTGGTCGAGGAAACGCTCTTCCGGGGCGCCCTGGTGCCGCGGCTGGGCATCGTTGTCACCGCGATCCTCTTCGCGGCGCTGCACACGCAATACGCGGTGAGCTTCGCCACGCTCGAGGTCTTCGTGCTCGGGCTTGGCCTGGGATGGCTTCGGGTTCGTTCGGGCAGTACGCTCACGTGTATGGTGACCCACGCCGGCTATGACATCGCGGTGGGCTTCCTGTCGCTGATCGCGAAGTAGCGTTTGCGTCCCAGCAGTTATCAACAGGCGTCCCGCCCTTGACAAACGTTCGTTCGCGGCGGCTGACCGTATAATCGCGGCAGAGTCCGTCCGCGTCCCTGCAAGGAAATTGCCAAGAGTCTACGCAGTCGTCAACCAGAAGGGCGGCGTGGGAAAGACCACTACTGCCATCAACGTGGCCGCCAACCTTCCGGAGCTCGGCTTGAGTGGGCTCATCGTTGACATGGATCCCCAGGGCAACACCACCAGCGGGCTCGGGATTGTGCGAAGCGAGCTCAGCCGTAGCATTTATGACGTCATCGTCGACGCCCACGACATCAATGGGGTCATCCGGCCGACCGCGGTCCCCGGCCTCGACATCCTTCCCTCGCATCGCTCACTCGCCGGGGCGGAGATCGAGCTCATCAACCTGCCGCGCCGCGAGCGGCGTCTGCTCTATGCGCTCGAGGCGCTCCGCGTCACCTACGACTACATCATCATCGACTGCCCCCCGTCGCTGGGCCTGCTCACCGTAAACTGCCTGGTTGCCGCGGAGTACATGCTGATCCCGATCCAGTGTGAGTACTACGCGCTGGAAGGACTTGGCGCACTCACCCATACGACGCAGCTGATCCAGCGCGAGCTCAACCCGCGACTCAAGATCGGCGGCATCGTTCTGACACTCTTCGATCCACGGACCACGCTCGCCCTTCAAGTCGCGGAGCAGGTCCGGGCCCAGTTTCCGGAAAAGACCTTCCGTACCGTCATCCCGCGCAACGTGCGCCTCAGCGAGGCGCCGAGCTACGGCATGCCGATCACGCAGTACGACCCGACGTCGCGCGGCGGCGTCGCCTACCAGGAACTCACGAAGGAGTTGATCGCCAGATGAACAAACGGCGGGGACTGGGACGGGGTCTCGAGGCGCTGATCCCTTCCGGTGAGTACGTCGAGGAGCTGGGCACCGAAAGCGGCGCTCGGCGGCGCTTCGCCCTACAGGTCCCGATCGCCGAGATCGAGCCAAATCCGGAGCAGCCGCGCCGCAGCTTCGATCCCGCGTCGCTGCGAGAGCTGGCCGACTCGATTCGGATGCACGGCATCCTGCAGCCCCTGCTGGTCCGCGAGGGCCTGGGCGGGTACGAGCTGATCGCCGGCGAACGCCGACTTCGCGCCGCCGAGATTGCCGGCCTCGTTGAGGTGCCGGTCATCGTCCACCCCGGCGGCGGCGGACGCCTCGAGGAGCGGCTCGAGCTGGCGCTCGTCGAAAACCTGCAGCGCACTGATCTCAACGCCATCGAGGAGGCGCGCGCAATGCAGCGGCTGCTGCGGGACTTCGGCCTGACCCAGGAGGCGCTCGGCGAACGGATCGGCAAGAATCGCGTGACGATCGCGCAGAGCGTACGGCTCCTGGGGTTGCCGGAGCCGGTGATCAAGGCCATCGAGACGGGCGCGACCACCGCCGGGCATGGGACTGCCCTGCTCGGCCTACCCACTGCCGCTCAACAGCTTGTCGGCCTGGAGCGGGTAATGCGTGAGCACTGGAGCGTGCGGCAGACGGAGGAGTGGGTACGGGCGCGCGCGGCCGAGGCCGGTGTCAGGCGGCCGCGGCGGGTGTCAGCCGCCGATCCCGAGACGCGGGCGCTCGAGGAGGAGTTTCGCCGGGCGCTGGGTACGAAGGTCGTCCTCACCAGGCTCAAGCACGGCGGGCGCTTGACCATCGAGTTCTACAGCGATGAAGAGTTCCAGGAATTGCGGCGCCGCCTAAGCGGGTAGCCTTAGATCGAATTCATCCACCGCGGGCGATGTCCGTGTAAAACGTGTAACAACCGCCGCCGCGAGACGTGGCAATCTGGGCGCATGGATCGGCTATTCGCGGATCCAGCGGTCGACCGTCCGATCGTAGTCGTGCAGCTCGCCCTGGCTGAAGAATAGGGCGATTTCCGTTTCGGCCCGAGCGGGTGAATCGGAACCGTGGATCAGATTCATCCCCAGGTCGAGTGCGAGGTCGCCGCGAATGGTGCCGGGCGCGGCCCTGAGTGGATCGGTCGTGCCCATCAGGCTGCGCACGACGGTGACCGCTTCGCGGCCCTCCCAGATCATGGCGACCACCGGGCCGGAGGTGATGAACGCGAGCAAGCCATCGTAGAACGGCTTTCCCTGGTGCTCCGCGTAATGGCGAGCTGCCACCTCGTTGGAGATCCGCATCATCTTCAAGCCGATGAGTTTGAGGCCGCGGCGCTCGAGCCGTCGCACAATTTCACCCACGAGCCCGCGCTGTAGGCCATCGGGCTTGACCAGGACCAGCGTCCGCTGTGGTGTCACCGCTACGGACTCGCGGCGAGGGTCGGCTTGGCGCCAAGGAACCCGACCTGGCCCAGCGGCCAGATCCGGATCTCGGCCTTTCCAAGGATCGCGGAGAGCTCGACTGGGCCGAAGCTGCGCGAGTCGCTGGAATGGTTTCGGTTGTCGCCCATCACGAAGTACTCATCCGGTGGTATCAGCTGGTCCTGGCCTGATGCCGGCCAGTTGTTGTTGTAGGTCCATTTCTCCGGCAGATAGGGCTCCTCCAGGACCTGCCCATTGATGTAGACGACGCTGTTCGTAATGTGGATCCGCTCGCCCGGCAGCGCGATGATGCGCTTGATGAAATCGCGGCTCGCTTCATCCGGCGGCTTGAAGACGATGATGTCTCCGCGCTGCGGCTCGTGGAGCTTGTAGGAAATTTTCGAGGCAACGAGCAGGTCGTTGTCGTGGAGCGTCGCATACATGCTCGAACCGAGCACGTGCACCGTCTGCACCGCGTACTGGATGACGACGTAGAGCACGAGGGCGAGGAACACGATCTCCAGCGTGTCCCTGAGAAAAGACTTCTGGCGCGGTGATTGCGCCGGCGCCGGCGATTGCGCCATCTGCGGCTGCGCCATCCTTTAGCTGTTCAACTTCATCCGAGGGCGATTCATTCTAACGTCCATCCTCAGGATTCGCCCGCGTCGGGTCAGCTGATTTGCTTGAGGAAGGGCGCCTCACTGCGGAAGGGGCCGATCACGGCCAGTTGCAGCGCCTGGCCGAAGAGCGCTTTGGCGATCCGCATCAGGTCCTCGGCGGTGACCGCGTCGATCTCCGCGACCGTCTCGTCGACATCCTGGATCCGCCCGGTCAGCGCTTCCTGGCCCCCGTACCAGGTGGCCACCGAGTTCGTGCTCTCCATCTGCAGCAGCAGACGGCCCTTGTAGAACTCCTTGGCCTTGGTCAACTCCGCCCGGCTGACCGGCTCGTTGCAGAGTCGGCGGAGCTCGCCGACGATGGCACCAACCGCACGCGCCGCCTGCCGCGGCTCGGTGCCCGCGTACACTCCGAGCACGCCGGTGTCGTACATCTTGTTGACGTAGGAGTGGACGTCATAGGCGAGCCCAAGCTTCTCCCGCACCTCGAGGAAAAGCCGCGAGCTCATCCCCTCCCCGAGCACGCAGTTGAGGATGTCGATCGCGTGACGGTCACGGTCCATGTATGAGGGTGCATGCACGCCAAGACAGACGTGCGCCTGCTCGGTCTTCTTCGCCTTGAGCAGAACGTGGGGCTTGAGCCCGTTGCTCACCGAGGGCAAAAACGATGGCGCCGCCGCGCCGTTGCCCCGGGGCTTCAGATAGGGCTCCACCAGACCGATCGCCTCGTCATGGGTCACCGGCCCCGCGATCGTCACCACCAGGTTGCGGAGCAGGTAATGCTCGTCGAGGTAGCGCAGCAGGTCGTCGCGCGTGAGCGAACGCACCGACGCCTCGGTGCCGCCAACGTCGCGTCCCAGCGGATGGTTCGGCCAGCTGATCTGCTCGAAGAGGCTGTGGACGTATTCCTGCGGTGAGTCCTGGTACATCCGAAGCTCCTCCAGGACCACCAGCCGCTCTTTCTCCAGCTCGGCCGGGTCGAGCAACGGCTGGAAGAGCATGTCCCCGAGGACATCGATCGCGAGTTTCGCCTTGGTCTTGGGCACCCGGGCCCAGTACATCGTCAACTCCTTATCGGTCGCCGCATTCAGGACCCCGCCGACGCCTTCAATGGCCTCAGCGATCTCCTTGGCGCCACCGTAGCGCGCCGACCCTTTGAAGAACATGTGTTCGAGGAAATGACTGATGCCGGCTTCCTGATCCGACTCGTAGCGCGAGCCGACCTTGAACATGATCGCCATCGTGGTCGAGGGGCGGTCCGCCAGCTCGGTCGAGACCACCCTGGCCCCCGTTGGCAAGGTGGCGAGACGATAGGGAGGACGCGACAGGGGCACGACCTGAGTATATCGTAGGGGTGCTTGCGGTTCCCTGCGTTCCGGTCGCCGTTCGATCGCAAATGGTGGGTTGGACGATATCATATAACATGTATACGTGAAGGCCCATCCTGAATTCGGCGACCGGCTGGAGCGGCTGATCAGCCGCGTCGAGGCCTGGAGTTACGCGGACCTGGACGCGGGGGCGGGCCTGCCGGAGGAGGTCGCCCGCGAACTCAAACGGCTCGCCGCGAGTGCGCCCTCCCCGGCCCTCAAAGAGGGCGTCCGGCGCGCCCAGGATGCGCTCGACGACGGCCTATCCGCCGAGGCGGTCGCCGCCGAGCTCTACGGCGTACGGACGGATTTTGTCCGCGGAGCTCAGGCGTCCCGGCCGCTGTCGCCTTCCGGGTACCCCGGACGCCGCTCGCCAAAGCGTGGCCGCTCTCCGAATCGGGGCCGGTCGCCGTAGCGCGGCCGGTCGCCGTAGCCGGTGCCCTGGCGGGTTAGCGGGGGCGAGGGAGCTGGCACCGGGCGTTCCGCCGGTCGTCGACTGGCGGTCACCCCGTCCGGGAGGATTGCGACCCGCCGGTTGGGCTCCTCGCCCTGGCTTTCGGTGCGGATGCCTGGCTCCTTTTCGAGCGTGATGTGGACGATGCGGCGCTCGTAGGACTGCATCGGATCCATCATCACGCGCTCGCCGGTCCGCCGGACGCGGTCCGCCAGGCGCAGCGCCATCTCCTTCACGGTCTCTTCGCGCCGGTTGCGATAGTGCTCGACGTCGACCACGAGGCGGCGGCGGTCGACACGGCCTTCGTTGAGGATCAGGTTCACGACGGTCTGGAAGGCCCGCAGCGTCTCGCCGCGCCAGCCGATCAGGAGGCCCAGGTTGTCTCCGGCAACATCGATCATCACCGGGTCCTCGGCATTCTTGACGGTGACCCGGGCGGTGATGCCCATCTTGTACAGGAGCTCGGCCACCACCTGGCGCGCCTTCGTCGCATAGGTCTCGCGCAGGGTGACCCGGACCCGGGCCTGCTGCGGAGACTCGTCGAGTACCTCGATGTCGACGTTTTCGCGGGCCTCGTCGAGATCTTCGAGAGCCTCCTCGACGGCTTCGTCGACCGTCTTTCCGGTCGTCTCGACGCTATTGCTGCTCATGCGGCTTTCCCCCTACCCAGGCGCGGCGGGGAGAGCGATCCCCAGCCGGTAATGAAGTACTGCTGGCCGATGCTGAAGAGATTGCTCACCACCCAGTAGAGCGCGAGGGCGGCGGCGAATTGCAGTGAGATGAAGCCGATGAACACCGGCATGATCATGGTCATGTTCTGGGTCATGGCGGCCTGAGTCGGGTCCTGGGCCGCCTGGCCACCAGGCGGCGTCATCATCTTGGTCTGCACGAAGGTGGTGAGTCCGGCCAGGAGCGGCAGCAGGATGGCAAGGGCGACGAACTGTCCTGGCTGCAGGGCGGTGTGATCCAGGGAGATGCCCAGGAACTTGAAGTCGTGAATCGGGAGCGTCCTGTGAGCGTCCCGAATCACGTAGAAGAGCGCGATCAGGATAGGGGACTGGATGAGCGCCGGGAGACAGCCGCTCATCTGCGCCAGCGGATTGATATTGTGCTCCTTGTACAGCGCCATGGTTTCCTGGTTGAGGCGCTGCGGGTCCTTCTTGTACTTTTTCCGGACGGCGGCCAGCTGGGGGGCGATCCGCCGCTGCTCCGCCTGGACCCGGCGCGAGGTCGTCAGCTGGTACTGGAAGATGGGTGAGATGACCAGCTTGATCAGGATCGTCAGCAGCACGATCGCGATGCCGAACGGCCCGATCGATTCCGCGATCGCATTCCCGCTAAACAACCCGAGGATCGCGCTGAGGACGGCATGAATCGGGACACCGATCACGGTCCACCAGAGTAGCCAGATCGGGTGCCAGAGCTCGCCGAGCGTGTCCCAAGGCTCGTGGCGGGTCGCCAGCAGCGCGAGCAGCGACGTCATGGCACCGGATCCCAACCGCCGGCGCGGAATGGGTGGCAGCGCGCGATCCGGCGCAGCGCCATCCCCCAGCCACGCCACCAGCCATAGCGTTGGATGGCCTCATAGCCGTATTGAGAACAGGTGGGCATGTAGCGGCAACCCGAGATGACCCCGAATACGGGGCCCAGCGTCAGCCGGTAGACCTTGATGAAGGCAAGCGAGATCGCCGTCACCGCCCCCACCCCTTCGCCCACAACATTTCTATCTCCTGGCGTAGCCGAGCAAAATCCGCATCGACGGCCCGCGCCCGTGCCACGATTACAACGTCGCGGCCGCCCTCGCTCTTTGTCAGCAACGGCCGGACCAGCTCACGCAAGCGCCGCTTGATTCTATTACGGACCACGGCGTTGCCCAGCTTCCGGCTGACGGCCAGGCCGACGCGGGGCCGGCCAACCTTATTATCGCTTACGAATAGGGCGAGATAGTCGGAAGCCGCGCGCCGGCCCGAACGGAGCGTCCGGTCGAAGTCAGCTGGGCGAAGGAGCCGAGAGCGCCGCTTCACCCCCGCCGGAAAAGCCGAGCTTACCGGGCGCGCCGGCTGGACGTTGGCGTCAAGCGACGACGGCCCTTGAGACGGCGGGCCTTGATCACTTTGACGCCGCCGGTCGTCGACATCCGAGCGCGGAAACCGTGGACCTTGACCCGCTGGCGCTTCTTCGGTTGGTGGGTACGCTTCATTGGGGCCTCAATGTTTTTCGGGGCCTAACCATAACATGCGGGTTCCGCCGTTCGTACGTAGTTTCGGATTGCGCGGGCGGAGGCTGTTTGCTATTATTCCGCTGCCCTGGAGAGCTCGGCAAGTTTTCATCAACAACTTATGCACACAAGGCTGGGGAGACCTCGATAGACTTCTCCACCTTTGTGGGAAGCTTGTGTATAAGTTCCGTCCCGCTCACGCCGTCCATGGGCCTCGTTTCCGTCTTCGCGGCCTGACGCGCAGCACCGGCTCTGCTCTCCAACGAAACAGTCGCGTGTTTGGAGGAGTGTATGAACGGAGACCAGATCTGGCAGGCAGCGCAGGAGGAACTTCGGTTCCAGCTCAGTAAGCCGAGTTACGAGACCTGGCTGAAGAATGCGTCGCTCGTTGCCCGCGAGAAGAATGCCTTCAAGATCGGTGTGCCGACCAAGCTTGCCAAAGACTGGCTCGAGGATCGCTACTCCGCAATGATCAAGGAGACCTTGTCGGCGATCGTCTCCGGCGATGTCAGCGTCGCCTTCGAAGTGGTGCCCGGCCAGCCCGAGGTCCCGGGCGGCAGGGCCGCAGTGGCGGTCGCCGAGGAACCGCCTCCCCAGTTGGAGGACCCGGTCCTCCACGAGGCTTCGCAGCTCAATCCGAAATTCCAGTTCCAGCATTTCGTCGTAGGCAACAATTCCCGTTTCGCCCACGCCGCCTGCCGGGCGGTCGCGGAAACGCCCGCCAAGGCCTACAACCCGCTGTTCCTCTATGGCGGCGTCGGATTGGGTAAGACGCATCTGATGCATGCCATCGGCCACGCCGTGTTGGAAAAGCACCACCGCCGGCGTGTCGCGTACGTGACCAGCGAGAAGTTCATGAACGAGATGATCTCCTCGATCCAGGAAGGGCGGATGAATGACTTCCGAACCCGGTACCGGACCGTCGATGTTCTGCTGGTCGACGATATCCAGTTCCTCGCCGGAAAGGATCGCACCCAGGAGGAGTTCTTCCATACCTTCAATTCGCTGCACGAGCTCAATCGGCAGATCGTGATTTCGTCTGACCGGCCGCCCAAGGAAATTCCGACACTCGAAGATCGGTTGCGCTCCCGGTTCCAGTGGGGGCTGATCGCCGATATTCAGCCAGCCGACTTCGAGACCAGGGTCGCCATCTTGAAGTCAAAGGTCGCACCCTATGCGCGGCTGGTGCCCGAGGATGTGCTTTCCTTCATCGCCCACAAGATTCAGAGGAACATCCGTGAGTTGGAGGGTGCGTTGATTCGGGTAATCGCGCATGCTTCGCTGAACCGCAGCCCGGTCAACGTCGACATGGCAGCGAAGCTGCTGCAGGATGTCATCCCCTCAGCGGACACGCGGACCTTGTCGATCGACACGATTTCGCGCACGGTCGCAAACTTCTATCACATCAGCCTGGAAGAGATGAAGGGCAAGCGCCGGGATAAGCACATTGTCTTTCCACGGCAGGTGGCGATGTACCTGATCCGTGAGGAGACGGCGTCGTCGCTTCCCGCAATCGGCCAGGCCTTCGGTGGGCGCGATCATACAACTGTCCTCCATTCCTACGAGAAGATCAATACGGAGTCCCGCGAGGACCAGCGATTGCAGTCTGACCTGCGGAAAATCCGCGAGCTCCTTTATTCCCATTAGGGCTGTGGAATACCGAGGCAAGGGGCGTGGATGTTGTTGGAATGGGCGCTGGCTGGGGATACGCACCTTGGAAACACACACTTTTTGAAGGCTATAATTGGGCCAATTCGAACGAGAAGAACGGGTTTTTCCCTGTTGTGCACCGCCCTACGACTTCGTCTCTTCTCTCAATTAAGCCTTCTCATTAAAGGGGTCGTGTAGACAAGGAGCATCATGAAGGTTACAGTCACCGCCGGAAACCTCGGTCAGGGGTTGCAGGTCGTTTCGCGCGCTGTCTCATCCCGGACAACGTTGCCCATCCTGAACAACGTTCTGCTGCAGACGGCCGACACCGGCTTGCAGTTGACCGCGACCAACCTTGAGATCGGGATTCGCCAGGTGATCCCCGCCGAGGTCCAGGAAGAAGGCGGGATCACCGTTCCGGCTCGGCTGCTGACCGACTTTGTTACCGCCCATCCAGATGAGCCGCTCTCCATGACACTCGACAAGAAGACGCAGTCTCTGGCGGTGAAGAGCAACCGGTTCGACGCCAGCATCCGGGGCATCGACCCGGCCGATTTTCCCCCGGTGCCCTCGGGCGGCGAGGGCCCCAAGGTCAAAGTCGATCCGGCCGATCTCAAGAATGCGATTGAGCAGACTGTGATCGCGGCCTCCAGTGATGAGGGGCGGCCGGTGCTCACTGGCGTCTATGTGCACCTGAACGGCGGCAAGGCGACCTTCGCCGCCACCGACGGCCATCGGCTGGCGGTCAAAACCCTGCCGGTCCAGGCCGAGCCGGGCGAGGGCGAGACGATCGTTATCCCGGCGCGAGCGCTCAGCGAGCTCAGCCGTATCCTCAAGACGGGGGACGACGGTATCGAAGTTACCGTGGGCTCGCAGAAGAACCAGGTCTTCTTCAAAACCCGGGACGTCGAACTGATGAGCCGGCTGATCGAAGGCACGTACCCCAATTACCAGCAGGTCATTCCGGCGCAGAGCACTACCACCGTTACCACCAGGACGCAGGATCTGCTCTTCACGACCAAGATGGTGTCGCTTTTCTCCAAGGATGCTGCCAATGTCATCAAGCTCAAAGCGGAGGGCGGCAAGTTGACGCTGACGGCCAATACCAGCGAGGTCGGACAGAATATCGCCGACGTCGAGGCCAAGATCGATGGCCAGGACCTCCAGGTGGCATTCAACTCCAAATATCTGCTCGACGTGCTCGCCATCATCGGGAGCGAGGAAGTGCAACTCGGCTTCACCGGTCCTCTCAACCCTGGCCTGATCAAGCCGGTGGGAAGGGACAACTACCTCTACATCATCATGCCGGTCAGAGTGGCGATGTAGTCGATCGCCCACACGGCGTGTTCCTGGCTGACGTCTCACTCTTCGACTTTCGAAATTACTCGGAGCTCGAGCTTGCGCTGGAGCGTTCGGCCACCGTCTTCTTTGGTGGCAACGCGCAAGGGAAGACCAACCTCCTCGAGGCGGTCGCGCTGCTGGCGCTGACCCGCTCGCCGCGGACGCAACAAGCGACGGAATTGGTGCGCTTCGGCCAGCCGGCGGCCCGCGTGACCTGCGGGGTCCAGACGGAGACCGGCCGCGATGAGCTGGAGGTCCGGATCGCCGTCACTCCGGGAGGAAACGGCCCGGGCGGCACCAGTTTGCGGACATCCCGACG
>Ga0207646_10002832_pt1 | contig 20175 bp, 18 predicted proteins | sample KBSK5502metaG_FD_184343 | JGI IMG/M metagenome (GOLD analysis project Ga0207646, IMG submission 184343) | Corn, switchgrass and miscanthus rhizosphere microbial communities from Kellogg Biological Station, Michigan, USA - KBS K5-50-2 metaG... | ecosystem: Host-associated > Plants > Roots >...
AATGATGACAATACATATATCTAACGCGTATAGAAGATATACGAATGGCAGCTAAAAAGAAAAAGTCGTCGAAGAAGAAGAAATAATCTCTAGTCCTCATCAACAGAACTATACAACTAATTCTGAAAATACAGTGGTTACTATTTTTGGTGAGCGGCGAATGCTTCCATCCACTTTTTCTCTTCTGTTTGTTTGAACAAGATATTAATTATGGTGTCCTCGTCTACTTTTGTATCACATGGACACAAGAAGACGCTATATTGTATCTAGGTGATGAATTTTATTCGAATTTCTTAACAGTCTTCATTTCTTCTATTTCTTGCTCATCTTTTACTACATTAACATCGTGGTCCCTATTAGAACAACAGGTACAATTTGCAGTCTCACATTCTAAAGCTGTCTCGTGATTACAGCGAGTACAAGGTCATTTATGTTCTCAATTTCGCATATGCACGGTAAGAAATATTAAACTATATCTCGAGTAACCAGATTTTGGTTCTGCTTTTGGGTTAAATATTATTCCCTTATCGCTTCAAGGTTTGAGACAACCTGCCATAGCATTGTTCTAATGTGTGATTCGCAGACTCTTCTATTCGCTGACCGCCCTTGCAATGGGGGCTGTTGAAAGAAAATTGCCTTTCCAAATGGTATAGTGCAACTTCGCAGGATTGTACCCAAACCCGCACCAGTCAGATATCAGATGCCTTTTGTGGTTCCAAGGCGAGACACAAATTTCATTCTTAGATGACGTCAAAAACAAAAGCACAAAAAATAAATAATGAAATGAAAATGACAAACAATCCTAAAATAGAGAGAATAATAATGACTTGCAAGGGTATTTGGATTAGACATAAAGCACCTAGGCCAGCAATCGGTAATCGTTATTCTACTGGGCAGAAACGATGTCAAGTATGTGAGGTCTTCTTAAATTGGGATGGATTATGGTGTCCGTGCTGTGGCTATAGGCTAAGAATGAGGCCGCGCAACTTAAAATCCGAATTGAAATCAAGAGCGAGAAAGAAGATAGCGGAATATCAATTGTTATTGAACAAAAAAAGACAATGAAAGTCGACGTGTAGGACTATGTCACATTTTGGAATGCAAGCGATTACAAGCCGGGCGCCGAAAAGCCAACCTAACCTATTGTGTGCACATTCGGAATACCTGAATTAGTTTGTATTCCTGTGAAATTGTGAACTAGATGTTTAGTAAAGTTCGGAGTTGTTGTATTTGGAGCAAAGCATTGAAATTGGCCTTCTACTTGATTTTGGCCTACTTTAACTGGCTCGCTTGTTGTGCCTTTCCAATTGGTGTAAGTTCCGGCAGGACCGAGAGGACTAACAGGTTTGTATCCGTTCTGATTTGTTTGAAGTTGAACGTTGCATTTAGTATGAGTTGCGTTAGACGGTGTAGATGTACCAGTTACGGTTAAAAAACTCCCGGCCGGCACCTGTTGGCCTTGCTTTGGAGTAAAAATTTTTAGATATGCTGCGGATGATGGAATTAACGTTGATAGTAATACTGTTGTTGTTATAGTTATTGCGAGCATTAAAATCATTTTTTGTTTTTGCATTATTACTTCATCGGCATAGATCACATAAATCCTTATCTTCTAATTTCATGGAGAATGAGGTGAGATAATGCCTGTAAACTAATACTCTCTTTGAGAGCGTCCTATAAGGGAGTAAACGATAAGGACTAGCAGACGATCGTATTTACCTGTAATATAATTGGGAACTACAAAAATGCAGAAAAAGAGTATGAACTCTCCGGATGAAACACGCTCGTTTGATAATGGCAAGGTAGAATTAACAACTCTGAGTAACGGAGTCACAATTGGAAGAGCATATGTTGAACCAGGATGGAGTTGGGAGACATGTATAAAACCAATAGCCAAGACTGAAAGTTGTCAAGTCCCACATATGTCCTATATAATATCTGGAAGAATGAGAATCAAAATGGATGATGGAAGTGAAGAAGAGTTTGGACCTGGAGATGTAAGCCATATTCCACCAGGTCATAACGCATGGGTAGTTAGGAATGAACCTGTTGTAGCAATAGACTTCACAGGCATGACGGACTTCGCCAAGAAGTGATTAAGTAAAACGGCCCCAAATACCAAAATTCAATTTTTTGTGTTTTGACTTGTGATAAGCGAACATAGGCCTACTACAATTGTCAAGATACTTGAGACTGCTTTTTTCAACAATGGAGCCAATCTCGGAAAATTAATAGACAAATCACGTCTAACCGAATACCCAGAGAAGATGAAACTGTACCTGTTAGTTTTAGAAAATAGTGGATTGATAAGATATCACAAAACAGATGGAGTTTATAGAACAACTTACAAGGGAATGCATTTTCTACGAACGTACATTTATACTTTTGATCTACTCAGCAATTTCGAAAAGTCGTAAGAAGTGAAATTATACTTTAGTTTAGAGAAAAATAGAGAATGACATATTCATAAAATTCTTCAGCCCACGATATGCCAATCTAATTCTCTGTGTGGTCCTTCGAAGAAGGCATCAAGTGTTACCATATTGATAAAATTACTTTTCTCATTTTTGTTTTTTCGCTTGGTTGGTGTTATTAGATGCACATAAAATCCATGTTGAAGTTAGATGCAATTACAAGCCATTATTCATTTCGCAGTACTATCTACTTCAAAAATCCCAAAGCCATTATTCTCTGTATCTATACATACAGCAAAATAACCCATACCTGGCACCGGCATTTTTGGGGATATAACTTTGCCTCCCAACTTTTCTACTTTGGCAGAATATTCTTGAACCGATTTTACGTCAAAATAGTTTGTAATTCCCTGCTGTTGTGGCGATTGTCTTTTCATCATACCTCCAGTAAGAGCCTTATTCCCTTTATCATCCTCAGTTGATAACAACCAATACTCCATTCCTTCTGCATTTGCTGGCATATGACCAGTCCATTTCTCGATATCCCATCCAAACAATCCATTATAGAAGTTTCTTGATCTTTCGATGTCATCTGAAGGAATTTCGAAATGCACTATTGTTGGCATACCTCGTTCTCCATTTCTGTCAAGTTTGATTTACTCATGGCAGATCCTATTCAAATTATAGTTTATAAATATGCGAAGGAGCGAAAATATTATTGTAATACAGAACTGATACCGACATACCTCAAAAGTATCCTAAATTCAAGCATATCAAAGAAAAAGAAACAGTCAAAGACTCGGTATCAGGGGCTAACTGAGTTTAGCGTTTTCGCGTCTACATCATTCAAGAAGTACTTTTTTAGTGCTTTTTACCCTATCGCTTTAGGATTATTTTAATAGTTTTGAATTGCAGTAAGCATATAGTGCGTCATATACATAGAACTGCTTGTTCATATTGTCAAAATCATCTTTGGTAATCTGTCGAAAACCTTCGGCTATCGCTTCCAAACCTATTGATTCTGGCGGTGGGTCTGATTGATCAGTATCTGCACCTCTAACAATTTTGGCAAGTTCTTGTAAGGCTCGGTCTTCTAGGTTGTATTTCTCTATTATAGCGTCAAAGGAGCATTTTTCATCATGGTGGCCGAGTTCAACATTTGTAACATCAAAAGGGATGGCATTTTGTTCCTTTGCTGTATCAAATACTTTCTCAGCAGGAACAAAAAGGAATTCGGGTTCAGAATCCACAAAAGTTTTGATTAGCCATGGACAGGCTATTCTATCTACCTTGGCTTTCTCGCGGGTAATCCATTTCCTATGTTTCTCCAGCATATGTAGATTGATGCATGATGATAGTAATAACCATTAATCATTTCGGATGATAAACTTTATACAATTTCAATTAGTGCACCTGAATCAGGGTTCCAGAGATATTAACAATTGCGAAGAACATAACACAGTCTTTCCAATTCATTGGATAATTAGTATAAATGAAAAGTGAATCTCAACGTAGATAACAGTATTGCCGTTAAATGTGGAGTTCTTACTACCCTAAAACATGCTGAACTAATGTCTCTATGTACACATTGGTCTGGGTTCGGTGGTATGAGAGACAAATTTGACCTAATTTCGCAACCCAGATAGTTCGAGACAACACGTTCTTGTATTCCGGTAAAAGAATCAATTCCGCTCTCGTAGTCTATATGTTACTTCACCCATGAAAATAATATCGATATTTCTCAGGTCGCGATTATGACTCTACTTTGAAAACCAAACTTGGGGTTGTAGTAATTGGGGACGACAAAGAATTGGCAAGAAAAAGATTTCAGCAGATCATAAACATGCCTCAAGAACAAGCTAACGAATTTGTAATATATGAGACACCAGAAGATGTATTAAGACAAAATGAATTACTTGAAGAAGCAGGTATTCAGTAGCTTATAGTGAATTTGGATCCGTCGAAAGAACTTAAAGCACTAGAAATTTTTGCAAACGAGATCATAAAAAAGGCTTAACTTCATCAATCAATTGGCATGCTTTCCGCCTTTTACACAAAAAGTAAAGGCTTCCGTTCTACCTCTCTCTCAATCGAAGAAAATAATACTAGCTGGAGACTTTTATTGAATACTGGAATTTCTCCAGTATTGCTGGGGCTCATCCCAATAAATATTCTTTTTGTCAAATTTCTAATAAAGGGCTTGCTACAGCAGTAATATAATCCTACTTACATACTTTTATATACTACAAAAAGAAGACATATGGATATATAGATATATTAGCATACTAGTTATACTACCCACGTAATGACCTCTCTAGCTTCATTTTATTATAACGATTATGTTTACTCTGTCGATGTCCTTTGATTCTCATTCGTTTGCCACCGATAGTATGATATATATGACAAACCGCATTTATATCTTTATGATAACAGAGCCAACCTCATCTTTTCTCTAGCACTTCCTAATCGTGGTTTGACTGATCGCCTATGGTCTGAAAAAGGATGGAGAGTGCCTCCTACATTTTTGAAGACGGAATTTGAACCGTCATTCTAACAATTCGATAGAGCCACATATATTATATGTTTGGAGGTTGTCCATCAGGGGGATGGATGAGTTGGGTTCTCTCAGATCTTCGAGGAGAGGAGAGAAAACGAAGGAACCATACTTTGGGACCTACCACCACTCGACTTCGTCGGCTTCCAAGAAGATACGTGCGGTTGTGAAGGCCAGGTTCACCGATGCCTTCGCTGCTCTCACCTTCGAGAGAGATGACGAGTTGAGAATTCTTGATGTGGGTTGCGGCCTCGGATTCTTGAGTTGTGTCAGTGCTGATATCTACAAGAACGCGCAGATAACTGGGATTGACACGTTCGAGCACTCCAGCCTCAAAAGGTCCAGCCCCGAGAGGGCGAAAGAGAACGCTAGGATTCTTGGCTTCTTGGACAGGATTGATTTCAAGAGGGGCGACGTGTTCAGCTTTACACCCGCCGAAAAGTTCGACATCTTCATCTCTAACCTTGTGTTTCATAACTTTGGGAAGATGCGATTCGAGGCCTACTCCCGCCTTTCATCGTGGGCACAGGCCGGCTCCTTTGTGGTAATGGGTGAATTGTTCTTCTCGCCCAAGACCGACATAGCCCATCTTACGAAGGCATTCAGGATCCTGAGAGAGATCAGGCCCAAGAGAAGAGGTTTCGGACAGTACGCGCTGCTCGTGATGTCAAAGGCGGAGGACCACTGATACTAGGGGATAGCAATGATGGTGATATCAGTAGTAGTTTTATTCTAAAAATTAGCAGCATTATTAGTAAAGCTAAATAAAAGTGGCCTGATGCATAAGATTAAAGGGCGAAAAGGTGTATTTTAGACGGCATTATTTTTTATTCATAAAATTTCTGATACTCAATCAATAAGATAGATAAGGCGATTATGATATCTTCTTCCAATGGCAAACAAACTAACCGCAAGAGAACTGCAAGAAGGAAAAGATGAATACATGATATTAGATGTGCGGGAAGCTGATGAATTGCAAGAAGGCAAGATAGATGGCTCAGTCAATATTCCAGTTGGCCAGCTAATAAGAAAGGCAAGACAGGGGGATATAGATGATCTTAAGAGAAAGAAAATTATTACTTACTGCAACAGTGGATATAGAGGGAATATCGCAGCAGATGAATTAAACAAGCAAGGATTTGATACGGTAACTATTGAAGGAGGCTATTCTGCTTGGAAAGACTATGGAAATAAAAAAGAAGGATAGTAATAATGAGTGAAGTCTGGAATAAGGTCTACAAGTCAGACAGTTCTTTCTTTGGAGAGGAACCTAGTAACTTTGCCCTGCTTTGTTTGAACCACATGAAAACTAACAATGCAAAAAGAGTATTGGAGCTAGGCGCAGGTCACGGAAGAGATACAACATTTTTTGCATCAAATGGGATTGAAGTTGATGCATTAGATTATTCTGTGATTGCAGTTGACATAGTAGATAGGATAAGAAAGGAAAAAGAAGATACAGGGTTTAATGAAAGGCTTTGAATTACTCTGGATAAGAGAAGAATACGAAGAACCAGTTACCCTCTATCTTGTATCCAGCAGAAAAGTGTGAATGAAATTTCAGGAAATCCCAGTTTCTGAAATCGTTGAGACTCCAAAGAAAGCCAATATGACATTGGTGTTTCAAATCTGACTACAACTGAGTAGGTCGAAGATCTTTTCAGTAATGTCTACTTACAGCGAGAGGCTAACTAATTTAACAAAGGGTCCTTGATCCCAAAATATGAATGAAAAAAAGTGGGTGATGCATAATACTGGTAGTATTACATATAATTCCTAACCTCAGCAATGATTAGTTATACACATACGGCATCTAATCTGAATGATTTTTATTGTTGGTGGTCGAATACAATTCATGCAAATTAGGTGTGCCGATTGCGGTTGTTTACCAGAGGAATGCAAAAAGAGTAGTTCGATTAAAGAGTGCCCAAATTGCATTTTGGAGGAGTGCTGTTGTATTTCGTAGTACGGCAAATAAATTTGCATCGTTATTCTTAGTCTATTATTATAGGCATTTTATCTCTCCCTAATCACTTCACAAAAAGATACCTAAAGATTGATTTTGTTACGATTCCATTAGTTGCGCTTATTCCCAGAGTATAGTTGCCAGGAGATATAGGAATAGAGTCATTTCTTTGCAATACAATATTAGCTTGTGCTGTTACACTTCTATCTTTGTTGAAATCAATAATAGAGGTAGGATAGAACTTTGCAGTCATGTTTACAAATTTGCCAAGGGGATTCATTGAACTTGAAGCGTTGAGAGAAATAAGAGTGTGATTGATATTGATATTGATATTGGTATTATTAATTAAAGAAGCACTGTTAAATGACTTTTCGGTATTAACTTGCACATTTAATGTCGCTGCCACCGGTGAGGCATTTTTCTGTGTTATCTTATTTGATGATGACAGTATGGTAATCTTAGTTGCTGATGAATTTATGTCGAATGGGATAGGTGGACTCTTGTCTAATACCCCAATCTTATCATGATTAAACTCAGTAAACCACACCTTATTATTGTCGTTGGGATCAGCTGATAGAGTAAGCGCATTTGCTATGTACCCATTAAGCGGGTCTCGTGTTGGTACTTCATACTCTAAAAGTGTCTTTGCAGTGGTATTGAAAAAGGCTATTCTGTTGCCTTCATGCTCATTGAACCAAAAACCGTTGTGGTCTGCTGGCTCTGCAATCCAATAGGGTAATGTGATGTAATGACGAGGGCTACTAGATGTCGGAAATCTTATTACACTATGAGAATCTATACGATATTCTGTTATAAAGTTGGTCCCATGTTCAGCAAGCCATATTGATGATGGTCTAGTACTATTAGCGAAAACTACAAGGTCAGTAGGTGTTGTAAAGAGTTGTTTTTGCGTGCTAGAAGAGGATGGTGACGATGATGGTATTTCTAAAACCTTTGTAACATTTACAACCTTTCCGTTGGCATCGACTATTGGCTTAAATTCAACCAATTTATTATGATTTAATGTCTCTGTAATCCAAACTGAATCTCCTTGTAGAAATATCCCACTTGGAAAAGAATCATTGCCTAAGTTAAATTCAGTTACTTTGTATTCTCTATTTCCAATTATCTTCTGTATAACTCCAAACGTGCCACTTCCAAATGTTGTAAACCATATATTCCCTGATCTTTTATCAACCTTCATTTGCATAGGCGCTGCGCTTATGGAATGAATAACCTGAAATTTCTCCGTATTAGGGTCAAAGCGCCAAAGTGGATCTGAGCCTCCTTCGGGGAACCATATTGAACCATCACTACCTTCTACAATAGACCATACCATCTGAAATCCTTGGTTGGATTGGGTGCTATTCTTGCTGTTAATTTTCTGTTCGCTGGTGATGATTGGATATGATGATATTATCTTACCTTGTTTTGGATCAAAGCTAATCAGGGTATGAGATATCGTTCCAACTGTCCAAACTATTCCATTTCTTGCTACGAGGATGGCATTGGGCCAGGTACCATTAGACATGGTGTATTCTTTTACGTACGGTGTATCAATATGGGTGGAATTATTGAGAAAGACTTGACGTATGATTGGATTAATTGGATTGATATACACCTTTGTGTTATGTATTGATGATTGTGGTTTGAACTCCTGATTGGTATTAGGTTTTTCGTTATTACCCGCTGGCAAACTTGGTCGCGACGAAAAAGAAAATCCTACCCCCACTACTATAATTATTCCAATTATTACAAATATAGTTACAAGAAATTTCACAGAAGGCATTTCGTCGCTTCACTCTTCTCTCTATCGTTCAGTAATCATCATGTTATTCGACCTTGTCCTGAGAAAAAGTAGCATCATATAGTACCAACTATCTCAGATATTTTAATTAGATAGCTTACAAATGTAAATTAAAACTTTCTTAAGAAAATATCAATTTGATAGGCACTCCTTCACTTTGCAGGGGAAATTGAATCATCGTATTCGTTTACTCACAACGATTAATACGAGGTATATTATTTATTGAAGTAGAAGCGTTTTGGATACTAAACTTGACAACATAGACATCGCAATTGTCAAATCATTGATGCAGGATGGTAGAAAGTCTGTTAGACAGATAGCAAGAGAGATAAGAGTAAGTACACCTACCGTGGAAGCAAGGTTTAGCAGAATGAGAGGAGTGGGGATTATCAAAAATATACAACCTATCTTTGACGTTGAAAAGATAGATAGTCAAATGTCTGCCCTTATTTTCATCAAGACAAATGCGTCGCAATCAGTTGATATTGCAAATAAGCTATCTTCAATTCCGCAGGTGAGAGGTGTTTACAAAATGACTGGTGAACACAATATAATAATCAAAGTAACAATGGCACAGCATCCAGAATACTTGGAGGAATTTATGAAAACTAGGATTACGAATATGGAAGGTATAAAATCTGCTTCCTATCAGATGATAACAAAAACAATCAAAGACGATCAAAATGTTCCTGTAATAAAAGAAGGAGTTTTCCTGAAAATAAAATGTGATTATTGCGATAATGATATTTTTAGAGATGCGAAGTTACTAAGAGTGGGCCAATATGAAAGATACTTCTGCTGCAATTCTTGTTTAACTCTATATAAACAGAAATACAGAAGTAAAATTGAAACGATGTCTAGGTGATAATTTTTTGATTATGGATTTATGCTCTTAGCCTGCATCACTACGCCTATATCAATATGATTATCATTGTACAAATCTTATTAAATATGGCACAACTGGTTTCTGATTACACAGCTTGTGGGTTGCTACCACCACGTTTGCCACGTCATCATTGAATACATTGGTTCGCTAGGAGGATCAATGTCGATAGCAGTTAAAAGAAAAATAGAATTGTCATAATCAGTTTTGTTTTTATTTATCTTGTCATTTTACGACATTCTGAAGCACATTTTCTACATGTTTGAGCACATTGTTTACAATGTTCCATCGTCTGATTTGATATTTACTGTAAAGCAATTAGTGTCATAATATTCTTTGATCTTGTAGCTGCACACTCGATAGTGTTTTATTCCTTCCCAAACACGGCATCAATCATTTCTAAATAGTTATATGGGTACCTACCATTGCTACTACCTCACTCTAATATGGCCAGAGATGAATTCAGCAGGGTAAATTTGTGAATATACTTCCAAGGCTTCACATTCTGGAAGTATAGGAGATGAGGATTTGATTAGATGCTAACTAACTAAGGTATATAGTGTATATGCGCTAATTCTCTTTGTAATGTCTACTAACAACGGCCTTTATCTATTGATGTTCACACTCGTCATTACGACAATCATCATTATTTTTAGAACTAAAAAGGCTATTCAGGGAACAAAAGTAAATGTAAAAAAGACAATTATCTTTTCTGCCTATTTCGTTCCTATTTCTTCCTTCTTAGTTTACAATTCTTTTGTAATTGATAATGTTCCAGTCGTATATGTTATTCCTTATCTAGCTGTTGTTGTGGTGGCATCATATTGTTCTTATAGATATTCTAGAAGAACCCTTTCTTTTGTGAAATTACCTAATAGTGATGATGGTAATCCTGCTGTCTACGTAAGAGGAGGATTGTCGATATTTTTGTTATATGTTGCAGCACTAACCATACGTATTGCCATTAACTTTCTCTTTATCGGTTCAGAGAAATTGTATTTTAATAATCAACAAACAATATTAGGAAATGGTACTGCTACCGTTATTATGCCCATGGTTCACACTGATCCAGCAACGACAGTATTAGCTCTTACAATTACGGACTTGCTTCTTATCGTTGGTGCGGGTTTGGTTTTAGGAAGAAATGCGAGCGTTCTAAAATATTATTATCAAGAGAAAGAGAGAAGGATGTGTTGACATTACGTCTAGCGGATTTAACATTTATGGCTTCTTTCTATGAAATAAAGCTTCGTACTTATATTTCCCAAGTGAGTCTGAGAAATACAGCTAGAGCTTTAGAACCATTTACATAAAGAAGCCAAAAATTATGACGATGATGATGAATTCGGAAATAAAAGATATGATAGCTTCTTCAAATTTCTGTTAACCCTTGTCTCCACTTTGACAGCAGCTTTGCTAGGAATATGTTCGGAAAATCAGATGGATGATTTTTTATGTAATCAATAGAATTATGTTTCTGGCGTAGATAAGAAGCATCAAAGTATCCGGTAATGAAATCAGTATAGTTTTCAGGCAAATCAGCAAAATTTCCCTTATAAAGTCCTCCTAATTGTTCGGGCTAGACTGAAAGCCAGATTTTGCTAATCTCAAACCTACTAACACTCTAAACATGATTCTTAGATGCGATAATTGTGGAGTTCTATTATTCGCTAATGGAGGACTATCAAAAGAAATGTTGTATAGCCTACCAAACTATCCTAACGGATATAATAACAGTAACGTTGGATACTGACCTTGTTGACTCGTATAAGGAAATGAGATCATGTGCAGATAAAGAAGGATAGCCTGCAAAGTAGCCAAGGAATTGGCCTTCCATTGTCTGTGGCGATCTATTTCTATTATCTTTTTCCAATTATATTGGCTGTAACGGGTAAGACCAAATTAAAGCGACTGACAACAGACGATATATAGCAAAAATCATGTTCGTGTGGGGCTAAGAATAATGACGATAAGCACGGTTGAAACACAATAGGATTGATTTGTGTAGAGACGAAGCTAGACCAATAGTTTAATGGTTAGTTCAATTCCTGCAACTGCTACTACTGCTGCAACTATCATTATTATTTTATCATGGTCAAGTTTAAATGCACCAAATTTAGATCCTATAAATCCACCTACCAACACAACCACAGCTAGCGGTACTAGAAGAGAGAGATCAATTGACCTACTTATTGAATGTGCTAACAAACCGATAATTGAGTTCGTTACTATAAAGAAGCTGGCTGTAGCTGCGGCCCTTTTAGGATCAGCTAATCCACTAAGTATAAGCAGTGGTGATAACCATATGCCACCTCCAATTCCTACTAAACCAGCAACAACACCCAACACGGCTCCTACTGGGACTCCAATGAGTGCAAGTTTCGTGTTACTAAGATTCAATTTTCTGATTTTAGTCGGTTGGGTTCTAATCTTATTACTTGAAGCCAGGAGAGCAGCTGAAGCGGCAAATAGCGCTATTACAAATACGAGAACAAGACTCATTTCTGGTAGTACAAGCAATCCAGCGAAGAAAACGAAAGGTAGTGAGGATAGAAATGGAATTGAAAATTTTAGTGAAAAGTACCTGGCTCTTGCATAATTGATAAAGGCCATACTGGCAGCAATTATGTTCAAGGCCAGCGATATTGGAGGCACAGTATATAGGCTTACACCTGCGAGAACAAGTATCGCAATATAACTACTACCTCCTGCAAACCCTACACTGGAATAAACAAAACTTATTGAAAAGAAGATTGGAGCAAGAATAAGTATTGTTAGTTGATCCACCATAGCACACACTTACAACTACCATAAAAATAATCCTAAAAGATCTCTCAAAATGTTGATCTATCTCGTTGAACTCTCATCTAATTGTTCTGATAATTTCCATTACACATGAGACACTTGCGTCTCGATATCATACAAGCCATAGTTCCAGCAATAGATGATACTTTTTACTTCCTGTGAAGACATAGATGAATCATCATTTATTTTCTTGTGGCTTTGCAGACAATCAAAACGGTCCACTTCTTTCTTATTTGCTGTATCTGGACGGAAACCTTTATTTTATACATTATCATATCATTAGTTAATGATATGTCTATGTCAATACAACTGCAAAGGCTATCACTAAAGGCAAAGCTGTTCAGAGGACTTGGAGACTCTACAAGGCTTTCTATCCTTGAGCTATTACGAGCTGGTGAAAAATCTGCTTCAGAAATTGTTAAAGATACTGATCATAGTCAGTCTAACGTGTCAAATCATTTATCCTGTCTACTTGATTGTGGACTTGTCCAGAATAGAAGAGAAGGAAAGAACATAATTTACAGTCTTCGAAACAAGAAGGTCTCAAAGATTTTAGAAGAAAGTGATGCTATCTTGTCGGAGGTAGCAAGAGGAATATACGAGTGTGTGAATTATAATGAAGAGCCAAAGAAGAGGTAAAACAGTCTTATGAAAAAAATTGATAATAAGATGCTCAAGGAAAAGGAAGCAGAACAACAGAAGTTTGATTCCTCGGCTGATACTACTATTACCTGTGAGTGCTGCAATGAACCCGTAACGACGAGAAAGGAAGGAGAAGATGATGAATATAATGATGTGGAGCATGGACAAAGCGACAATCAAACGAATAGGCTTAATGATAAATTACTCATATTTCTTGGTCTTGCCTTAACCATACCAATAGTTGTATCGGAATTACTTCTTCCTCATTCGATTACAACGGGATTTATAATGTTACTTTTGGCAACACCTGTTCAGGTTCTTCTTGGAAGACCATTTTACTACAGATTCTTCCAGGCAGTAAAACACAGAAAGCGATTTACTACTGATACTCTTGTCGTATTAAGTACAAGTGTCGCATATCTTTACAGTCTATTCACCTTATTATTTACAAACTCACCTGTTCAGTTCTTTGAAGCTTCCACTTCTGTTTTAACTATATTTACAATAGGAGAATATCTTGAAAGGAGAGTGCTAAAAACAACCACTGAATCATTAAAGAATCTAATTGCTCTCAAACCAAAGACTGCAATAGTGATGAGAAATGGAAGAGAGGAGCTTGTCGATTCTGATGATATTATCGTTGATGATATAGTAATTGTAAAACCAGGAGAGAAAATTGCTGCTGACGGAGTAATAATAATTGGTGAATCATCAATAGACGAATCCATGATAACTGGAGAATCGTTGCCAGCCGATAAGAAGATTGGCGACAAAGTTATTGGCGGTACCATCAACAAGAATGGTTATCTCCAATTTGAAGCAACAAATGTAGCTAACCATACAGTACTTGCAAACATAATTGAGATGGTTAAAAGGGCAAGGATGTCAAAAGCACCAATTCAAAGGATTGCAGATAGAGCTGTTCAATACTTTGTACCCATTGTACTTTCTATCGCGATTGCTTCTTCACTTTATTGGATTCTTGGAGCACATCAATCCATTGCGTTTGCTATCACAGTGTTTGCTACAATTCTTGTAATCTCATGTCCTTGTGCCCTAGGGATAGCTACTCCAATGGTAATATCATTGGGAATAGATAGAGCAGCGAGGGAAGGTGTATTCATAAAAGGAGGGCAGTATTTAGAAAAGCTCTCGTCTATTGATACAATCGTATTTGACAAGACAGGTACCCTTACACAGGGCATGCATCAAGTAACAAATGTGATCCCAAGTGAGGGTTACACTGAGTTTGAGCTTCTTCAGTTAGCATCTTCTGCTGAAAATAAATCAGAACATCTGATAGCAATGGCCATTGTTAATAAGGCACAAGAACAATTCATACCTACTCTTGATATTTCTGAATTCAATTCAATAACTGGTTATGGCGTAGTTGCATCCCACTTTGAGAAAAGAATCTTTGTAGGTAGTCCTAATAGAAGCAGTGGTAACAATGGGACAACAATTCCCCAAAAAATGCAATCAAAAATAACTGAACTCGAGTCACAAGGCAAAACCGTAGTTGCCATCCTCGTTGAGGACAAACTAGTTGGGTTAATAGCCGTCGCAGATACATTAAGAGACAATGCAAAGCATACGATTGATGAGATTAAACGCATGGAACAAAAGACGTACAATATTCTACTTATGACTGGAGACAATGAAAGAACTGCTGCTGCTATTGCCAAGGAATTAGGTATAAGCAATGTTTTGGCTGAAGTACTTCCAGCAACGAAAGCACAGAAAATCGAAGAACTCCAAAATCAAGGTAGAAAGGTTGCAATGATTGGAGATGGTATCAATGATGCCCCTGCGTTAACACAAGCCGATATAGGAATAGCAATGGGTTCCGGCACAGATATTGCCATGTCATCTGGAAATGTAATACTGATTAAAAGTGATCTTAATCATGTTGTTTCTGTATTAAAAATAGGTGAATACTCGTTAAAGAAAATTAAGCAAAATTTAATAATGTCATTTGCTTACAATGCTATAACAATATCAATAGCTGCTGGATTGCTATATGAATTTACTCATTCACTTATACTAACGCCAACACTGGCTGCGCTAGGATGGATTGTAAGTGATTCAGCTGTCTTTGGTAACTCTTTATTAGTTAGGAAATTTCGCCTACAATAACTTTAAAAGGTGCTTAGTTGTATTGAATTTCGGCTATGGCATTAGCCTCGGCATAGCTTCTCATCCGCAGCATGCCAAAAACGCATTAGTTGTAAATAACGTGCTTGACTAAACTAACTTAGTTTGTAATAGAATGTAGATATAGATAAAGACTCACTCATAGTATATTGATGTCCTGCTTTAGTTTATGCGTGGCCTACCCCACAATCTAATTGGAATCATTTGATTACGTATTAAAAGAAAGTAATATTAAATTTATCAATACTCCTCTATCTTACAGAAAATATGCTTATCTTATTCTCCATTTTGGATTACACCAACTTCTTGTAATGTAATTAATCCTTTATCACCTATTACTTCCTTGATTTGAGCAATCAGAGGTTTTAGTTTTGATTCTATATCTATGAGTTCTATTATCAACGGCATATCGATTAGTACGCCTTAAAGATAGGATGCCGCCCTTCCACGTTTGCCAAATCCATCAATACCAGTCCATACTGTCACGCCATAAATTTTAACACCGATCAAGAAATCTAGGAGTAGCTTTTGCAAGCGTTTACCTCTGACCTCATCATTTCTTTTTATCCTTATTCTAAGACACAAAAATTTTGTTGTTGACATTGTTATTTTCTTAGATAATCTCCTACTATGGATTGATCACAATTCTAGTATCAATAACTCCATGTAAAAGGATACAGTCATACTTTCTAACATATTTCATCCTATCATATGCAATAGATAGTTATATGACACTTGGGAACCATGAATAAAGACATTATGTCAGATGGAAGGCAAGATACATATCATGATTTTGTCACAAGTGCATAATACAGAGAGAGGCAGTTCTTAGTTATAGTCGATGATACTATCTGAAAACACGAAATTATTGTCCATCAATCTTTTGAGAATTATTGATAGCTCATCAAATTTTACAGCCTTCGAACAGGATAATTTTGGGTTCAACCTATCATCAGATCTTACACAAACAGGAACATCAGCTTTTATAAATGCTGGATTGTCATTATCTGAGTCTCCAAGGTACATTATCTTTTGTGGTCCTTTGCCTTTTCCCTCTATAGTGGAAATCTTGGAGGTGACATAATCAAATGCCATCCCCTTGTCACACTTAGTTACATATACATCTATGAAAGGATGCAAATCATAAGTCTGAAGATAAAGCTTGTTTGCTCCTGATACTGGGGAGGACGATTGACTTTTCTGTATCATTTCCTTCAGGTAAGGTTCCAATTTCTCCTTGTATAATCTCCAATTTTCTAAGTGTCTGTAGTCAAATGTGATTCCCGCCAAGATCTGTTTATTACTAAATTTTCTCTCGACTAGTATTATATCTTTATATCTTATCGATATGTTGTCTGCCAAACTGGCTAATAAACTTGAATTACCCTGTAAAGTTTTGTTATCGTCCACTATGAGTTGACTGTATTCAATACAATTCAAAGTATCCCCGTATTCTTCTTCGCTATTATAATTAGTCTTGATATTTTCATTTGTCATCCTTCCTTCTTTTTTATACATTTTAAAAGTAAGAGTTTTAATACCCATAATACATGAAAGAATTCTGGCAAATTTTGTCCTGGTATGAAGAAAATGATAATCCTTACTTGATATAATACAGACCGGTATCCTTTGAGAAATATCCCACAATGTTTGTTCTAATTCTTCGGGTATCATGTTTTCTTGGCTCCTCACAAGATCGGTTGGACACAGAGTTCCGTCATAATCAGAAAATATAGCAGTTATTTGAATTTGCATAAGTGTTCTATTAGTAATATTGTGCTTCACCTTGCTAAATATTTCCTTTAACTATTTCACTTTTGGGCGTCTTTCACAAAATAGTACTAAAAGTTCCTAAAAAATTCATAAAGATCTTTTGATGATGTCTGTTACAATAATGCAAAGTAGATAATGAAATCAGTCTTGAATGAATACTATTCAAATCTTCCTTAATGTAAGGATGTAAAATGTATATATTTTTATTCTCGATGTCAATTAACTAAAGGAGAAAACAGTGATTGGCTATGGAAAAAGTGCTCGTTGGCTATGATGGATTGGAACATTCTGAGCATGCACTCCAATTCGCCATTGGGATCAATGACGACTATGAAACAGAAATACATATAGCTATCGTAGTTCAGGAGCCAACAGGAATGGCAGATCCGATACCAGAGGAACTGCTTGAATCTTTACAGAGAAGAGGCCAAGAGAGTCTCTTGAACGCAGAACGATTGGTCAAAAAACAGTTTCGCAAACCTGTCACCCATCTGAAAATTGGAAATCCTGCGGAGAAATTACTCGAGTTAGCAGATAAATTGAAACCACAGCTAGTTATACTCGGGATTGTGAAACGTTCTTCTTCTGAGTCGTTAATTGGCACAATTCCCTCTTCCTTTTTGAGGTCTCGTAGATACCCTATACTTTTAGTCCCGTAATAATACATAATCTTTCGACTCTAGATTACTACTAGCAAAATATACAAAAGGACAAAAATAAATGCCACCATGATGTAGAGGAGATATAACCCTAATCTTCCGGGCATAACTTTTCGGGCTGTATTTGATGAGAGAAAAAGGGCGAATTTAGCTAATACATCGTAGAATTGTTTGAAAACGTCCAGCACTTCAAGCTCCACAAAATATTCCTCTGGGGAAAGAATCACTGGTCGAACAATATTAGTGCCTATTTGAACTATGGTTTCCTTGGTTCTGAACACGAAATTCAACATAATTCTAATAGGCATACTGTAACCAAATGAGTTATAGAGCTCTGCAGGATCAGTTGGTTGATCTGCACCACTAAACCATCCATCTGTGCGTCTTATACTCCATTTGGTTCCAATCCTTGAGATTAGGAAAGGTACAATTAGAAGACAGGCCATGAAGATAGCAGTAAAGGTTGGAGAAAACCCGCCAAATGGTTTCCCAGACAGTATAACAAAGTATGCCGGGACTCCCAACAACCCTGTCACAAAGCTATCGAATGCTCTAACTTTCAGTATCTGAAAAGTACTATTTGATGCGAGGAAGAATATACCAGGTGCAGCAACTCCTATTACAACTAGAAGAATAAGGAAATAATAGAAAGTTGCCCTAATTGGTGATGAAGATTTAGTTGATTGTTCCAAACCAATACCATCATTCTTACTCGTTTTTGGCCTATCAGTTGTTGTTAATCCGGAGGAAAGAATCCCAAATCCATATGCCTTGGTCATTGCTACGATAGTTATACCTGCTGCTAGGGCAGCAAATGCCCCAACTAAAATTCCTATTATCTGACTTGAGGTATCGCCGAATCTAAAAGACTGGAATAACACTTCCAGAATCATCCATTCAGATACGAATCCGGCAAGTGCTGGCATAGCAGCCAAGGAGAGTATAGTGATGATTCCTGAGAGATTAGTTGCTGTCTTTGTTTTTTTGTTGGATACTAGTACTAGGTCTTGAGTACTGTTAAGGTCAAAACTTCCTTTGACTTTGCTTATCCATCCCATTAGCAGGAATAGAGATGCTTTCGAAATTGAATGAGAAAAAGAATGATATAAAGCTGCAATTAATGCAAAGTCTGCGAGTAAGACTAAATGATAATGAGATGCAAGCATGTATGCACCTACAGCTAGAACAATTAGTCCATTATTCTCTATAGTACTGTATGCGGGCAATCCTTTAGTATGTTCTGATACTGAAGCAAAAAGTGCACCGAGTAAAGCCGATATCGCACCGATGATAAGTGCAATCCATCCCCACCACAAATCATATTGAGAGAAATGGGATATGACCGTGATAAGACCATATACCCCCATCAATGTTAGTGTAGCTGAAAGTACAGCTGAGGCATTTGTAGGAGCGCTTGAGTGAGCTATTGGTAACCACTCGCTTATATGGAATGGAGCTATGCCCATCTTCAATCCAAACCCAATGAGCGCAGTGATAAAGATCCATGCCGCTACTGGTCCGCCAGCATAAGGCTGGGATGATATTGCAAGGAAGTTAAAACTTCCAACTGTTCCAAATATACCAGCAAAGGCCAGCATAACAAAGACTGTACTTGCCTCTCCAAAAGCTAAGAAAAGATATGCGGCCTTACGTATGCCATCAGGATTGCCTTTACCCTGAAGTATCATGAAAAAAGATGCGATAGTCATTGATTCCCAACCTATGAGAAATGATATCGCATCGCCACTTAGGATAATGATAATCATCGATACCATTGTGAGTACAAGTAATGAGGAAAGCCCTTTGGAATAATCATCATCATATCTGAATGAATATACACACGTACCAAGCCACACAAAGCACGAGATAAGTAAGAAATAAGAGTTAAAAGGAGAAATTACAAATTCAAAGTAACTGGATTCGGCTACCTTCCAAAGGTTAAATTCGGTGCTATGGCCAGTCAATAATAATGTTGATAATGATAGCATAATCCCAAAGATTGAACCAGTGATTCCAAAAGAGTACGAAGCTTTCTTCGATATGCGTCCCAGTAAAGTTCCTATTGCAAACGACGCGAGTGTTGCAATGACTAGTGGTGTTGTAAATAGATCGAAAATAGTTTATCTCACCCTTGTTGGTATGATTTATTGTCATCCTCTAAGCTGGTGGCAGCCGCGGTCTTCTCTAGTTTCCCTATGGTTAATAACAAACCTTCGAGGATCTGAATAGGTGTTGGTGGACATCCGGGAACGGTAATGTCTACAGGAATTATATCCTTAATTGGAGATACAAAACCTTCTGTATCATGGAATATGCCTCCGCTTATGGCGCATGCACCAACAGATATTACTACCTTGGGATTTGGCATGATCTCATATGTTCGTTTTAACACTCCAACCATTGCAGTGTTTAATGCTCCTACCACAATAAGTGCATCGGCATGTTTAGGAGAATTAGTGAAAAAAATACCTAATCGTGTAAGATCGTAATAAGGATTTGAAAGATTGAGAACCTCTAA
>Ga0207646_10002833_pt1 | contig 20174 bp, 19 predicted proteins | sample KBSK5502metaG_FD_184343 | JGI IMG/M metagenome (GOLD analysis project Ga0207646, IMG submission 184343) | Corn, switchgrass and miscanthus rhizosphere microbial communities from Kellogg Biological Station, Michigan, USA - KBS K5-50-2 metaG... | ecosystem: Host-associated > Plants > Roots >...
ACACGCGTCTCGGGTTCAAGCCCTCGTGGGCGGAATCCATCTGGGAAGTCGGCATCAGTGACGCGCGACGCTACGCTGCCGAGGGCTCGCTCTCCTAACCACTACTACCCTGTTGACCTGAGCATCGAGCTTGTTATCGCGGCGATCATCGCGATCCTGTGGCTTGGACTGATTGTCGCGGTCGTGGGGTTCATTTCGCTGCGTCTTCGAAAACGTTCGCTTCTACGCGGTACCTGGCCCATCCGGCTCATCCCCTGGTATCTCGGGGGCACACCGGAGATGCCGCTGGATCCGCCGCCAGAATCAGCGCGCTCGACGCGGCGGAAAGGTCGCTAGGGGAGCCCACACCTTTCGACGGGGCGCCGACCGGCGAGGATTTGACGGTGAAGCTCGCAAGGAGCGCCTGCAGGTCTGCGAGCGAACCGGTTGGCGCGGAGGCCAGGTGCGTGTCGGTCCAAGAGAACGGGTAGAAGTAGCGCCGGCGGGGAAGTCATTCGGAAACACCAGTAGAACGGTGGTGTCTTGCTGCACGTCGAGGGCTGAGACTGCGCCGGGCACGCGTTCGCGATAACCCAGCGCCGGGTAAGTGTGGCCCCGGTCTTCGAAGCTCGTCTCGATGAAGTCGGTCCACGGCTGGTTGACCGTTGCCGCACGGAATTTCTGGAGATACCCCGTGCCTGTTCCGTCGGCGTGCGTTGCGCGGACGGCATGACCTCTAGGGCGAAGAAGGACGCCAAGATCTCATGACTCCCTGACCGCCCGCTGACCGTGATCCGGGAGGTCGGCTCGCCGTCGGTCTCCTCATTGACCGTCCAACCAGTCGGTGGCACGAAGCGCGCGCCCCGATGTACTCGCAGCTTGTTCCGGGAGCGTTCGTCGCCTGCGCAGACAGCCGTACTGGAATACATCCGAGCGTGCTCACGATCACGATGACCGCGCACCGGGCCAGGAACGTCACTGCCGGATTGTCGCGACAGGTCTTTGACTCCGCGTCTGTGTCCGGTACCGGGCCGACGTCTCCGGCTAATCGATCCTTTGCAGCTTCTGGATCGTGTGGCAATCCGGCGGCACGAGTCCCGCCTTCCCGGCGATCGTCCACACGACCTCTGCCACGTAGAGATCTCCGTTCAAGTCGACGGCCAGGCCATGCGGGGCGCAGAAGCTGCCCGGTGCACACGGATCCGGTCCGCCGATCCGCGTGACTACCGTCCCATTCGCATCGAGGACGCTCACGCGACTCGAAAGATCGCGCTCGATCTGCCCGTGCCTGAACGACCGCTGCCCCGCGCGCCATCCGAGCTCCGAGACATACACCAGGCCCCGCACCAGGACGATCTGTGTCGGACGCTGGACCTCCGTGATCTCACGAATGAACCGCCCCTCCGCGGTGAAGACCTGGATGCGGTCGCTCTCGCGATCGCAGACAAGCACGCTGCCCGTCGCGTCGACCGCGATCCCGTGCGGCAGCATGAATTGACCCGGTCCTGTTCCGGGCTCGCCCCATGACGCGAGCAGCTTTCCGCTCGCTGAGAAGCGATGGACGCGCGCGTTCCCGTAGCCGTCAGTGACGTAGAGGTCGCCATTCGGCGCCACCGCGAGATTCGTCGGACGGTTGAACGGTGGGGCGCCACGCGCGATCGTCGTAACGCTCGACCCGTCGTACCCGGTGTCAGAGGGCTTCCCGGCGTTGTCGCCAAGTGTGAGCAGCAGCTTTCCGTCGGGCGTGAACTTGCGCACGGAGTGGCCCGCGTCGTCGGTGCAGTACACGGAGTCGTCGGGTCCGATCGTGATGCCGTGCGTGCGCATGGTGAACATGCCCTCGCCCCACGAACCGACGAAGCGTCCGTCCCGTTCGTAAATCATCACCGGGTGGTCGGAGCGGCAGAAGAGAAGGACCCGGTCCTTCGAATCGACGGCGACCGCCGCGACGTCGGGATGGGTGTAACCCGCGGGCAGCTGCTCCCAGCTGACGACTGCTTCGTATTTCGGAGAAACGGTGACGCTCATTCCGAAAGGGCTCCTTTCGTCTCCTCCACGTCGCGGGCGATCTGCGCGGACAGCTCCGCCGGGCTCGCGAACGCGATCTCGTCGCGCAAGCGTTTCACGAACGCGACCTCGACCTCTTCCCCGTAGACCTCGTCGGAGAAGTCGAGCAGATACGCCTCCAGCACGCGCTCGCCGCCGCCGAACGTCGGGCGGACGCCGAGTGATGCGGCCGCTTTGAAGCGGCCCTCCCCCATCTCGGCCCACATCGCGTAGATCCCATCGCGCGGCAGGAGGCGCTCCTTCGGAAGCGCGAGGTTGATCGTGGGGAAGCCGAGGGCGCGACCGCGCTTTGCGCCGTGCACGACACGGCCGCGCAGGGTGTACGGCCGACCGAGGAGCCGCGCGGCGGCCTCGACGTCACCAGCGAGGAGAAGGTTGCGGACGCGCGTCGAGCTGACGATCGCGCCGTCGATCTCGATCGGCGTGACTACGTCGACGGTGAATCCGTCGCGCTTCCCGCGTTCGCGAAGTTTGTCGCAGTCGCCCTCGGCGCGGCGGCCGAAGTGGAAATCCGGCCCCACCACGATCCGCCGGATGTCACACGCCCCCCGCACGCGGTCCACGAACTGGTCGGCAGACAGCCTCGCGAAGGCCTCGTCGAACCGGAAGACCACGACCGCGTCGGCGCCGGCCTCGCGGAGAAGTTTGACCCGTTGGCCTATGTCGGAAAGCGCCGATGCCGGCGCGCCCGGAGCGAGGACCTGGATCGGTAGCGGATCGAACGTCGCGGCAACGGCAGAAGCGTGGTGAGCCCTCGCGCCGCGCCCGAGGTGCGCGATGAGCGCGCGGTGGCCGAGGTGCACGCCGTCGAAAACCCCGATCGCGAGATGGACCGGCCCTTTCGGCCAGGCGGTGAAGTCACGGAGCGCATCCATGACTCCGAGTATCAGTCCGTCGAGCCAACTCCAACAGGCGAGGGCTCAGCGACGGCGTCGAGTGCGACGGGCATCGGGACAGGCGCGGCCGCGATCGGCCGGGCCGAGAGAGGCGTGGACGCCGGTTGCCAAGACGAGAGGGGTGCCGTGACGACTGCGGCGGCCTGACCCGGAGCCAGGGGCCCCACGAGTCGGGGCGACCGGCGGACACGCCTCGGAACGCGCTTCGCCGCCCGGGTCGCCGCGAGGAACGGGACCGGCGTGAACACGGCGGCGATGAATCCGAGGTAGTTCCCTTGGAAGTACCGCCCGAAGAAAAGGAACGCGAGCAGCGTGAGCGCGTAGCCGGCGAGGAGCGTCGCGATCGAGGGCCGCTGCCAGAGTCGAATGAACCACCACGCGGCGATCGGCGCCGCGACGGCGATCTCGATCACCGCGAACGGGAACTCCGCCTGCCGATACGGGATCAGCCCGAGCGCGAGGAGGATCGCGGAGAAGCCCATCCCCGAGATCGGGTACGTCCACGCGGCGCCGCCGGCGTTATAGCTGACAACGTCGTCGTAGAAGGCGCCGAAGTTGTTCACGAGGAACGGCACGAACGTGGCGAGCAGGAAGAGCGCGGCCGGCCACGTCGGCACGAGCGCAGCGACGGCCTCGCGCAGGTTGCGCGGCCGTTTCGTCGCCACAAGGTAGACGGCGACGAACGGCAGGAAGATGAGCGCGTGCAGCTTGGCCGCACCGGCGGCCGCGAAGGCGAGCGACGACGTCGTGCGACGCTCGCGCATGAGCAATGCGACGCCGGCGAACAGGAACAGCAGCACGAAGAAATCGTTCCGCCCCTCCACGACGAACGGGAAGAGCTGCGGGTTGAGCGCGATCGCGGCGGTCATCGCAAGCCGTCGTGCTGCGCCCTCAACGATGAACGGGACGAGCGCGAGCGTGCCGACATACGCGGGCAGATACAGATAGCGTTGGTCCCAGACGAACCCGAAGTGATCGAAGAACCACACGAACGGCCCGGTGATGAGGAACATGAACGGGAAGTAGGTGAGGTGGTAGAGCGCCGGGTTGTTGATCATCGGCCAGAAGAACATCGGCGTGTCCAGGTAATCGGCGACGTATGGGTTCATGCCGGCGAGGAACTTCCGTGAAGCCTCCTCGACCATGAGCGCGCCGTCGTGGATGTACGTGTACGGCTTACCGGTCTCGCGGAGGATGATCGAGGCGAGCGTCGGGATGATCACGAACATCGCGATGGTCGCGGCGAGGTGCGCGATGCGGGCGCGCGTCGTGAACGATCCGCGGGAGCGGTGATCGCGGAAGGGATACGCGAACGCGAGCGCGCCGCAGGCGATCAGGAAGGCGGCGTCCGCGCCGGGCGGGAAGAGCTGCCAGAGGGGCACGTCGTGCGTCGCGGCCACCGTCGTGTGATTCGCAAAGAGCAGGAACCAGTTGCCGACGCCGAACAGGGCGACCACCTTCGCGTCGAGGGAAAGGTCGCGCCAAGCCGATAACGCCCATTTGGTGAACCGCTCGAGAGCTTTGGCGAGCATCAGAGTGACTCCCCCGCTCCGACGATCGTAGCAGCGGATCGCTCGAGAAATCGGGGGTCGAGCGTCAACAAATCCTCGTTCGCGGGACGGAGAAGAGCTCGTGCTTCGCTGCCGCGCGCACGGAGTTGGTCTGGTGTGAGCGCATCCCGAGCAACCAGCGCACCAACCGCGAGGCGGCGCAGAGCGGCGAGGTGCGCCGCGGAGCCGAGGGCACGCCCGAGATCGCGCGCGATAGCGCGCACGTATGTGCCCGACGAGCACACGACGAGGAGGCGCAGATCGGGCGGAGAGACCTCGATCACGTCGAGTCGAAAGACCTGCACGCTTCGCGCCGCGAGGGCGACCGTTTCGCCGCTTCGCGCTCGTGCGTATGCCGTCCGGCCGCCGACCTTCAACGCCGCGTACTGCGGCGGCACCTGGGAGATGACACCGCGTAATGCCGCGAGCGATGGCTCGACCGCACCAGTGGCGAGCGTAGGGACGTCAGCCTCTCGCGTAACGGCGCCCTCACGATCGTCGGTCGCGGTCTCCGCGCCGAAGCGGACCACGGCGTCGTAGACCTTGGTCGCCTCGTGGATGCGGTCGGCGAATTTCGTCGCCGTCCCGACGAGCACAGGCAAGAGGCCGGACGCTTGGGGGTCGAGCGTCCCGCCGTGGCCGACGCGCCGCGTCCCGAGCACGCCACGAACGACCGCGACGACGTCGTGCGAGGTCCATCCCTCGGGCTTATCCATCGCGAGCACGCCGGACGGCGTGTCGGTCGCTGGGGTCAGGCGCTGACGGGTGCGCGTGTCTTCGCGGCGTCGAGCGCCGCCCGCGCGGCGTCGAGGACGCGCTCGCGGACATCCGCGAGGTCGCCTGGGATGAGAGCTCCAGCCGCGCGCACGTGACCACCGCCGCCAAAGCGCGCCATAAGCGCGGAGGCATCGACGGACGGCTCCCACTGCGACGTGCGGCACGAGACCTTCACGGCGCCGCCCTGCTCATTGAACAGCAGCGCGACGCGCATCCCGCTCGAGCGGGCGACCTGCTCGACGAGACCTGAGATGTCCTCATCACGCGCTTCCGCTTCTTCGATATCGCCGTCGCGGATCTCCGTCCAGACGAGCAGGCCGCCGTGCTCCCGCTTCAGGCGCGCGAACGCGAAACCCCAGAGCTTCAGCGCTTCGAAGCGCTTGTTCCGGAAGATGTTGTACGTGATCGCCTGCAGGTCGGCCCCTGCCTCGCGCAGCCGAGCCGCACGATCCAGCGCGCGCGCGTCGGTGCTCGGAAATTGGAACGAGCCGGTATCGGTCATGATCCCGACGAGGGCTGCGGTGGCCATCTCCGGCGTCCACTTGATCCCGAGGGCGTCGATGACGCGCGAGACCAGTTCCGCGCTCGCCGCAGCGGTGACGTCGACGAGATTCGCGGTCCCGAAGTTGTCGTTCGACGCGTGGTGGTCGATGTTCACGAGGGTCGGACGCGCCGGGAGCGTGAACTTCGCGCGATCCACGGAGCCGAAATCGACCGTGACCACGAGGTCGACGTCCTCCGGGGGCGGGTCCTGCGTAAAGCGTTCGCTCCCGTGCAGAAAGCGCTGCTGCTCGGGCACCGGGTCGGCGCAGTGCCACGACACTCGCTTGCCAAGCGACTCGAGACCGAGTCCGAGCGCGAGCGCAGAGCCGATCGTGTCCGGGTCGGGGTCGCGGTGCGAGACGAGGGCGATCCGCTTCGCGCCACGCAGGGTCGCGATGATGTCCTTCATCGTCCCTCGCGCTCCCGGGCCTCGCGAAGGAGCGCCGATATCCGGACCGCCTGCTCGGCCGTGCGGTCGTGAACGAACGCCAGCTCTGGGACGAAGCGGAGCTCCGTGCGAGCTCCGAGCTCGCGGCGGAGGAAGGGCCTCGCATCCTCGAGCGCCTTCATCGTCATTCCGGAGGCTTCCTCATCCCCGAGGACACTCACGTGGACCTTCGCGCTGCGGAGATCCGGCGTGATCTCGACGGCGGTGACGGTCGGGAACGCGATGCGCGGATCGCGGAGCTCCTCACTGATGAGTGTGCCGAGCTCGCGCTGCAGCAAGGCCTTGACGCGGTCGGCTCGCTTGTACGCCACGGCTAGCGGGGCTTCGGTTGGATGACGTAGCACTCGATGATGTCGCCGACGAGGACGTCGTTCTGGTTGTCGAGCACGATGCCGCACTCGAGACCCACGGTGACCTCACGAGCGTCGTCCTTCATGCGCCGGAGCGTCCCGATCTTGCCGTCGTAGATGACGTTGCCACCGCGAAGGAGGCGCGCCTGCGCGCCTCGGCGGACGAGGCCGTCGACGACGCGCGATCCCGCGATCGTCGTCTTGCCCGACGTGAAGATCTGCAGCACCTCGGCGTGGCCGAGGAGCGACTCGACCATCTCCGGCTCGAGCATCCCGGTGAGCGCCTTCTGCACGTCCTCGAGGAGCTCGTAGATGACTTTGTACTGGCGAACGTCGACCTTGGTGGCATCGGCCACACGACGCGCCGGCGCCTCCATCTTGGTGTTGAAGCCGATGACGACCGCGTTCGAGGCGGCCGCGAGTGTGAGGTCCGACTCCTGGATGTCGCCGACGCCGTCGTGGATGATCGAGAGCGCGACCTCCGGTTGCGGGACCTTCGCGAGGGCGCCCTTGATCGCCTCGAGCGAGCCTTGCACGTCGGCCTTGAGGACGATCTTGAGCTCCTTGGCCTGACCTTCCTTGACCTCCGCGAACATCTCGTCGAGCGTCGCCGGCCGTTCCGCGGCCGCGCCTGCGGCGCGCTCGCGCGCGTTCTGCGCGACCACGACGCGGGCGGCCTTCTCGTCGGAGACCACACGCATGACGTCACCCGCTTCGGGCACCTCGGGAAGGCCGAGAATTTCCACCGGTCGCGAGGGTTCGGCGCGGCCAACGTTCTTGCCCTTGTCGTCCACCATCGCGCGCACCTTGCCGAACGTCGTTCCGGCGACGACGAGGTCGCCTCGCTCGAGCGTGCCGTTCAGCACGAGCACAGTCGCGACGGGGCCGCGACCCTTATCGAGGTGGGCTTCGATGACGCGGCCGATCGCCGGGCGGTCGGGGTCCGCCTTCAGCTCGGCGACGTCGGCGACGAGCAGCACGGTCTCGACGAGATCCTCGATGCCCTGCTTCGTCTTGGCCGAGACCGGGACGAGCGGCGTGTCCCCGCCGTACTCCTCGATGGTCACGCCGCGCTCGGCGAGCTGGGCCTTGACCTGGTCGAGGTTGGCGTCCGGACGATCGATCTTGTTAAGCGCGACGACTATCGGCACCTGCGCAGCTTTGATGTGCGAGATCGCCTCGATGGTCTGCGGCTGGACGCCGTCGTCCGCCGCGACGACGAGCACCGCCACGTCCGTCACCTGCGCGCCGCGCGCGCGCATCGCGGTGAAGGCTTCGTGCCCCGGCGTGTCGAGGAACGTGACCTTTCGACCGTTGTGCTCGATCTGGTACGCGCCGATGTGCTGGGTGATGCCGCCGGCTTCGCGCGCCGTGACGTTCGTCGCGCGGATAGCGTCGAGCAGGCTCGTCTTGCCGTGGTCGACGTGACCAAGAACCGTGACGACCGGCGGACGTTCCCTGAGCTTGGCCGGATCGACGTCCTCCCAGAGGACCTGCTTCGTCGAGATCGGCTCAGGTACCGCCTCTTCCTCCATCGGGGCTGGGGCTTCCTCTACCGCGCGCGTTTCGATGCCGAGCTCGTTCGCGACCAGCGTGGCCGTGTCGAAGTCAACCGTCTCGTTGATCGAGACCATCATTCCGATGTTCACGAGGCCACGGATGACGTCGACGACGCTTACGTCGAGCGCACGCGCGAGATCGCCGACCACGATCGTCTTCGGCAGGGTGACCACGGTCGAGGTCTCGGCGACCGCGACCGGCGCCACCGGCTCCGGGATCGGCTGGGGCAGCGGGGCGCGCTGGGGCCGGCGCCCTCGGGGGCGCGGTCCGCGCTGCGGTGGCATTCGCCTGGGTCTTGCTTTAGGCACTCGGTCTCCGTTCTTTCGCCGCCGCCGCGAGCTCGCCTCGCAAACGGTCGGCCGTCATTCCGTCGATATCGATTTCCAGCGCTCGGGCCAGTACGCCCTCCGCGAGCCCGCGCTCCAGGCATCCCGGATCGGGATCTAGGTACGCCCCGCGTCCGGGCGCCTTGCCGCGAAGGTCCACCGAGAGCTCGCCCTGAGGTGAGCGTACGACTCGCACCAGCTCGCGTTTGGCGCGGGCCGTCCGGCAGGCGACGCAGGTCCGCTGCGGAAGCGTCCGCACCGGCCGCGACGCCGGCTTAACGGCGCTCGGCTCGCTTCTTTTTGCCACCGAGGAGCGCGCGGTCCTCTTCATCCAGGTCCTCCTCATCCGCCTGCGCGGATTCGGCTTCGACCTCCGCGACGAGATCGTGGCGAATCTCCGATTCCTCTTCGGCAGGCACCGGCTCGGCGACGGCCACTGGCTCCGGCTCGGGCTCCGGCTCGACCTCGGCCCGGACCTCAGACTCGCTCCGGATGTCGATACGCCAGCCTGTGAGCTTCGCGGCGAGGCGGGCGTTTTGCCCTTCCTTGCCGATGGCCAGCGAAAGCTGCCGGTCGGGGACGATCACGTACGCCGTCTTTTCCTCCGGGACGATGTCCACTCGGACGACGTGCGCCGGTTCGAGCGCGTTCGCGACGTACCGCTCCGGGCTCTCGGCCCATTCGATGATGTCGATCTTCTCCCCGCCAAGCTCGTTCACGATCGCTTGAACACGCAGCCCGCGCTGCCCGATGCAGGCGCCTCGCGCGTCGAGGCCGGGCTGCCGGGCGCGGACGGCGATCTTCGTGCGCGACCCGGGCTCGCGTGCGATACCGACGATCTCCACCTGGCCGTGGAAGATCTCCGGCACCTCGAGCTCGAACAGCCGCTTCACCAGCGCCTTGTGCGCGCGGCTGACGATGATCTGCGGTCCCCGAAGCGTGCGACGCACTTCGAGCACGACGACCTTGCGCGCCTGCCCGGCGAAGTACCGCTCGTGCGGTGCCTGCTCCGAGCGCGGCAGGATCGCGGTCGCGCCGCGGTCGAGCTCCATGATCGCGGAGCCGGCGTCGAAGTGGCTGATCTTGGCGTTGATGATGTCGCCCTCGCGGTCGGCGTACTCGGCGAAGACCTGCTCCCGCTCGGCCTCGCGAAGCGACTGCTGGATCACCTGCTTCGCGGTCTGCGCCCCGATGCGCCCCAGCGCAGCGGCTGACTCCTCGAACGGGATCACGTCGCCCAGCTGTGCGTCGGGCTTGATCTTCTTGGCCGTGTCCAGCTGGACCTGGATCTTCGGGTCCTCGACCTTCTCGACGACGGTCTTCAGCAAGTAGACCTTGAAGGCGCCTGTCTGCACGTCGACCTTGACGTCGATGTGCTCCTCATCGCCATACGCGCGCTTGATGGCGCGGGCGATGATGTCGCTGACGACCTCTTTGGGGAGGCCCTTCTCGGCTGAGAGTTGCGCGAGACCGGTCACGAGCTCTCGGTTCATTCGGCAACTCCCCTTCTCATTCAATTTGCGTTTGGCGACAAAAAAAGTGGGGTCGACCCACTTTTAGTGCCCGACGCGGCGGCCGGCCAGGCCGGGCGCCATGCATAACTATATCAAATGGTGGGAATACCTCCGACCCGGGAGCGGGCTGGCCGCCGCGCCGCTCCTACGTGAGGTTATTGCCGATGTTCGAAAAGTAGTTCGTGAGCTGATCGCGGAAGAAGACCATCGAAACGATAACTGCAATCGCGATGACCGCGATGATGAGTGCGTATTCGACTAGTCCTTGCCCCTCTTCTTGCCCAAAAAACTCGACCATGCACGCTCCTTCCACGGCGCGGCGGCCGCCGCAATGGTCGCAAATACTGCGCTCGCCTGCTAGGGCGGCGGTACTTTCCGTCACCCGCCTGCCACCGCTGTCCGTCCGGTGAGACGAAGCGCCGCCGCGAGACGTTCCTCGGTCGTGGCGCTGCCTTTTGGCGGCGCGTCGCGAAGGGCCACGGCCGCTTCCGACGACGTGTAGCCAAGCGCGACAAGAGCGGCGTGGGCGTCGTCCTCGGCAGTGAGCGTGCCGGCTGTCACGGGCGCCCCTGCGACGCGACCGATCTTGCCTTTCAGGTCGACGATCAGACGCTCGGCGGTCTTCTTTCCCACCCCCGGCGCGCGCGCGAGCACCTCCGTGTCGCCGGAGGCGATCGCGTTGGCGATCTCCGCGGGACGAGCGACCGAGAGGATCGCAAGGCCCGCCTTCGGTCCGACGCCCGAAACGCTGATGAGCATCTCGAAAAGCGCGAGCTCCTCGCGGGTCTCGAATCCGTAAAGCGACTGGTCATCCTCACGAACCACCTGATGGGTGTGCAGCAGGACGTCGTCGCGCGAAGGGTGGCGCGGGACGAACACCTTGTATCCGACGCCCGCGACCTCCACCACGACGTGACCAGCGCCACGCGCGATGATCTCGCCACGGACGGCCGCGATCATGGAAGCGCCGCCGCGACGGCTGCGGCGAAATGCGAGCGGTGCGCGTGTGTGAGCGCGATCGCCACGGCGTCGGCGACGTTGTCCTGGGTGATCGGCGCGTCGATCGCCACGAGCAGCGGCAGCATTCGTTGGACCGCCTTCTTGTCACCGCGGCCGTTCCCGGTCACCGAGATCTTGACCTCCTGCGGCGTGTACTCGGCGATCTCCAAACGCGCGCGCGCGGCGCAGAGCAATGCGACGCCGCGAGCCTCCGACACGCGCATCGCCGTCTGCACGTTCTTGTTGAAGTAGAGACGCTCCACCGCGAGGACAAACGGTTTGTGCCGGCGGATCAGCTCGTCCAGGGCCTCTGAGATCGCGAGCAGCCGTTCCGCCGCGGTCGTGCTCTCACGCACGTCGACGACCCCACACTCGAGAAGTAGCGCGCGCTCCGGCGCGGCGACGAGAAACGCATATCCCATTCCGGTCGTCCCGGGATCGATCCCGAGGATCACCTGGCTACGCGTGCTGGAGGACCTCTTCGGGGACGTCGAAGTTCGCGTGCACCTTGATCACGTCATCGAGATCCTCGAGGGTTTCCACCAGTCCGAGAAGCTTTCGCGCGGCATCGCCTTCCACGCGGACGGTCGTGGTCGGACGCATCGAGAGCTCCGCCGCGCCGGTCTTGATGCCCGCGGACTCGAGCGCCTTCTTGACGCGCTCGAACGAGGTCGGCGTTGTGTAGACGGTGGCGAGACCCGGCTCGACCTCGACGTCCTCCGCGCCCGCGTCGATCGCGGCGAGCTGGATCGCGTCGGCGTCCTTGCCCTTGGTGTCGATCTCGATCACGCCCTTCTGCTCGAAGAGCCACTGCACCGAGCCCGCTTCTCCGAGCTTCCCGCCGCCCCGAGTGAAAGCCGCGCGGATCTCGGACACCGTGCGGTTCCGGTTATCGGTCGCCGCTTCGATCATCACCGACACGCCGCCCGGGGCGTAGCCCTCGTACACGACGCTCTCGAGGGCCGAGCCGTCGCCGCCACCGGTCGCCCGGTCAATGGCGCGTTGAATGTTGTCGCGAGGCATATTCACCGTACGGGCGCGATCCATCGCTAGCCGGAGCCGGAAATTCGCGTCCGGATCGCCGCCGCCTTCCTTGGCGGCCAGCATGATTTCCTTGGTCATTTTCGTGAAAATCATGCCCCGTTTGACGTCGGCAGCGCCCTTTTGGCGCTTGATCTGGCTCCACTTTGAGTGCCCCGACATCGCGGGTGATACTACCAACGCATCACGCGCTGGGGAGAGTCTTGATGGCATCACCGGAGCCCACGAAGATCAGAAACGTGGCCGTCGTCGGCCATGGAGGATCGGGTAAGACGAGCCTCGTCGAGTCCCTCCTCCATTCGGTCGGGGCGACGACTCGCCTCGGCAAGGTCGATGACGGCACGAGCATCCTGGACACGGATCCTGAAGAGCAGAAGCGCCACATCACCATCAATATGGCTCTCGCGTCGTTCACGCACGATGGCACGAAGATCAATCTCATCGACACCCCCGGTTTCGCGGATTTCGCCGGTGACCAGCACGCCGCTCTCCGCGTCGCCGACGCCGCGATCGTGTTCGTGGACGCCTCCGCGGGCGTGCAGGTCGGTACGCAGACGGTGTGGTCCGAGCTCGAGAAGGCCCAGACCCCGCGGATCGTCGTCGCCGGCCGTCTGGACCGCGAGAATGCGGACTTCGACCGAGTCCTCGAGCAGCTTCGGGAGGCATACGGGATCCGTGTCGTGCCGCTCCACGTGCCAGTCGGGGAGCATCAGGAGCTCACGGCGACCATCGACCTTTTGCACGGCCAGATCCTTCAAGGACCGAAGGACCCCGTGGCCGACCTTTCAAAGGAAGAGGCCGACCGCGTCGGGGTCTACCGGCAACAGCTCGTCGAGGCGATCGTCGAGACCGACGAGGACCTCCTCACGCGTTACCTCGACGGAAAGGACCTCTCGTACGAGGAGCTCCGCGACGCCCTGCACAAGGCCGTGCGCGAGGGGCGGGTCATACCGGTCGCCGCATCGTCCGCCCACAAGCACGTCGGACTCGCGGCGATCCTCAACACGGTGCGCGAGATGCTCCCCTCGCCCGCCGAGGCTGGCTCGGTCATCGGCAAGTCCTCGTCCGGTGACGAGATCGCACGGAAGCCCGATTCGTCCGACAAGCTCTCGGCGTTCGTGTTCAAGACCCTGGCCGATCCCTTTGTCGGCAAGCTGAGCTACGTTCGCGTGTACTCCGGAACGCTGCACCACAACGCGCAGGTTTACGACGCGACGAAGAAAGAGCTCGAACGCGTCGGTCAGATCTTCTTCCTGCGTGGCAAGGACCAGGAGATCACGGACGCGGTCGGCGCCGGCGACATCTGCGCGGTGCCGAAGCTCACCGCCACGACCACTAACGCGACCCTCTGCGACAGGGACGCCGTCATCCTGTACGACCCGATCGACTTCCCTCCGCCGTCGTTCTCGGTGGCGATCGAGCCGTCGAGCAAAGCCGATCTGGACAAGCTCGCCACGGCGCTCCACAAGCTCACCGACGAGGATCCGACGTTGCACGTTCGGCGCGAGGACGCGACGCACGAGACGATCCTCTCGGCGATCGGCGAATCGGCTATCGAGGTCGCTGTGCATCACTTGAAGAACAAGTTCGGCGTCCAGGTCGACATGCGAACGCCGCGCGTCCCGTATCGCGAGTCGATCCGCGGAAAGGCGCAGGCGCAGGGTCGCTACAAGCGGCAGACCGGCGGCCACGGGCAGTTCGGCGACGTGTTCCTCGAGATCGAACCGCAGCCCGCGGGGTCAGGTGTCGTCTACGCGACGCGCATCGTGGGCGGCTCGGTCCCGCGCAACTTCTGGCCGGCCGTCGAGAAGGGAGTCCGCGAAACGGCCGAGCGAGGCGTCATCGCCGGGTACCCGCTCTCCGACTTCAAGGCGACGCTCTTCGACGGAAGCTTCCATGCAGTGGATTCGAGCGAGATGAGCTTCAAGATCGCCGGCTCGCTCGCCCTACAGAACTGCGTGAAAGACGCGCAGCCCTTCCTGCTCGAGCCGATCATGAATCTCGAGGTGCTCGTCCCCGAGGAGCAGATGGGCGACGTGCTCGCCGATCTCAACTCGCGGCGCGGACGAGTGCTCGGGATGGAAGCGACCGGCGCGGGACTCCAGCGGATCAAGGCGCACGTCCCGATGGCCGAGACATTCCGCTACGCGACGGACCTGCGCTCGATGACCGGAGGCCGGGGAACGTTCAGCGCCGAGGTCCTCGGCTACGAGGAATGCCCGTCACACATCGCGCAGAAGGTGATCGCCGCGCACGAGGAGCAGGTGGAGGAGCAGCCGGCAGCGGCCCGTTAGCGCAGCGGCTTGCCGATGAGCCAGTGGTGCCCTTCCGGATCGGCGATCCGGCCCTGCCGCATGCCGTACGGCTGATCGGCGACCGGGAAGACGACCTTGCCGCCGGCCGCGACCGCTCGATCGGCGACGGCGTCGGGATCATCGACGATGAGGCTCAGGCGCACGCTCGTTCCGCCGAGCGTCGCGGGGCTCACGGTGAACGCCGCCGGGTTTTCGTCCACGGCGTAGAAGCGCTCCCCGTCGATGGACATTTCGATGATGAACTGCCCGGTTGGGGTCGACTGGCGCGAGTGCTCGGTCGCTCCGAACGCCTTCTTATAGAACTCGACCACGGCGCGCGCGTCCTTGACTGTCAGGAAGGGAGTGAGCTCCACCCTCGCCATTTCTCGATGCCTCCTTGTCGCCTGGTTGTCGATTTTGCCTGCCTCCAATTCGACGTGCTGGTGAGACCAATCCGATTTGGAGGAGAGAAATGCAGCGCGCAGAGACAACCAAACAGGCGACCCTCGAGAGTGATCGGTCCGAGACGATCACCAGGGCCCTCTTGAGATGCGGCGTCGTCGCCGGCCCGCTGTACATCATCGTCGGGGCGTTCCAGGTTCTGACCCGTCCTGGCTTCGACGTCCGCTACAACATGCTCAGCCAGATGTCCCTGGGCGACCAGGGCTGGATTCAGATCGCCAACTTCGTCGTGAGCGGCCTGCTGGTCCTGGCGGGTGCGGTCGGGATTCACCGAGCGCTTCGTTCCGGCGCCGCCTCAACTTGGGGCGCGCGACTCGTCGGCGTTTATGGGCTCGGCCTCATCGCCGCTGCGATCTTCAGCGCCGACCCGGGGTTCGGCTTCCCGCCGGGCACGCCCGCCGGGCCTCCCACCACCATGAGCACGCACAGCCTGTTGCACTTCGTCAGCGCCCTGTTCGGTTTCGTCGCGATCATCGGAGCCTGCGTGGTCTTTGCCCGTCGTTTTGCCGTGCTTGGACAGCGCGGTTGGGCGACGTACTCGGTCGTCACCGGCGTCGTCTTCCTCGTCGCGTTCTTGGGAACGGCTTCGGGGTCCGGCGGGGTCCCCTTCACGCTCGCGCTCTGGGGCGCGCTCGCCCTCGCGTGGGTGTGGCTATCGGCCGTGGCGGCCAAGCTGATCGACTACGCCTTACGGCGCCGCCATAACAGCGCTACGACCAATGGAGCGGCCAGCGTCCACTCTCGAGACGTGGATCGGCTGGCCGCTCCGTTCGTCTTCTCAGGAGCCGCGTCCCGTCGGACACGGCCCCAGCTCCCCAGCACAGAGCGACCAAGACCACACCGCCGATCACACCGGCCGGCACGTGGTACCAAGCGGCGTAGAACGCGACCGCGACGCCGAAGAGCCGGACCGCCTGCACCCACGGCGGGATGAAGCGCCGGAGATATGCCCCCATCGGGCTCGACCGGTAGCGCCCGAGATCAGCCTCGCGCAGCAGAACGGCGGAAACGAGCACCGGAGGAAGGAGCGCGATGATCAAGCCCGGCGCAAGTGCGTGCCGCCAGAAGAGATCGATGGCGACAAGCGCGGTCGCTATGTCCGCGAACAGTTTTGCCGGGTGGATCTGGTGATACAGGACGCGCTCGCGGAAGGTCAGGGAGTGTTCGCGACCAACCGACCCGCGAAGAACGACAGCACCCATTCCACGAGCAAAGTACCGCGATTGCGCACGCCCAGAAGCTGCATCAGGTAGTTCACGCGCCACACCGTCCAGGCCGGCAGACCGCTGACCACAAGGCCGCCAAGCCTCGCGAACTCGGCGCCAGCCTGGGTACGGCCGAGCGCCACGAGATCGCCCTTGCGGTGGTAGACGAACGGCTCGGTCGGCCCGCCTCGCACGAGCGCCACCAGGTTCCGCGCGGCCGCCGGGGCCTCGAGCACCGCGACCTGCGCGAGCTGCGGCAGGCCCTTTCCGCCGCGCTCGAAATACGCTGCGTCGCCGAGCACAAGCACATCGTCACGGCCGTTCGCCCGGAAGCTGTCGTCGACCACGATGCGGCCGTCCTTCGACTTCGGCAGATCGATCGAGGCGACCAGCGGATTCACCTTGACGCCGCCGGACCACACGATCGTCCGCGCTCGCAGCTGCGCGCCATCCTTCGTGTGCACGACGCCGGGCCCGATCTCGGACACCAGCGTGTTCAACAGAACGCGGACGCGTTGCTGCTCGAGCCGTTTCATCGCGATCGCCGATAACCTCGGGTCCATTGCGGGCAGGACGCGGTCCGCGCCTTCGATGAGATGGATCGTCACGTCGGTATAGAAGTCGATCGACGGATAGATCTTGCGGAGCGTGTGGTCCATCAGATCTCGTAGCGAGCTCGCGAGCTCCACGCCGACCGGGCCCGCGCCGACGATGATGAACGTCAAAGCCTCGCGTCTCCGCGCGACGTCGGTCTCGACCGCGGCGCTCTCGAAGATGTCGAGGACATGACGCTTTAAGGTCTCCGCGTCCGAGAGCCACTTCACCAGCAGCGCGTTGTCACGCACGCCGGCGATTCCGAAGTCGTTCGTGACCGACCCGACCGCGATCACGAGGTGGTCGTACGGAAGCTCGCCGTCGGCCGTGCCCACCCGGCGACGCTCGAGGTCGACAGAAGTCACTTCGCTCTGCAGGAAGTGGTAGCCCGCGGGGGCCGTCGCGTCGCGGAGCGGATACGCCACTGCGTGCGGCGGAAGTTCGCCGGTGCAGACCTGATAGAGGAGAGGCGTGAAGAGGTGATAGTTCTGCCGGTCCACAAGTGTCACCGCGGCCTCACCAGGTCGAAGGCGACGCTCGAGCCGGCGGATCAGATGCAGGCCGCCGAACCCGCCCCCGAGCACGACGATCTGCTTCGCGGAGGTCAATTCCTCTTACCGGAGGCGGCCTCGACGCGCTCAAGTTCGGCGAGGTATGCGCGGGTCAGCGGGTCGTCCGCGTCGATCGTGCTCGCGATGCGGAGCCTCTCGCGGGCCGCGTCGAGATCACCGGCGCGGAGGTGCGCGAAGCCCGCGTCCGCGATGTAGGCGGCCTCCTCGGGACGGAGAGCTGCGGCGCGGTCCAGAAGTCCAAGGGCATCGGCCTTGGAGCCGGACGCAAGCAGAGCGACGCCGAGCTCGTGCATCACGTCTGGTTGTTCCGGCAAAAGGTCGAGGGCGCGACGGAACGAGCTGGCCGCCGCGACGAAGGCCTCCTTCTGCCGCGCGACGAGCCCCAAGCCAAAATGCGCTTCCCAGATCTCCGCGTCGAATTCGAGGACGTGCTCGAACGCGGCACGGACCTCGTCCAGTCGCGTCACGTTGGCTGTGAGCGCGGCGCGGCCGGCCTGTTCGAGCTCGGCCTCAAGATCGGGCCGCTCCAGACCAAGCCGCAGGCGATGCGCCTGCGCGAGCGCTTGGCGATCGGCGTCCGGCGCAGCAAGGATCTGGCTGAGCTCCCGCGACGCATCCTCGGGAAGCCCCGCCGCGATCAGGATCCGGGCGAGATGGGCGCGCGCCGTCGCCCGGCCGCCCGCGGCAGCTCGCTCGAAGTGCGCGCGGGCCGCGGACTGGTCGGCCTTCTGGAGCGCGAGGATTCCGAGGAGCTCCTGTGCCCGCCCAAACTCGTCGCTGCCAGCCGCGATCCGCCGCAGGTGCGATGCGGCCTGACCCGTCGCGTTCGCGGCGATGTAAAGCTCGGCGAGTACCAGGAGGTCGGCGTCGCGGAGCGGGAGGAGGGAGTTCGCGTGCTCCAAGGCGACGATCGCCTGATTCGTTTCGCCGATCCCGCGGAGCAGCTCCGCGCGCATGTAGTACGCGCGCCAGGAGCGCGGCTTGGCTTCAACGACGTCCTCGAGCGCGCCGGCGGCGCGTTCCTCGTCGCCCCGCTCGACGGATTCCGCCGCGAGCACGAGGAGCCGGTCCTCGGCGCGCAAAGACTCGGGATCGAGCTTGATCGCCGCGACGTAATCCTCGAACGCGCCGGCGCGAGCGGTATCGGCGGCGTTCGGATCTCCCGCGCGCAGGAGCGTGGCGTCCGTCTCGTTCTCGAGGCCGGAGAGCAGCGCTTGGTACGACGGCTCGTTGGCGGTCTCGGGTTCGAGGCCCGGCGCCGGCACACCGAGCGCCTCCGCGAGCCACGCCGCGAGCGCTGGTTCCGCGCGCTGAAGCTGGTCCGGCGCAACCGCGAACTCGCGCTCGGCGGTCACGCTTCGATCCTTCACGTCGACGAGCGTCGCGACGAACGCTCGGCCCTTCTTGTCCTCGCGATACAGGCCCGTCAGGGCATGAGTGGTCCCGAGCGACTCGCCATACCGCGCCGCGAGATCCGCATCAGGCGTCGAGCCGAACACGAGGTACCCGGCGTCGGCTTTCGTCTCGGGCATCGCCACGAGGAACACCGGCCTGAGCTCGACGTACGGGTCGTCCGCAAACCGTTCCACTAGGCGACGCGCGACCTGACGGCCGACCCCGCCGGCTTTCGCGTCGCGGCCCTTCGCACCAAAAGGGACGACCGCGACGACCGGGCGCGGGGTCGTCACCGGAAGCGGACGCGCGCGGCCTGGCGTCTACCGATCTGGAGCAACGGTTCGCCCTTCACCGGCACCTTCGTGCCCTCGGTCGCGACCGTGCCGTCGACGCGCACTCCGTTCTGCAGTACGAGCTGTCGTGCCTCCCGCTTGCTCTTGCCGAAGGCCGAGACGAGCAGATCGACGATAGGAACTTCTTTTTGGCCATTCACGGTCACGTCGACCGTAGGGACCGCGTCGGGCGCCGCCCCCTCTTTGTGGACTCGGTCGAACTCGTGCTCCGCCTCGTCCGCCGCGGCGGCCGAATGAAGCTCGGTCGTGATGGTGCGCGCGAGCTTTCGCTTGGCCTCGCGCGGGTGCAGATCCTTCCGCGCGAGGGCGTCGAGGGTGCCCCGCACCTCTTCCAGCGGGAGCTCGGTGGCCCAGTAGAAGTAATGAGGCATGAGCTTGTCGTCGATGGACATAACTTTGCCGTAGATGACGGCGGGCGGGTCGACGAGCCAGATGCTTTGCGCGGGCTTCGACTTGCTCATCTTCAGGCCGTCGAGCCCCTCGAGGAGATCGACGATGAACACAGACTGGGCACGCTGGCCGACCATCTCCTGCAGGTCCCGTCCCGTGAGGATGTTGAAGAGCTGATCGGTACCGCCGAACTCGACGTCCGCCTCGATCGCGACGGAGTCGTACGCCTGTAGGAGTGGGTAGAGGAGATCCTTGATCGGGATCGCGGTCTTTTTGTCGAGACGCTTGCGGAATTCCTCACGCGCGAGGATCTGCTGCGCGGTGAACTTCGATGTCAGCTGGATCACGTCGCGTAGGCCGAACTTTCCGTACCACTCGTCCTGCAGGACGATCCGGGTGTTCTCGCGCGGGACGATGAGATGGAACTGGTCCAGGTAGGTCTGCGCGTTTTCCATGACCTCGTCGCGCGAGCGGAGCGGCCGGCTCAGATCCTGGTCCGTGGGGTCGCCGATCTGCGTCGTCCAATCGCCCACGATGAGCACGATCTCGTGGCCCCACTGCGACAGCTTTCTTAACTTCCGAAGCGGAATCGCGTGGCCGAGATGAAGATTCGCGGACGTCGGGTCAAACCCTTGCTTGATACGCAACTGACGCTGACCTGACGCGAGCGCCGAGCGCAGATCGCCGAGGACGCTCACATCGCTCACGCCGCGCGTGAGGAACTCATCGAGCTCGCGTTGTGATGGACGTGTCGGCACGGTCAAAGGATACGTTCGGCGCCGGGTACCATGAACGCATCGCCCGTTCGAAGACCACGCATGACCACGCGCTCCGGCGCGGCACATATCGCTCGATGCGG
>Ga0207646_10002834_pt1 | contig 20173 bp, 17 predicted proteins | sample KBSK5502metaG_FD_184343 | JGI IMG/M metagenome (GOLD analysis project Ga0207646, IMG submission 184343) | Corn, switchgrass and miscanthus rhizosphere microbial communities from Kellogg Biological Station, Michigan, USA - KBS K5-50-2 metaG... | ecosystem: Host-associated > Plants > Roots >...
CCAGACCACTGAGCTTCCTACGTACATGTCATTTTGGGTCTGGTATAACCAAGAGGCAGTCCGCTATCGAGTTGATCACGGAGATGAGGATGCGCTGACCTACTATCGCACCGGTTTTTTGCCGAAAGTGCGAGCAGCGAGAGCCAATGGAGAGATCCCAAGCCTGTTGTTTTGAGCGACACGCCCATGAGTATGTCGGCGTGTCCCACTGGTGTTGCTCGGACGGAACCGACGGGATTCGAACCCGCGATCTTCTGCGTGACAGGCAGACATGTTAGGCCACTACACCACGGCTCCTCATTGGTGCACTTATTGGGTGCGAGTAGGATGATACCAGACAGCCGTTCTCTTGTCAAGTGCTTAGAGGGCACATCGAGATTCCTACACCAATCCCTTGCTGGCACAGAGTTCTGCATTCAGGATCGAGCCGCCTGCCGCCCCGCGTATCGTGTTGTGGCCGAGCAAGACGAATTTGTAGCTTAGGATGGGACAGCGGCGTAATCTGCCGATTGTGACTGACATGCCATGACCAGCCTCGCGGTCCAGGAGTGTTTGAGGGCGGTCAGGTTCGCTGCGGTAGATCAGCGCCTGCTGGGGTGCGCTGGGTAATTTGAGGCGCTGCGGTTCAGATGTGTAGTTCTGCCATGCTGCGATGATTTCCTCCGGGGTCGCATCGTATTCCAGTTCGATACTGGCACATTCCAGGTGCCCCTCGCGCGTCGCTACACGGTTGCACTGGGCGCTCACAACTACCGGGGCATCTCTAAATCCCCGACCCTCCTCCCATGTTCCAAGCATCTTACGGGTTTCGCTCTCTATCTTTTCCTCTTCTCCACTAATGTAGGGAATGGCGTTGTCGAGAATATCGTAGGAGGGCACGCCTGGATAGCCTGCACCTGAGATGGCTTGTAGGGTCGTTACCATTACTTTACGCACGCCAAAGGCCTGCTGGAGGGGCTTGAGCGCCATTACCAGCGGCGTGGCTGAGCAATTTGCATTCGTGACGATGTAACCCGGCCAACCCCGCTGCTTGCGCTGCTGCACAATAGCAGTTGCATGATCGGCGTTTACTTCCGGGATGAGCAATGGTACGTCAGGCTCCATGCGGTAATGCCTGGCATTACTGAAGATGGCTATGCCAGCACGGGCGAAATTGGCTTCGACCTCGCCAGCTACCTCCGCGGGCAGCGCTGAGAAGGCGATTTTCACATTCACCGGCAAGGCCTCGGGCCGGCATGCTACAACGGGAAGTGTGGCAGCAGCAGGGGGCATCTCACTCCCAGACAAGCGCCACTTTGCTACCTTGCCATAGGGACGCTCCTGGTGTTGCTCGGATGCGGCAAGAGCGACCAGTTCAAACCAGGGATGACCCTGAAGTAGCTCGATGAAACGTTGTCCGACCATGCCGGTTGCGCCTAATACTGCGACTGGGATGCGTGATTGTGTATGCATTGCTTAACTGCTCCTAACGGGCCTCTCTTTTCCTCTCACGTGCTTCGTGACGTACTAATGGGATCACCGGTGCGATTAAGTCGCGGTGCAGGCAGCGCAAAGCACGTTCGCTGTCCTGGTCTTCAATGATCAGGATGATACCTGGTTCTGATGCGCCCTGAGTTATGACTGGAATGCGTTCATGTGCAAGGGCGATGATGGCGCGGGCAGGGCTCATAGGATCGGCAGAGAAGCCAGAGCCGATGCAGGCACAGGCAGCGAGTCCACGCTGGCAAATGACACGCCAGGTGCCCATATCGTGCTGCAAGAGCTCCACAACAGAGCTGGCGGCCTGTTCCTCTACCATAAATGAGAGATGATGACCGGATGATGAACAAATGGCAACGGGTGCAGCTCCTGCACGAGCCACCAGGGCGAAAACCTGCCCTGCGTTCTCTGGCGCACCAAACATATCAGTATTTTCTACGGTGATCAGGGCCAGTTGATGGCGTACCGAGATGGCCGCTGCCGCGCTGCGCTGCGTCTTCTCGGGTCCGACTGCCGTCCCACGAATGTGCGGGCGGAAGGTGTTGCGCACACGCACAGGAATGTTGCGATGCGCTATAGGGATGAGTGTGCGCGGGTGAAGTACCTTGGCGCCAAACCATGATAGGCGGGCTGCCTCTGCGTAGGAGAGCTGTGGCAAGAGGCGAGTATTTGCTACTATGCGTGGATCAGCAGAGAGCACGCCATCAACATCTGTGTAGATGGAGACTTCGCTGCAGTCTAATGCAGCGCCAATGACGGTAGCGGAATAGTCCGAGCCATTACGTCCCAGAGTCGTCACGAAACCTGTGGTTGTGCGACCGATGAAGCCTGGCACGACCGGCACAACACGACGCTCGATCAGGGGATGAATGAGCCGCTGAACGTTTGCTCGCGTCTCTTCTGTTAAGGGGTCTGCACCGATTACGGTCCCCAGGGGTTGCGGTGTTTCGCTTTGCGGATACGCAGTGACAATTACCTCTTCGTATACGTGAGCGGCCTCGATACCGATCTCGCGAGCGGCAGCAGCCACGAGCAGAACAGAAAAGCGCTCACCCCAGGCAGCGACGGCAGCGGTTCGTAGAGGTAGCTCGCGAGTCTGTGTGCCTTGCAGTTCATATATGTCCTGGGTTAGCGAGGTAAAAGCCGTTTCCAGGTCATGAAGCAAGCTCTGGCGACTTTCGCGGTTATGTATGGCTTTCTCGGCTGCTTCTGTGTGTTTCTGCTTCAATGCACTTAGCTCAAGCTCACAATCCTGGTGTGCGCCAGTGCAGGCATAGCGTGCGATGCGTAGCAATTGATCGGTGACGCCCGACATGGCTGAGACTACGACGATAGGGAAGGCTTCTCCAGGATCATTTAATTTGTGAGCGATGATGTTCGCCACGTGTCGTATGCGTTCACCGCTGCCGACTGAAGTTCCTCCGAATTTTATGATTTGCAGGCTGGTTTGCATAAGATTGCTCCGATACGATGAAAGATAAGTATTGCGTTATGATCCAAAAAGGGCCCCACCCCTACGCCAGGATGTGCAATGCGAGTGTCCTCATTGCACATCCACATCGTCCCCGCCATTACACGGAAAGGGACTCGCTAGCTTTGAGGGTTGCGGCTTTTAAGGCTTGATCGAGGTCTTCGATCAGGTCATCGACCGTTTCCAGGCCGACTGATAGGCGAACGAAATCAGGTGTGACGCCTGTTTCGTACTGCTCATCGGGTGTCAATTGTGAGTGGGTCGTGCTCGCCGGATGGATGATGAGCGACTTGGCGTCTCCGACGTTGGCCAGGTGAGAGAATAGCTCAACGTGACGAATGAGCTGTTTGCCCGCCTCCAGGCCTCCCTTGATGCCGAAGCCGAGGATAGCCCCGTAACCATGCGTATGGTACTTTGCTGCTAGCTCGTACTGCGGATGGCTCTTCAGGCCAGGATAGCTGACCCAATTGACAGACGGGTGCCCCTCCAGGAACTCGGCAATGCGCTGGGCATTCTGGCTGTGGCGCTCCATACGCAATGGTAGAGTTTCCAATCCTTGCAGGAAGAGCCAGGCGTTGAACGGTGCGGTGGCGGGGCCGAGGTCGCGCAGCAGTTGCACGCGTGCCTTAATAATGTAAGCCAGCGGGCCAAGCGCTTCGACGTAACGGAGTCCATGATACGATTGATCAGGCTCGACAAATTCGGGGAAGCGCCCGCTCGTCCAGTCGAACGTCCCGCTATCGACGATTACGCCGCCGATAGCTGTGCCGTGCCCACCGATGAACTTGGTTGCCGAGTGGACAACGATATCAGCGCCGTGCTTGAACGGCTGCACCAGGTAGGGTGTGGGTAAGGTATTATCGAGAATGAGCGGCAGGCCGTATTCGTGCGCGATGTCGGCTGCAGCGCGTATATCCAGGGTGTCCAGGCGCGGGTTGCCGACTGTTTCGGCGAAGATGGCCCTGGTGCGATCGTTGATGGCAGGGCGGAAGTTCTCCGGGTTGCGGCTGTCCACGAAGCGAACGTTGATACCCAGCTTGGGAAGCGTATAGTGGAACAGGTTATAAGTGCCGCCGTACAGGCTGGCCGAGGTGACGATTTCATCACCCGTCTGAGCGATGTTGAGAATAGCAAGGGTTTCCGCAGCCTGGCCAGAAGCGGTTGCCAGTGCGCCAACGCCACCTTCGAGGGCAGCTATACGGCGTTCGAAGGCATCCTGGGTGGGATTCATAATGCGCGTGTAGATGTTGCCAAACTGCTTGAGCGCGAATAGGTCGGAGGCATGTTCGGGACTATCGAAGACATACGAGCTTGTCTGATAGATGGGAACCGCGCGTGCATTGGTTGCGCTGTCTGCCGTTTCCTGCCCGGCATGCAAAGACAACGTTTCAAATCCGTACCGGCGATTACTGTTAAGTGCCATGGGTGTTGTTACTCCTTTATCAGATTCAGCGCACCGGTCATTTGCTCCCACTCTTTCAGGAAAGCATCATGGCCGTGCGGGGAATCAAGTTCCGCATAGATTGCGTCACCACCTGCAGCGCGCACCTGGTCGGCTAACCAGCGTACACGCGCGGCAGGAAAAAGAAAATCCGAACGAATGCCGATGAAGAGCGCTTTACTACGCAAGCGACTCAACGCGGCTTCTAGCGAGGGATAGCCCTCACTGACATCATACAAATCCATTGCCCGGCTGATGTAGAGGTAGCTATTGGCGTCGAAGCGCCTGACCAGCGCTTCACCCTGGTGATAGAGGTAGCCTTCTACGTCGAAGCGCTCGCCAGGATCGGTGAAACCACTGGGAGCAGATACGTTTTTATTGCGGGCAGGGCGACGCGCAAAACGCAACTCCATTGCCTCCTCGCTCTGGTAGGTGATCATCGCCAGCATGCGTGCAATGGCTAGCCCTTCCCGTGGGCCTTCTCCAGGCAAGTAATCACCGCCTTGCCAGAGTGGATCGGCCAGAATAGCCTGTCGTCCAACTTCGCTGAACGCTATCGCCTGCGCGGTGAGCGCCGCTGTTGCTGCAACAACGATGGCCTTACGCACGAGTTCAGGATAGGCAACGGCCCATTCCAATGACTGCTGTCCACCAATTGAACCACCTGCGACCATAGCCAGTTGACGCACGCCCAGGTGCTCGATCAGTTTGCGCTGCACCTCCACCATATCCCGGATGGTAATGACTGGAAAGCGCATACCATAGGGGCGCCCTGTGTTTGGGTCAACCGAGGAGGGGCCGGTAGTACCATAGCATCCCCCCAGGATATTCGAGCAGATCACGTAGTAGCGCGAGGTATCGAAGAATCTCCCCAGGCCAATTAAGGGATTCCACCACGCCGCTTTTGGATCACCGGGGTTTTCTGTGTCGTGAGCATGTGAACTGCCTGTGAGGGCATGGGTAATCAATACCGCATTATCGCCTGCCGCATTAAGCTTGCCCCACGTTTCATATGCCACTGTCACCGGGGCGATGTGACCGCCGCGCTGCAATGGCAGTGAGTCAAAGGTGAAAACCTGGTTGGCAGTTTTGGGCCGTGTACCTGCCACAACATTGTGTTCCAATTGTGTCACCATTGCCACTCCTTTCTTCTTTCTGGCCTGGCCTGAAAATGGGAACAAAAAAACCCCTACCCTGACAGGGGCGAGGGGTAAAATGGTTTTCGCGGTACCACCCTGGTTTATCGACGCCTCGCGGCGCCAACCTCAACGAGTGTCGTGGGAGAAAAGAGCTGTTTTCTCTTACAACACTCCTGCCTCTAACGGGGCTGACCGGCACAGTCTACTGACCGACAAGGCGTTCAACCTGCAACTCCGAGGTCATATTCAACGCTGGTGCGGCGCTGGTATCTCATCAGCACCAACTCGCTGTAGCCGTCCGTGACGTTTACTCGTCCTCATCATAGTTATTCTCTTTAAGCATGGTTTGTGATTGCTCGCTGCTAAAGTACATAGCATACGCAGGCAATAAAAAACCCCTGCATCTCAGGGGTATAGCTTCGTCGCTTTTTCCCCTCATCTCGCGGACTATTCCGCCGGAATTGGCACCCTTCCTGCGACTATGCAGGTGGGTTGTCGGGCTTCAACGGGCCGTTTCCCTCCACCTCTCTTGATGAGAGCAGATTTTGCTGCGTATATTCAGTTGTAAGTGTACTTTCAATTGTTAGTAAAGTATACCGGAGAAACTCGAGTAATGTCAAGGTTTTTGGGAGAAAGAAGCAAATATGAAACATCTTCGCCTGTCGCTGGTGGGTTTTGGAGTTGTTGGGCAGGGATTCGCCGAGTTGCTTGCAGACAAGCATGCTGATTTGAAGCAGCAGTTTGGAGTGGATGTAACGCTTGCTGGTGTTGCTAACGCGCGTCATGGCTTTATTTATCGCGAAGACGGACTGGATATTCCCAGGGTGTTGGAACTTGCGGCAAAGCGGCGCCCACTGGCAGAGCATCCAGGGGTAGCGCATTGGGATAGCGCGTTGGGGGGATTGCAAGCAAGCAGCGCTGATGTGCTGGTTGAGGTGACGCCCACGAATTTGCGCGATGGGGAACCGGGCATGAGCCACGTGCGTATGGCCCTCGCGAAAGGGATGCATGTTGTCACCGCGAACAAGGGGCCGGCGGCGCTGGCTGCGACCGAACTGCTCACGCTGGCGCGGCAACATGGAGTACAGTTGCGCATGGAGTCAACGGTAATGGCCGGTACGCCTGTCATCAGCACTATTCGTGAGGGCATGGCAGGGGCGCGTGTTTACGGCATACGCGGCATACTCAATGGCACCACGAACTATATCTTGAGCGCGATGGCATCGGGTCGTGATTATGCTGAGGCGCTAGCGGAGGCACAAGCCCAGGGATATGCAGAAACAGATCCAACTGCTGATGTTGAAGGCTATGACGCAGTAGCCAAGACATTGATTCTGGCGGCGCTGATATTTGGTCGCACGCTTAAACCGGAGCAGGTGGTACGGCGAGGTATCACAACGATTAGCAGGGAGCAGGTACAAACGGCGCTGGATGAGGGTGAGAGAATCAAGTTGATTGCTTCATTACGCCTGCTTGCAAGTGATGACGGGAAGGGAGATGCGCTTGAAGCGCGTGTTGAGCCGGGCGCATTGCCGCTTGATGATCCGCTGGCGCGTGTGGATGGTGTGATGAACGCATTAACGATCCAGGCTGATACGCTCTCTGAGGTGACCGTGATTGGGCCGGGAGCGGGGCGGATGCAGACGGGCCAGGGGTTGCTGGCGGATGTGATCGCCTTGACAAGGTAAGGTACGCGGGGGTGCTTTCTCAGGCAACGGAGGATGTTTGGAAGGATTGTCGATGGATGAAGCGGGAAAGGCGAAAGCGGTCTAATGGAACGACAGGCTGCGTGCCTCGTACCATGCTGCTCAAGAGTTCGCCCAGAAGCACACCGAATTTGAAACCGTGGCCTGTGAAGCCCGTGGCAAAGATGATACGGGGGTCGTGTGGCAGGTGGTCAAGGATAAAATCTTCGTCCGGAGTGACATCATAGGTACATGAATCGATACGTGCCAGCTCCGCGTGGTGAAGGGCAGGCAAGAGTTCTCTAAGCTGGCCGGTGATTTGAGCAATGATATCTTGATCGGGGAGAGAAACCTCATCCGGGTCAACAGAGGGGCCAAATTTGTGCGAGGCTGCTTTTAGCCATCCATTGCAGCCTTGATGAATGGGGAAGCCGTAGAGATCCTGGGAAATAAATACGGGAAAAGTGCCTGGGCTAAATAATGAGAAAGGGAGACCGGCGAAATAGAGCAGGTACTGGCGGGTCAGGCGTACTGGTAGATGTAGATCAGCGAGGAGCCGGTGGACCCAGGAACCGGTTGCGAGCACAACGTGATCCGCCGGAATCTCGTTTCCGTAACTGAGGCGCAGGCGGACCGGACGCTGTTGACTGTCGCTTATGATATGGGTCACACGGCAGGATTCGTATATTGCTCCACCCAGATCGAGTACCAGGTCGCGGAGCGTCAGCAAACAGTTCGAAGCGTGTAATATGCCCCCTTCATGATTGTAAGTGAATGTGTCGTAAGGCCGCGTATCAAACTGGGGAAAGCGAAGCCCACAATCTTCTCTGGAAAGACGTTCGATGGGAAGTCCTGACGCCTGTACTACGTGGAAACCCGGCTGTGTGAAGTTATCGTTTTCTGTGCCCAGCATAAGCAGCCCGGTTGGGGTGTAGAGCGTGCGTCTCGATAACTGTTCGAGACTTCGCCAGCGCTTCAGGCTTAAGCGCACCATGCTGGTATAGAACGAGTCGGCACCATACTCGAAGCGCAGGAGACGTGAGGAGCCGTGAGAACTGCAGCGTCTATGATCCACAGCCTCTTGTTCAAGGACGGTTACGTGTTGCACACCTTGCGATAACAGAGCATAAGCGGTTGAGAGTCCAACGATACCTGCGCCTACAATTACGATGCCTTGCTGGCAAAGCATATTATTCCGTCTCCCAAGAAGTTTTATTGAACACTGGTGATTATAGCAGGAAATACACTTAATGTCAACGTCACATAACTTCTGATAGTTCAGCTTTTATAGTAAAACAATGTAATTATTTTGCATTATAACTTGTAATAACAGTGTTGTTCCATTGTGTGATGTTGTCCGGGAGCAAAATGTATGGGAGGGCGCTTATGGTGAGTGACAAATGATGTTTGTAAATATAGGTATATGTTGTACCGATGTTTTTGACTACGCCAATAGAACTTATGTTACACCAGACCACCTCTTTCGTTTAGAATATAAGAGAGGTATACGAAAACCTCTCGGCAGACAAGCTATTTATAGGTTTTGCTTGTAGTACGTTCTTGTAGCGCGGTACCTGTAGGTAGGCCTTGTATTTACTGTATCATTTAATGGGAGCCGGGCTTCTCGGCTCCCATTTTTACTGGCTTTTGTGAAAGCCTATTGCTCCTGGAATTATTCCTGCTTGCCAGGTGTTTATTTAGTTGGACAGTACATGATCCCCTATGGTATACTACCGTTCGATACAGTGCGAATAAGCCGGTGTGTTTCGTATTGTTGCGTATAAACCACTGGTTAGGAAAGAAGTCCAGATAGACAGAAGATAGGCGAAAGGGGCCCAGGATCAATGCCAAGAAAAGGTGAACTTTCAAAGACGGCGCGTGCCTCGCTGGCAAACCGTGAAGAGCTTAACCATATGACCAGCCGTATCTGCGAGAAGTGCGGCGAACCAATCATGCTTAAGGAACTGCAACCTGTGAAGGTGCTTGGTAAAGGGATGGTCTTCTACCACAAGTCTCATTACAGCATGCAGTAATTGTGGTGCGCTCCGCTAAGCGATATTAGGAAAATAAGCCCTCGATCAAATCTAATCGAGGGCTTATTTTTTAGCGTTTGATTTTCAGGGTGTTGACGAAGTTTGCGGCGAGCGTATCGTATGCTTCGCCGTGGTATTCTTCGATGCGACCGGCGTCGCACAGGCTTGTTAAGATGGAGTCGATGGGCAGTTGAGCCAGCAGGGGAGCATCCGTCATATCGACCAGTTCTGGCCCGTTGCTGGGACCGAATATCTCGTACCGCTCGCCGTCCGGGGTCTCGAAATAGGCCATGTTCTCGACAACTCCTACAATGATGCCTTTGAGTTGCAGCACCATGTTGATGCATTTCTTCACGACCATAGTTGCGAGCAATTGTGGGGAGGAGACGATGACGATGCCATCGACGGGCAACGACTGCAAAACAGTCATGGGAGCATCAGAGGTGCCAGGAGGCAGGTCTACCAGCAGGTAGTCAAGCTGTCCCCAATCAACGTCACTGTAGAATTGCTTGATGGCGCTGGAAACCATTGGGCCACGCCAGACAACAGGAGAGCTTTCGTTCTCCAGGAACATGTTCATTGACATGACGCGAATGCCGCCCATGCTGGTCAGGGGCTCAATACCCCCACTGGCAGACTTGGCAGGCTGGCCCTTCGTGCCGAACATACGCGCAATGCTGGGGCCGGTGATGTCACCATCCAGGATGCCAACCCGCAATCCCTGCCGACGGAGCGAGACAGCCAGCAAGCCTGTGACAAGCGATTTGCCAACGCCGCCTTTGCCGCTCATGATGGCGATGACCTGCTTGATAGTGCCATCTTTACCGGCAGGAGCCATTGTCAATGGTACGCCACGCCCAACAGGGGCCTTCTTGGGTGCGACCGAGATAGGCTCTCCCTTGACGACGGCGTTGAGGTCTTTGAGCAGAAGCGCCTGTTTTTCGGGCGTAAAGCGATGCGTGCGGGCACCACCTGCGATGCTTTCCCGTGAGCCGACGGCACAGGCTGTGCAGGGCAGTCCATGACCATGAAAGACCTTTACAGTTTCGGGGTGTTTCGTGACAACATCGTGAATGATCATATCGACAGTTATAGTTTCCGCCATGTCCCTTATCCTCTTGCAGGCGCGATTTGTTAGCGCCGTTCCTCGTGAAATTGGTGTCTGGTTCAACTGGTTCGAGATAGAAATTAAATCCGACCTCTGTACTCAGATATATTATAGCATAGGACGTATCTCTACATCAACGGAGCAATTGATGCGATGCGTGGCCGGTCGAGGGACCACCCTGCTTCGCTCAATTTTCTGATAGTCCTATACGGTAGTCACTAGACCAGGATGCCCTCATCGTCCAGTTGCTTAATTTGCTCATCAGTCATGCCAAGCAAGTTCTTGAAAATGTACTCGGTGTCAGCGCCCAGGGGTGGGGCGGGACGATGGATGTAACCGGGCGTGGCCGACATTTTGAATGGTACACCTGGATAGAGCTTTTCGCCTACGACCGGGTGATCAAAGCTTTCCATGTAGCCTCGTGTCTTGATATGAGGGTCCGCAACGAATTCGCCGGTGCTGAGTACTGCGCCTGCGGCTACTCCTGCGGCCTGTAAACGGTGCATTACGTCGTAGTGGTCGTATTGTGCCGTCCATGCGCTGATGAGATCGTCGAGCGCCTGCCGGTTTTGGATGCGCGCGTTATTGGTGGCGAAGCGTGTCTCTTGAGTCAGTTGGGGCTGTCCTATAGTTGTTGCCAGGGCTGCAAACTCCGCATCGTTCTCCACGGAGATAGCGCACCACTGGTCATCCCCACTGCAGGGGTAGACGTTATGCGGGGCGAAGAAGCGATTCAGGTCGCCGTTACGCTGCTGGATATCGCCATTGATGGTATATTCGATGATGGCGGTGCCGGTGAGGGCGGCAGCGGTGAGGGTCTGACCAAGGTCGATCCACTGTCCCTGGCCTGTGCGCCTGGCGTGACGGAGCGCGGCAACAATCGAGAAAGCGGCGCTGACGCCACCGGCGGCGTCGGGATAGCTGGTGCCGACACGCGAGGGCTGACCATCCGGCCAACCTGTGAGGTGGACGATACCGGCCTGTGACTCTTGCATCGGGCCATAGGCGACATAGTTTTTATAGGGACCACGATGCCCGAAGCCGGCCATGGAGCAATAGATGATACGCGGATTGATCTCGCGCAGGCGTTCGTAATCATAGCCAATGGCTTTCATGCCGCGAGCGCTGAAGTTTTCCAGCACGAGATCGCTCATGGCGACCAGCCGGTCGACGATCTCATGCGCCTTCTCGCTCTTCATATCGAGGTTGATGCTATATTTACTGCGGTTGTGCCCGTTCCAGTAGCCGCTGGAATTGAGGCGACGATCCTCAAAGGCAAAGGGTGGGTAGTTGCGCACGACATCCATGCGTTTGCGACTCTCGATCTTAATCATCTCCATGCCCAGGTCGCCCAGTAACTGTCCGCAGTAGGGTCCTGCGAATACCCAGGAGAAATCAACGCAGCGCAATCCAGCGAGTGCATCCTTTGACATATTCGCTCTCCTCTTGTTAAATGACGCCATCAGCGCGTAGAAACGACAAATCTGCTTCACCGGTGCCAAGGCTATGCAAGACCTCGGCAGTATGCTGGCCCAGAAGTGGGGCGGCGCTGCGCATCACGCCCGGGGTTGCGGTGAAATAGATCGGTGCCGCGATCTCTTTGAATTTGCCGATCACGGGATGGTCAAACTCGGCGAAAAAGCCGACCTCATTGAGGTGGGGATCGTTGACCAGGTCGCGCGCATCGCTGGTCATGGCAACCGGGCAGCCCAATGCCTGCCCTTTGTGAAAGAGTTCTGATTTGCCATACTTCATGTATCCAGCTACCAGGCGCGGCTCAAGCTCGTCGGCGCGAGCGCGGCGCTCGAATTGATTGTGCAAGACGGGGTCATCTGCGAGTTCATAATCTTCGGCGAGCAAGACAGCACCACGAACTTCTTTTATCTGGGTACAGCACATACCGATATAGCCATCTTTGCAAGGGAAGACGGTGCAAGGCCAGGCAGTGCCGTGGCGACTACCTGCGCGTTTGCGTACTACGCCGGTATAGGTGTACTGCTCGATGGCGTTTTCCAGCACATTAGCGGTACATTCCTGCGCCGAGACATCGATACGCTGACCTTCATTATGCAGGTCGCGATAGAGCAGGGCTGCGGCGCTAGCAAAGGCGGCATGCATGGCGGTGATATGCTCTGCCTGCTGCCCACCGGTCATGGTGGGGGGTTTATCGGCGGGCCCGGTGATCCCCATGAGACCGCCCATAGCATCTTCGACGATGTTGCTGGTCTTGTAATCTGCGTAGGGTCCTGTTTGCCCGAAGCCGGTGATCGAGCACATTACGAGGCGGGGATTGATCTCCCGCAGTTGCGCATAACCGAGGCCGAGGGCCTCTAAAGCTCCAACCTCCCAATCTTCGACGAGTATATCGGCGGAATGGACGAGGTCGCGCAATAATTCCTGTCCCCGGGTTTTGTGCAGGTTCAAGGTAATGCTCTTCTTGTTGCGGTTATGGTGGGCAAAGTGTAGGCTTGTCTCGAGGCCTGGCTGGCCTTTGGCAAAGGGGCCGACGCGCCGTGCAGGGCTGCCGCCAACAGGCTCTACCAGGATGACCTCAGCGCCATAGTCGGCGAACATTTTCGTGCAGTGCATGCCGCGAATAGTACTGGTGAGATCGAGTACCAGGGTGTCGCTAAAGAGCGATGCGCCTGCGGTGGATGCAGCATCTTCAGCCATGTCTGTTCCTCCCTATGTGGGTGATCTTCCTTGCGGGCCACCCGATTTGCAGAACGAGGGTCCACCAGGTGGAAGCATTCAAAATATGTGTTAGTATACATTACCTCAACATATATAGCGAGATGAAGACACATGTGGCATATTTCTGAGGTTCTGCCACGACTCTTGCGCGATAGCCGAAAGTGCGCTACTATAAGGTATTCAGAGCATCGTCTTTGTTAATAGAAGCGATACGCCAGTAGATATTTGAGGAAATGATAGAGGAAAAAAAGTATGGAAACAGAGAAAGAAACCTCGTATCTCAAACAGGTGTCATTTTTTGCGGACCTGCCTGAAGAAGATATTCGTGAACTGAATTCGGTGGCAAGGCGGCGCACATTTCGCGCCGGGGAGGTCATTTTCCACCGGGACGACCCCGGCCAGGTGCTGTACATGATTAAAGACGGCAAGATCAAAATCTGCATTATTAGCCCTGATGGCCAAGAAGTTTCACTGGCGGTGCTTGGTAAAGGAGAGTGCTTCGGCGAATTCGCGCTGCTCGATGGCCTGCCGCGTTCTACCGATGCCATCGCCCTCGAAAAAGTTGAGTGCTACACCCTCCAGCGCAGCGACTTTCACAATGCTATCTTGAAGAATCCGAAGATTGCTATTCAAGTGCTGGAGTTCCTTACCAAGCGCCTGCGTAATACCGATCAGATGGTTGAAGACCTCATTTTTTTGGATGTGTATGGGCGCGTGGCGAAAAAGCTGCTGGAACTGGCCGAGGCTCATGGCGTCAAGACTGATGATGGTATCCGCATCGATGTACGCCTGACACAACAGGAGCTGGCTTCGATGGTCGGAGCATCACGCGAGAGTGTGAATAAAGTCATGGGCTACTTTACTGATAAGGATTTTATCAGCACCGATAAGCATAGGATCACCTTACACCGCATAGCTGATTTAAAACGACGAATTTATTAGATAGCCTGGGTTGCATACCTGGCTACCATTGTTACTCCCTACGTTTGCTGTACGTCTCAATGGGAGTACTATGCTTTTTGGCGTAGAAGGGATGCGGCATCCTTGGAAAAAATGACGATAACGCAAGAGGAACGAACTCAACAGCAGATAGATGTACATTCCTCGGCAAGCAACGGGGCACCAGTTAAGACTTACAAAGAAAGAACTAGCGAGCGAGTAGTGGCGTTAGTGGCTGCTATGCGGCCCAGGCAGTGGACAAAAAACCTGGCTCTTTTCGTTGGCATCGTATTCGCGCAGCGACTGCTCGATCTCTCAGCATTTGAGCGGGCATTTGTGGCATTTGTGGTCTTCTGCCTGGCATCCAGCAGTATTTACCTGCTCAACGATCTGTTCGATCTTGAAAATGACCGGCAACATCCTGTTAAATGCAAACGTCCACTTGCTTCCGGCCGCTTACCAACCTCGTGGGCGATCGTAGCGATAGGCATGTTGATTCTGGCCTGCGCCGGTTTAACACTGCTCGTTTTTAAGATACCGATCCAGTTTTCAACTGATCTCTTTGCCTCGTTCGGGGGCGCAAACCTGCTCTTCGCGCTTACCGTCGCTGCCTACCTACTCTTGATGGTCCTGTACAGTGCGCGTCTCAAACATGTTGTGCTACTGGATGTATTCGTTATCGCCAGCGGCTTCGTATTACGCATACTGGCAGGAGCGGTCGTTATTCCAGTGGTAATCTCGCCCTGGCTTTACCTTGTGGCCATCCTGTTGTCGTTGTTCCTGGCTTTGAACAAACGGCGACATGAACTGGTACTCCTGCAAGGGCAGGCTACTAATCACCGCCAGATTCTGAAAGAGTACAGCGTGCCTTTACTCGACCAAATGATTACAATCGTGACCGCGGCAACGCTGATGGCGTATAGCCTGTATACCTTTCAAGGGCCAACCGGGAATCACCGCCTGATGATCACGATCCCGCTGGTATTATATGGCATGTTCCGCTACCTCTACTTGGTCTATATGCGTATGGAAGGGGGGAGTCCTGAAGAAGTACTGCTGCGTGACCGGCATATGCTCGGAACCGTCGTGTCCTGCACAGTAGTAATTATTATTGTGCTCTATGTATTACCGAAGTAGGGAAGCAGCCGTTTGCTTACTCGCAGAAAAGGACCGGGATTGTATTTTCTCCAGGGCTGGCCTGCATAGTGATGATTGCTATCGCGCTGCTGCTCTCTCGAACAATCCCATTCCTCTCACCAGGGGGAAGGGTTGGATATACCGAAGCTTGAGCTTACAAGCAGATCACTTGAAGATACAGGCCCACCAGCTTTGCAGGTGGTGCCGGCACCACCTGCTAGTGGAGGCGAAATTGTATGAAGACGTTACTGATTATTCCCACGTATAACGAACTTGAGAACCTGCGTCCGTTACTCGACCAGGTCGGTACGTATGCGCCGGAGACCGATATTCTGATCGTCGATGACCATTCCCCCGATGGCACCGGGGAACTGGCTGACCAGCTCCAGCAGGAGAACGCCCACGTGCACGTGCTCCACCGCCCGGGCAAGCTGGGGTTGGGCACTGCCTATCTCGCAGGCTTTCAGTACGCCCTGCAGCATGGCTACGAGGCGGCGTTCGAGATGGATGCCGATTTCTCGCATGATCCGCGCTACCTGCCGGCGTTTTACCAGGCAATCGAGCAGGCCGATGTGGTGATCGGGTCGCGCTACATTGCCGGGGGCGACACGCCCAATTGGTCGCTGCTGCGCCGGCTAATCAGTGGGGGCGGCAATATCTTCGCGCGGGTGCTGCTGGGGCTCCCGGTGCACGATTGCACCGCCGGCTACCGGCTCTACCGGCGGCGGGTCTTAGAGGAGCTTGACCTGCAGACGGTGCAGTCGCAGGGCTATGCCTTCCAGATCGAAATGGCGTACCGGGCGGTGCAACAAGGGTTCAAGATCGTGGAAACGCCGATCGTCTTTCTGGACCGGCGCGTGGGGAAGTCGAAGATGTCGCGCAAGATCGTGCTGGAAGGCTTCACCTATGTGTTGAAGACGCGCTTCAGCAAGCAGGCAGGGAAAACGGTGCCTGCACAAGCGAATGCGGTGCCCCCCGCTGTGATGGAGCAGGAGCTTCCATCGGCTGCACAGAAGTAGCCGGTGCGAGGCGTGGGCTTGCCCCCGCTTGTTTGTTAGCTGTGGTGCCGTGATGCTTTTTTCTTCTTACGACGAGGTGAGCGGGGTGGCTCGTATTTCTCGTATTCCTCGTATTCGTCATCTTCGTATTTCTGCGCGGGGTTAAGGCCGTATTGACGACGTGCCTGCTGGCGGTGGTGGGAAAGGCGGGCAAGAGCAGGCGGGGCTGCATTGAGGTGCCGGGTAAGCTGGTCGGTGGAACCTGTCTTACCACCCTGTCGAGCACCTGATTGCTGCACCTCGGCGTCATCGCTGAATATTTCCACCTCGTGTCCTGCTGCTCTTGCTGTAATAGCTAGACGGGCAATGACGCTGTCGGCGGTTTCGCCTGCACGGGAATAGATGACGCGCACATGGCGGTCGTGAACGGTCTGTTCGCTTGCACCATTGCCGTCAAAGACGACGATTACCCGGTGCGATGTATGGAGATATCGATTGACAAGCTGGTTGACCAGCAGTTGGCGTGCAGCGGCCAGATTTTTCTTTCCCAGAGTTTGAAAAGAAGCGTCTCTTTTGATTACATTGTAGCCATCGACCAGGATATCGCGTCCCACTGTGTTTGCTATCCGTTCTAGTTCATGCCTGCGCCGTGTTCAAATCGTTCTTGCATATAGGATAGGCTATCACAGTAGCGGTGTCAATTGTTCATGACCGGGATGTCCTCCGGTGGATTGGTATTTGTGGTGGCGAGTCTTTCGGGGGCCTTAGGGCCGCTCTCCACTTCATCCGGCGGGAACTCATCACTGTGGGTTCTACGATAGTACGTCCAGAAAGCTGCGGCGAATGCCTGTAATAACCCTGCCACGGGCGAAGCGAAGATAGCCCCCCAGGGTCCGAACAGCTCGCCTCCGATGGTAAGTGCGAGCAGGGCAACGGCGCCATTCAGCCCAACTGATTTCCCTACAAGACGAGGTGCCAGGAAATAGCCTTCGAAGATGTGTACGAGCACAAAGTAGGCCAGCACCAGGACCGCCATCAGCCATCCCTGCGTCAATGCAAGCAAGACGGCGACGGTACCGGCGAAGATAGTCCCCAGCACCGGGATGAACTCGGTGACGAAGGAGAGCACGCCGAGCAGAACGGCATAGGGCATGCGCAGTATTGCCAGGCCCACGCCTACAATCGTGCCGACGATGAGACAGAGCAAGATCTGACCGCGAATGTAGCCGCCGATGACATGCTGCATCATTGCGAACAGCGCAGTAACCCGTCCTCTTTGTGATACTGGTGTGCCCTTCCGCAGCCAGCGTATGGCGCGTGAGCCATCAACCAGGAGGTAGATACTGATGACGATAGTTAACAGGATGTTCAGGGCAGCGCCAGCGACACCGCTTACAAAGGGCAAGACCCCTCCTGCAATAGTGGAGGCGATTTGGGTCAATTGTGTTTCTATCTGCGATGTGAGAGTTTGGATCTGATTTTGTGTCAGGACGTGCAACAGTAATTGCTCTATAGGAGATACGCCCCCCTTGGGCCCAGGAGTCAGCAAGCTCCTGATATTTTGTGCGAGTGAGCTGATCTGTGTGATGGCAGTGTTCAGAACAAAATACATGAGCAGGCCAAGCAAGACCAGGACGACCAGGTAGACGGCGAGAATCGCGAGCGCGCGCGGCATAAACCTGTGTAAGAAGTCTACCGCCGGGGCGATTGCATAGGCAATAAGAGCTGCAACAGTGAATATGAGTAATGATGCAATAATATGACCGGCACCCTCGAAAATCAACACGATCAGGACAACAGCAGCGAGGATGGTCAGTAAAATGATCAGCCGTCTTGTCCACTCGCGCGTGGCAGTTGGGCCCTGCTGGGTAGGTTCACTTTGATTGGATGGTGAGAGCATATCTAATTACTCCTGATAGACTCCTGCCTCGAGAAGCAGGAGCGCGATAGAAAGCACGAAGAGGAAGTCTATGCATCTCTGCGTTATCGACAGGACCATTATGCATCATTCATACAATAGAGTTACCTAGAGTGTCAAGCTCTTGAGCTCTTACTTCTGCTCACTTCAATTGCCTGCATCTTTCAAGCCAGTTACCGCTTCTCACACGTCAAATGGCTGAGTTATCTTCCACGTAGTTGCTCGTCGTACGGTATAGATAGCGTCATGCTATTATGAACAATGGTCGAAGTTGAGTGACTGAGCTTACTGGATGTGCGGCGAGGCCCTGGTGCCGCTGCGATGGATCGTACGTCTGGGTGCAGGGTGAGGAAGAGAAAGAGGCACTTGCAGCCACGCTCCTAGTCGTGTACGCCCGGAGTGAGCAATGAGTCGGACACAGATCACGTATGTTGAAGTGGTTCTGCTGACCTGGCAACAGCTCCCACAGGAGCTACTTAGCTTGTGTGCCGAGTGGATTGTGATGGAGTGCCGTTTCTATCGTATTGCACAGGCAGATATTGCTGGTGCGTTGACCATTGAGTTGCTCGAGTTCTTCGAGCAGTTGAAAGAGCAGAATCGCATTACCGATTTTTGCAGTCGCGTGGTGCTTACAAGGCAAACCGAGGAGAGCAGTTTACTGGATACAGGACGGGCCAGGGAGAGCGAGTTACCAGACTGGGTACGACCGTAAGTACGACTTGCGTCCGCGAAGGCCCGGGATGGCGCAACGGTCGTCGTCCCGGACCCAGCCGCCTATAGCATAGGCGCTATATAGCTATGAGATGCCGGCAGTCAGATCAACCGGCACGATCGGCCTCAAATGGGACTCGATGACCTGCCGCTGTGGCTCCAGGAACGGTGGTAGTGAGAGCCGCTCCCCTAGCGCGGCAACATCCTCGTCCACTGCGAAGCCTGGTCCATCGGTGGCGATCTCGAACAACACCCCGCCCGGCTCGCGGAAGTAGATCGAGTGGAAGTAGAACCTGTCGATCACAGGAGTCACTGTTGGGTTGACCTCCGCGATCTGCCTCCTCCATTGCCGCTGCTCCTCTTCGTTCGGCGTGCGGAATGCCACGTGGTGCACACCGCCGATTCCAACAAAGCGGCGGAAAGGCCATTCAGGATGAATCTCCACGTGTACCTCCGCACCCGCTCCGCCTGGGCCTACCTCGAAGACGGTCACGCTGGTCTGCTGCGGCGTCGAATAGCTGCCGCTCCTTCGGAAGCCGAGCACCCCGGTGAGGAAGCGCTCCGAAGGTTCGAGCTGACGCTGCGTGAGCCGAACCGCATAGAAGCCGCGAATCGCCATCTCGATGGGCACGGGACTCCTGCGCCAGGGTGTACTCTCCAGCCTCCCAGCATCGTCTACCAGCTCGAGACGCTGTCCCTCCGGATCGCGGAAAGGCAGCACTAGCTGATCACCTGCGCCGCGTGTTTGGATACCATCATGCACAACGTGTAGCTCATCAAAGCGCTTGACCCACCCGTCTAGCGCATCGCGGCCGGTCACCCCCAACGCGATCGTTGAGATGGTACCGGTGCCGGGGCGGTGATAGCCGATGTCGGGCCATTCAAAGAAGGTCAGGTCGGTGCCCGGGCGGCCAAGCTCATCTCCATAGAAAAGGTGATAGGCCGAAACATCGTCCTGATTTACGGTCTTCTTCGTCAAACGCATGCCAAGCACCTGTGTATAAAACGCCACGTTGCGGGATGCATCACCGGTCACGGCGGTTACATGATGGATACCCTGTAATTGCATCTACATTCTCCTTTGTTTATCTAAGACTGATGCCCATGTGACAGATATCAATATCTTAAATTAGTATATCTTAATTTTGAGATATTTGTCAAGGCTATTTGGGATCATCCGGGTGTTCTTTGCAAGGTCACCAGAGTCACGTCATCCTCTTGCTCCCATCCTTCACCCGTAAAGCTTTTGAGTTCACTCAGCAAGCAGTCGATAAGCGATACCCCTACCGCGTGCGCTTCTAGCACCCGCTTGAGATGAGGCAAGCCGAACATCTCATACCTGGGGTTATGAGCCTCTACCAGGCCATCGCTGAAGAACAAGATGCATTCATCAGGGGCTACGGTCACTTCGTGCTCCTCA
>Ga0207646_10002835_pt1 | contig 20156 bp, 17 predicted proteins | sample KBSK5502metaG_FD_184343 | JGI IMG/M metagenome (GOLD analysis project Ga0207646, IMG submission 184343) | Corn, switchgrass and miscanthus rhizosphere microbial communities from Kellogg Biological Station, Michigan, USA - KBS K5-50-2 metaG... | ecosystem: Host-associated > Plants > Roots >...
GTGGACGGCGCCATCGAGCACCGGCGGGAGCCCGATCACCTCGTACACCGCTACCGCCAGCCCAGGCGGCACGACCTGCTCGGTCGGAGGGTCCACCCTCGGTTGCACGATCAATGGCCTGACCAACGGCACGACCTACTCGTTTACCGTGACCGCGACGAACGCCGTCGGGACCGGCCCGGCCTCCGCGCCGGCGAGTGCAATACCAGCGACCGTGCCCAGTTCGCCGACGGGCCTCATCGCCACGCGCGGAAATAGCCAGGTCGCACTCACATGGGCGGCTCCGGCCACCGACGGCGGCAGCTCGATCACCGGCTACACGGCGACGGCGTCACCTGGCGGTGCGACGTGCGCGGTGAACGGCTCCACGCTTGGCTGCACCATTACCAGCCTGACCAACGGGACGAGCTACAGCTTCGCCGTGACCGCGACGAATGCCGTCGGGACGGGTGCGGCGTCAGCACCGGCGTCGGCGACTCCTGCGACCGTGCCCGGTGCTCCGACTGGTCTCACGGCGACCGCTGGCAACGGCCAGGTCGCCCTGACGTGGACCGCGCCGTCGTCCGACGGCGGCAGCCCGGTCACCGGCTACACGGCGACCGCCAGCCCGGGCGGCACCACCTGCTCGGTGGGCGGGTCCACCCTCGGCTGCACGATCACCGGCCTCACCAACGGGACGACCTATTCGTTCACCGTTCGGGCGACGAATGCTGTCGGGACCGGGCCGGCATCGGCGCCGGCGAGCGTCACCCCGGGGACTTTGCCCGGTGCGCCGACCGGTCTCACCGCGACCGCCGGCAACGGCCAGGTTGCGCTGGCCTGGACCGCTCCGTCGAGCACCGGCGGCAGCCCGATCACCGGCTACACCGTAACGGGTACGCCGGGCGGTAGCTGCTCGGTTGGCGGCTCGACCCTCGGCTGCACGATCACCGGCCTCACCAACGGGACGACCTATTCGTTCACCGTTCGGGCGACGAATGCTGTCGGGACGGGGCTGGCGTCGGCGCCGGCGAGCGCCACCCCGGCGACCGTGCCCGGTGCACCGACCGGTCTCACGGCGACTCCCGGCAACGGCCAGGTCGCGTTGACGTGGACCGCTCCGTCGAGCACCGGCGGCAGCCCGATCACCGGCTACACCGCAACTGCGAGCCCGGGCGGCGCGACCTGCTCCGTCGGCGGCTCGACCCTCGGTTGCACGATCGGCGGGCTCACCAATGGCACGAGCTACTCGTTCACTGTTCGGGCTACGAACGCTGTCGGGACCGGGCCAGTCTCGGCGCCGGCCACCGCAACACCGGCGACGGTGCCCGGCGCGCCAAGGAATCTGAGTGCCAAGCCGGGATCGCAGCGGGGAGTCGCCTTGACGTGGCAGGCGCCGACCTCGAACGGCGGCGCGACCATCACCGCCTACTGGATCTATCGTTCGACGTCGAGCGGGACGGAATCCTTCCTGATCGCCGTCGGTGCCGTCACGAGCTTCACGGATACTACCGCCGCCTCTGGCGTTCGCTACTACTACCAAGTCACCGCCAGGAATGCGATCGGCGAAGGGGCGAAGTCCAACGAGGCCAACGCGCGGGCTAAGTAGCCTCGCGCGTCGGAATCAGACGAGGCTGTTTCCATGGCCCTACGAACGCGAAGACGCCGAGCCAGATCGTCAGGAACGACCACTCGTACAGCGCGAACGACGCGATCCCGCACGCGATCGGCAGCGTCCACGGCCGGTCCGTCCGCGCCCCCCACACGATGAGCGCGATCGCCACCGGGAACCGGATCCAGCCCGGGATCGGGACGACCGGGACCGGGCTCGGCGTCGAGACATTGGCCACCATGAAGCGGATCCATTCGCCCCACGATCCGGGGTCGATCACGAAGCTGACGGCGGCGATCGCGGCGGTCACGCCGAGGGCGATCGCGAGGCTCCGCCATTCGCGCCGGACCGCGAACCAGAGGATCCCGACGCCCGGGCCGATCTTGGTCAGCAGGGGCATGGCCCACATCGCCGGGTAGCGCAGGCCGAGGACCACCGCGGCGAGGATCAGCGGCTGGAGCTGACCGATCGTCAGGTGGTTGGCAGGCTCCGAGATCGGCTTGAAATTGTCGACGAAGAGCCGCAGCCCAAAACCGACGACGACTGCCGTCACCCCGACCCAGCGGACGACCGAGAACGACACCGCGAGGATGACCGTCCACAGGACCAGCCACTCGCCCCAGCCGCCGAACGACAGGATCCGGACGATGTAGGCGAAGGGCGGCGGGTAGACGAACCACGCGTCGGCGCTCTCGCTGCCGCCCCAGACGGTGCCGTAGAAGTGGTCGCTGTGGGCCGTCTGGTAGTAGTGGAGCGTGTCGACCGGGGCGACGCGGCTGACGAAGAACGCCGAGGCCAGTGCGACACCAATGACGCCCAGTACGAACGTCGGCAGCCACTTCGCAGCGGCTGTCTGACGGTCCGTCGCGCCGGCTTGACGGGCCGTGAAGCGAGCGAGCGAGAGGCGGACGGCGGTCGTGGTCGGCTCCCGGCAGCGGGTCAGGCGGTCCGGACCTTACCACCGCACCGGACCCGCTCCATCCCCCGAACGGCCCATCGGCCGTTCTGGACCGTTGCCCGCGCAACAGCCTGAACGGGGACCGGTGCTAGGCTTGACCCGTGACCACCCTCGCTCCGGATGCGGAGCCTGCCTGTCCGGGCGCGTCCGACGCCCGCAGGCCCGAAAACACCAACGATGCTGCCCCACACGGCGCTGATCTCATCGTCCGTCGCACGGCGTTCGGCGATATCCCCCGAGCCACCTGGGATCGCCTCACGGCAGCGAATCCCTGGGCGACGCCGTTCAGCTCGTGGGCGTTCCAGCGCGCGTGGTGGGACGCGTACTCCGGCAGCGCCCACGATCAGACCCTGATCGTCTCGGCCGCGGCTGGATCGGCCGGCGGACGCGAGGCAGGCGAGCCCGTCGCGATCGTCCCCCTGATGCATCGCCACGAGGTCGAGCCGTCGGACGCCGAACAGGCAACGAAGATCCGGCACGCCGACGACCTCCCGCTGACGGTCGTCCCCGCGACGGCCAAGGCGGTGTTCTTCGGCGCGTCGTATCACGCCGACTACGCGACGGTTCTCACCTCACCCGACGATCTGCCCGCCGTCGCGGCCGCCGTCGTCGACCACCTCGCCTCGGCGGGCATCGATGTGGACCCCGGCCATCCGACGCCGTGGGACGTCGTCGACCTCCGCCGCCTCCGCTGCGGTGACCCGACCGCCGAGGTGTTCGCCACCGCGTTCGGTGCTCGCGAGATGGCCGAGGGCTGGACGCTGAACCTGGAGCGCGAGGACGTCTGTCCCGTCGTCTCTCTGCCGAGGGCGTCGTTCGACGACTTCCTCGGCACGCTCGACAAGAAGGCCCGGCACGAGATCCGGCGGAAGATCCGGCGAGCTAGATCGGTCGGCGAGCTCCGCCTGACGGAATCGACTCACCCGCTGGCCGACCTGGACGCCTTTGTCGAACTTCACCAGAAGAAGTGGGGCGCCGATGGCCTCTTTCCCTCCACGCCCGGCGGCACCGCCTCGCGGGTCTTCATCCGGCGGCTCTTCGAGCTGTGCGGCGGGTCGGGGCCCATCCGACTGTCGTTCCTGACGATCGGCGAGCGCCGCGTCGCCGCGGGCATCCACTTCGAGACCCCGGACGCGTGGATGTTCTACAACGCGGGCATCGACCCGGATGCCCGCGATCTGTCGCCGGGTGTCCTCCTGATGGCCGAGCTGATCCGAGGCGCGCTGGCGGCCGGCGCCCGGCGCTTCGACTTCCTCCGCGGCGACGAGCCGTACAAGTACGAGTGGGGCTCGGTCGACGAGCCGATCCAGCGACTGCTCGTGCGCAGCGAACACGTCCGTTCCGCCAGCGAGCCGCGCGGCTGATGGGCGCCCCGCTGGCCTGGGACCCCTGCCTCGTCCCGGTCGAGCACCTCGAGATGCCCGGACCACCGCGCATCCGCGTCGTCGAGATTCTCGCGACCGGCACGAACGGCGGCGCCCAGGAACACCTCTTCTCGCTCATGACCCGGCTCGACTCCGCCCACTACGACGCGTCGGTCGTGGCGTTGTCCGGCGGGAGCGCGGTTCGCAAGATGCAGCGCAACGGGATCCCGGTCACGGTCATCGACGAGCCCGACGACGCCGAGGCGATCCGGGCCCTGACGGCGCACCTCGCGGTCGTCCAGCCCGACGTCATCCACACCCACATGTACCGCGCCGATGTCGTCGCGACGAAAGCCGTGATGGCGCTCGTCGCCGGCGGCCACCGGCGGCCCTATATCGTCTCGACCGTCCACTCGTCGCGGGTCCGTTCCGCCGAGGACCGCGAGCTCATCCGCCAGCTGACCCCACAGATGGACCAGCTGATCGCGGTCAGCCAGTCGATCGTGAAGAAGATCGCCGACGAGCGCCGGACCGGCGCCCCGGTCCGGCTGATCTACAACGGCGTGGACCTCCAGCGCTACGACCACCAGGAGCCTTGCTGCACGCTCCGCGACGAGTACGGCATGGAGGCCGGGTCGCAGATCGTCGGCGTCGTCGCCCGGCTGGAACCGGAGAAGGGCCACCAGACCCTGATCGAGGCCTGGCCGAACGTCCTGCGCGAGTGCCCCGACGCGTACCTGCTGATCGTCGGCGAGGGTTCGCGGCGCGACTTCCTCGAGCAGTTGGCCGCGGCCCACAAGGTCGCCCACCGGGTCATCTTCACGGGCCGCCGAGACGACGTTCCGGCCGTCACCGCGGCGCTCGACGTGGCTGTCCTGCCGTCGTGGCGCGAGGCCCAGGGCCTGTCGATCCTCGAGGCGATGGCCCTGTCGCGACCGGTCGTCGCGTCAGACGTTGGGGGCATCCCCGAGATGATCGAGGACGGGGTGACCGGGCTTCTCGTCGAGCATGACAACCCCGACGCGCTCGCCGCAGCGATCGTCCGCCTGCTCAAGGATCACGCGTTCGCCGACATGATTGCCCGGGCCGGGCACGACCTGGTCCATGAGCGCTTCTGCGTCGAGCTGATGGTCAAGGCGATCGAGGGGATCTACGACCAGGGCGCCCGGGCCGTCCGCCTGGCGAAGTCGGCCGCCAGCTGAGCCTTCGGGCAGGACCATCGTGATGGTGCGGCGCGGCACCGCCGGCCTCTAGCATCCCGGAGTGAGCTTCACCCGCCTCTGGGCGTTCCTCGCGATCGGGCTGCCTGTGCTGGCCGCGATCATCGCCCCATTCCCGTCGGTCGACCTGACCTATCACCTCCGGGCCGGCGGTTTGATCCTCGATACGCGCGCGATCCCGAGCGTCGACACCTTCACGTTCACGGCCGCCGGACAGCCGTGGCTCGATCAGCAATGGCTCGCCCAGGTCGTGATGGCGGCCGCGTTCCAGGCGGCGGGCTGGACCGGTCTCGTCGTCCTCCGGGCGCTCCTCGTCGGCGTCGCGTTCGGGCTCTTGTTCGATTTGTGCCGGCGACGCGCAGCGTCCGTCCGGGTTGCGGCGTGGCTGACGCTGGCGGCCTTCGTCTGTGCTGCGATCACGCTCGGGCTGCGTCCGCAACTGTTCGGAATCGCGCTCTTCGTGGGGATCCTGTGGCTGGTCGCGCGGCGGCACGAGGCCCCGCGCGCCGTGTGGGTCGTCGTACCGCTCGTCGTGGCCTGGGCGAACGTCCACGGCAGCTTCGTCCTCGGCACGGTGGTCGTCGCGATCGCGGTCGTCGAGGACGTCGTCCGGCGGGACCCACGCTGGCGGTCGACGGTCACCCTGTTCCTCGGCGCGCTCGTCGCGACCGTGGTCAGCCCGTTCGGAATCCGGAACTGGACGTACGTGACCGGGATCTCGACGAACAGCGTCATCACGAAGCGCATCACGGAGTGGCAGCCGACGTCGCCCCTGACGATCGAGGGCGCGCTCTTCTTCCTCTCGGTCGTCCTGGTCGCCGCCTACCTCGTGATCGCGTGGCGCCGCGGCCACCGGGTGCCACCGACCTCGCTTCTGTGGCTCATCCCGTTCGCCGCGCTCGGGGTATGGGCGGTCCGCGGCCTGGCCTGGTGGCCGTTCGTGGCCGCCGCGACCGTGGCGGCCTTGGCTTCCCGAACGACCGACGCCGCCGCTCGACCGGAGCGCGTCGACCCTCCCGTCATCCGCCGGGTCAATTTCGGGATCGCGGTCGTCCTCGTCCTTGCGGGGGTCGCGGCGCTTCCGCTGTGGCGGCCGCTCGATCCCGGCCTACAGGCTCCGGTCGCGGTCGTCGGCACCGCTCCGTCGGGGATCACCGCCGCGCTCCGCAACATCGTTCGGCCCGGCGATCGGATCTTTGCCCCGCAGCCCTGGGGCTCGTGGTTCGAGTTCGCCTTCCCGGAGGCGACGGTGGCCGTCGACTCCCGGATCGAGCTGTTCCCGAACGACGTGTGGGATGCCGTCGACCGGATCGACGCCGGAGGCGCGGGCTGGCAGGAGGCGCTGACCGGCTGGAAGGTGACCGTCGTGGTGGCGGCGCACGACCAGAGCGATCTCGTCCAGCGCCTGACGACCGAGGGCTGGAGCGACGTTCACCACGACGAGGACGGCACGGTCCTGGTGCGTCCGCGCTAGCACCTTCTCGCGGTCCGGTGCGTCCGCGAACCAAACGCCGTTGACATGGTCCTAGTACTTTCGGACTATCTCCCGGCGGTCCTTCGCCGCGACAGCTCGGGGGGTTGGCGTTGCGCGACAGAACCGAGTCATCGCTGGTCGCGACTTCCGGAAGAGCGGACCGACCGAGGTGGCCAGGACCCCGTTCCCGATCGTTGCTGGCGCTCGTGCCCTGCCTCCTGAGCATCGCCATCGGACTGCGGTTCCTGGAATGGATGTCGGCTTCCAACGGCGCGATTCAACCGTTCTCGGATGCAGTCACGTATCTCGCCGCTGGAGAGCGCCTCGCCGCCGGACATGATCTCTATCGACTGACCCCGGATGACCGACGGGTCTTGCACCTGGACGGCATATCGGACGCGCCACTGATCTCCCCCCCGCCCATCGCGGTGCTGTGGCGCGTCATCGTGGCCATTCCCTTCGGTTTCCAGGCCTGGATCGCCGCTTGCTGGGTCGCGCTCTTGGGGACGACCTACGTCCTCGTGCGTCAGTCCGGGCTGACGGGCGCGATCCTCGCGACGGCCCTGTCGCCGGGGATCGGCGAGCAGCTCGCGGCGTGCAACATGGCGGCGTTCTTTCCCGGCCTGCTCGCGCTTGCCTGGGTCGCCCGTTCCAGCAGGGCGAGCGGTGCAATCGTCGGCGTTCTCGCCGCACTGAAGCTGTCGCCTGGGACCCTCGCCGGTTGGATCCTCGGGGATCGACGCCGAGGCTTCACGACGATGGTCGCCGCCCTCGTCGCTTCAGCCCTGGTTTCGTACGTCGCGGCGTCGGCTGACGCGATCCCGGAATACATCGGCATCGTCTCCCGGGGCATCGGTCCGTCCTGGCTGAGCCTGAGCGGGCTCACGGGGATCCCGTGGCTGTCGTTCGCCGTGCTCGCCGTCGGAACGATGCTCGCGTTCATGCTCGGCAAGTGGCCGGCGGCGTCGTTCTCGGTCGCGGTCTTGGCGGCCGTCCTCGGAACCCCCGCGCTCTACCTGTCGGGGCTCGTGACACTCCTGGCGTTGCTTGCCCCGATCGCATGGCCGGTTGCGACACTCGAACTCGTCGTCGAAACGACACGCACGACGCTCGGGCCGATCGGCCTCCCGTCGCGATTTGCCTTGGCGCGCGTGCCCTGGCGGCCTCGTCGCTAGAGACTCAGCAAGCGAGCACCATCCCGCCGCAATAACGACATCCAGCCGCCCGTGGGTGACGCGGGCCGTCGCCGTCCTGAGTACCGGCGACATCACGGGACGATCGGCGTGTGTTGAAGCCGCGCACCGGGCTGCTACCGTTCGGGCCATGTCGTCAGACCTCGATGTCGTGGTCCTCGGAGGTGCCGGCCACGTCGGTCTCCCGCTGAGTCTCGCCTTCGCCGACGCCGACCTTCGGACCGGGATCTACGACCTCAGCCAGCCCACCCTGGACCGGATCGCCGCCGGCGAGATGCCCTTCCTGGAGACTGGCGCGGAAGAGCTCCTCGCCAGCGTCCTCGCCAGCGGCCGGCTGGAGCTCAGCTCGGACGGGTCGATCCTCGAGCGGACGGACCAGATCGTCGTCGTCATCGGGACGCCGGTGGATGAGTTCCTCGCGCCGTCCATGACGGTCTTCGAGCGAACCGTCGGACAGATCGCGCCGCATCTGCGACCCGGGTCGCTGATCGTCCTCCGGAGCACGGTCTACCCTGGCACGACCGGGTATGTCGTCCAACGGCTGGCGGCGATCGGCTGCCAGGCAGACGTGGCCTTCTGCCCGGAGCGCATCGCCGAGGGTCACGCCCTCGAGGAGCTGCGGACCCTGCCGCAGATCATCGGCGCCGACGACGACACCGCGGCGACCCGCGCGGAGGCCCTCTTCCAGCGCCTGACGCCGAAGACGATCCGGACGACCTCCAAGGAAGCCGAGCTCGCGAAGCTGTTCACGAACACCTGGCGGTACATGAAGTTCGCCGTCGCCAACCAGTTCTTCATGATCGCGAACCAGGCGGGGATCGACTACACGAACGTCCTCGACGCGATCCGGACTGACTATCCACGGGCGGCCGACCTGCCGGGGCCGGGTTTCGCTGCCGGTCCGTGCTTGTTCAAGGACACGATGCAGCTCGCGGCGTTTACGAGCGACCATTTCCCTCTGGGACAGGCCGCGATGCAGGTGAACGAGGGCCTTCCTGCGTACGTCGTCTCGGCGCTCGAACGTCGCTACGGCGGTCTCACCGGCAAGACGGTCGGGATCCTCGGGATGGCGTTCAAGGCAGAGTCCGACGACAAGCGTGCGTCGCTGAGCTACAAGCTCCGGAAGCTCCTCGCCTGGGCGGGCGCTCGCGTCGTCTGCACCGACCCGTACGTGAGCGACGAGCGGCTCACCACGCTGGAATGCGTGCTCCAGGAGAGCGACATCCTGATCCTCGGCGCGCCCCACAATGCGTATCGCGGACTCGACATCGGTGGCAAGGACATCGTCGACGTGTGGGGTGCCCTGGGGCAGGGAATCGCCTTGTGACGGACGTCCGGGGGAGCGGCACAAGCGAGGACATTCGAGCGATGTACGCGCACCGGTTCAGCGATACGGATGCGGCGCGCAAGCACGCTGTCTGGACTGAACTGAGCCGATGGTTGCAACGCTACGTCCCGCTCGACGCGGCGGTCCTGGACCTAGCCTGCGATCGCGGCGCCTTCATCAACCAGATCCGCGCCGCCGAGCACTGGGCCGTCGACGTGCGGGACGTCCGCCAGTACCTCGATCCGATGGTCCGATTCGTCCAGTCTGATGGCCTGTCGCTGCGCGAGTCGATGCCCCGGCACTCGATGGACGTCGTCTTCGTCAGCAACTACCTCGAGCACCTCCCGTCCGCCGCCGTGGTGATCGAGCAACTCAAGGTCCTGTTCGACGTCCTGAAGCCCGGAGGCCGCCTGATCGTGCTCCAGCCGAACATCCGGCTCGTCGGCGGCGCGTACTGGGACTTCCTCGATCATCGGACTCCGCTGACCGATCGGAGCGTGGAGGAGGCAGGCCAGACCGCCGGCTTCGTCACTGAGGAGCTGATCACGCGCTTCATCCCGTACACGACGAAGAGCCGGTTTCCGCAGAATCCCTGGGTCGTTCGCGCCTACCTGAAGCTTCGGCCGCTATGGCCTGTGTTCGGGCAGCAGAGCCTGTACGTGGCGCGCAAGCCAGCGAGCGCCGGATGAGAGTCCTGGTAACCGGGGCCGCCGGGTTCATCAACGGCTATCTCGTACCCGAGCTGCTCGATGCCGGTCACGAGGTGATTGGCCTCGACGACTTCAGCAAGTACGGCCGGCTGGCGAAGTCGTACGACGGCGATCCCCGCTACCGCTTCGTCGAGGGCGACGCGAAAGACGTCGCGCTGATGACCGAGCTGGCGGCCGACGTCGACCAGGTGATTGCTGCGGCGGCGATGATTGGCGGGATCAGCTACTTCCACGAGTTCGCCTACGACCTTCTCGCCGAGAACGAGCGGATCCTCGCGGCGACCTTCGACGCCGCCATCGCTGCTCGCAGGGCGGGCACGCTCGAGCGGATCGTCGTCATGAGCAGCTCGATGGTCTATGAATCGGCGACCGTCTTCCCGACCCCGGAGGGTGCCCAGCTGACGTCGCCGCCGCCGGTATCCACCTACGGCTTCCAGAAGCTCGCCGCCGAATACTTCGCCAAAGGCGCCTGGGAGCAGTACCAACTGCCGTACACGATCGTACGGCCGTTCAACTGCGTCGGGATCGGCGAGCGGCGGGCGCTCCGCGACGCCGACGTCATGTCGGGCAACATCAAGCTCGCCCTCAGCCACGTCGTGCCGGATCTCGCCTTGAAGGTGATCAAGGGTCAGGATCCACTCCACATCCTTGGCGATGGCTCGCAGGTCCGGCACTACACATACGGTGGCGACCTGGCCCATGGGATCCGCCTGGCGATGGAGTCACCGAAGGCCGTCAACGACGACTTCAACCTGTCGACCGCCCGGTCCACGACGGTCCTCGAGCTGGCGGAGTGCATCTGGTCGAAGGTCCACACGGACGGCCGACCGTTCCGGTACGTCTCGGACCCTCCCTTCGAGCACGACGTCCAGATGCGCGTCCCGGACACCCGGAAGGCGAAGGCCGTCCTTGGCTTCGAGGCACGAACGTCGCTCGAGTCAATGCTCGACGAGGTCATCCCTTGGATCCGCGACGAGGTCGCGGCGGGCCGGCTGTAGGGGCCCTGCCCTATTAGGCGGCGCAGCCGGCCGCGGCGCGATACAGATACAGGGTCTCAGGTGGGCCAGTGACCAGAAAGAGGCTCCATCGCACGAGTCCGACCGTCGGTAGGTTCTTCGGCGGCGGGCTTCCGGCCACGACTGCGCATGTCACTCGCTCAGGCCACCAGTGTTCGTAGAAGGTTTCGCCGCCGGGAGGCGGATTCGGCGGTGGCAGTTCTGGCTGATGCTCGCCAACCCACTCGTACCCGGCATCGATGGCGGCGCCAGGAATCCCGGCGTTGACAAGTCGGTCGCCGCCCTGCCAGCGAGCAGCATCGAAGGCGTAGGAGTTCAGCATGAACATGACGCTCACGCCGAGCAGGGCACACCAGCTCAGGAGTGACAAGGATGCGACAACATCCAGCATCCGCCCCGCGCTCACGCGTCGCTCGGGCAAGTGTGATTGCGCCAAGAGCAGGATTGCCAGCGGTGGGAGCAGCGACCAGAGGTAGCGGTCAAACACCGCAAACCTCACCGAATACGCCGTCAGGCCGGCCAACACCGCCAAGATGAAGAGAGCAATTACCCCGTGCGGCTGTCCAATAATTGAGCTGAGGGTTCGACCGCTGCGTCTGCACCGGCGGATGTAGGCAGTTGCAATGCAAAAGGCAACCGTGCTCGTAATGACTGCCGAGACGACAGCAACCGCGTTGAATAGCAACCAGGCGGTGTTGCCCAGAACGAGCGGTCGCCCACCGATCAGATACCAGCTCGATGGAACGCCGAATTGCGAAGTCAGATTATCAAGCAGTGCCGCGGGCGCGTTCGCTTCCGACGAGAGCATCACATCAGCTGCTGCAACGATGAGCCCGATTTCAGCGCCCAGCGCGATGTCGAAGCGAGGCCAGGTCCGAAATGAATGACGGGCAGCAAGAAGCGCGGCCGGCAGCGCAACGAGACTGATTGATGTAAGAGCTGGGAACATGTTCGTAATCGCGCCGGTCCCAACGCCGCCACTGACCGCTTGCCCTGGCAGGGTCAGTTTCAGGGCATATAGGGCTACACAACCAATCCCGAATAGCGCCGATAGCGTCCACGTCGACCACTGACGTCGGTCGGCCCAGAGCGCGGAACCGGCCACGGCCATGGGAGCGGCAATCGCAAACTCCCTGATGCTGAAGCCGACGAATCCAGCAACAAGAGCCGCCGTCAGTTGACCGGTTCGGACTGGTCTAGCGCGTACAGCGTTTGCGCCGAGCCCCAGACAGATGAACTGGGCGGCAACTGCCGGTGCGTCGGTCATGAATGATGTTGCGTAGGCGAGGTAACCGGGAAAGACGATGGTCAGGGATGCCGCGAGGGCTGCCCGCCGTGGCGGGAGGAAGACCCGAGCCAGCCCGTACGCGGCAATCACCACGGCAAGCGCAGAACTCCACCCCGCGACCGCGAATGCAACCGTGGTATCACCCAGGGCTCGAAGGATCGGCTGCACTCCAACGATCAGGCCGATCATCATCGTGGTCACGCTGTGCAAGGCCAGCACCCCGGTGCCTGCAAATTCCAGTGCGATCCTCCGATATACCCAGTCGTCATTCCTTGGAATGAATGCCGCGCCCGACGCGACCCCAAACGCCACAGGGACGACGACGCCGAGCGCCACGAGCACCGCCAGGGCAACCGCGTCCCGGAGCCTGTACTCATGCGATTGATTCGGCTCAGATCGATTGGTCATGGAGGCGACACTCGCGCTCAGTATGTGGTAGTCCTTTGTCGGCCCGTTGGCCGAAGGTTCGGCGCCATAGAACCCTGACTTCTGAGGGATGGGTCGGGTTCGAACAGCTCGTAGTATCGGTGGTGCACCTCGACACCATGGGCCGGCTGACCAGGGAGGATCAAGCTACGAGGGGAACAGAAACGCTCCATCTGGATCATCACCAGCCGGGCACGGTCCCGCGGAAATCGGTACCGGTGGCCGATCGATCACGGCCCGTCCGGTTCATCGCAATCGGGGTCTGGAACACCGTCTTTGCGTACGCCGTGTGGGCAGCATTGCAGGCCGCCTTCGGTGATCGGCTGCACTACCTCCTGGTCCTCCTCATCTCATGGCCGCTCGCCGTCCTAAACGCTTATCTCTGTCAGCGGCGCCTTGTCTTCCGGAGCACCGGCAGTATCCGAACAGAGATGCCGCGCTTCTGCGTCGTGTACCTCATCACCCTGGCCGCGAATCTGCTTCTGCTCCCCGTCCTGCTGCAAATTCTCCAGATGAGCATCTATCTGGTACAAGCGGCATTCACCGTCGCAGTCGTCGTGCTGAGCTACTGGGCCCACCGGTCGTTCAGCTTCGCAACGGACCGCGGCCGCGGCTCGGCCGCGGCTGAAGCTCGATGACCGGCGACGAGATTCCGGTCACAAGACCGCTCATCCCGCCCCTCGAAGAGTTCATCCCGTACCTAAAGCGAATCTGGTCGAGCGGCTGGCTTACGAACGGCGGGCCGTATCACCAGGAGTTCGAGTCGGCCCTGTCGACGTACCTCGGCGTGGATCACCTGTCCCTTTTCGCAAACGGGACAATTGCCCTGGTGACGGCGCTCCAGACCCTTAGAATCACGGGCGAGGTCATCACGACGCCGTACTCCTTCGTCGCGACCGCGCACTCTCTGCTTTGGAACTCAATCGCGCCCGTTTTCGTGGACGTGCGCCCGGACACACTCAACCTCGACTCGGACAAGATCGTCGAAGCGATCACGCCGCGGACGGCGGCGATCATGCCGGTCCATTGCTACGGCACGCCGTGCGACGTCGACCGGATCCAGGAGATCGCCGATCTCTACGGACTAAAGGTGATCTACGACGCCGCGCACGCCTTCGGGGTTCGCTATCGCGACGAGCCGTTGGTCCGACATGGCGACTTGTCCATGCTCAGCTTCCACGCGACCAAAGTCTTCAACACGTTCGAGGGCGGCGCTCTGATCTGCGCCGACGACAAGACCAAGCAGCGGGTCGACTTCCTGAAGAACTTCGGCCACTCCGGCGAGGTGTCAGTCGTGGCTCCCGGCATCAACGGCAAGATGAACGAGGTCCAGGCGGCCTTCGGGCTTCTCCAGCTGGACCACGTTGACGACGCGATCGCTCGGCGGCGTGCCATCGACGCGCGCTACCGGCAAGGCCTCGACGGAGTCGCCGGGATCCGGCCGCTCTCTCTACCCACCGACACGGTCCCAAACTTCGGCTACTTCCCGATCATGGTGGGCCCGGAATATCCGCTCGCCCGGGACGGCCTCTACGCGCGGCTTCGCGCGGCCGGCGTTCTCGCCAGGCGCTACTTCTATCCGTTGATCACGGAGTTTCCGATGTATCGCGGATTGCCCTCCGCGGCGCCGGAGGGTCTTCCCAATGCCTGGGAGGCGTCGCGGCGGATTCTCTGCCTGCCCATCTATCCCGACCTGGATCTCGCCACGGTCGACTGGATCAGCGGCCTGGTGGCGAGCCCGGATTGAGCCCTGACAACGCGCCGCACTCCGACGTGAAGCGCGCCGCGATCATGCAGCCCTACTTCCTGCCGTACATCGGCTACTTCCAACTGATCGCGGCGGTGGACGTCTTCGTCCTGTACGACACAATCCAGTACACGAAGAAGGGTTGGGTCAACCGAAATCGGCTGCTCCGATCCGGCCAACCGGCCACCTTCAGCCTTCCGCTCAGGTCCGATTCGGACTACCTCGACATCCGGGATCGCCAGATCGCGCCGGACTTTGACCCGGGCCGGATCGTCCGTCAATTCGAGGGCGCCTACCGCCGGGCGCCGTGGTTCGGCGAGACCATGGCCCTCCTCGAGCGAGTCCTGGGCTGCCCCGAGCGGAATCTCTTCGCGTTCCTCGAGTCATCGATTCGGGCGACCTGCGATCACCTTGGCATCGCGACCGCGATTGAACGGTCGTCCGCGATCGCGATCGATCCGGACCTTCGGCGAGAGGGCCGCGTCATCGCCGTCTGCAGGGAGATCGGCGCGGCAACGTATGTGAACCCGCCGGGCGGGGTCGAGCTGTACGACCGGAACCAATTCACGGAGAACGGTCTCGAGCTCCGGTTCCTCCAGCCACGACCGTTCACCTACCACCAGTTCGACCATCCGTTCGTTCCCTGGCTGTCGATCGTCGATGTCCTGATGTTCAACAGCGTGTCAGACGTCCGCGAACGGCTCGCGTCGGGCTACGACCTCATCTGATCCGACGCGGATGTTCACGTGGCGGAAGCTCGGGCTTGTCTTCTCCCCCCGGAACGTCTCGGGACGCCCATGGATGCGCGCGTTCGCTCAGGCGCCGAGCAGTCTTGTCCTAGACGACGTCGTCCGCATGTATTTCTCCTGCCGCCCAGAGGCGGACGCGGCGGGCCAGTACGTGAGCTACTCGTCATTCGTCGACCTCGACCGGGCGGACCCGACGCGCGTGGTCCGGGTCGCCGAGCACCCGATCCTCGAGCTCGGCGGCACGGGAACGTTCGACGAGTTCGGCATCTATCCCGTATCAGTCATCCGCGACGACTGGCGGCTGATGGCCTACTACGGTGGCTGGACCCGCTGCGAATCGGTGCCGTTCGACGTCGCGATCGGAGCTGCCGTCAGCACGGACGGTGGCGAGACGTTCTCTCGACTCGGCCCAGGCCCGATCCTCGGTCGCTCGCTGAACGAGCCGTTCATCGTGGGTGGACCCAAGATCCGTCGGTTCGACGGCGGCTGGCAGCTGTTCTACATCGCCGGCAGAGCCTGGATGCTGGCCTCGGGACGGCCGGAGCCGGTATACCGGATCCGACTCGCGACCTCCTCCGATGGCCTGCATTGGTCGAGGCTCGATCATGACCTGATCCAACCGCGAATCGAGGCTCATGAGGCGCAGGCCAGCCCGGACGTCTTCAGCGCAGGCGGGCGATACCACATGTTCTTCAGCTATCGGCGCAGCATCGACTACCGGGGCAAGGCCGGCGGCTATCGGATCGGATACGCGTCGAGCGACGACCTCGTCACCTGGGTCCGGGATGACCCGCAGGCCGGCATACAGGTCTCCGACGACGGCTGGGACGCGGAGATGGTCAGCTACCCGCACGTGTTCGAGATGGACGGCCGGTGGTACCTGGCGTACCTCGGGAACGGCGTGGGACGTGACGGCTTCGGCCTCGCGGTGCTTGAGAGTGGCCTCGGATGAGCGTGGCGCCGCGTCTCCGTTGGCGGAGGCTGGGTCACGTCTTCGACGTGCGCGAGGCCCGGCTGCCGGACGGGTTCATGGGATTCGCCCAGGCGCCGCAAGCGCTCGTCCTCGACGACCGCGTCCGAATCTATTTCTCGGCTCGGTCGGTCGATGCCAACGGCGGAAAGTATCGGAGCCACGTTCTGTTCGCCGACTTCGCGCCGTCGCTCGATCGCCTGATCGCCGTCTCACCGGAGCCGGTGATCTCGAGGGGTGGGCTCGGTTGCTTCGACGAGCACGGAATCTTTCCGATGAACGTCGTCCGCGTCGGCGAGGAGATCCGCGCCTACACCTGTGGCTGGAGCCGCCGCGTATCGGTGTCCGTCGAGACGGCAATCGGCCTCGCGTTCAGTCGTGACGGTGGACGGACGTTCGACCGTGTGGGTCCCGGTCCGATCCTGTCCGCGACAGTCCGCGAGCCGTTTCTCGTGGGGGACCCGTCCGTTCGGGTCATCGGCGGCACGTTCCACATGTGGTACATCTTCGGGACGGCCTGGAGGCGGGTTCCGGGAAGCTCAATTCCCGAGCGGACGTACAAAATCGGTCACGCCGTTTCCGTCGACGGTGTGGACTGGACAAGAGACGAGGGTGTTCAGATCATCCCCGACCGACTCGGACCCGACGAGGCGCAGGCGCTGCCATCCGTCGTCGAGATCGACGGAGCGTTTCACATGGTCTTCTGCTATCGGGAAACGGCCGACTTCCGGACGAACGTCGCCCGCGGGTATCGCCTCGGTCACGCCCTATCAGCAGATCTCATCTCGTGGGATCGGGCGGATGCTGATCTCGTGCTGACTGGGGACGCAGGCGCGTGGGACTCCGACATGCAGTGCTACCCGCACATCTACGAGCATGCCGGTCAGGTCTACCTGCTCTACAACGGCAATGAGTTCGGTCGGTTCGGATTCGGCGCAGCTGTCCTCGAGCGATGACCGTCTCCTACCGAGCGAACGTCGCGACCGTCGATCAGCTCTCCGAGCACCTGCGTCGGTGCGACGAGGGCTACGTTCCGCCGCTGAGCGACCGCGTTGTCATCGATGAGTACGCCCGGAAGATCGCCGAGCGGGCGAACCGATTCGAGGCGTGGAGCGGCGAGGGTCTCGTCGGGCTCGTCGCCGCATATCTGCCGGCCGCGACCGGCGACCCGGTCTTCATCACGGACGTCTCGGTCATCCCCGAGCAGCGCGGCCGACATGTCGCCTCGGGGCTCCTCGACGAGTGCGCCGCGTTCGCGAGCCGACATGGCATCGACCGCCTGCGCCTCGAGGTCGATCGTCGAAACGAACCCGCGATGAGGCTCTACGAGGCGAGCGGCTTCCGGCCGATCGCCGCCACGGGGGAAAGCGTCACTCTGGAGCGGGCCGTGCATCGAACGGAGCTCGTCGGATGACGACACGCGACCACGATGCCGAGATCGTCGACAACGCCGAGCGGCGATACGCCTACGACTTCGACCTTGACGTGATGGACCGCTACAAGATCCGATCATTCGAGCCCTTCTTCCGGCCGGGCAAGGTCTTGGAGCTCGGAAGCTATACGGGGACCTTCACCGAGCGACTGCTCGCCTACTTCGAGGACATCACCTGTCTGGAGGCGTCCGACGTGGCGATCAACGCCGCTCGGGAGCGGCTGGGGGACCGGGTGTCCTACGTCCACGGGCTGATCGAGACCGTCGCCCTCCCGGATCGCTACACGACGGTCATCCTGACCCACGTCCTCGAGCACCTCGACGACCCGGTTGGAGCGCTCCGGCGCATCAACGAGGAGTGGCTCGCGCCCACCGGCCGGGTGTACCTCGTGGTGCCGAACGGGAACGCGGCGTCGCGCCAGATTGCGGTGCTGATGGGCCTGATCTCGCACAACACCGCCGTGACGCCCGGCGAGGCCGATCACGGCCACCGGCGAACCTACTCCTTCGACACCCTGGAACGAGATGCGGTCGCCGCCGGTCTCCGCGTCGTGCATCGGTCGGGGATCTTCTTCAAGGCCCTGGCGAACTTCCAATGGGATCGGTTGTTGAAGACGGACATCATCTCGCCGGCGTATTTGGATGGCTGCTTCGAGCTTGGTCAACGCTACCCGGACCTGTGCTCGAGCCTCTTTCTTCTGTGTGAACGGGGAGAGGCAGAGTGAAGATATCTATCGTTATCGCGGTCTATCACAACGAAGGCGCAATCTCCAAGACGCATGAGGGGATCCAGCGCGTCTTCGCGACCATGCCCAGGCATGACTACGAGCTCGTGTTCGTCGATGACGGATCGAAGGACGGCTCCCTGCAAGAGATCCTCGGACTTCGCGAGCACGACCCTCGTGTGAAGGCGATCACATTCACCCGGAACTTCGGACAGATGGCGGCGATGCTCGCGGGCTTCAAGCAGGCGAGTGGCGATGCGGTCATCAACATGTCGGCGGACCTTCAGGATCCGGTTGACTTGATCCCGCAGATGGTCGAGAAGTGGGAGGCGGGATCCGAGCTCGTCGTCTGCTTTCGCGTCGAGCGCGCGGATTCGTTGCCGGCGCGGACGATGTCGAAGGTCGCCTACGGTCTCCTTCGTTTGTCCCTTCCCGAAATCCCGAAAGGCGGCTTCGACTTGGTCCTGATGGATCGAGTCGTCATGGACAGCTTCAACGCGATCGACGTGCGACACCGTTTCTTCCAGGGTGATCTTCTCTGGGCCGGTTATCGGACGGCTTTCATCCCTTACGAGCGACAGAAACGCACCATCGGTCGGTCCCAATACAACTTCGGGAAGAAACTCAAGAACTTCATCGACGCCATCCTCGATGCGTCATATCTGCCGATCCGCTTCATCTCGTTCCTCGGATTGATCACGGCAGGCCTGGGGTTTGTCTACTCGATCACCATTGTTCTCGCATGGCTAGCGGGAGATACGCCGTTCACCGGTTGGGCGCCGCTGATGATGGTCATTCTGGTCGTCGGCGGCCTGATCATGATCATGCTCGGTGTTATCGGCGAGTACGTCTGGCGCATCAACGAGGAAGTGAGAAAGCGGCCGAACTACGTCGTCAGGGACAAGTACCTGTAGTTGAGTCTGTTGGTCCTCGTGTAGGAAGACTCCCGTACTCGCGAGGGATTGATGCTCGGTTCCGGACGGGCGACCATTCGCCCGTGACTGCGCCATTTGGCCTGCGTGCCCTCGCCACCGTCCCGAACCCGAGCCTGAGCGACCGCGGCCGGGCAGCGCTGAACGCCGCCCTCGTGATCCTCGTCTTCGCGACATGCATAGCCTGGGTCCGGGCGAACTTCGTCGTCTACGACGAGCCCGGCAACCTGATGAACCCCTACATCGACGTTACGACTTACCAAGCTGCCGGCGAGCGCCTCAACGCCGGCCACGACCTCTACAAGCTGGGGCCCGGGGATCGGCAGGTCCTGCCCTGGCCGGGTCGCTACACCGCCCCGCTGCTGTCGCCCCCGCCAATCGCGGTCTTCTGGCGCCCGCTGGCCGCGGTCGACTGGGGCTTCGGACTCTGGGTCGCCGCCTGTTGGCTGGCGATGATCGGGACTCTCGCGTACCTAGTCCAGCGCGCCGGCCTGCCGACCCTCGCTCTCGCCTTCATCCTGTCCCATTCGATTGGGGAGCAGCTCGCGGTCGGCAATGCTAATGCGTTCGCGCCCCTTATCTACGTGCTCGCCTGGCGCTGGCGCGACCGACCGATCGCCGGAGTCCTGATCGCCGCGCTCGTGGCGGTCAAGCTCGCTCCAGTGGTCCTGTTCGCCTGGCTGCTGGGCACCAGACGCTGGCGGCCGTTCGCGGCCGGCGTGGTGTCGCTCGCCGTGATAGGCGTCGTAAGCGGTCTCGGGGCGGGCTTCGGGTCGTACGTCGAATGGCTGGGGACGCTGAGCGGGAACACGGCGACGCCGCTCAGTTTGTCCGGCTTGACCGGCATCTCGTGGGCGAGCTATGCGTTCCTCTCGGCCGCAGGCCTGCTCGCTCTCGTCCTCGGTCGAACGCGGCCAACGCTGGCCTACGAGATTGCTTTGGTCGGAGCCGTAATAGGCACGCCTGCCCTCTATTCTTCGTCACTGGTCGGGCTGCTCGCTCTGATGGCGCCGCTCGCTGAATCGGGCCGCACG
>Ga0207646_10002836_pt1 | contig 20153 bp, 17 predicted proteins | sample KBSK5502metaG_FD_184343 | JGI IMG/M metagenome (GOLD analysis project Ga0207646, IMG submission 184343) | Corn, switchgrass and miscanthus rhizosphere microbial communities from Kellogg Biological Station, Michigan, USA - KBS K5-50-2 metaG... | ecosystem: Host-associated > Plants > Roots >...
AACCGCTCCACCCGCCCGAGGAACGACCCATGGAACAGCTCCTCGCGCTCGAGATGATCCGGGTCACGGAGGCCGCCGCGATCGACTCGGCCCGGTTCATGGGCCGCGGCGAGAAGGACGGCGCCGACCGTGCGGCGGTCGAAGCGATGCGCCGGACGATGGACGAGATCGAGTTCGCCGGACGGATCGTGATCGGCGAGGGCGAGCGCGACAAGGCGCCGATGCTCTACATCGGCGAGCAGGTCGGCCGGCGCGCCAAGGACGAGCTCCCGAACGCTCCCGAGGTCGACATCGCGGTCGACCCGCTCGAGGGCACGAACCTCGTCGCCTATGGCCAGGCCGGCGCGATCACGGTCCTTGCCGCATCCGAGAAAGGCGGTCTCGTCCACGCCCCCGACACGTATCTCGAGAAGCTCTGCGTCGGGCCGGTCGTCGCGGGCAAGGTCGACATCCGCGAATCGCCGACCGAGAACCTCCATCGGATCGCCGAGGCGCTCGGCCGGCGGGTCAACGACATCGCCGTCGTCATTCTCGAGCGGCCCCGTCACGAGGCGCTGATCGCCGAGGTTCGCGCGGCCGGCGCGCGGATCAAGCTGATCAGCGACGGCGACCTGTCCGCGGCGATCAGCTGCGCGGTCTCGGGCACCGGCATCCACGCGGTGATGGGGATCGGCGGCGCCCCGGAGGGGGTTCTGACGGCTGCCGCCCTGCGCTGCCTCGGCGGCGAGATCCAGGCCCGGTTCCGCTATCGGAGCGACGCCGAGCGCGCCCGCGGCGAGGCGATGGGCCACGGCGACGAGGATCGGGTGTACCGGACGGACGAGCTCGCGTCGGGCGACAACATCGTCTTCGCCGCGACCGGAGTCACGGCGGGAGACCTCCTCCAGGGCGTGCGGTTCTTCGGCGGCGGGGCCCGGACGCACTCCCTCGTCATGGCCTACCAGACCAAGCAGGTCCGGTTCGTCGACACCGTCCACATGTTCGACCGCGACCGACCGCCGTCCGTCCGCCTCTGATCTTCAGGGCGCCTCGTCGATCGACCGCCAGGCCGCCCGGTCGGCATCCCACGTCGCAATCGGCCGGACGGCGTTCGGAGGCTCGGTCGCCCAGCGCCGGCGGGCCGCTGAGGCCACCGTTTCGCCCCAGCCGGGCGGGACCAGACCGGCGGCGATGTCGGCCAGGGGCGCGAGGACGAACAGCCGCTCGGCAGCTTCGGGATGCGGCACGACGAGGAGCCGGTCGGCCTTACCCCGGTCGAGGGAGAGCCCGGCCGGCGGCCGGTCGATGGCCAGCCGGGCGCGACCGAAGACGAGCAGGTCCAGGTCGAGCTCACGAGGACCCCAGCGCTCTCGCTCCTGGCGACCGAACGCGCGCTCGAGCTGCTTGAGAGCGATGAGCAGCGCGGTCGCGCCGGTCCCCGGGTCCGGGCCGGCCGGGACGTCGAGGGCGACCGCGGCGTTCCGGAACGGCGGCTGGTCGACGACGCCCACCGGGATCGTGACGTACAGCCGTGAGACGGCCCGCGGCCGGACGCCCGGGAGGACCGCCAGCGCCCGGATGCCGTGGGCGATGGTCGTCGCCGCGTCGCCGAGGTTCGCGCCGAGGCCGATGTACGCGCGCACGCGTCTCAGGTCCGTTCCTCCCACGCCTCTAGACTCCGGCAGATGACGGACGTCGCGGTGCTCATCCTGCACCCCGAGGCGGACGCGCGCGCGGGCGCGATCGAGCGCTGGGTCGCGGCGGCCCGGGCCGATCTGGCCGCCCGGCACCGCACGGGGTTCCTGGCGGCCGGCGCGACGGACGTGACCGTCGCGGCCGGGCTGCCCGACGACGTCTCGTTCGGTGCGCGCGTCCGGGCGTTCGTCGCGCGACGACGGCCGGCGGGCCTGGTCGTCCTCGGATCCGGAGCGATGCCCCTGGCGACGGCGGCGGACCGGCGGGCGTTCGTCGCCGCGGCCTCGTCGGGTGACGGCGTGGCCCTCGCCAACAACCGCTTCTCGGCCGACGCCGTCGCCGTCGGCGGCGCGGGCCGGCTGACCGAGCTGCCGGACCTCGCGACCGATAACGCCCTGCCCCGCTGGCTCGAGGAGGTCGCCGGCGTCGCCGTGACCGACCTGCGGCGGCGCTGGCGACTCGGGTTCGACGTCGACGGACCGCTCGACCTCGTCCTCCTCGCCGGCCGGATCCCTCTGCCCGCGCCGCCGGAGCGAGTCGCCGAGCGAGTCGCCGAGCGGCTCGCCGCGGTTCGCGCCATCGCCTGGGACCGGACGGCCGAGCTGGTCGTGGCCGGCCGCGTCTCGGCCGCGGGCCTTGCCTGGCTCGAGAGTGCGATCCCGGCCCGGACCCGGGCCCTGATCGAAGAGCGCGGCATGCGGACCGCACCCGCCGGCCAGCGGCCGCCGCGATCGATCCTCGGGGCGCTCCTGGAGCGCGACGGACCGAGCGGGCTCGGGCTGATCCTCGGCGAGCTCGGCGAGGCGGCGCTCGTCGACACCCGGGTCCTGCTGGCCCACGGGCGCGGTCCGAACGACGCGAACTGGCCGCCTGCCGAGGATCGGTTCGCCTCGGATCTCCTGCTCCACGAGCAGATCGGCGACCGCTGGCTCCGGGAGCTGACGGCCGCGGCGGTCGACGGCCCGATCCCGATCGTCCTCGGTGGGCACAGCCTCGTCGGGCCGGGCCTGCGCCTGGCCCTGGCCGGGAGGGGCTGATGGACCTGAGGCGCATCCCCGCGGCCGACCTGGACGTCGCCTCCGACCCGGTCCTCCTGGCCGCCATCCGCGACGAGATCGCGCGGGACGGGCCGATCTCGTTCGCCCGCTTCATGGAGATCGCGCTCTACGACGCCGAGCGCGGCTACTACCGGGGAGCCGATGCGCGACCCGGCCGCGGTGGCGACTTCCTGACGGCGCCGGAGGCTCACCCGATCTTCGGCCGGGCAATCGCGCGGTTCGTCGACGACCTCTGGCGGGCCCTGGACCAGCCCGCCCGTTTCGTCGTCCGCGAGCACGGGGCGGGGACCGGCGCGCTCGCGGAGGCCCTGATCGACGGTCTCGATTCCGAAGGCTCGGGCGCCCTCGACGTGCTCCGGTACCGCGTGGTCGAGGTCGAGCCTGCCCGGGTCGCCGCCGTCCGGACCCGCCTCGAGCTGGCCGGTCGAGCGGGGATCCTCGAGCCCGACGGCGACGACCCGATCGTCGGTCTCGTCCTCGCCAACGAGGTCCTCGACGCGTTGCCGACGCACCGCGTCGTCGCCCGGGCGGGAGGGCTTCGCGAGATCCTCGTCGGCGTCGACGGCGATGGCCGGCTCGTGGACGTCGAGGCCCCGCCGACGACACCCCGTCTCGCCGCCCGCCTGGCAGACGAGGGCATCGTCCTGGCCGACGGACAGCGTGCCGAGATCTGCCTCGCCGTCGACGGCTGGGTGGCGCAGGCCGCGGCCGGTCTCCGGCGCGGGGCGCTCGTCCTGATCGACTACGGCCATCCCGCCGTCGAGCTGTACGACCCGGACCGGCGCGGGGCGGGCACGCTGGCGGCGTATCTCCGCCACCAGGTCCACGAGGACCCCTACCGCGCGGTCGGTCGCCAGGACCTCACCGCCCACATCGACGTCACGGCGGTCGAGCGGGCGGCCGCGGCGTCCGGGTTGGACCACCTCGCGACCATGCCCCAGGCGGCGTTCCTGGACGGCCTCCGGGCCGGCGAGATCCTCGTCTCGTACCAGACCGGACCCACGGCGACGCTGCAGGCCTACCTGGAGGCGCGGGCGGCGCTCGTCCGGATGATCGACCCGGCGGCCATGGGTCGGTTCCGGGTGATCGCGTTCGGCCGCGGGCTCCCGGCGGGTCGCCGTCTGCGCGGCCTCGGACCCGCCTGAGAACCGCCGCCTAGGGCGAATGCCCTATTGCCCGGAAGGGTCGCCGAGGACCACGCTGCGGGGGTCCGGGTCCGCCCGGATGCCACCGCCGGGGGGCGGGTCGCGAACTGGCACGCGCGCTCGGCGCGATCCGCCCCCCGATCCGCGATGGCGACCCCACCGACCCGCTGGCCGGGCGCGATGCCGCCCTCGTCGGGGGCCCTCCGGGCGACCTCCCGACGGCATGGCGGAACGGGTGCCCCTGCTAGAATGGCGCCGCGTGGCGAGCCGCGTCCTCGGTGCGGCCGTGCGATCAGGGTGGGCCGATTCCCCGGTGCGTGCGCCCCGGATGGGCGGCCGACCCGGAGCCCACCGGGAGACGCAGTGAACCTGGGCAACATCTGGTACATCGTTGGGTTCCTGGTCGCCGGGATCTCGTTCGTCTTCCTGACGATCGGTGCCGCCTGGCTGATCTCCCATCGGAACCGCGGGGACGTCCACAAGGGCCTGCCGTACGAGTCGGGCATCGACACCTATGGCGACACCCACGGGCGGTTCGGCCTGTCGTTCTACATCTACGCCCTGCTGTTCGTCGCGTTCGATATCGAGGTCGTCTTCATCTACCTCTGGGCGATCGTCTTCCGCGACCCGAAGCTCGACCCGGCGGCCCTCTTCGGGAGCATGCTCGTCTTCGTCGGGATCCTCCTCCTGGGCCTGGCCTACGCCTGGCGGAAGGGGGTCCTGAATTGGCGGTGAAGAAGAGCCGCGCCGGCGGGTCGGGAACCGGTCCCGACGACGCCGCCGCGATCTCGTCGGCCGCGCCCGGCAACGCGGCCTCCGCGCTGGCGATCCGCGACGCGGCGGTCGCATCGCCGATCGTCGTCTCGAACACGCTCTGGCAGTCGAGCGATCCGAACGCCTATCTCGGCGGCCTCGAGCCCGAAGTGACCCACCTCCGCGAGGTCGAGGCCTCCGGCATCGCCCGGCGCGACGACGCCCGATGGTCGGGCGCGCTCGAGGTGATCCCGACGAAGGCCGACTACGTCCTCGACCTGATCCGGGCGAACAGCCTCTGGCCGCTCCTGTCGGGCCTCGCCTGCTGCGCGATGGAGATGATGTCGAGTGCCACCTCGCGCAACGACATGGATCGCTGGGGGATGTTCCCGTTCCGGGCCAGCCCCCGCCAGGCCGACGTGCTGATCGTGGCCGGCACCCTCACGACGAAGATGGCCGGCCCGCTCGTCCGGCTGTGGGAGCAGATGCCGGAGCCGAAGTGGTGCGTCGCCATGGGCGATTGCACCTGCTCCGGCGGTCGCTACAAGCGGAGCTATGCGACGGTCGAGGGGATCGACCGGGTCATGCCCGTCGACGTCTACGTCCCGGGCTGCCCGCCGCGCCCGGAGGGCCTGATCTACGGGATGATGAAGCTCCAGCAGATCGTCAAGGATCGCCGCGGCCACTGGCCCGACCGGGCCGTCGGACCGACCGTCCCGGAGGACGTCTAGTGGATCCCGCGCTCAAGCGCCGGCTGGCGAGCCGGTTCGGGGAGCGACTGACCGCGCCGATCCACCAGCGCCACGACGAGACCGAGATCCGGATCGGACCCGGCGACGTGCCGGATGTCTGTCGGACGCTCCACGACGAGCCCGAGTTCGCCTTCCTCGTCCTCGCCGACCTGGCCGGCGTCGACACGGGCACCACGATGCAGGTCGTGTACCACCTCTGGAGCGAGACGAGCTCCGACTGGCTGCGCATCGTCGCGGACGGCCTGACCCGCGACGATCCGCGCGTCCCGTCGGTGACCTTCCTCTGGAAGGGTGCCGAGTGGATGGAGCGCGAGGCCTACGACATGTTCGGCATCACATTCGAGGGCAACCGCGACCTCCGCCGGATCTACATGCCACCCGACTACCAGAGCTTCCCGCTGCGAAAGGACTTCTTCCTGCCCGACGACGCGGCCCGTTCGCCGGGTGCCGGCGTCCGCCACATGGAGCAGGTCCACGTGCCCCGGGCGGGCCGGCCGGCGACGACGATCCGGAAGGCACCCGCATGACGAGCGCGCCGCCGCGCGGGCAGCAGGAGGTCCCGTCGGACGACCCGCGCGTCCAGCTCGACGAGGCGCTTGGCGTCTTCGAGCCCGTCCCGCCCTACCCGCCGCGAACCGAGCGCGAGGCCGAGTTCTACACGCTCGGCGACGGCGAGATGTTCATCAACATGGGGCCCCAGCATCCCTCGACCCACGGCGTCCTGCGGATCGTGCTGAAGATCGACGGGGAGAACGTCGTCGACCTCGACCCGGTCCTCGGCTATCTCCACCGCGGCGTCGAGAAGCTCTGCGAGAACGCCGACTACCACCATTCGATCGCCTACCTCGACCCGCTCGAGTACATCAGCTCGCTCTTCTGCGAGTGGCCGGGGGTCATGGCGTTCGAGAAGCTGCTCGACGTCACGCCGCCGCCCCGGGCCGAATACCTGCGGGTCCTGAGCAGCGAGCTCAACCGGATCCTGTCGCACTCGATGTTCATCGGCTGGATGGCGCTCGACCTGGGTGGCCTCACGCCGATCCTGTACGGCCTCATCGAGCGCGACGAGATCGCCGAGATGCTCGCGGCCCTGACGGGCCAGCGCCTGCTCTTCAACTACTTCCGGATCGGCGGCGTCAACGGCGACCTCAACCACGAGTTCCTCAGCCGCCTCGGCGACTGGATGAGCCGGGCGACGACGCAGATCGACGCGAACCTCGGACTGCTCAACGAGAACGAGATCTTCGTCCGCCGGATGCGCGGCCTCGGGACGATGGACCAGGCCACCGCGCTCCGGATGTGCATGACGGGCCCGAACATCCGCGCGACGGGCATCCCCCTCGACTTCCGGCGCGCCCACCCGTACTCGGTGTTCCCCGAGCTCGACTTCGACATCCCGACTCGCGACGAGGGCGACTGCCTGGCGCGCTATCTCGTCCGGGTCGACGAGATCAAGCAGAGCCTCCGGATCATCGACCAGTGCCTCAACCAGATGCCCGACGGGCCGATCATGGCCAAGCTCCCGCGGCTGCTCCGCCCGCGCCCGGGCCGGGCCTACGCCGCGGTCGAGGGCCCGCGCGGCCAGTACGCCGCGTACGTGATCAGCGACGGCACCGACCAGCCGTTCCGGATGCGGATCCACGACCCGTCGTTCGTCCACCTCCAGGCCGTCGGCACGCTGATGCCGGGCCACCTGATCGCCGACGCGATGGCCGTGATGGCGAGCCTCGATCCGATCATGGGCGGAGTCGACAAGTGAGGCCCTTGGGCGACCCGCGCCTGTCTGCGCCAGATGACAGCCTGGCGAGCACTAGGTCAGGGTCCGACCCCACGGCACGCGCCTTGCGAACCCCCGTTCGTCGAGGGCGGCTAACTCCGGCGCCCGTCCGGCTCGCTGGGGCGCCGCGGCAGGGGGCCGGCCCGGCTAAGGCGCACGTGGCTGCCATCTGGCACGTTCGGGGTGGCCGCCGGACCGAGGGTCGCCGATGACCGCGGTCGCCAGGTCGTGGAACCGGCTCACCCTTGCCGGGAAGATCATCTTCACGCTGATCCCGATCCTGATCGTCCTCACGGTCGGGCTGCTCGCCGTGATCCTCATCCTCGGCAAGCCGATCGTCGACTTCCTCGCCGCGAACCTGTGGCTCGTCCGGTTCGTCGTCGCCGCGACGGCCGTGCTCCTGATGAGCGTCCCGACCGCCTTCCTGATCATCTACATGGAGATGAAGGTCATCGCCCTGATGAACCTCCGGATCGGGCCGGACCGGGTCGGGCCGTTCGGGTCGCTCCTGTCGGTCGTCCACGGGCTCAAGGTCCTGATGAAGGAGGACTTCAGCCCGACCGGCGCCGACCGCCTCGTCTTCACGCTCGCCCCGATCGCGGTCTTCATGGCGACGATCATGACCCTCCTCGTGATCCCGTTCGCGCCCGGCCTCTTCGGGGCCGACATGAACATCGGGCTCCTGTACCTCTTCTCCGTCAGCGGCCTCACGGTCGTCGGGCTGCTCATGGCCGGCTGGTCGAGCTTCAACAAGTACTCGCTTCTTGGCGGGCTGCGGTCCGCCGCGCAGGTGATCAGCTACGAGATCCCGCTGACCCTGTCGGTGGTCGGGCTGCTCCTGCTGGCCGGGACGATGAGCCTCAACCAGATCGTCCTCCAGCAGGGTCCGCACCTGGTGAACGGGGCGGCGACGGGCGGCTGGTTCACCGACTGGTTCGTGTTCCGACAACCGCTCGGCGCGCTGATCTTCTTCATCGCCGCGACGGCCGAGGCGAACCGGACCCCGTTCGACCTGACCGAGGCCGACTCGGAGATCGTCGCGGGCTTCGCGACGGAATACTCGGGGATGCGGTTCGGGTTCTTCTTCTTCGCCGAGTACGTGAATGTCTTCGTCATCTCGGCGCTGTTCGTGACGCTGTTCTTCGGCGGCTGGAACGCACCCTTCCCGTGGCCGTGGCCGGTCAACCTCGCGCTCGACCCGGGCTCGCTCGGGATCGGGCTCCTGATCCTGATCGCGGTCGTGCCGGTGATCGGAACGCTGATCCTTGCCGCGCCGTTCTTCGTGGCCCGGAGCTCGATGCCCGCCTGGCAGGCGCTCGTCATCGGCTTCGTCCTGTTCAACCTGCTGGCGGTCGTCGCGATCGGCGGCTGGGCCTTCATCAGCCTCGACTGGGTCGCCGGTCTGCTCTGGTTCCTCGGCAAGAGCTACGTATTCGTGTTCACGTTCGTGTGGATGCGGGGAACCCTGCCCCGCGTCCGGATCGACCAGCTGATGGGGTTCGCCTGGAAGTGGCTGCTACCCGCGTCGCTGCTCAACCTGTTCGTGACGGCGGCCGCGATCGTCATCGTCGGTCCGCGCGCGTGAGGCCCGCCCGATGATCCCGCTGCCCGGTCTCGGCATCGTCAAGGGCATGAGCCTGACGCTCCGCAGGTTCTTCGAGCCGAAGGCGACGATCAGGTACCCCGAGGTGCGCATCGACGTCCCCCACAAGTTCCGCGGGCGCCTCCAGCTCCTCTACGACGAGTACGGCACGCTGAAATGCGAGACCTGCTTCCAATGCGCCCAGGCCTGCCCGATCGAGTGCATCGACATGGGCGGGATGGACACGAAGGGCCGCTATCACATCCACTGGGGAGCGCCCGAGACGTACGGCGAGCGTCGCGACGAGTCCGCGCTCCGGCGCTCGGGCCGCCCGGTCCCGGACCAGGCATTCGCCCACTTCGATCCGATCGCGACCGGGCCGGTCGACGAGATTCTCGAACGCTTCGACCACGACCCGAAGCGGATGCTCGAGATCCTCGAGGCGACCCAGGAGGCGTACGGCCACCTGCCGGTCGGGGCCCTGAAGCTGATCAGCCAGAGGACCGGGGCCTGGTACGCGATGATCTACGGGACCGCCACGTACTACCGCCATCTGCGGTTCGAGCCACCGGCCGCCGAGCCCCTTGCGGCCGCGACGGCCGACGCCCGGCAGGGTCGGGAGACGGCCTACCTGGCGGGCCTCGACGCGTCGCTCGCCGGCTCCGGCTCCGGCAAGAGCCCGCGGGGCGGCCAACGGACGACCGGCAAGCGGCGGGGATCGCCACCCGGACCCGGACCGGCCCGGGCATGAGCCGATGACGACGATCCTCGCCACCCCGAAGGAGTGGCCCGCGATCCTGCTCCGGCGCGACGCGCCGGCCGACCCTCTCGACCTCGCCGCTGCCCAGGCGGCGGGTGCGTTCGCCGGCCTCCGACGTGCGGTCCAGGACCTCGGCCCGACGGCGACGATCGCCACGGTCGCGGCGTCCGGGTTGCGTGGCCGCGGCGGCGCCGGCTTCCCGACGGGCGAGAAATGGCGCGCCGCGGCGGCGGTCGACGCCCCGCGGCGTGTCGTCGTCGGGAACGGCTACGGCGCGGACCCCGCGTCCCTCACGGATCGGACGCTCCTGGAGCGGGCGCCGTATGCGGTGCTCGAAGGCGCGCTCATCGCGGCCACGGCGATCGGCGCCGACGAGGCGATCATCGCGGTCCGGGCCGAGGCCACGGCGGCCGTCGACGCGCTCCGGACGGCGATCGAGCGGGTCGTCGAGGCCGGCCTGACCAGTGAGGACGTGCTGGGATCCGGCCAGTGGATCGATCTCTCGGTCCGGCCGGTGCAGGGCGCGTACATGCTCGGCGAGGAGACGGTCCTCCTGAAGGCCCTCGAGGGCAAGCGCGGCCAGCCCGAGCAGCGGCCGCCGCAGCCCGCCGAGCGCGGCCTCTTCGGCCGGCCGACCGTCGTCCAGAACGTCCAGACCCTGGCGGCCGTGCCGTGGATCGTCGCCAACGGCGCCGACGCGTTCGCCGCGATCGGCTCCAAGGCGAGCCCGGGCACGATCCTCGTGTCCGTCCGGACGCCGAAGGGGGCCGGCGTCGCGGAGGTGCCGATCGGGACGACGCTCGGCGAGATCGTCCGCCTCACGGGGCGCGACGCCGCGGCCGGCCTCAAGGCGCTCCTCGTCGGCGGGCCCGCGGGCGGGATCCTGCCGGCCGAGCTCGCCGAAACGGCCTACGAGTTCGACGCGCTACGCGCGGTCGGCGCGCACATCGGCTCTGGCTCGATCGTCGCGGCCGACAGCCGGGCCTGCGTCGTCGACCTCGCCCGTCTCCTGACTCGCTACTGCGCCGACGAGGCGTGCGGCAAGACGATCCCGTGCCGGATCGGGCTGCGCCGCGTGAGCGAGATCGGCGACCGGATCGCGACGGGCCTGCCGAAGCCGACCGATGTCCAGCTCCTCGCCGACCTCTCGAGCGACATCATCGGCTCCGCGCTGTGCGACCACGAGCGCCTGGCGACCCTCCCGTTCGCGAGCGGGATGCGATACTTCCGATCCGAGCTCGACGAGCACATCCTGCGGAGCTCGTGCCCGGCCGGCGTCTGCCGACCGATCGCGGTCGCCGCCGGCTAAGCCGCCCAGTGACGAGACGATGACCGACACCCTGCCTCGCCCCTACGTCGAGACGAACACCATCCAGCCGCTCGACGATTCGCTCGCCGAGCGCCTGATCACGACCCAGTCGCCGCAGCGGCCGCAGTCGACGCCCCGGATCCGGATCGAGGTCGACGGCCGTGTCGTCGAGGGCTTCGAGGGCCAGACGATCCTCGAGGTCTGCCGCGACAACGGGATCGAGATCCCGACGCTCTGCTACGAGCCCAAGCTGCCGGGCTTCGGGGCGTGCCGGATGTGCGTCGTCGACGTCGAGGGCGAAGAGCATCCGCCGATCAGCTGCTCCCAGCGGGCCGAGCCCGAGATGGTCGTCAAGACGCAGACCGACGAGGTTCGCCGCCTCCGCCGGACGAACCTCGAGCTGATCTTCTCGGACCACAACGCCTACTGCCTGCCGCCCTGCCAGAACAAGTGCCCGAGCCACATCGACATCCCGGGCTTCCTCAAGGCGAATGCCGAGGCGAACTTCCGCGAGTCGACCCGGATCTTCAAGCGGACGATCCCGTTCCCGAGCGTCCTCGGCCGGGTCTGCCCCGCGCCGTGCGAGGAACACTGCCGGCGGGACGAGGTCGACGAGGCGATCGCGATCCGCGACTCGCACCGGTACGCCGGCGACCAGGTCTTGAAGTCGATGCTCGACGACGGCGAGGACCCACCGGTCCCGTTCGAGATGCAGCCGAAGAGCGGCCGCAAGGCAGCAGTGATCGGTTCTGGCCCGGCCGGGATGGCCGCGGCCTACTACCTCCTGATCGCGGGCCACGACGTGACCGTCTTCGAGCGCGACCCGGCGCCGGGCGGGATGCTCCGCTACGGGATCCCCCAGTACCGGCTGCCGAAGGTCGAGGTCCTCGAGGCCGAGTACGAGTCCGTGACCCGGCTCGGCGGCCGGATCGTCTGCAACGCCGGTCTCGGGACGGACTTCGGCCTGGACGATCTCCAGAACCAGGGTTTCGACGCGGTCGTCGTCGCGATCGGCTGCTACGAGACGAACAAGCTCGGCGTCCCCGGCGAGGACGCCGCCGAGGTCCTCGACGGGCTCGAGTACCTCCGGACCGCGACCCTCGGCCTGCCGTACCCCGGCCACGCCGGCAAGCGCGTCGTCGTCGTCGGCGGCGGGTTCACCTCCATGGACTGCAGCCGGACGTCGATCCGCCAGGGCGCCGCCGAGGTGACGCTCGTCTACCGCCGCGACATGAAGGACATGCCCGCGGCGAACGAGGTCCACGAGGCGATCGAGGAAGGCGTCACCGCGATCTTCCAGGCCGGTCCGACGCGGGTGATCACCGACAAGCAGGGCAAGGTGACCGGCATCGAGTTCATCCGGATGAAGCCGGGCGAGCCCGACGCGTCCGGCCGCCGCCGGCCGGAGCCCGCCCCCGGCACGGAGTTCACGATCCCGTGCGACCGGGTGCTCCTCGCGATCGGCCAGGGCCCCCAGCTCGACTGGATCGGGCCGGGCTCCGAGGGCCCGCAGGCCACGAAGCAGCGCCGCCTCAAGGCCGACGCGGTCACGTTCCAGACGGATCGGGCCGGCGTCTTCGGCACCGGCGACGTGCGGGTCGGCGCGGCGACGGTCGTCCAGGCCGTCGCCGAGGGTCGCCGCTCGGCCTACGCCGTCGACGCCTACCTGAAGGGCCTCGACCTCACGGCGATCAAGACCCGCCAGCAGCTCGCCGAACCCCAGCCCGAGTTCCTCTCGATCGTGCCGTTCACGAGCGAGCAGAAGGAGCCGCGCTACCGGCTCAAGGCGATGGAGGCGGCGGTCCGGAACAAGAGCTACATCGAATACGAGATCCCGTACAGCCGCGAAGAGGCGATGGCCGAATCCACGCGGTGCCTCCAGTGCACGTGCGAGGCGATCGGGTTCTGCGACCTGCGCCGCCTCGGGATCGAGTACGGGACGACCCTCAAGACGCTCGAGCCGCAGAACCACCAGGGCGCCGGCTACCGGAGCGTCACCGAGAACCGCTTCACCGGCACGAATCACGACTACATCCGCGATGACTCGCACGCCTTCATCCTCCGCGAGCCATCCCGCTGCATCGACTGCGGCCGCTGCGCCCAGGTCTGCGCGGAGGTCGTCGGGGCCGCCTGCTACGACTTCATGCGGATCGGCTTCGACACCCTCGTGACGACGCCGCTCGACATGAGCCTCAACGACACGCCGTGCGTGTCCTGCGGCCGGTGCGCCGAGACGTGCCCGACCGGCGCGCTGATGCCGAAGCCGCGGGTTCTCGAGAAGTACGAGGTCGACGAGAGTCGCTGCATCCTCTGCGGGATCTGCGTCGACGCGTGCCCGTATGACGCCCTCCGCGACGGCGGCGACTTCGAGCTGTCGCACACCTCGCGCGTCGATCCGATGGTCGACCTGATCGCCCTCGCGTCGGTCGACATGGAGACCGAGATGACGTACATCCGGCGCGAGCGCGACTGGGCCGACCGGGCGGCGGCCGCGGGCCGGGCCGTCACGCCGACCCGGCTGCTGCCGATGCTCCCGCCGTCGGTGGCGGCAGCGTTGGCCGCGGGCAATGGCCGCGACGCGAACGGCAACGGTCATGGCCACGGTGCCGGGACGCCGGCCCTCACCGCCGGTCATGGTCCGGCGGCCGACCACGCCGGTCACGGGCACGGCTGAGCGAGCGACCGACGCGTGGAGATCGGCCCGACGATCCCGTTCACCGGCATCCCCTGGGACGACGCCCTGTTCGTGCTCCTCGCCGGGACGATGCTGTTCGCCGGCATCCTCGTCGTGACGATGCGCGACATCATCCGCTGCGGCCTCGCGATGATGCTGTGCTTTGGGGCCCTGGCCGGGATCTACGTGATGGCCGGCGCGCCGCTCGTCGCCGCGACCCAGGTCCTCGTGTACATCGGGGCGATCAGCGTCCTCGTCCTGTTCGCGATCATGCTGACCCAGTCGAAGGTGGGCCCGACCCGGCTCGTCTTCCAGACGCAGGCGGTCCCGGCCGCCGCAGCCTCGGTGATTCTGACCGTGATCGTGCTCCTGGCGATCGCCTCGACCGATTGGGGCGGGTCGCCCGCGCCGCCCAAGGCCACGGACACGGCCGCGGTGGCCGAGAGCCTGTTCACGGATCGGGTGCTGCCCTTCGAGGTCGTCGGCGTCCTGCTCCTCGCCGCGGTGATCGGCGGGGTGTTCCTGGCCAAGCGGGAGCGGACCCCGGGCGGCGAGGACCCCGGAGCATGATCCGGGTCTTCGTCGGGACCGCGCTCACGGGCGCCTTCGTCGTCGGACTCGGGCTGATCGGCCTCGCGGCCGGCGGGTCGCGCTCGTTGAACGCCTATCTCGTGCTCTCGGGCCTGCTCTTCGCGATCGGGATGTTCGGCTTCCTCGCCCGCCGCAACGCGATCAGCATGCTGATGTCGATCGAGCTGATGCTCAACGCCGTCAACCTGACGATCGTCGCCTTCGGCACGTTCGTGCCGAAGCTCGCGGCGTCGGCCCAGGGCTCGGTCATCGCCCTGATCGTCATCGGCGTCGCCGCGGCCGAGGCGACCGTTGGGCTGGCGATCGTGATCGCGATCTACCGCAACCGGAAGACGCCACTCGTCGACGAGTACGACGCGATGAGCCAGTGACGGGCCTCGGGGTGCACCTCGCGACGGTCCTGGCGGCGACGACGCCGGAAGGGACCGCCGACGGCGGCATCTTCGATCTGCTCGTCCCGCTGATCATCCTCCTGCCCCTGGCCGGCTTCCTCATCACGGCGGTCGTCGGGCGGCGGCAGGGAACGCAAGCGCACCTGATCCCGGTCGGGGCCGTCGGGATCGCCTGGGCGATCGGGATGGTGGTCGCGTTCAGCTCGTTGATGGGGGCCGCGCCGTTCGGCGCGGAGGGCTATGGCCACCAGATCTACACGTGGATCCCGTCGGACACCTTCCAGGTCGCGGTCGGGTTCTTCGTCGACAACCTGACGGCCTGTCTCCTGATCGTCGTCCTGACGATCGGCCTGCTCGTCCACGTCTATTCGATCGGCTACATGAGCCACGACCCGGGCTACTGGCGGTTCTTCGCCTACCTGAACCTGTTCATGGTCTCGATGCTGCTGCTCGTGCTCGCCGACAGCTTCCTCGTCGTCTTCGTCGCCTGGGAGCTCGTCGGCCTCTCGAGCTACCTGCTGATCGGGTTCTGGAAGCACAAGCCGTCCGCGGCCCTCGCGGCGAAGAAGGCGTTCCTCGTCAACCGCATCGGCGACGTCGGGTTCGCTCTCGGGATCATGGCGATCTTCGTGAACACCGGGACCCTGAACATCCGCGACGCGATGGCGTTCCTGACCGCCCATGCCGGCCAGCTGACGATCCCGATCTTCGTCGTCGCCCTCCTCGTCTTCGCCGGGGCGATGGGCAAGAGCGCCCAGTTCCCGCTCCACGTCTGGCTGCCGGACGCGATGGAGGGCCCGACACCGGTCTCGGCCCTGATCCACGCCGCGACGATGGTCAACGCCGGCGTCTACCTCGTCGCCCGGACGAACCCGATCTTCGCGAGCGCACCGGACTCGATGGTGATCGTGGCCGCGATCGGCATCTTCACGGCGATCCTGGCGGCCTCGATCGCGATGACCCAGACCGACATCAAGCGCGTCCTCGCCTACTCGACGCTGAGCCAGCTCGGCTACATGTTCGCGTCGCTGGGCGTCGGCGCCTTCACGGCGGCGATCTTCCACCTGATGACCCACGGCTTCTTCAAGGGCCTCCTGTTCCTCGGCTCGGGCTCCGTGATCCATGCGGTCCACGAGGAGCAGGACATGCGCCGGATGGGCGGCCTGGCGAAGCGCATCCCGCATACCTACCGGACGATGCTCATCGGCTCCATCGCGATCGCGGGGATCCCGCCGCTCGCCGGCTTCTTCAGCAAGGACGAGATCCTCGGCGAGGCGTTCAAGAACGGGTTCCAGTGGGTGTGGCTGATCGGGATCCTCGTCGCCCTCATGACCGCGTTCTACATGTTCCGGCTGATCGGGCTGACGTTCTGGGGCGAGAGCCGGGTCGACCCGGCGATCGAGCCGCACATCCACGAGTCGCCGTCGGTGATGACGACACCGCTGTGGCTGCTGGCGATCCCGTCGATCTTCCTCGGCCTGATCCTGTCGTGGCCCGGTCCGCCGCTCGGGCCGCTCTTCGGGCTCCACGGTCCGGGACTCCTCGCGGGCTGGCTCGAGCCGGTCTTCGCCCAGGGCACGCAGCTCCTCGGCCGGACCGAGACCGACTTCGCCGTGTTCGGCATCGACGGCGGCCTGCTCCTGCTCAGCATCGTGGTCGCCGTGATCGGGATGGTCGGGGCGTGGCGTCTCTTCGGCGCCGACCTCGGGAGGATCAGCTGGCGCCCGAACCCGGAACGCGTTCGGGCGCTGACGAGCCGCGTCCCGTTCCTCTATCGCGCGTCGTTGAACAAGTGGTGGTTCGACGATCTCAACCACCTGATCTTCATCGTGATCGGCGGCCGGGTCGCGGCCTTCGCGTGGTGGTTCGATCGGCGGGTCGTGGATGACACCGTGAACGACATCGCCTCGACGACCGTCGGCGCTGGGACCCGGCTGCGACGCGTCCAGACCGGCCGCGTCCAGAACTACGCCCTCGGCATCGCGATCGGCCTGATCGTCATGGCCGGGTCGTTCCTCGTCCTCGCCGGGCGGGGCCGCTGATGAACGGGCCGGCCCGATGACGATCGACTCGATTCCGATCCTGTCGGTCGTGACGTTCACCCCGCTCGTCGGGGCGCTCCTCGTCGCGGTGGCGCCGGGTCGCTACGCCCGCGGGCTTGCGCTCGCGGCGAGCCTCGTCGCGTGGGCGCTCTCGCTGCTCCTCTTGATCGCGTTCAACCCCCACTCCCTCCGGTCGGAGGACTTCCAGCTCGTCGAGAGCGTCCCGTGGATCCCGGCGTTCGGGATCCACTACAAGGTCGGGATCGACGGGCTGTCGCTCATCCTCGTCGTCCTGACGACGACCCTGTCCTGGATCAGCATCCTGGCCTCGTTCTCGCCGATCAAAGAGCGGATCAAGGAGTACATGATCTCGTTCCTCGTCCTTGAGGTCGGGATGATCGGGGTCTTCATCTCCCTTGACACGTTCCTCTTCTACATCTTCTGGGAGATCGTCCTCGTCCCGATGTACCTGATCATCGGGATCTGGGGCGGCGCGAACCGGATCTACGCGACGATCAAGTTCGTGCTCTACACGCTCGTCGGATCGCTCCTGATGCTCGTCGCGATCCTGACGACCGCGTTCGCCTACCAGGCGGCTCATGGCGGCATCTGGAACGACGCCTTCGACTTCGAGAAGCTCCGGACGTTCGGCTTCGACCCCACCCTCCAGCTCTTCGCGTTCCTCGCGTTCTTCCTGGCGTTCGCGATCAAGGTCCCGATGTTCCCGTTCCACACCTGGCTGCCGGACGCCCACGTCCAGGCGCCGACGGCGGGCTCGGTGATCCTCGCCGCGATCATGCTGAAGCTCGGCGCGTACGGCCTGATCCGGTTCGCCCTGCCGCTGTTCCCGGGGGCGGCCCACACGTTCGGGCCCGCGATCATCGTCCTGAGCCTGATCGCGATCATCTACGGCGCGATCGTGGCGCTGGTCCAACCGGACCTCAAGAAGCTCGTCGCCTACAGCTCGGTCAGCCACATGGGTTTCGTCACGCTCGGGATCTTCGTGTTCAACACCCAGGGCATGGACGGGGCGATCCTCCAGATGGTCAACCACGGGCTGATCACGGGCGCCCTCTTCCTCCTCGTCGGCGTCATCTACGAGCGGACCCACGACCGGACGATCGCGAAGATGGGCGGTGTCGCCGCGGTGATGCCGGTCTATGCGGTCGCCCTCGGGTTCTTCGTCTTCGCTTCGGGTGGCTTGCCCGGCCTGTCCGGGTTCGTCGGCGAGTTCCTCGTCCTCGTCGGCGCGTTCGAATACGCGCCGATCGTGGCCGGGATCGCGACGGTTTGCATGGTCCTCGCCGCGGCCTACCTGCTGTGGATGTTCCAGCGAATCGCCTTCGGCGAGGTCAGCGCATTCCTGAAGGGCCTCGGCCACCACCTGACCGATATGACCCCGACGGAGATCCTGACGCTCGGCCCGCTCGCGGCGCTCGTGGTCGTGTTCGGGCTGTTCCCGGGTCTCGTGCTCGACCTCGTCCGCGGCGCCGTCGTCCGGGTCCTCGCCGACGCCTCCCGCGAGGGCTCGATCGCGATCGCGCCCGAGGCGGCCCTCATCGCCATCGCCCTGCCGATCCTGTACGTGATCGGGCGCGTGATCTGGGTCGCCCGGATCGATCTCGGCGCGCCGCGTGAGGGCGATGCCCTCGAGGTCGCGAGCTCGTGAGCGGGCAGGACGTCACGGTTATCTCCCCGTTCATCCTGGCCGTCGCGACCGCCATCGCGATCCTCGTCGCCGACCTCATCTCGCCCGGGCGGTCGACCGTCACCGTCTTCGTCGCGCTCGCCGGCCTGGCGATCACGGCCGCGGCAACCATCGCCGTCGGCTCGATGGACGCGACGACCGCGTACGGCGGCGCCTACAAGCTCGACGCCCTGACGACGTTCCTCGACCTGCTGTTCATCTCGATCATCGCGATGACGATCGTGTTCGCCCCCGACTACCTCGTCCCCCGCGGGCTGCCCGTCGCCGAGTTCGCGACGGTGCTCGTCTTCGCGATGTGCGGGGCGATGCTGATCTCCGCGTCGGCCGACCTGCTCGTGCTCTTCCTCGGCCTCGAGCTGATGGTCCTGCCGGGCTACCTCCTCGCCGGCTACCACAAGTCCGACGGCTACTCCACCGAGGGCGCGATCAAGTACTTCCTCCTCGGCTCGTTCAGCTCGGCCATCTTCCTGTTCGGGCTGGCCTTCGTCTGGGGCCTGACCGGCTCGACGCGGATCGCCGACGTCGCGGCCGCCCTGACCGGCGTGACGACCGGGGCGACGCCGTTCAGCCCCGGCCTGGCGATGGGCTTCGCCTTCATGACGACGGGCGTCGCGTTCAAGATCGCCGCCGTGCCCTTCCACTACTGGACGCCCGATGCCTACCAGGGCTCGCCGACACCGGTCACGGGCTATCTCTCGGTCGGGCCGAAGGTCGGCGCCTTCGCCCTGATCCTGCGCCTGTTCGTCGAGGCGCTCGGGCCGCTCAAGGCCGACTGGCTGCCGATCGTGATCGTCCTCGCGGCGACGACGATGACCCTCGGCAACCTCGTCGCCCTGACCCAGGACAACGTCAAGCGGATGCTCGCGTACAGCTCGATCGCGCACACCGGCTACATGCTCGTCGGGCTCGCCGCGTACGCGGGTGGCCGGCGGGAGGGGCTCGAGGCGCTCCTGTTCTACGGGGCGGCGTACTCGTTCATGAACCTCGGCGCGTTCGCGGTGATCGCGGCGCTCCAGAAGCGGGCGGGGGTGACGTCGCAGCTCGCGACGTTCGCCGGACTTGGCCGAAAGGAGCCCGCGCTCGGGATCCTGATGACGCTGTTCCTGCTGTCACTCACCGGCATCCCGCCGACGGCCGGGTTCTTCGCCAAGGCGCTGATCATCCTGGCCGCGGTGCAGGCCGGCGGCTGGGTCGCGTTCCTGGCGGTGCTCGTCGTGCTGAACGCCGCGGCCGCTGCCTTCTACTACCTGCGGGTCGTCGTCTACATGTACATGCGAGACCCGGCGAGCGAGGCGCCGCCGCTCCGCCACGGCCGGCTGCTCTGGGGCGGCCTGGCGGCGGCGACGGTGCTGACGATCCTGTTCGGCGTCTTCCCGGGGCTGATCCTCGGGATCATCGGGAACGCGGCGCAGGCGCTCGCGGGGTAGGGCGGGGGGCGCCGGTCGCAGCGGCGTCCGAACCGCGCCACCCGCCGCACCCGCCCGACGCCCGATTCTCCCTAACTCCAGCCCGGGTAGCCCTATCCACGCGCGAGGCTCGGTCCGCTCCGAATCGGCAGCTGAATTAGCCACTGAAGACTAACGGAACTCCGATTTCGGGCGCTGGCGAGGCCAAGCCGGTGGATAACGCCATCCCGGGTGGCATTGCGCAATTTCGGAGTCGATCGGGGACGACCGGCCTCGACGGCTACTACGGCGGAGCGGGCGAGCCTGAAGGCGCCGGCGATGCCGACGGCAACGCACTCGCGATGGGCGCAGGCGATGCCGACGGCGAGGCGCTCGGGACGGGCGGCGGCGAGGCGCTCGCGACCGGCGGCGGCGAGGGGCTCGCGACGAGCGATGGGGAGGGGCTCTCGGCGGGCGTCGGCGCGGGGGTCGGCCGCAGTCCGATCGGATCCGGGCCGACGAAGACGAGCGCGGCGAGGATGCCGGCCGCGACG
>Ga0207646_10002838_pt1 | contig 20147 bp, 17 predicted proteins | sample KBSK5502metaG_FD_184343 | JGI IMG/M metagenome (GOLD analysis project Ga0207646, IMG submission 184343) | Corn, switchgrass and miscanthus rhizosphere microbial communities from Kellogg Biological Station, Michigan, USA - KBS K5-50-2 metaG... | ecosystem: Host-associated > Plants > Roots >...
CCCGGCGCCGTTCGGCCCGAGCAGGCCGTAGATCACGCCACGCGGCACGGAAAGCGACAGCTCATCAACGGCGGTGTGACCGGCGAAGCGCTTGCTGACCCGGTCGAGGATCAGTATCGGGGCAGGGGAGGGGGAGGGGGACGTCATCTGCGCGGGGCTAATCTAGCCCCGTTACGGCTTGACTGCGTCGGTCAGCGCATTCCAAGGAAGCAGGGCGCACTTGATGCGGACGGGGAACTTCGACACGCCCGCCAGGGCGCGCAGCTCGCCCAGCGTCTTGTCCCGCGCGGCGCCGTCGTCCCCTTGCATCATGGCGCTCATCCGGTCAGCCAGGGCGAGCGCCTGGGGGATCGACTTGTCCTTGAGCAGCTGCGTCATCATCGAGGCCGCCGCCTGACTGATGGAGCAGCCCCGGCCGATGAATCGCGCTTCTTTGATGACGTCGCCGTCCACGCGCAGCTGTAGGTCGATCTCGTCTCCGCACAACGGGTTGTTGAGCGATACCGTGTGGGTCGCATGCTCCAGCGTCCCCTTGTTGCGGGGCCGCCGGTAGTGATCGAGGATCAGCTCCTGGTAAAGAGCGCTGAGCTGCGGATCAGGCGGGGACGTATCCAAACAGGGCTCCCGCCTTGACGAGCGCGCCGGCGAGGGCGTCCACCTCGTTCAACCCGTTGTACAGGTAGAACGACGCGCGGGCGGTCGCGGTCACGTTCAGCCGCCGCATCAGCGGCTGTGTGCAGTGGTGGCCGGCGCGGATACAGATGCCGTCTTGGTCCAGAATGGTGGCGATGTCGTGCGGGTGAATGTCCCCGTACGTGAATGACACGACACCCGCGCGATCGCTCTTTCCACGCGGGCCGTACACCGTCACGCCCTCGATCTGTGTGAGCTTGTCGATCGCAGCGGCCGCGAGAGCCTGCTCGTGCTCCGCGATCCGCTCGCGGCCGATCCGCTCGAGGTAGCCGATCGCCGCGGCCAGTCCGACCGCGCCTTCGACGTTCGGCGTCCCCGCTTCGAACTTGTGCGGGATCTTGTTGTACGTGGAATGATCGTCCCACACGCGCGAGATCATCTCGCCCCCGCCGTGGTAGGGCGGCATCGCCTCGAGCAACTCCGGCTTGGCCACCAGCGCCCCCGAGCCCATCGGCCCGAGCATCTTGTGACCCGACAGGGCGTAGAAATCGCAGTCGAGCCCCCGCACGTCGACTTTCAGGTGCGGCGTGGACTGCGCCCCGTCCACCACGACGACGGCGCCGGCGGCGTGGGCGAGCGCGGTGAGCTGCGCCGCCGGATTCACGGTGCCGAGCGCGTTGGACACGTAGGGGAATGCGACGATCTTGGGCCGCCGCTCGAGCGCCCGGCTGAAGTCGGAGAGATCGATCCGCCCATCCTCGGTGATCTCGACCATCCGGAGCGTAGCGCCCTTCTCCTGACACAGGATCTGCCACGGCACGAGATTCGAGTGGTGGTCCATGGCTGTCACCACCACACTGTCGCCGGCTTTCACGTTCGCCCGGCCATACGAGCCCGCCACGAGGTTGATCGCCTCGGTTGTGCCCCGAGTGAACACCACGCCCTCCGGCGCCCAGGCGTTGACGAACGCCGCGAGCTTCGCGCGCGCCGCCTCGTACGCCTCGGTGGCGCGGATCGCAAGGTCGTACGCCCCGCGATGCACGTTCGCGTTGGTGGTCCGGTAATACTCGGCAATGGCGTCGAGCACCGCCTGCGGCTTCTGGGTCGTCGCGGCGTTGTCGAGATAGACCAGTGGGTGTCCGTTCTCCCGCTGCGCCAGCAGCGGGAAGTCGGCGCGGAGGCGGGCGACGTCGAGCATCAGGCCAGCCGCGCGCGCACCAGGCGGTCGAGCCGGTCGCGCACGTCGGGGTGCCGCATCCGGTCGAGGATCTCCGCGCCGAAGCCGTACGTGAGGATGCTCCGGGCGGCTTCGGCCGAGAGCCCGCGGCTGCGGAGATAATAGAGCTGCATCTGGTCGATCGGGCCCACCGTCGAACCGTGGGTGCACTTCACGTCGTCCGCGTAGATCTCGAGCTGCGGCTGGCTGTCGGCCCGCGCGTCCGTAGAGAGCAGCAGGTTGTTGTTGGTCTGCTTCGAGTCCGTACGCTGCGCCCCGGGCCGGACGATGATGCGTCCGGTGAACACGCCGTGCGCCCGCTCCGCCAGCACCCCGTTGAAGAACTCGTGGCTCGCGCAGTGCGGCTGGGCGTGGTCGATCACCGTGTGATGATCAGCGTGCTGCGCGCCGCTCAACAGGTACAGCCCGTTGAGGATCAACTCCGCCCCGGGCCCGTCGAGCTCCGCGTTGATGTCGTGACGGGAGAGCGCCGCGCCCAGCGTCACGACATGCACTCCCAGGTAGCTGTCGCGTTCCTGTCGCGAATGTGTCGTTGCCACTTGGAAGCTGTGCGGGCCCTCTTGCTGCACGCGGTACAGCTCGGCCCACGCTCCCTCCCCCACCACGACTTCCGTCACGGCGTTGGTCCAATACACGCCGTCCGACAGGCCCGCGTACGTCTCGACGACGGCGGCCCGCGCGCCCCGCTCGACCACGATGAGGCTGCGCGGGTGCGAGACGATCGGGCCGTCGGATACCGCTCGGCCGGTCGAGAGGAAAACCACCTCCAGCGGCCGATCGAGCGTCACGTCGGCGGGAACATGCACGAATGCCCCGTCCGCGAGGAACGCGGTGTTCAGCGCCGCGAAGGCGCTCTCGCGCCAGCGCGCGTGACGCGCGAGGTGTGCCCGGGCCAGCTCGCCCCCTGCGTCCGTCCCAAGCGCGGCGGCGAGACTCCCCGCCCGCACGCCACCGGCCAGGTCTACGGGCGTCGAGAGGGTCGGGGCGTGGCGCCCGTCCACGAAGACGACGCGCGGGCCGGCCCCGACACACAGGCCCTCGATGTCTGAGGGAGCGGGGAGCGGGGAGTGGGGAGCATGCGCCAGCGTGAATCGTTGGTCCGCGATCGGTGCGACGCTCGTGAAGCGCCACTCCTCCTGCTTCATGGTGGGAAACCCGAGCTCGGTGAAGCGGGCGATCGCCCCCTCGCGCAGCTGTCTCAACCACTCGGGCGCGCCCGAGGCGCCGTTGCGCGCGAACGCCGCGAAGTCGGCGACGTACCGCTCAGTCCTGTCGGCGACCTCGGTCATGCTACGACGGCCTCTTCGCGCAGCCAGTCATACCCCTTCTCTTCGAGCTCGAGCGCGAGCTCCTTGCCACCCGACTTGACGATCCGCCCGCCGGCCAGGACGTGCACCACGTCGGGCTCGATGTGCGTCAGGATCCGGTAGTAGTGCGTCACGAGCACCGTCGCGTTGTCGGGCCGCCGCAGCTTGTCCACGGTGCGGGCCACGGTCTTCAACGCGTCGATGTCGAGTCCGGAATCGGTCTCGTCGAGGATGGCGAGCTTGGGATCGAGCACCGCGAGCTGCAGGATCTCGTTGCGCTTCTTCTCCCCGCCCGAAAACCCTTCGTTCACCGGGCGGGTCAGATAGCTCGAGTCCCAGCCGATCACCTTGAGCTTCGCTTCGAGCGCGTCCATGAACTCGACCGGCCCGAGTTCCTCCTCACCACGGTGCTTGCGGATCGCGTTCACCGCGGAGCGGAGGAAATAGGCGTTCGTGATGCCGCGGATGGACACCGGGTACTGGAACGCCAGGAACACGCCCTCGCGGGCCCGCGCCTCCGGCGCCATCGCGAGCAGATCATTGCCCTGATACAGCACTTGGCCCGCGGTGACGGTGTACGCGGGGTGACCCGCGAGGACCTGGGCGAGCGTGCTCTTCCCCGAGCCGTTCGGCCCCATGATCGCGTGCACTTCACCGGCGCGTACCGTGAGATCGACGCCGCGCAAAATCTCCCGGCCCTCGACCGAAGCGTGGAGGTCCCTGACTTCGAGCAGCACCTTTCCCGTCTCCCGTTTCCCCCTTCCCGTCATCCCACGCTCCCTTCGAGACTGATACCGAGCAGCCGCTGGGCCTCGACGGCGAACTCCATCGGCAGCTCCTTGAAAACTTCTTTGCAGAAGCCGTTGACGATCATCGATACGGCGTCTTCGGCGGACAGACCGCGCTGCTTCGCGTAGAAGATCTGGTCCTCGCCGATCTTGGACGTGGACGCTTCGTGCTCCATCGTGGCGCTGCTGTTGCGCACGTCGATGTACGGGAACGTGTGCGCTCCGCAGCGATCGCCGATCAGCATCGAATCGCACTGCGAGTAATTCCGCGCCTGCTCCGCCCCCTTCAGGATCTTCACGAGTCCGCGGTAGGTATTCTGACCGCGGCCCGCCGAGATGCCCTTCGACACGATCGTGGAGCGGGTGTTCTTGCCCATGTGGATCATCTTGGTGCCCGTGTCCGCCTGCTGGCGGTGGTTGGTCACGGCCACCGAGTAGAACTCGCCGATCGAGTCGTCGCCCTGCAGGATGCAGCCGGGATATTTCCAGGTGATCGCCGAGCCAGTCTCCACCTGCGTCCAGGAGATTTTGGAGCCCCGGCCGCGACACGCGCCGCGCTTGGTCACGAAATTGTAGATCCCACCCCGGCCCTCTTCGTCGCCCGGGTACCAGTTCTGGATGGTCGAGTACTTGATGGTCGCACGGTCGAGGGCCACGAGCTCCACCACTGCCGCGTGCAGCTGGTTCTCATCGCGCACCGGAGCCGAGCAGCCCTCGAGGTAGCTCACGTAGCTCCCCTCGTCCGCGACGATCAAGGTCCGCTCGAACTGGCCCGTCGACTCCGCGTTGATACGGAAGTAGGTGGACAGCTCCATCGGGCAGCGCACGCCCTTCGGGATGTACACGAACGAGCCGTCCGTGAATACGGCCGAGTTGAGGGCGGCGAAGAAGTTGTCGTTGTGCGGAACCACCGAGCCGATGTACTGCCGCACCAGCTCGGGATACTCCCGAATCGCCTCCGAGATGGCGCAGAAGATCACCCCGTGCTTCTTGAGCTCCTCGCGGAACGTCGTCGCGACGGAGACCGAATCGAACACCGCGTCTACCGCCACGCCCGCCAGCCGTTTCCGCTCCTCGATCGGGATCCCCAGCTTCTCGAACGTCTCGAGCAGCTTGGGATCGACCTGCTCGAGGCTGTCCAGCTTGGGCCTTTGCTTGGGAGCCGCGTAGTAGCTGATGGCCTGATAGTCGATCGGACCGTACTGCACGTTGGCCCAGTGCGGCTCGGGCATCTTCAGCCAGTTGCGGTACGCCCGGAGACGCCACTCGAGCATCCACGCCGGCTCGCTCTTCTTCTGGGAGATCAGCCGGATGACGTCCTCGCTGAGGCCGGGAGGAACGGTCTCCGACTCGATATCCGTGACGAAGCCGTATTTATACGGCTGAAGGACCTGGGCTTCGATACCGCTGCTCATTGGGGCTTCCGAAGTCCTTTGTGCATCGCAAGTTGCAGAGATGTGGCCAGGGCGAAAGCGAATCCTACAGGAATTACTCGGGATTGTCAACCAAGCCTCAATAGATATCGCGATTTACCTCCCTGATCAGGCGCTCATAGTCTTCCGGCGTATTGAGATCGTCGATCACCGCCGGGTCGTCGACCGCCACGGTGACAAGATCCCGCTCGTGGGCGGCGAGCACCGCCTGCGCCCCGTGGCGGGCCGCGGCCGCGCTGGTCGCGAGCTCGGAGAACAGCGCCTGATCCCAGATCACCGGGTGCCCGCGCCGCTCGGCGAAGCTCGGGACGACGGCGGGCGCGCCGCTCCGCCGGTGTGCCTCGAGCAGCCGTTCCAGGGTAGCGACGCGCACGTGCGGCAAGTCCACCGGCCACGCCACAATCCCCGACGGACGAATCGGCTCGAGGGCGGCGAGGGCCGCGCGTAGCGATCCGATCGCTCCACCGGCGAGATCGGGGTTCTCGACAATGACGCACTCGTGGGTGGCGAGGGCGGGGCGGACGCGCGCGGCGTCCGGACCGAGCACCACGACGCGGGACTTTATGTCCAGCGCTTCCAGGGCTTCGAGGATGCGGACGACGAAGGGCCGGCCTCGGAAGTCCAAGAGTGCCTTGGGCCTACCCATTCGCTCCGAGGCCCCGGCCGCGAGCACCACCCCGGCGAAACCCATGCTTTTACGTTATCGCGAGTTGCACCCCGCCGCCAAACCCCCAAATTGGCGGCCCATGGCCGTACGACGCATCCGCCAGTTAGGCGACCCGATCCTGCGAGTCCGCTGCGAGCGGGTCCAGAACCCCAAGTCCGCCGCGACGCGGCTCGTCGCGGACGACCTGCGGGATTCGCTCGCCATCGCCAGGAAGAAATACAAGATGGGACGAGCGCTCGCGGCGCCGCAGATCGGCGCGCCGGTGCGGATCGTTTTCGTCCAGACGGACAAACAGCGCTGGACGATGATCAACCCCGAGATCACGGACGTGGGGCGGGACGACTTTCTGGTCTGGGACGATTGCTTCTCGTTTCCCAACCTGCTCGTTCGCGTGAACCGGGCCTACCTGATCACGGTGAGTTACACCGACCCGAAGGGCAAGCAGCACACCATAGAGCTCGAGGGACCGATGGCGGAACTGCTGCAGCATGAGATCGATCACCTGGATGGCATCCTCGCGCTCGATCGCGCGAGCGGGGTGGATCCGTTCGCGTTCCGGTCCGAGTGGGAGAAGGTGCACGAGCCCGGCGATCGCTCCGGGCCCCCCAAGCCGCGGGAGGTGTGACGGAGACGGCGCCACGTTAGATTGACCCGAGCAGGGGTGCCCGCCAGTAGGAAACGCCCGGCGGGCTGAGATCACACCCTTTGAACCTGATCCGGTTCGCACCGGCGAAGGGAGCTCCGCATGACCTGCCTCACACAGATGCACTTCGCCCGCCAGGGCACCGTCACTCCTCAGATGCAGCGCGTCGCGGAGCGGGAAGGGCTTCCGGTCGAGCTGGTGCGCGACGAGGTCGCCCGCGGGCGGCTCATCATTCCGGCCAACGTGAACCACCTCGCGAAGCGACTCGATCCGATGGCGATCGGCAAAGTCGCCGGGGTGAAGATCAACGCCAACATCGGCAACTCGGCCGTCGAGTCGAACATCGACCAGGAGCTCGAGAAGCTGCACCACGCCGTCCACTACGGCGCGGACACGGTAATGGATCTCTCCACAGGCGGAGACATCGACGCGATCCGCCAGGCGATCATCGACGCCTCGCCGGTGCCGATCGGCACCGTGCCGATCTATCAGGCCGTGACCGAGGCGAAGCAGGTCGAGGATCTCACGGAGGACGACCTGCTCGACATGATCGAGCACCAGGCGCAGCAGGGGGTGGATTACGTGACGGTCCATTGCGGGATCCTGCGCGAGTACGTGGGGCTCGCGCTCGGCCGCGTGACGGGGATCGTGTCGCGGGGCGGTTCGCTGCACGCCTACTGGATGACGCACCACAACAAGCAGAACCCTTTCTACACCCGCTTCGACCGCATCCTCGAGATCGCCCGCAAGTACGACGTGACGCTCTCACTGGGCGACGCCCTGCGGCCCGGCTCGGTCGCGGACGCGAACGACCGTGCCCAGTTCGCCGAGCTCGAGACGCTGGGCGAGCTGACGACGCGCGCCTGGGCGCAGGACGTGCAGGTGATGATCGAGGGCCCGGGACACATCCCGATGCATCTGATCGAGGAGAACGTCCGAAAGGAGAAGGCGATCTGCCACGAGGCGCCGTTCTACACCCTCGGGCCGCTCGTCACGGACATCGCGCCGGGCTACGACCACATCACGTCGGCCATCGGCGCGGCGATGATCGGCTGGTACGGCGCCGACATGCTGTGCTATGTGACGCGGAAGGAGCACCTCGGACTGCCCAATGCCGAGGAGGTGCGTGAGGGCGTGATCGCCTACAAGATCGCCGCGCACGCCGCCGACATCGCGCGCGGTCGCGCGGGCGCCCGCGACCGCGACGACGCGCTATCGCGCGCGCGTTATGCGTTCGACTGGAACGAGCAGTTCCGGTTGTCGCTCGATCCCGAGCGTGCGCGCGAGCTGCACGATGAGGCACTGCCCGCCGAGTACTTCAAGAGCGCCGAATTCTGCGCGATGTGCGGGCCGAAGTTCTGCTCGATGCACATCACAAGGGAGATCGAGCGAAAGCTGGGGGCGAGGGACGCCGTGCCAGCCGACTAGGGACCCGCGCCCTTGCGGCGCCTCCGCGTGCCGATAGTATAAGCGGCCTCCTCTTTCGCGGGGGCGCGACATGCGATGCTCTTCGGTCCTGTGTAGGCTCGCTCTCACACTTGGAATCATCGCGCCGGTTGGCTTGGCGGCGCAGGGTGGCTCCGTGGCCGGCATCGTGGTGAGCCGGGGCTCCGGCGCACCGGTGGGCGATGTGCAGGTCACCGTGGCCGGGACCACGGTGCGTGCCTTCACCGACGCCAGGGGCCGGTTTCATTTTGACGACCTCGCTGGCACGAGAGTGGTTCTCCAGGTGCGCCGGATCGGCTTCCGCGCGGTGACCGACACCGTGGACGTCGGCGACACGAACGTGCGCGTAGCACTCGAGCAGAAAATGCTCGAGCTGTCGCAGGTCGTCGTGACGGGCATACCGGCGCCCACGGAGATCGGCAAGCTCGGCAACGCGGTTTCCACGATCAACGCCGCGGATGTCACCCAGCGGGCGCCGATCAACGACGTGCAGGACCTGTTGAACGCCCGGGCCGCGGGCGTCGTCATCCAGCGCGCCACCGGTGCCGTGGGCAGCGGCTCGCGTATCCGGATCCGGGGGGCGTCGAGCTTCTCGCTCTCGAACCAGCCGCTGATGTACGTCGACGGGGTGCGGGTGGATGCGGACGCGGCTACAGGACCGGCCAATCAGGCGTTCGGCTCAAGCTCGATCTCGCGCTACAACGACTTCAATCCCGACGACATCGAGAGCATCGAGATCGTGAAGGGGCCGGCGGCCACGACTCTTTATGGCACCGAGGCCTCGGGCGGCGTGATACAGATCATCACCAAGCAGGGCACTCCGGGCCCCGCACGGTGGAATTTCACGATGCGCCAGGGCGCGAACTTCCTGAACGACCCGGAAGGACGGTTCCCGACCAACTATCAGCGCGATGGGGCGGGGAACATCATTTCGGTGAATATGCGCGATCTCCAGGCGCAGCTAGGCGGATCGATTTTCCGGACGGGCCACGCCGCCGACTATCAACTGGGCGTGAGCGGCGGTTCGAGCACGGTACGCTACTACGTCGCCGGCGGGACGGAGCTGCAGGGGGGGGCAGAGCCCAACAACGATCTGCGCCACACGACCGGGCGCGCTAACCTGACGGTCGCGCCCAGCGACAAGGTTACGCTGTCGGCTCGGGCCGGCTACGTCGCTGGGCCGACCCACCTGAGCGCCGAGGCGGGTTTCGGCGGCCGGGTCTGGACGACGGTCCTCGCCGACCCCCGCAACCTCGGCACCCCCCAGCTCGGCTTCTTCAGCGGCCTCCCGCCCGAATACGACCAGGTGTATCACTTCACGCAGGACCTGGATCGCTTCACGGGCTCCGTGCAGTTACAGCACCACCCGGTCAAATGGTTCACCCACCGGGTCACCTTCGGTGTCGATCGGACGCGCGAAGTCAACTCTCTGTACCAGCCCCGCATCGATTCGCTGGCGTCGAACCCGACGTTCGGGTCGGACGCCCTCGGCTACATCTCGATCGAGAACCACAACGTCGACAACACCACCGTCGATTACGCAGCCACGGCGGCGTTCGAGGTGACCCCTACGGTGCATTCGAGCTTCTCGGCCGGTCTCCAGTTCTACCACACGCTGGGCGACACTGTTTTTGCGGATGGGCTGTTCTTCCCGGCCCCCGGGCTGTCAGCCATCAGCGCCACGACCGGTCCGCGCTCCAACGCGAACGGGACCGAGGAGACCAAAAGCATCGGCGCTTACGCACAGGAGCAGATCGGCTGGCGCGACCGGCTGTTCCTCACGGCAGGCCTTCGGGTCGACGACCACAGCACGTTCGGCGCCAACTTCAATCGCGTGTACTACCCGAAGGTGAGCGCGAGTTGGATCATGAGCGACGAGCCGTTCTGGAAATACCGGTTCGTGAACCAGCTGCGCCTGCGCGCCGCGTACGGCGAGGCGGGTCGAGCCCCGATCACCAACACCGCCGTCCGCAGCTACCAACCGGCCACGGGCCCCAACGACCTGGACGCCGTGACGCCACAATTCATCGGCAACCCGAACCTGGGACCCGAGCGTGGCAAGGAAATCGAGGTGGGGCTCGACGCCGGATTGTGGAACGACCGCGTCGGCCTCGAGTTCACCTACTACCGCAAGAAGACAGTGGACGAGATCCTGCAGCGCGAGATCGCGCCGTCCATCGGATTCTCGGGTTTGCAGCCCTTCAACGCCGGAGCCGTCCTGAATCAGGGGATCGAGCTGCTGGCCCGAAGCCGCCCGTACGATCACGGCGCTGTGAGCGTGGACGTGACGCTCAACCTCGCCACGAACAGCAACAAGATCCTCAGCCTGATGCCGGGCGTGACGTCGGTATCGGCGGGCACGAACCTGCAGCACCGCGTCGGTTATCCCGTCGGCTCGTGGTTCACGAAGAAGGTGGTGAGCGCCCAGTTCGACTCGACCACCGGACGGGCGATCAACATCCTGTGCGACGACGGCAATGGCGGGTCGATGGCGTGCGCCAATGCACCGGTCGTCTACATCGGCCGAACCACACCAAGCTTCGAAGGGGGGTTCTCCACCACGCTGACGCTGTGGAACCGCCTGCGGCTGTACGGGCTGCTCGACTTCAAGACGGGGTACCGGAAACTCGACGGCACCACGCGGGTGCGCTGCACGTTCTTCGGCCAGGTGTGCCGAGAGAACTTCTTCCCGCTGGAGTTCGACCCGAAACGCATCGCGGGGATTCAGTCGAACCGCAGTCTCGTCGATTTCTTGCTCTCCGACGCGCGCTTCATGAAGCTGCGAGAAGTCTCAGTCGTCTACACACTCCCGGACGCCTGGGCGACCGCGATCCGCGCGAGCCAGGCGACCGTCTCTCTGGCTGGACGGAACCTCCACACGTGGACCGGCTACACCGGGCTCGACCCGGAGGCGATGTTCCTCGGCGGCAGTCGCGGGGGCAATTTCAGCCAATGGGAGCAGGCCGACTTGCCGCAGCTGACCCAATGGATCGTCACCGTCAACCTGGCTTACTGAAAGGCGGACCAATGAGACGCACAGCGATTGTCGCGCTCGTGGGGCTCGTGGCCGCCGCCGGGTGCGACCTGTTCAACAACGCGCTCCAAGTCCAGACACCAAGCAACATCCCGGCGAACAGCCTCGAGGTACCGGCGAACGCGGGCCTGCTTGTGAACAGCGCGATCGGGGACTTCGAGTGCGCCGCCGGCGCGTACGCCGCGATGAGCGGCTTAATCACCGACGAGCTGAAGGATGCCACACAGACCGCGGACCGCTACCCGTACGAGCTGCGGACGATGCTGTCGAGCGACCGCCGCTACGCGGTCAACGACTGCATCGGACTCGGCGTCTACTCGCCCCTGCAGACCGCTCGGTTCTCGGCGGCGAACATCCTCTCCCTGTTGAATGGCTGGACCGTCGGTCAGGTACCGGCCCGTGATAGCCTCATCGCCACGGCCTCGGCCTATGAGGGGTACAGCCTCGTCCTGCTCGGCGAGGGCTTCTGCACGATGGTCGTATCGGGGCTCGACGCCAACCGTGAGATCGTGTACGGGGGGGAGATCTCACGCGACAGCGTGTTTAAGCTCGCGGTGGCTGCGTTCACCGATGCGATCGCGGGCGGCAATGCCGACATCGTCAACATGGCTCGAGTCGGGCGAGCGCGCGCCTACCTCGACCTCGGGCAACCGACCCTCGCGAAGGCGGACGCGCAGCTCGTCCCCCCGGTGTACCTGAAGGTCGTGAGCGCTTCGGCGATCAACTCGCGTCGCAACAACCGCGTGTGGCAGGAGAGCGATACCACGTTCGACAATACCTCGATCGATTCGCTGTATGTGAGGATGAACGACCCCCGCGTGCCGATCGGGAACAAGAACCGTAGCAGTGTCACCGGCATTCCCCTGTTCTTCCAGAAAAAATTCGCGTCGATGTCCAGCCCGATCCGGCTCGCGTCTGGGGACGAGGCCCGGCTCATCATCGCGGAAGCCAACATCAGGGGAAGCACCTTCGCGGCCGCCGACAGCATCATTAACAGCTTCCGGGCACGCGGCGGCCAGGGCGCCATCACCAGCCCCGACTCGGCGACCGCTTCGGACTCCCTGTTCGACCAGCGGCGGCGCGAGCTGTTCCTCGAAGGGCAGCACCTGTTCGACTTGATCCGGTTCGGTAAGACCCCTAGCCCCGTGGCGGGAACCCCGTACCAGGGCGGCGGCGTCTACGGCTCGCAGTTGTGTCTGCCCCTGCCGGACGTGGAGAAGCAGAACAACCCGAACTTCCCGTAACGTCGATCTGTTGAGCTGGCAACAGTCGAGGGCCCGGCAAAGCCCCGGGCCCTCTGCATCGTCGCTAGTGGTGTCGTTATGCTGTTCGCTTGCTGTCACTCCTCTAGAATGGCAAATGCCCGGACCGGAAAGCTCCCCATCCCCCGCACTTTCACAGGCACGGCGAAAAACCGGAACCCAGCTTCGGGCAGCTCCCGCAGGCCGCACAGATGCTCCACGATCGGAAGACCGGCGCCGAGCAGCAGTGTGTGCGCCGGCCGCGCGCCGTCGGCCGCGTCGTCGATGTTGAGCGAGTCGATCCCCACGAGGGCCGCACCGGCCGCGATCAGGTGCTCCGCTGCGGCCCGCGTCAGGAAGGGATGGCCGGTGCCATACCGCTCGGTGCGCCAATGGATGTCCCAGCCCGTGTGCACCAGCACCGCCTTGCCCTTCACGTCCTGCCCGCGGAACACGTCCGAGTCGAGCGCCGGGCCGGCGCGCTCCGTGACCCGGACCACGATGCCCTCGAGGTTGGCGATGGCCTGAATCGGGTAGTCGGCAATGTCCTTGCCCCCATCGTACCGATGGAACGGCGCGTCGATGTAGGTACCCGTATTGGCCAGCAGCTCGATCTTGCCGATCTGGAATGTCGTACCGGGAGCGTACCGGGTCTGCGACGCGTCGCGCGACAGCCAGTCGCTGATCGCGGGCACGGGGAGGCCGGGGTAGGTGACCATCCCGTGCTCGATCGTGTGGCTCAGATCGATCAGCCGTCCGCGCGACGCGGTCATGGGGGCGGCGCTCGCCGCGCGGGATCCTGCTGGTAGAACTGCTGCAGCTGGCCATACAGCTCGGGATGCTCGCGCTGGAGCTGGACCGGCTTCTCGAAAAAGGTCTCGGTCGCGACCGCGAAGAACTCGGCCTTGTTGGTCGCCCCGTAGTCGTCGAGCACCGACCCCCGATCGTGGGCGGCGTCCCGGCGCAACCGTTCGTACTCCTCCGAAAGCACGCCGCCCCACGTGCGCAGCGCGCTCGGCGGCAGGATCGGCGCGCCGTCCGAGACACCGTCTTCGGCATCCAGCTGGTGGGCGAACTCATGCAACACGACGTTTTCACCGTCGACAGGATTGCGCGCCCCACGGATGGTGTCGTCCCACGAGATCACGACCACACCGTCACCCCACGACTCGCCTATCAGGCGCCTGGGGGGTCGTGCGATCTGGCCGGTCCCGGGAGACCCGGCGAGCTTGGGAACGAATCCGTGGGGATACACGAGCACCGTGCGGAGCGTCGGATAGCACGGGCCTTCGAGATGAAGCAGCAACAAACACGCTCCCGCCGCAATCGTGACTTTCATCTCTTCGGTGAGGGTGAGCCCACCACATCCCTCGAAGTGTTTGTCCGTCAGAAAAATCTGCACCAGGCGGAGCAAGCGCTCCCGCTCGTCCGAGCTGAGCCCACGAGACAGCGGGACGTTGCGCTCCACGATTCCGGGCCACGCGGCCGGGATCGGACCGGTGGGCAGTCGGAGCGACGGCGCCGGAATGCGGCGCAACACGGCGGACACCGCGAAGTAGCCGACCACAATGAGGGCGAAGGCAACCACGACCGCGAGCGCTTCCATTCAATCCCACCAACAGTAGAGCTGCCGCGACTCTCGGAGCTCACGCACCAGCGCGTCCAGCGTCTCCGTCCCCTGGTCCACGATGTCGGGGCAGAACGCGTAGAATCGCCGAGCCAGCGCGTCGGCGTCGCTGATCGCGGAGCGGAACCGACCCTCCACCCAATCGAACCCCATTCCGGTGAGGACGAACGCGTGGTCACGCTCGAGCGCCCGCAGCCAGGCTACGATGCTGTCGGGGCCGATGCCGTAGTTCGCGCCGTTCGTTCCCATGAGGCGGAGAATCTCGTACCGGTCGCTGTGCGGGAACAGCGCGACGCGGTCGGGGTGGCCCGCGATCCCGAAGTGCTGCTCCGAGCGGAACAGATAGAATCCCTTCTCGAGGAAGCGCGGTTGCGCCGCCGCCACGAGACGCTCCGCGCGCGCCGGAGGAACGCTCACCGCGAAGCCCTCGGTAACGACGGAGTCGCCGACGGAATCGAGGCCGACGAGTGGCGTGGCCTTCGCGCCCGCGAGCCGCTCGAGCACGCCGACCGCATCGGGGAATGCGGCCGGCACGACGAAGTCGGACGGCACGGACCAGGTCGTGCGGAGCAGGCGCGAGCCGAGCTGGTTGAGCAGAAATACGAGGATCGCGGCCACTGCGACCCACCGGAGCGACACGCGCGTGCGGGGCTGCGCGATGGGACGTGGATCGGGACCGGCCATGTTCAATTCCCGCAAGATCGCCGCCGCGCGGCGGCGGATGCGCCACCGGCGCAGCATGCTGAAGGGCGGCAGCAACTGCCACGTCATCACCCACGCGCTAGTGAACGTGGGCCGGAACACGCCGGCGCGATCATCGCGCCGCCACCTCCCTGCGTCGACCTGCTCCGTCAGCTCGCGCACCATCGCACCCGCCAGGAATCGGGCCGGATCGTTTTGATGCTCGAACGGGGCCCGCTCGCGGCCGGGATAGTGTCGCTCGAGATACGCCCGCTTGATGCGGCACAGCCGCGCTGGGTCGCGCACGATCGGCAGCCGCACGACGACTCTGGAGGGCGGCGGTGTGAACGACCCCGGGATGGGGCTGTTGTGGACCGAAACCGACCGCCCGTCGCGAAACTTGGTCGGCAGCTCCGCGTAGCTCGTGACCAGCCGAGCGGGGCGCGCCGCGGTGAACATGGCGACTGCGAGCGCCAGCTCCTCCGTACCGGAGTTCTCGAGCAGCGCGACGCGAGTGCTGACGTGCTTCATCTGACCGGTCTGGAACAGATCGGCCACGACGTGAAATCCCTCGGTAGCCAGGGCGTCGCACGTCTGTCGGAATGCGGCGGCCACGTCCTCGGGCACCGAGTGCCGTCCCGGAGTGAAGGGGTCGAACACGGGATGGGCACGGGCCTTCTGGGTGAGCCACACCACGATAGGCCCGAGCCAGTACGGGGCGAGGAGAACGAGGAGGAGCCAAGGGAGATAGGCCATGAGGCCCTCGCGCGCGGCTACGGCGCTCGGGGTGGGGAAGGTTGCGCCGGCGGTAGCACTCGTGCCAGCGCCTTGAGCAGCTGTCCGTCGGCCGTACCACCGTCAGGCGCCTCCGTCAGCACGACGGCGAAGCGCCGCCTGAGCAAGGGGTCCCGCATCGCGTGGGCGGCAAACTGCAGGGTGAGGGGAATGAACCAGGCTGCTTGGCGCGCCCCGGCGCCCGATCGGGCCACGGCGGCGTACTGCTCGAACAGGGCGAGCAGAAAGGCGCCCTTGGACGGGAACTGCCGGTAGATCGCGCCCTTGGTGAAGCCGGCGGTTCGAGCGATGTCGTCGAGTGTGGCGAACTCGATGCCGCGCTCCGCGAACACGCTCAGTCCCGCCTCGAGGAGCAGCGCTTTTGTCTCGGCTGTTCTCTTCTGTCTGATACCCATCAGGATCTACGATACCTGCGGGAATCGTTTGGGGCAATAAAGCGCGCTGGTATTGGCAGTTCAGATACCCGCTGGTATCTCTGCGGCGCGCAACCCCACCACGGACATAGGGTTCCTGCCAGGTGGTCGTTGCTCACTGCAACGTCTGGCCGCCCCTCCAAAGCTATGAGGCGCACACAACGCCCGTACCGGCTTCCAGGAGGAACCCCGTGAATCAGCCATCCGGTGGGAGTCTCCAGTTCGACCACGCCGAGCGTGACGGCGCCGCGTCCAGCGCCAGCTGCGCGGCTTGCAGCCAGCCCATCGCGACATCCTACTATGAGGTGAACGGCAGCGTCACGTGCCAGCGGTGCCGCAACCAAATCATGGCGGCGTGGAACCGCGGCTCATCGGCCGGGCGGTTTGCGAGGGCGTTGGGACTCGGGTTTGGCGCTGCGGTGTTGGGAGCGGGGATCTACTTCGGCATCGCGGCTCTGACCGGGTACGAGTTCGGGCTGGTGGCGATCGTCGTCGGGGTGCTGGTGGGCGGCGCGGTGCGCAAGGGTGCGAACGGGCGCGGCGGCTGGCGCTACCAGTTGCTCGCGATGTTCCTCACCTATACCGCCGTCGTGGTGACCGACTCCTCATTGATTGCCCGCGAGCTGAAGAACGAGTGGCGCGCGCAGGCGGCCTCGTCCGCCGCGGCGCCAGCCGGGGTCAACGCCTCCACCGACGCGGCGCTGGGGACGTCGCCACGGCCGGGGCCCCTCATGGTCGCCTTCGGTCTGGCGCTGATCATCGCGCTTGCGTATGCGGCTCCGATCATGATCGGCATCACGAGTCCGCTCCACCTGCTGATTGCCGGGTTCGCGCTGTACGAAGCGTGGAAGCTCAACCGGGGCGTCGCACTCCAGGTCGCGGGGCCATACCCGGCCGCTGCTAGCCCCGCGGCGGCGTAGCCCAGCGTCGATGACCGACGCCGCAGTACCCGGGCGGGCGCCGTCCGTGTGCGCGGAGTGCGCCACACAGATCGCGCCCGCCCTACTCGCCTGCCCGTCCTGCCAACGCCTGGTTCACGCCGAAGAGCTCAAGCGTCTAGCCGCCACCGCGGAGCGCGCGGCGCAAGTCGGCGACCCGAGCGCCGCGTTAGCCGCCTGGCGCCAGGCACTCGACCTGTTGCCGACCGACGCGACCCAGTACCAAGTCGTTGCTGCCCGGATCGCCGCCTTGAGCCGCGCTTTGGACGCCACACCCGCAACCGCAGGGCACGGGGCAAGGTGGGGCAAAGAGGCGGCCGGTGTCGGCGCACTCGGCGCCCTCCTCTTCAAGTTCAAGTTCGCGCTCCTGTTCGTCCTCACGAAGGCCAAGTTGCTGCTGCTCGGTTTGACGAAGGGCGGCACGCTCTTCAGCATGCTGCTCTCGGCAGGCGTGTATTGGACCATCTGGGGCTGGAAGTTCGCCTTCGGCATCGTGCTTTCCATCTACATCCACGAAATGGGTCACGTGCAGGCGCTGCAACGCTATGGCATCAAGGCCACGGCGCCGATGTTCATCCCCGGCATCGGCGCGGTGATTCGACTGAAGCAGTACCCGGCCAACGCGCGCGAAGACGCCCGGGTTGGGCTCGCCGGCCCGCTTTGGGGACTGGGTGCCGCGCTCACGGCCTACATCGTGTACCGCGCCACGGGCATCGGGGTGTGGGGCGCGATCGCGCACTTCGGCGCCTGGGTGAACCTGTTCAACCTGGTCCCAGTGTGGCAGCTCGACGGCGCGCGCGGCTTCCGCGCACTGACCCGCCAACAGCGCTGGATCGCGGTTGCAATCATTGCGTTGATGTGGTTTGTGACGTCCGAGGGGCTGCTGGTGCTGCTCGGCATCGCCGCCGCCGCCGCGGCCGGCTTCAGTCGCGCGGCAGATGAGCCGGATCACACCGCGCTGCTGCAGTATGCGTTCCTCTTGGGCATCCTGTCGCTGATGACCCGGATCGCGTTGCCCGCCACCGGGCCTTGAACGAGGGTGGGACCCATCCTATGTTTGCGATTCGGCCCGAGTCTGGCCCGCGCTACGCGAAATGCCTGGAGCCTGAATGCCGTACATCATTGCAGAGCCCTGCATCAATCTGAAGGATCGGTCGTGCGTGGATGTCTGCCCCGTGGACTGCATCTACGAGGGTGAGGATCAGCTCTACATCCACCCAGACGAGTGCATCGATTGCGGCGCCTGTGAACCGGAGTGCCCCGTCACCGCTATTTTCCCGGAGGAAGACACGCCTCCGCAGTGGAAGTCCTACATCGCCAAGAACCGGGACGTGTTCCAGAGCGCAAGCCCACCCGGTAAGCCGCAGCGCAAGGGATCGTGAATAGAGCCCCGGGGTGGTCGCCCCGGGGTTCTCGCTTCAGGGGAAAGGCAGTGCACTCAGGAAGTCGGCCAAGAGCCGGCTGGCTGCCAGGGGCTGCTCCAGGGGCGCGATGTGTCCAGCGGCGGGCACGACGTGATACTGAGCGTCGGGGATGAGCTGCGCCATCGCGTGCGCCGTATCGGGGGGAGCGATCTCGTCCTCGCTCCCCACCAGCACGAGCGTCGGCACCCGCACGCCCCGGAGCGTCTCGGTGGAGTCGGGTCGGTCGCGCAGCACTCGCAGCGCGCCCACGAACCCGGGCACCGACCAACGGCGCGCCATCTCGCGCACCTGGCCCGCTACCTCGGGCTGGGTGGCCTGGGTCGCGGGCGCGAGCAGCCGAGGGAGCAGCTGCTCGATCACGCCGTCCTGACCTTCCCGCTGCGCGACCTGTATCAGCGCCTCACGCCCCTGCTTCGCCTCGGCTGAGTCCGCCTGAGGCCTGGTATCGGCGAGGATCAGAGCTCTCACGCGCTCCGGATGCCGGCGCAACAGCTCGAAGATGACGTAGCCACCCATCGAGAGGCCACACAGCACGGCCTGCCGCACCCCGAGGGCGTCGAGCACGGCCACGAGGTCATCGGCGTACCGCGTCAGCGAGTACCCGTCGGCGGCTGGTGGCACCCCCGAGTCGCCCACCCCGCGGAAGTCCGGCGCGATGCGCCGAACACGAGACAGCGTGGCGAGCTGGTGCCGCCACACGGTGCGATCGAACGGGAAGCCATGCACGAACAGCACCGGCACGCCTTCGCCGCGGACGTCGACGGCGAGCTCGACGTCGCCCGCCGGTACCTGGATGGGCTGGTGGCCGCCCGACGGCCGGGGTCCGAGAAAGCGGGCGATCTCGTCCGGAATCGGTGTGGCGCGCCCCAGCCGATCGATGCACACGAACACCATCTCCGCCTCCGCGACGGCTGCGTCGTCGGAGATCCGTCGCACCACGTGGCGCAGGGTCATGCTGGTAGTGCCGCGGCCCGCGACCGTCGTCTCCACGCGCAGCACGTCGCGCGCGAACGCGGGAGCACGGTACTCGATCGTCGCCTTCCGCACCGCGGGCCACACGCCGTTGCGGTCGAACAGGTCCATGCCCGGGCCGCGGGCGAGCGCATCCCAGCGGGCGCGCTCGAGCAGCGTGAGCAGTGCGGCCTGGTTCAGGTGACCGAACGAGTCGCATTCGTATGGATAAACGGTCAGCTCGACCGTCCCGAACGGCGTCACGGTGCGGGCTCCAGCTGGGAAACGGGAACCGCAAACGTATGCCAGAATACAACCCGTTGCACGTTGCACGTTCCACGGTTTAAGAGAAAGCCGAAGGCCTTTGCCCCGTAGGTGGGATCGAGCGTGAGGCCGTGCTGCGACGCGAGCCGTGCGGCCGCCTCCCCCTCCGGAGTCGGGTACCCGTAGCCGTTTCCCAACCCGTCCACGACGTGGAGGGAGCGGGGAGCCGGGAGCGGTACTCCTCGGTGCGCGAGCAGCCGCCGCGCCGCGCGCGCGAGCCACGTCGTTCGCCAGCGATTGGCGACGATCCGTGGTGCCACGCGGATGACCACGATGCGCGTCGGCCAGCCGAGTGCTGTCACGGCGAGCGCCAGGCCCGCGGCCGTACCGCCGGTGCCGAGGGGGAGAACGATCGCGTCCGGCGGTGAGGCGATCTGCGCGGCGAGCTCCAACCCCGCGAGCAAATGTCCCACCACCGCGCGGGGATGCGCTCCCCCGCCAGGAATCCAGCGACGGGGGCCGAGCGCCGCAGCACGCCGCCACGCAGTGAGCACCGCGAGTGGCAGTAACCCCCTGGTCCGGGCGTGCACCACGAGAGCGGCGTTGGCACGACACGCGGAGGCTA
>Ga0207646_10002840_pt1 | contig 20130 bp, 21 predicted proteins | sample KBSK5502metaG_FD_184343 | JGI IMG/M metagenome (GOLD analysis project Ga0207646, IMG submission 184343) | Corn, switchgrass and miscanthus rhizosphere microbial communities from Kellogg Biological Station, Michigan, USA - KBS K5-50-2 metaG... | ecosystem: Host-associated > Plants > Roots >...
CCGCTGCTGGAGATTGCGCTGGAGTGCGAGCGGATTGCGCTGGAGGACGAATACTTTGTCAGCCGGCGGCTGTACCCCAACGTGGATTTCTACACCGGGCTGATCTACCAGTCGATGGGCTTTCCGGTGACCATGTTTCCGGTGCTGTTTGCCATACCGCGGACGTCGGGGTGGATTGCGCAGTGGCAGGAGATGCTGCTGGACCCGGAACAGAAGATTGCGCGGCCGCGCCAGGTGTACCTGGGCCACGGCCAGCGCGCCTACCTCCCCATCGAACAGCGCAGCTAGCCCGGCGCTTGCAGGACATCCTTCCCGCACTGCTGGTTCGCAGCTTCTTTCTACGTCGCATAGAGAGAAGAGTTCTTGAAAGGGTTTCGCCGTACCCGTAACAATGATTGGTGCCGGCGGTGGGACTCGAACCCACGACCTAGGGATTATGAGACCCTCGCTCTACCCCTGAGCTACACCGGCACCGCAGAAGGCTTCCCATGGTAAGGACCGCGTCGCAGAAGTGTCAAGCCAGGAAAGCGGTGTGGAAGAGCCTACTCACATTGTATCCGCCTGGCGAGGTTGCTGTGTACGTACGAGTGAGAAGTGGCGCAACTCGCTGCCCGAGTGGAGGGGAAAGCCGGGCACTGCTCAGCTTGCCGGGAGCGCTTTTGCCACCCTTATGCCAAGAGAAGTTCCAGTAGTACTATAGTACCGTTGACACCCCATCGGAGCGCCGGTAGTCTCACCACCGAAGATTGGGAATCGGCTCGCCCTGCCGGCAGGCTAGACCTGCCGCGGAAGCAGGGACGGGGGTGTTTATCGTTTAGACACAATCCCATCAAATTCCCCTTTTGGGGGCCTTAACCACCTATAATTCCTCTCCCTGTTTGGTAGGCTAGGCTCGGAGGGTCTATGCAGAGGTGGTTGACGGTGGTCCTGCTAGCTATGTTGGTGCTGGCAGGGGCGATGGGGTTGCGTAACCTGGTGACGACAAGGGCCGGACCGGTTACGGTGGCTAGTGGTAGTGCCCCGGTACCCCCGACGCCGTGGATGATCGGTGGAGCATCAATTTCCCCGGCTCCATGGACGAGCGGCAGCGCACCGGTTCCCCCAACGCCTTGGGCCAAATAGCTTAGGACCTGGCAACCGTTAAGCTGGGCCAAGGCGCAGAAAACACAAGACGTGCCTGGTCCAGTTGACTATGTGATCTGGTTTGCAGGCGCCTTCTTTGAGGCGGCTGTGGTTGTGTGTGCAATTCGCAGCCGCTCCCTTACGCGTTACCTCACCCTGATCCTCTGCATGCTGGCCGATTTTCTGATTAGTGCCGGCCGGTTTGTTATTTTTATCCGTTATGGTTTGAAGTCTTCCGAATACCTGTATTTCTACTATTACTCTGACGCCGTGGGAACCATCCTGCTGTATTTTTCCGTGATGTGTCTTTACCAATTGGTTTTCGAAGAGATCGGCGCGAGCAAGTACGTCCGAGGCGCCTCCATCGCGTTATTGGCCGGCACCGCGTGGTTTTCCTATATGGTGGTGAACCAGCACACCACCCAGCTCACCACCCGCTTCGTGGTGGAACTTTCTCAGAACCTCTATTTTGTGGGGGTCGTGCTGACCTACCTCCTGTGGGGTGCGGTGTTGAAACTGTGCGAGACGCGCACGCGGATCATTCAGCTTGTGCTTTCCTTGGGCATCTACTTCAGCGCTTCCGCGGGGGCTTACGCCCTGCGCAATTTGTTTTCCCACCCGGAGTTGGTGAAATTCATCCCTCCCTTGATGGGCACCTTCCTGCCCCTGGCTTGGGCGTACACGTTTCTGAAGGTCTCTGAGGAGACGCGGCTGGCCACGGCCCGTGTGGCGGCACCGAACCGATGATCGCCGCCCTCATTTTTATGATCTCGCTCGCGGCTTTGCTGCAATTTTTTGTGTCCTACTGCCGGTCGGTGATCGCCGCCTATGGCAAGCAGGGGCTCTCCGAGCAGGGGCTTGAACTAGCCGGAATCAAAGGCCGGAAGGTTTGCGGTGAGGATTTTCGCCGGCTGCTTGGGCTGATCGGCCTGTGTCCGGGACCCGGAAACGACCGCTCCGACATCCGCGCCGTCCGCGCCTATTACGACCTGCTGAGGATGCTGGGTGTTGCGTCTGGGAAGCTGGTGCCGGCAGCCGCGTTCTGGACCGAGCGCGAGCGCGCGAGCTGCGCCTATTTTGCGGCGGTGGCGCTGGACCGGCGGATCACGTACAGCCGCGATTTAATGGCCCGGCAGATTGCCAACCAGTTCTGAGCGCGAACTCGACGTGAGCCCGGTGGACCGCGAAGGCGGCCATCGGGCTTTTTGCATTTCGGGGCGTTTTCTCAGCCGGGTGCCCGCGGCTCAGAGGAACACGCGGGCGACGCGCTTCAGCGCGCGCCGGTCCACGCGCTTGGTCGTGACCACGGTGGCGCCCAGAATGGCGAGAGCGATAGCCAGCTTGACCGCCTTGCGGGGATTGGCTGCGGCCCATCCGACCGTTGCCTTGACGAGTTGCTTGAGCCAGTTCATCCGTCCGGTCCGTTCGATCCCTTCCGATTGTACCGCGCTCCGCGCCGCTGCTAACATAGTCTTTCGAGAAGCTGTATTCGGCGTTGTCAAGATGAGAGCAGGACTCCACCAACGCGTCGTGGAAACGATTCGCCGTCATCGCATGCTGCGGGCGGGCGAAGGCGTCGGCTTGGGCGTCTCGGGCGGTGCCGATTCGGTGGCCCTGCTACGGTTGCTCGACGCACTACGGACCGAACTAGGTCTTCGGCTGCTGGTGCTGCATTTCAATCATCAGCTCCGTGGGCAGGAGTCGGATGCTGACGAGCGATTCGTCGCGCAGCTCGCCGCCGGGCGCGGGCTCGAGTGTGTCTCCGCGCGCGAAGATGTTGCTGCCGAGGCGCGAAAACGCGGCTGGAACGTCGAAGACGCCGCCCGGCGGCTGCGCTATCAGTTCTTCTCGACCATTGTGGATTCGGGTCGCGCCACACGCATCGCCGTGGCGCATACGGCCGACGATCAGGCCGAAACGCTCCTGGCCCATCTGCTCCGCGGCACGGGGCCCACGGGACTTGCCGCCATCTACCCGGTGGCGGGGCACGTCGTCCGACCGCTGCTGGAAATCCGCCGGCAGGAATTGCGCGAGTATCTTGGCCGTCTCCAGCAGACCTGGCGGGAAGATTCCAGTAACCAGGACACCACTCGACTGCGCGCGCGTATTCGCCACCTCCTGCTGCCGCAAATCGAGCGTGAGTTCCAGCCTGCGGCGGTGGCGCGGCTCGACCAATTGGCCGCGCTGGCGCGCGAGGATGAAAACTTCTGGGCCGCACTGATCGCCGTCCGGTACGCGGCGCTGGTTGAGCGGACATCGGAGGGCCATGCCGTCCGCATCCGCGATCTGCTTGTCCCGCTGCATCTGGAGCCCTCGGCCATCTCCGCCGCAGACGGCTCGAGCGCATTGGCGGCGCTCAGCAAGCGGCTGGTTCGCCGGATGTATGAGGAGTTGAAGGGCGATCGGCGGCAACTGACCGCGCGTCACGTCGAGCAGGTGCTCCATCTCGCGACCTCCTGCCCGAGCGGCCATCGCATCGTCCTGCCGGCCGGGATCGTTGTGGAGCGAAGCTTCGACCGCTTGATTTTTTCGCTTTCCGAGCGAGCCGGGCTTGGGGCCGAGACCCTTGGAACCGAACGTGCCGCTCAGCCGTATGAATATGTGGTGGAACTGCCCGGCGAGGATTCCGCCACTGTTTCAATTCCGGAAATCGGGAGGCGCTTTCGGCTGAAAAGGATTGACTGGCCTGCGGGCGCGAGCGACACTAGCAGGCAGGCGGAAGTCCTCGACGCGGACCGGCTTCGCTCGCCGTTGGTTCTTCGCAGTTGGCGCCCGGGTGATTCCTATCGGCCACACGGTCGGCGGCGTGTCCACAAACTGAAGCGGCTGCTGCTCGAGTGCCGCGTCGCGGCCCGCCAGCGGCCGGGTTGGCCGGTCCTGACCAGCGCGGGCACGCTGGTCTGGGCGCGTGGCCTGCCCGTCGCAGAGGGATTTGCTCCGCGGGCGGGCACGAAGACGGGCCTGATCATTGCTGAGGAAGCGCTGTGAAGAGCAGGTTGGAAGTAGTTTATTCTCCGGGGCAATTGGCGAGGCGGGTGGCGAGCCTGGGGCGCTCCATTTCGCGGGACTACGCAGGGCGTACCGTGGACGTGGTTGTGGTCCTGGAGAACGCGTTCGTTTTCGCGGCGGATCTGGTGCGGCAGATTTCGTGCCCGGTGGTCTGCCATTTTGTGCGTTTGGAGATCCGCGACGTCAAGCTGGACGGGCAACGCCGCCGGGAGGTCTTTTTCAGTCCGCAACCTCCTTTGAAGGGACGTGATGTCCTGCTGGTGGGGGGAGTGCTACACTCAGGTGTGACGCAGGACTTCCTGCTCAAGCGCGTGCTGGAAAGCCGGCCGCGTTCGTTGCGGCTGGCCGTGCTGGTGGACAAGGCGGAGGATCGCAAAGTGGATGTCAAAGCTGATTACTTTGCGTGCGAGGTTGCATCTAAGTATTTGGTGGGCTACGGCTTGTCCGGACGCCGCCGGTGGTATTGCAACCTGCCGTACCTGGGCGCGGTTCGAACCGCCGGGCGGCGAACCGGGAGAAGGGCCCGGCGAGCGAGGTAAGTCGTGAACTCGAGCTCAACCGTAAAAACCATCCTGTTCTGGATGTTCATTATCCTGCTGGGCGTGGTGCTGTGGAAGATGGTTTCCAACACCAGCCAGCAGGCCAAGGAACAGGAGGCCACCTACAGCGAACTGATGACCCAGGTCGAAAAGGGCAACGTCAATGACGTCACACTTTACCTCTCGCCGAACAGCTACGATGTGTCCTACGAGCTGCGCGACCCCAAAAACAGCAAATACCGCGTGACCATTTTCAAGGAGGCAGCCCCGGATCTCTCCAAAGAACTGCGTGACAAGGGCGTGCGCATCACCGTCAAAGAGGTCAGCCGCGGCGATTGGGTTTCCTTCCTGCTGAACGCGGCGCCGCTCTTCCTACTGGTGGGCTTCTGGATTTTCATGATGCGGCAGATGCAGGCCGGCGGGAACAAGGCGCTCAGCTTCGGCAAGTCCCGCGCGCGGCTGCTCACCGCGCAGCAGAAGAAGGCCACCTTCAAGGACGTGGCCGGGATTGATGAAGCCAAGGAAGAGCTGCAGGAAATCATCGACTTCCTGAAAGACCCGCAGAAGTTCCAGAAGCTCGGCGGGCGCATCCCCAAGGGCGTATTGCTGGTGGGCCCGCCGGGCACTGGCAAGACGCTGCTGGCTCGCGCGATTGCCGGTGAGGCCAACGTTCCCTTCTTCTCCATCTCCGGCTCGGACTTCGTCGAAATGTTTGTCGGCGTGGGCGCCAGCCGCGTGCGCGACCTCTTCGAGCAGGGCAAGAAGAATGCCCCGTGCATCATCTTCATTGACGAAATCGACGCGGTTGGCCGCCATCGCGGCGCCGGCTTGGGCGGCGGCCACGACGAGCGCGAGCAGACCTTGAACGCGTTGCTGGTGGAGATGGATGGCTTCGAGTCCAACGAAGGCGTCATCCTGATCGCCGCTACCAACCGCCCGGACGTGCTCGACCCGGCGCTGCTGCGCCCGGGCCGCTTTGACCGTCGCGTGGTGGTGCCGCGCCCGGACATCAAGGGCCGCGAGGAAATCCTGCGCGTGCACACGCGCAAGGTGCCGCTCTCCGAAGATGTGGACCTTTCGGTTCTGGCCCGCGGCACGCCCGGCTTTTCGGGCGCGGACCTGGCCAACCTGGTGAACGAGGCGGCTCTGTGGGCCGCGCGGCAGAACCGCAAGTTCGTCGCCATGGCTGATTTTGAGATGTCCAAGGACAAGGTGTTGATGGGCGTGGAGCGCAAGTCCATGATCCTTTCGGAGGAAGAGAAGCGGAACACCGCCTACCACGAGGGGGGCCACGCCCTGGTGGCCGCGATGACCCCCGGCGCCGACCCGCTGCACAAGGTGACCATCATCCCGCGCGGCATGGCCCTGGGTGTCACCATGCAGTTGCCCATCGACGATAAGCACACCTACACGAAGGATTTCCTGGAATCGCAACTCGCCGTCCTGATGGGCGGCCGCGCCGCCGAGGAGATCTTCCTCGGCCACGTCACCACCGGCGCCGGCAACGATATCGAGCGCGCCACCGACATCGCCCGCCAGATGGTCTGCGACTGGGGCATGAGCGAGCTCGGCCCACTTTCGTTCGGCAAGAAGGAAGAAGCGATCTTCTTGGGCCGGGAGATCGCGCAGCATCGCGACTATTCGGAAGACACCGCCATCCGCATCGACCAGGAAGTGAAGAAGATCGTCACCAAAGCGTACGGCCACGCTCGCAACGTGCTCGAGAACAACCGTGAAATCCTGGAGCGCATCGCGCAGGCGCTGCTTGAGCGCGAAGTGCTCGACGCCGTCGAGCTCAAGCTGCTGATCGAAGGCAAACCGTTGCCGGAGAAGGTGCGGCCAGGGCCGCCTTCTCCGCCGCAGCCGGTCCCCGGCGCCGAGCCCAAACCCGTGCCGCGGCCCGAGCTGCGCCCGGCGCCCGGCTTCACCAAGGGCGAAAAGCCCGCTCCGGCGTAGTCAACCAAACCTGCCGGGCGTAGAATACGCCTATGGCTAAGAACTCTGCCTCGCCGGTAGAGGTTACCTGCCCCTGCTGTCAAGCCAAACTCACCATTGACCCGCAGCTTGCCGTCGTCCTCTCGCACGTCGCGCCGCCCAGGGCTGCGCCGGATGTGGACATCACCGACGCCGCGCGGATTCTTGAGGAGCAGGCGCAGCGACGCGAAGAGAAGTTCCGCGAGTCCTGGGAAGCCGAAAAGAAAAAGGAAGACGTGCTGAGTCGCAAGTTCGAGGAAGCCCTGAAGAAGGCCAAAGACCAGCCGGTCGAAAAGCCACTGCGCGACTTCGACCTCGAATAACCGCTCCCTGTAACATTCCTCTGGCATACTGCTTTGCCATGCGACCCCGGAAATCCTCCGTTACGCGTTTCCTTGCGACGCTCCTGGTCGCACTGCTTCTGCCCGCGCATGCGCTGGCGCAGGAAAAGCCCCAGGCGAAACCGAAATTGCCACGGCCGCAGCGCCTCGATCACGGCATCCAGTTGCGCCGCGACCCAGCAACGGGCGAATTGCGTGGCGCCCGCGCACCCGCTGCCGGGGCCGCGCCGTCCGCCGAAGTCATCCGCGTGCGGGTCAACCTGGTCGAAGTGGGCTGCGCCGTCCGCTTGCCCGATGGCACGCCGCTGCGGGAGCTCCGCCGCGAAGAGTTCCGCCTGTTTGAAAACGGCGTTGAGCAGCGCATCGCGCATTTCGACGCCTCGAGCGCCCCAGCCAACATCGCTTTGCTGCTCGACGCCAGCCCCAGCGTATTCCGCGAATTCGCGGAGATGAAAGCGGCTGCCCGCGCCCTTTCGGAAAGCCTCGCGCCGGCGGACGAAGTGGCGCTGGCGGCTTTCGCCGGCGGAACGTACCTCCTGCTACCATTTACGCGCGACCGCGCGGTGCTCGAGCGCGCCATTGCGTCACCGGCGCTCGCGCAGGTGGCAAACTCCTCCGAGTCGAACATCTACCAGGCCATTTACCTTGCCGCGCGAGAGCTGTTTGCCAGCCGTACGGGGCGAAAGGCCCTCGTGGTGCTCACCGACGGCCAAGATAGCGGTCTGGGGCTCGGCTGGGACCTGACCAGCGCGCTGCCGCAGCCGGGCGAGAAGGCCAACCGATTGACGTTCGAGGACGTGGCGCGGGAGTTAGCGGCTGCGGGCGTTGAAGTCTACGCCATTTCCACGCAAACCCGGCCGAAGGCAATGACTGCGGAATGGCTCGAGCAACACCGCGGCGAGATGCTGATCACGCCGGCGGCGCGCGGGCTCGGCATGGTCCACTACACGCTGTATCTCGCGGAGCTGGTGCGCCGCGCCGGCGGCCAGCTCTATTTCCTGCGCGAGATGGGAACGCTCAGCGACGTCTATCGCCGCATCGCCCAGGCCCTCGGCGCGCAGTACACGCTGGGGTACTACCCTTCGACGGGTCTCGCGCGGCCCGGCTGGCGCACGCTTCGCGTCGAGCTGCCGGGCCAGGGCGACGTGCGCCTTACCTACCGCGTCGCGTACTACGTTCCCGCCTCCCCCTAGGTGCTGCCTTGTAACGAGAAGTACTTTGTGATATGAAGTTAACGCGGCGGGGAAGGAGTTGACATGTCTGCTGCCTCGGTCGCCGTCATGAAAACACACCAATGGATTGACTACTTTCAACGAAACAGGCAGCATCCGCCGCTGCCCTGGGACGACACCTATCAGCTAAGCCTGGAGGAACGCGCCGCGGTAGCGGGTTCCATCCAGCAATTTCAATTGGGAGAGGGCGCCCGTGGCCGCAGTCTGCTGCGGCGTGCAGAAACCTATGCGCGGCGAGCCAACGACCCGGAGTTCGTCCCAGCGCTGCGCCTGTTCATCGCCGAGGAGCAGCGCCATAGTGCAGACCTGGCGCGCTTCCTCACGCAGCAGGGTATTGCCGTACGTTCCGCCCATTGGGTGGATACGACCTTCCGGAAGCTTCGGAAGCTCATGGGCCTGGAAGTCTGCGTTAGCGTCCTCGTCACTGCAGAACTGATCGCCGTTCCCTACTACCGCGCGCTCTGCGACGCCACGGAGTCGCGGCTGCTGCGTGCACTTTGCCGCCGGATTCTTTGCGACGAAGCGCAGCATTTGCGTTTTCAAGCCGCGATGCTGGCGCGCCTCAGGCGGCAGCGGCCTTGGATGCTGCGCAGAGCGACCATGATCGGACACAAGTTGTTCTTGCTCGGTGCGGCGCTCGTCGTGTGGTGCGAACACCACCGCGTCTCTTGCCGCGGTGGCTATTGGTTCCACCGTTTCATCTCGGAGTGTCTGCGTCTCCTCCGCGGGTTGGATTCACAGGTCGAGCAGGAGATCGCTGAGCTTGCCAGATCAAACCCGACGGCAGCACTTGATGTGATCCCGTGATGCGCTGCGGAACTCATCGTGCTGCAGCAACATCGGTGTGCATCGCGCGAGGCGGTGGTTTATGCTCTTTTCGTGTTTCACCGTGCTAGATTCCGCCTGCGGTTACCCTCGCGCACACTGCTTCTCGGCGAGCGCACGCTGGTGATGGGCGTGCTCAACGTGACGCCGGATAGTTTTTCCGATGGCGGGCTGTATCTCGTCCCGCGCGAGGCAGCCGAACGCGCGCTCGAGCTCGAGCGCGCCGGCGCAGACATCCTCGATATCGGCGGCGAATCCACGCGGCCCGGCTCTGCTTCGGTCACGGCCGAGGAAGAGCTTCGCCGCGTTCTGCCCGTGCTCGAGCGGCTGCGCGGCAAGCTGAGAATTCCCATCTCGATTGATACGCGGAAGGCAGCCGTGGCCGAGGCCGCCATCGCGGCGGGCGCCGAAATCATCAACGATGTCTCCGCCCTGCGTGCCGGCCCGATGCTGGCCGGGGTCGCGCGCCGCCGCCGCGTGCCCGTCGTCCTGATGCACATGCGCGGCACGCCCCGCACGATGCAGCAGCGGCCGTTTGCCCGCAACGTCCTCCGCGACGTGGCGGTCGGCCTGCGCGCCGCGTTGGCGCGTGCCCGCAAGGCCGGGCTGCGCAGATCGCAGATCCTGCTCGACCCCGGCATCGGCTTTGGCAAGAGCTACGAACAGAATTACGAACTGCTCGCGCACTTGCCGCAGCTCGCGGCGCTGGGCTATCCGTTGCTGGTCGGCCCTTCGCGAAAGGCTTTTATCGGAGCCGCGCTCGGCAAAAAAGGGAGCCCCTTGCCGCCCGACGAGCGGCTGTGGGGCACGGCTGCGGCGGTCGCTGCCAGCGTCCTCGGCGGTGCGCACATCGTGCGCGTCCACGACGTGGCCGAAATGGTTCAAGTGGCACGCGTCACCGACGCCATCCTGCAAGCCACCTGAGCGCGACGCCGGTTGCAGGGACGCTGCTCTTGTCCTGAGCTCGCCGCGGCGGGTCGAAGGATACTGCACCTCGGGCGGGGCAAGGCCCCGCCCTTACAAGACCCTGGTTCGTGTGTGAAAAACGTGCGGCGGGGCCTACGGTATAATTCATGTGTCTTCAGGAGTGATGCGAATGCTTTGGCGCCGGCCGTTGCTTTTTATCTCCCTGCCTCTCTTCTTCCTAGCCTGTTTGCTTCCCGCCTTCGCGCAGATTCCTCCGGCGAAACCTGACCCGTTGGCACCGCGCTTCCCGGCAGGCACTGGCGGCTGTGCGGCCTCGGGTCCTTCGCTGTGCGAAGAGGCCACGCCAAAGATTCTGGCCAATGCTCTGGGTCCATCGCCCCTCGAAGAGAACCTGCGCCGGCTAACCGACGAGATTGGCGGGCGGATGACCGGTTCGCCGGCGATGGCCCGCGCGGTGGAATGGGCGATCGCGGCATTCCGCCAGGCAGGCGTGGACAACGTGCATAAGGAGAAGTACACGATCCCGGTGACGTGGAGCGAAGGCGCCACGCGGCTCGACGTGCTGGCCCCTGTGTCGTTTCCTGTGCGACTGGTATCGGTGGGCTGGTCGCCGCCCTTGCCGGCCGGCGGCGTCGAAGCTGATGTGGTGGACGTAGGCGACGGCAGCGAGCCGGAGTTTGCTCGCGCCGGCGCCTCGGCAAAGGGCGCCATTCTGCTGGTGCATTCGAAGATTGGGCGGACCTGGGACGACCTTTTCCACGACTACCTGCGCGCGCCCGCGATTATTGACCGCGCGGTGCGCTCCGGCGCTGCGGCGATCCTGTGGATGTCCACGCATGAGCGGCGGTTGCTCTACCGCCATCAGAACGCGCTGATGGGAGAGCTGGACCGCCTGCCGCAGGCGATCGTGGCGCGCGAGGACGCGCAGCGCCTGGCGCGCTTCCTGGCGGCGGGCCAAAAGGTGCGCGTGCGCCTGGCAATGCCGAACCGCGTGGGCGGGCCGGCGGAACAGGAAAACGTGGTCGCAGAGATCCGCGGCCGCGAAAGGCCGGACGAGTTCGTGCTGCTGGGGGCGCATCTGGACTCCTGGGAGCTGGGGACGGGCGCGCTCGATAATGGCTGCAACGCCGCGCTGGTGGTGGAGGCAGCGCGCGCCATCGCCGCCACGGGCTTGCGCCCGCGGCGGAGCATCCGCTTCGTGCTTTTCTCCGGCGAAGAGCAGGGGATGCTGGGCTCTTGGGCCTACGCGCGGGCGCATCGGGGCGAGCTCGATCGCGCCGCCGCCGTGGTCATCCTTGATGAGGGCACCGGCCGCGTAACCGGCTATTCGCTAGGCGGGCGCAAGGATATCGAAGCCGCGGTGCGCGATGTCCTGAAGCCCCTCGAGTCCTGGGGCGCAACTGACCACACCGCCGACGCCTTCATCGGCACCGACAATCTGGATTTTCTGCTGGAGGGCGTGCCCACGCTGGTCGCCAACCAGGAGGAAGCGAATTACCTGCCCAACTACCACGCCGAATCGGATAGCTTGGACAAGGTGGACATCCGCGAACTCAAGCTACACACGGCGCTCGCCGGGGTCACGGTCTTTGGCATCGCGGAACGGCCAGAGCGCCTGGGGAAACGGCAATCGCGCGCAGAAGTCGAAGCGCTGATGAAAGCAACCGGCCTCGACAAGCAACTCGAAACGTTCGGTCTTTGGGCACAGTGGGTCGAGGGCCAGCGCGGTCGTCAACCGTAAGCGCTTTCGCTCAAGAGGCTGGGGTCGCGACCTTCCGCCTGGCGAAGCTCTTTCACGGTATAATTTTGATGAATGGCTCCTTCTCACATAGTTTCTTCATCCCCGGCGAGTCTCCCGCCCCGATCTACGCCTGTGGGGCGCATTCTGGCGATTGACTACGGGCGGCGACGCCTGGGCCTGGCTCTCTCCGACGCGGCGGGCCTGACCGCACGACCGCTTGCCACGCTCGAGCGCACGAACCGCCGCAACGACTTGCGGCGGCTGCGCGAAATCGTGCGCCAGCACGACGTGCGGCGCATCGTCGTCGGCCACCCGTTGCATCTCGACGGCACGGTTGGCGAGATGGCCGCGGAAACAGCGCGGTTCGCGACACGCATCGAAAAACAGTTGGGCCTGCCGGTGGAACTTGTGGACGAGCGGCTGAGCAGTTGGGAAGCGGAACAGGTGCTGGCGGCTACGAAGGCTGCCCCGCGGAAGCGCGCTCGAAGCCTCGACCAGGTGGCTGCGGCAGTGATCCTGCGCGACTTTCTCGCGCGCGAGGGCAGGCGGGCAAGGCGCTGAGATGCGAGGCGTTGTAGTGACCGTCTTGCTGGCCATTGTCCTCGCTGCGGCATGGCTTGGCTACGCGCTGTGCAAGCCTTATCAGGGCTTTCCGAAGGAGGGCGTTTACGTGGACGTGCCCCGCGGCGCTTCGGTGAGGACAATTTCGCGGTTGCTGGCTGAAAACGGCGCGGTGAGGAGCCGGATTGCATTTGAAGCATTGTGCCGGTGGCGTGGGCGCGCTTTGCAAGCGGGCGAATATTTCTTCGACCATCCGGTGACCGCGTTTGACGTATTTCAAGCGCTGGCCGAGGGGCGCGTTTACGTGGTGACCCTAGTTGTGCCGGAGGGCGCCGATAAATTTGAGATTGCTGCGTTGCTGGAACAGCAAGGATTGACGAGCCGCCAGGCGTTTCTCGAAGCCGTGCGCGACCCTACGCCCGTTCGCGACCTCGCGCCCGGCGCGCGCAGCCTCGAGGGTTTTCTCTTTCCGGCCACCTATGAGTTCCCGCGGCACGTCGCCCCGCAGGAGATCCTCGCGACGATGACGCGAAGGTTTCGCGAAGCGTGGAATTCGCTGCCCGAGGCGAGCCGCAACCGGGATGGTCTTTCCTTGGGCGGGATCGTGACGCTGGCTTCGCTGGTGGAGCGCGAAACCCCGGCGCCGGCGGAACGGCCCCTCGTCGCAGCCGTTTTCACGAACCGGCTGCATCACGGCCTGGCCCTGCAATGCGACCCCACGGTGATCTACGCCCTCGAAGTCGCCGGGAAGTACAACGGCTCGCTCGACTCGGGCGATCTGAACTTCAATTCGCCCTACAACACGTATCGCCACCCCGGCCTGCCGCCTGGCCCGATCGCGAATCCCGGCCTGGCCTCGCTGCGCGCCGCGCTCGATCCCGCCCCGGTGGACCATCTCTACTTCGTCGCCAACGCGCAGGGCGGCCACTTCTTCAGCAAAACCTTGCAGGAACACAACCGGAACGTGGCGCGTTACCGCAGCCTACTCGCCCAGAATCAGCCGGGACAGAACGGCAACGACCGGCCGCCCGAAAAGCCGGCTAGGAAAGCCCATCGCAAGAGGTCTCAATGATACGCCCGGCGCAGCCGACCAAGAAACGCCTGATCCTCGAAATCGCCCGCGAGCTGTCCGCGCCGCGCTTCACGCCGGCCGAAGTCGAGCAGATCCGGCGGCAACTGGTGGCGCGGCTGGGCGCGGCGGGGAAAACCTCCGCGGACTACATTGCCGGCGTGCTGGAGACGGCCGGGCTGCGCGTGGTGTGGTCCACCGAGGCTGACACCGAAGGCCGCTACGAGGAGGAGTTCCGCGACCTGTTGCACTTTGCCACCCTCGAAGAGGCGGAGATGTGCCTGGTACGGCTCGACGAGCTGCTGCGGAAGTTCCGCGCCGAGGGCGAACGGGCCGCGGTGGAGCGCGTGCTCGAGGTGGCGCGCCTAGGCCGGCGCCGCGCGGAGATGATCGCGCGCAACCTCAAAGTGGATCCGCAGAAACGCGCCGAAAAGGAAGAGGTCCTGCAGTGGTTCAAAATCTGGCTCGACACACCCGACGCCTTTTTTGATTGGCTGGAGGTGCGCAAGCACTCACCGGATTTCCAGCGGCGGTTCGCGCATTCGGAGCAGGCCGAGGAGTAGAACGCGCATGGAGGTGCCCGCCTACCTGCTGGAAGTGGAGCCGCTCGATCTCGGCGCGGACGTGAAGGCGGTGGGCCTTGAGCTGATGGAGTGCGAGAGTCGCGAGCCGCTGCGCGGCGCCTACGCCGCGCGCATCTGGAGCGCGGTGCTGCCGGCGGTCGCTGGCGCGGAGCCCTGGGCGCTCGACTTCTTCAGCCACCTCGACCGGCTACGCAAATACTGCCGTGCCCACGACATTGCCTACCGCGAGGCCGCCCAGCGCTGCATGGTCATCGCCTCGCTCGAAGCGCGACCCCTCGCCGCGCTGTTCGAGCGTTTCCAGAGGGAGACGTTTGGCGCGCGGTCGGGCGCACGGCTGGCTTCGGGCGACGCGCCTCTCGAGGGCGACCTCTCGCGTCGCGGCGTGGACGCCTACCATCACATGTTCCCAAACTACTTCTTCTGCGCGGTGTGCGACTTCGAGAACGGCTTTCTCACTTTGCTTACCAACCGCCTGTGGACCAGCGAGGTGATCCGCCGGTTGCGCCACGCGCTCGATGGTCTCTCGGTCGAAGTCGCCCGTACGAAATAGTGCCTGCTGCGCAGCGGCGCGCCGGGCTTGGTTGACACCCCTCGGAGTGGCTGTTAGATTCCTCGTTTTCCCCCTTGCGGTGAGGAAATCACTGAGCGATCGGCGCCCAATGTGGATGGTTTTGCCGGCAGTGTTGACGCTTCTGGCTTCCGGCTGTGGCGTCAGCAAAAGGCGCGTCGTGCCGCCGGCCGAGGTGCGCCCAGCGCTTGAAGCCACCGCCGACCAGCTCATCGCACAGTACAACCAGCAGGCGCGCGCGGTGCGCAGCCTGAACGCCGCGGTGGAACTGATCCCAGTGGCCGGTTCGTCCTACAGCGGCGTCATCGAGGAGTACCACGACGTCCGCGGGTTCATCCTGGCGCAGAGGCCCGCGCAGATCCGCGTGATCGGTCAGGCGCCGGTAGTGGCGAAAAACGTCTTCGACATGGTAAGCGACGGCAAGACGTTCCGCGTCTTCATCCCCTCGAAGAACAAGTTCATCGTCGGCCCGGCGGCGTTCGAGCGGCCCGTGAAGAAGCCCATCGAGAACCTGCGCCCCCAGCATTTGCTCGACGCGCTGTTCTGGCCGGAGTTGCCGGCCGGCGCGTCGGTGCTCTTCGAGGAGTTCAACACCGACACCGCGCGGTATTACGTTCTGACGCTTCTCCGCAAAGCGCCGGCTCTCGAAATCGCCCGCAAGATCTGGTTCGACCGCAGCGACCTGAGCCTGGCGCGCATCCAACTCTATGGACCCGGCGGCCGGCTGGTCTCCGACATCCGCTACGCCGACTGGCAGCCGGTCGCGGGCGTCCGCTACCCGCGGCAGATCCGGCTGGCACGGCCACGCGACGACTATCAACTGGAGATCCGCATCGCGCAGCTCACGCTCAACGAAGCCATCGCCGCAGGCCGCTTCCAGCTCGAACAGCCTCCCGGGACAGAACTGGTTCGCATGGGCGAAGGCGGGCCCGAAGGGCGGCCATGATCCGGCAGATGATTGTGCGCAACGCCCTGCACCGGCCGATGCGCACCGTGATCAGCGTGCTGGCGGTGGGCGTCGAGGTTGCACTGGTGCTCGTCGTTGTCGGGCTCACCAGCGGGCTGTTGCAGGAGACCGCCAAGCGCATTGAAGGCATCGGCGCCGATATCATGCTCCAACCGCCTTCGGCGTCCGTCTTCCTGGCGTTCAGCGGCGCGCCGATGCCCATCAAAATCCGCGAAAAGCTTGAAGAGTTGAAATATGTGCAGGCAGTGACGCCGGTGCTGCTCCAATTCAGTTCCTCAGGCGGCGTGGACGTGATCTACGGCATCGACCCGCCCAGCTTCCGCGCGGTCTCCGGCGGCTTCGTCCTTCACGAGGGGCACGACATGACCGGCCCGGACGACATCCTGGTGGATGACTGGGCGGCCAAAGCCAAGAAGGTGAAAGTGGGTGAGACGTTTCGCCTGCTCGACCACGACTTCCACGTGGCCGGGATTGTCGAGCACGGCAAGGGTGCCCGGTTGTTCGTTCCGCTCCCGACCTTGCAGGAGCTGGCCGGGGCGCGCGACAAGGCTTCTGTCTTTTTCATCAAGTGCACCCGGCCTGAGCACGCCCCAGCGGTCATGGACGAGATGCGCCCGCTCTTCCCGCGGTACGAGATCCGCCCGCTCAAGGATTTTCTTTCGCTGATGACCTCGACGAACCTGCCGGGCCTCGATACCTTCATCGAATCCATGATTGCGCTCGCGGTGGCGATCGGCTTCCTGGTGATTTTCCTTTCCATGTACACGACGGTGATCGAGCGTACGCGCGAGATCGGCGTGCTCAAGTCGCTCGGCGCGTCGAAGGGCTATATCGTGAAGGCACTGCTGAGCGAAACTTCGCTCATCTGCGGCGTCGGCATCGTCGTCGGCATTGGCATGAGCTACGCTGCACGCGCGGCCTTCCTCACCGCCTTTCCCACGCTTTCGATCCTGATCACGCCCGGCTGGATCTTGCGCGCCGCGGCCATCGCCGTGGGCGGCGGGCTACTGGGCGCGTCGTACCCTGCCTGGCTCGCCAGCCGCAAAGATCCCATCGAAGCCCTCGCCTACGAGTAGGAGCTCCCAGCCGACACGGGTAAACTTTTCCCGCAGCGCGTCTTCTGCTGCACCGGCGCGGCTTTTCTTGAGTGTTGTCAACCCATTGAGCTGGCTTGCGGTTCCCGCGGCGCTGGCAGCGCCACCCCGGCGGCCGGCGTGCTCTGCTTCACTGCTTCGCGGCCTGCGATTTCTACAGTTTTGCGCCGCCGCGGGGGCTAGGCAGAAATGCGAATCGCAGCTACAATCATTTCGCCTACCGTGGTTCGACTCGCCGCGCTCGACGGGAGCGGGGTCGAACGGGCGGGCTCGCCACAAAGGCAGCGCTCCTCACTAAGGAAGCAGGCGTGGAGCCCATTCTCAAGACCGAGAATCTCTGGAAGATCTACCGCACCGGCAGGGTCGAAGTGGCGGCGCTGCGGGGAGTAAACTTCGAGGTTTTGCCCGGCGAGTTCGTGGCGGTGATGGGGCCTTCGGGCTGCGGCAAGTCCACGCTGCTTTACGTGATCGGCGGGCTGGCCCAGGCGAGCCGCGGCCGCGTGCTGGTGGACGGCAACGACCTGGGCGCGATGAGCGACGCCGAGCGCACCAAGCTGCGGCGGCACAAGGTGGGCTTCATCTTCCAGCGGTTCAACCTGCTGCCCACGCTCGACGCCTTCGGCAATATCGCCATTGCCCAGCACATTCACGGCAACGGGTTCGACCCGCACCGCTTCGACGTGGTCACCAAGATGCTCGGGCTCGGTGACCGGCTGCACCACCGCCCGTCGGAGCTTTCCGGCGGCGAGCAACAGCGCGTGGCCATTGCCCGCGCCATCATCAACGAGCCCAAGATCGTTCTGGCCGACGAGCCCACCGGCAACCTGGACACGAAGAATTCGGAAACCGTATTAGGGATGCTGCGTCAGTTGAACAAGGAGCTCGGCCAGACCATCGTCATGATCACGCACAACCCCGAGGCCGCCGCGTACGCCGACCGCGTCGTGCACATGCGCGACGGCGTGATCGTGGACGGCGTGCCCGCCGACTGAGATGCGCGCGCTCGAGCGCATCCTGGTGCGCACCCTGTTCTGGTCCTACGAACGCGGCACGTGGCCCTACGACTTGATGGTGCTGGCCATCGTGCTGTTCGTGCTGTTCTCCCCGCGCGTACTCCACTACAACGACGGGCCGCAGGTGGGCCCACCACCAGCGGCCGCGCAGGTATCGCTGCTTGGCGGCAGCGCGTCCGACGAGATGCGCATCTATCGCGTGGATGCGCGCCTGCTGGTCTCGGCGGTCCGTACCCCGGCGTTCGACCGCGAGTTGCACGACGTGATCCGCAAAAACGTGGAGGACCTGCGCAGCCGCGCGTTTCAGATCGTGCGCTACGACGCCGTCCGCGGCGAAGACGGCACGGTCATCTACTACGACGTCTCCTTGAAACCCTGAAGGCTGAACCTCGGGCGGATTGCCTTTAGACACGGGAAACGCCTGGCCGGCTCGAGGCGTCCTACTGGTGTGGTAGGATGCGCGGGGAAGGCGTCTCCGCGCAGGCGAAAGAGGAAGACCTTGAAGGGTACTTGGCAGGACAAATTCACTGTGGCGGTGGCGCTGTTGGTCCTGCTCGCCGCGCCGCGGGTCGCGCTTGCGGGTCCGAATCAGACCGCCTGGACGATTGACGCTGTCCTGAAGCAGCTCGACGCCTCGGCCAAGGAGTTTCGCAGCCTCGCCGCCGATCTGGAACGCACAAAGGTTACCGTCGTGGTGAACGACCGCTCGACGGAGACGGGCCAGATCCTGGTGCGCCGCGACGACAAGATGCGCATCGACCTCACGCAGCCCGACCGGCGCACCATCCTGCGCGACGGCAACGCGCTCTACGTCTACAACCCGAAGATCAAGCGAGTCGAGCAGTACGACCTCAGCAAGCATCGCGAGCTGGTGGACCAGTTCCTGCTGCTGGGCTTCGGCACCTCAGGCGCGGATCTGAAGAAAAGCTACCTGGTCACCTTGCTGGGCGAGGATATGCTGGACAAACAGAAGGTGATTCTGCTCGAGCTGACTCCTAAGTCCGAGGAAGTTCGCAAGCAGGTCTCGAAGATCCACCTGTGGATTGACGAATCCACGTGGCTGCCTGCCCAGCAGAAGTTTTTCGAGACCGGCTCCGGAGACTACTTCATCATTCGCTACACGAGCGTCCTCCGGAACGTCAAGATTCACGATTCCCGCTTCAAGCCGCACTGGCCGAGGGGCACCACCAAGATCAAGCCGCAGGATTAGTTGCTCACTTTGCTGTGCAACTCCTCTCCGTGTTCTTTGTGTCTTCGCGGTGGGAGACTGCGCGGCTGCCCGAGGATTCCGCCGGATTAGATCTGGATCTTCTCCGCAGGCGGTGCAAGAGCCTCTCCGGCCGGCGTGGGGGTGACGTTGGCTGAGCTCGCAGCAGAAGCGGCGGTGTGCAGGCGCGCGGCGATGACCAGGACCACCGCGGCGACAATCACTGCCGCAGCAACCAGCGTGCGAAGCGTGAGTCGCTCGCCCGCCAGCATCCACCCCAGGAACATGGCGATCACGGGATTGACGTAGGCGTAGGTGGCTACGCGCGCAGGCGGGGCATGCGCCAGCAGCCAGGTATAGGCGCTGAAACCGAGCAGCGAGCCGAAGACAATCAGGTAACCCAGCGAGAGCACCGAGCGGAGTGACACCGCTTGCCAGTGAAGCTCCCCGCCCTGACCCATGAGAAGGCCCCCCACGATCAGCAGGGCGCCGCCGGCCAGGCTCTGCATACCCGTGCCAAGCAACGGACTTCTGGGCAGCTCCAGGTGTCGCGAGAACACCGAACCGGTGGCCCAGGAAAGCGCGGCCAGGAGAAGGACCGTTGCGCCGAGCGAGTTCACCCGACCCGCGCCTGCCAGCTTCGATGGGCCAACCAGGAACGCCAGCCCGCCAAAGCCCAGGACCAGCCCCAAAATTACACGGCCCCCGGGACGCACCCCGCCCGGCCTCAACCAGTCGAGGATGACCATCCACAGCGAGACGGTGGCCACAAGCAGCGCGGCCACACCCGACGGCACAATCTGCTCTGCCCAGCAGACGCCGCCGTTTCCGCCGAGTAGGAGCAGGGCGCCCACCAGCGTCGCCGCCGACCAGTTCGCCCGGGTGGGCCGCTCGCTGCCGCGCAGGCGCGCCAGGGGGTACAACACCGCACCCGCGATCAGGTGGCGCGTGCCCGCCATCAGAAACGGCGGCATGCTTGCCACGGCCCAGCGGATGGCCAGAAACGTCGAGCCCCACAGAATATAAACGGTGGCGAAGGCGATGACCAGCTTGGCCTGTGCGGGCGCGGGCCGGTGCATGGGCTCCCCCGTGGCCCGGTCCAGCGTCTCGAGTGGAACTTCAGGCCTACCCACGCGGCCTCCCCATTGAAATCATCGGCGGCTTCGACGGATTGCCTGCGCGGCCGCTCCTTACACGATGCTCTTCGGCCTCAGGATGAAAATATGAAAGCGCGACTCCTGCCGTCAGCGTAGGCTGGCGGTGGAATTCCCCTTTTAGAAAAGGAAAGGAGTCGCGCATGAAAGAATATATCGCATTCGACAGTCACAAGCGCTACACATTGGTCGAGCATGAAGAC
>Ga0207646_10002841_pt1 | contig 20126 bp, 20 predicted proteins | sample KBSK5502metaG_FD_184343 | JGI IMG/M metagenome (GOLD analysis project Ga0207646, IMG submission 184343) | Corn, switchgrass and miscanthus rhizosphere microbial communities from Kellogg Biological Station, Michigan, USA - KBS K5-50-2 metaG... | ecosystem: Host-associated > Plants > Roots >...
CTGAGCTACGTCCCCCAGGCTCCCGGGTGGGAGTGGTGGGCGTTTCTGGACTCGAACCAGAGACCTCTGCCTTATCAGGGCAGTGCTCTAACCAGCTGAGCTAAACGCCCTCCGGCTGTGCATCTGGCTGCCCCGCCGGCGTTGCCGCCTGCGGGCTTCGGCTCACGCACCTGCGTGCGTTCGCCTCCAGTCCTCGTCGGCGCCTTGGCTTGACAGCCATCTGCGCCGCCGGTCCAGCTAGCGTCGCCGGTCGCTCGTCGACCGCAAATTCGCCCCGGCCAGGATGTGCTCCCGTCGGGGCGACGCGGGCGGCTGCGCCCTTGACCCTAGAAGAGTGGCAGCGATCCTTCGAACAACAGATGCTCGAACGGTTTTCGGTGTTTCTCGCCAGGTCGCGATCGGCCTCCGGGTCCCTTGCGGGCACCGGCGCTCTCCACCTAGCTGGAAAAGCGAATCGGCCGTGCGATCAACCTGGGAGCCATCAACGCCTCGATCCCACCGAAGGTTCGAGACTCGGATCTCCCTAGAAAGGAGGTGATCCAGCCGCACCTTCCGGTACGGCTACCTTGTTACGACTTCGTCCCAATCACCGACCCCACCTTCGACGGCTGCCTCCTTGCGGTTGGCGCGCCGGCTTCGGGTGTTGCCAGCTTTCATGACGTGACGGGCGGTGTGTACAAGGCCCGGGAACATATTCACCGCCGTATGCTGACCGGCGGTTACTAGCAACTCCGGCTTCATGTAGGCGAGTTGCAGCCTACAATCCGAACTGAGACCGGCTTTCAGGGATTCGCTCCACCTCGCGGTTTCGCAGCCCGTTGTACCGGCCATTGTAGCGTGGGTGTAGCCCAGGACGTAAGGGCCATGCTGACTTGACGTCATCCCCACCTTCCTCCGAGTTTCTCTCGGCAGTCCCGTGTGAGTGATACAACACACAGTAGGGGTTGCGCTCGTTGCGGGACTTAACCCAACATCTCACGACACGAGCTGACGACAGCCATGCAACACCTGTGGCCAGGTCCCTTGCGGGAAGACGACGTTTCCGCCGCTGTCCTGGTCATGTCAAGCCTTGGTAAGGTTCTTCGCGTTGCGTCGAATTAAACCCCACGCTCCGCTGCTTGTGCGGGCCCCCGTCAATTCCTTTGAGTTTTAGCCTTGCGGCCGTACTCCCCAGGCGGGACACTTAATGCGTTAGCTTCGGCACTGGCGGGGTTGATACCACCAACACCTAGTGTCCATCGTTTACGGCTAGGACTACCGGGGTATCTAATCCCGTTTGCTCCCCTAGCTTTCGCGCCTCAGCGTCAAGAACAGGCCAGGAAGTCGCCTTCGCCACTGGTGTTCCTCCCGATATCTACGCATTTCACCACTACACCGGGAATTCCACTTCCCTCTCCTGCCTTCGAGTCGATCAGTATCGCGTGACCCTCCCCAGTTGAGCCGGGGGCTTTCACACGCGACTTGAACGACCGCCTGCGCGCTCTTTACGCCCAGTAAATCCGGACAACGCTCGCCACCTACGTATTACCGCGGCTGCTGGCACGTAGTTAGCCGTGGCTTATTCCTCAGGTACCGTCATCATCGTCCCTGAGAAAAGAGGTTTACAACCCGAAGGCCTTCATCCCTCACGCGGCGTTGCTGCGTCAGACTTTCGTCCATTGCGCAAAATTCCCGACTGCTGCCTCCCGTAGGAGTCTGGGCCGTGTCTCAGTCCCAGTCTGGGTGATCGTCCTCTCAGACCACCTACCGATCGTCGCCTTGGTGAGCCGTTACCCCACCAACGAGCTAATCGGACGCAGGCCCCTCCCGAAGCGCATTGCTGCTTTGATGGTTCGATTGAACGAACCACCGCATGCGGTATTAGCCACCCTTTCGGGCAGTTATCCCCCACTTCGGGGCAGGTCACCTACGCGTTACTCAGCCGTCCGCCACTAACGATCAGAGCAAGCCCTGATCGTCCGTTCGACTTGCATGTCTCATGCACGCCGCCAGCGTTTATCCTGAGCCAGGATCAAACTCTCCGAAGATATGCGCAGCTTGCGCTGCGACTTCCATCCGAGGGTCTGACCACTCGCACATCCATCACGGATTTCCTGTCACTCTTCAGTTGTTAAGGTGCAGCATCCGGGGCATGACGGTCCGCGGCGCAGAGCCCGAATGATGGGGCTTGGCCGCCACGGTGTCAAACACGGCGGAGGGCTCCGGGCCGCTGTCGGCCCGGCGCGCCGGCCTCGCTGGGAGGTGGCGCGAGGGCGAATGGTAGCGGCGGCCCCGGGGCCAGTCAAACGACCCGTCCAAGGGTCCGGTCAGAGCGGACTGCTCTCCACCAGGAGGATGAACGCGGCCCCGCTGAGCCATGACAGCAGCGCCAGCTCGGCCGAGCCCGTGACGCCCAACGGTCCCACGAGGATCAGGTAGACGACGGCACCGACGACCAGCGCCGCGCCGGCCTTGCCGATCCGCAGCAGGATCTCGAAGAGCAGGTTCGACACGCTCAGACCGCCCGCCGGCCCTGGAGCGCACGGATCAGCGTGACCTCGTCCGCGTACTCGAGATCGCCCCCCACCGGCAGGCCGCGGGCGATCCGGCTGACGACACCGACGACGTTCTCCAGGCGCTCGGCCAGGTACATCGCCGTGGCCTCGCCTTCGAGGGTCGGGTTGGTCGCGAGGATCACCTCGACGAACGGCTCGCCGTTCCGATGGGCCTCGTCGGCGCGGCCGAGGAGCTCCCGGATCTTCAGCCGATCCGGGCCGATCCCGTCGATCGGCGAGATCGCCCCGTGGAGGACGTGATACAGCCCCTTGAACTCCGAGGTTCGCTCGAGGGCGAGGACGTCGAGGGGCTCCTCGACGACGCACAGTCGGGTCGTGTCGCGACCGGGGTCTCGGCAGATCGGGCAGAGCGGCTGGTCGCTGATGTTGAAGCAGCGGTCGCAGAAGACGACCTTGTCGCGGACGTCGACGAGCGCCGCCGCGAGGGTCCGCGCCTCGGTCTCGGGCGCGCGCAGCAGGTGATACGTCAGCCGCTGGGCGGTCTTTGGGCCGATCCCCGGGAGTCGCGAGAACGACTCGATCAGGCGAGCGACCGGCTCGATCAGGGTCGAGGACACGTGCCCGCCGATCCTAGAGGCCAGGGATCTTCAGGCCGCCCGTCACTGCCGCCATCTTCTCGGCCTCGATCCGGCGCGAGGAGCGGAGCGCGTCGTTGATCGCCGCGACGATCAGGTCCTGGAGCATGTCGACGTCCGACGGGTCGACCGCCGACGGGTCGATGGTCACCGAGACCAGCTCCTGCTTGCCGGTGACGACAGCTTTCACGACCCCGCCGCCGGCGGAGCCGTCGACCTGGGCGTCCCGGAGCTCGCCCTCGATCCGCTGCATCTCCTGCTGCATCTGCTGGGCCATCCGCTGCAGGTTGGCCATCCCCATGGGTTCATCCTCCTGAACGATCGGCTCAGCCGGGAGTGAGTCTGGCGGAAGCGGCGACGACCTGCACGACGCGGGTCAGGACACCTCGCCCACGTCGACCAGGTCCTCCGCGAAGATCCGTCGCGCTTCGCTGATGAGGTCGGCGCTCTCCGCCTCGATCGCGACCGCCGGCACGTGCTCGAGGTTCGTGGCGACGCAGCGGACGTTGACCGTCCGCCCGAGCACCCGACCGATGCCCTCCTCGAGGATCGGGGCGCGCCGCTCGAGGGCGATCTTCAGGAAGGCCTTGTCCTCCGGGAAGCCGAGCGTCACGAGGCGGTCCTCAACGCTGATCGGGCGGCATGCCTCGATGAGCGGCTTGACCGGCGGGTTCTGGCTCAGGAACGCGACGACCTCCGGCCAGCGCGCTCGGAGCTCGTCGATGCCGCCCGCCGTGGCGGCGGATGAGGCTCCCGTGGACGCCGCGGCGGCCGCGCTCGGTGGAGATGGCTCCTCGACTTCAGCCTTGGCGGACGTGGTTCGCGGGACCCTGGGCTCGATGACCGGCGTCGTCGCTCGCGGGGTCTCCGGGGGCGGCGTCGCACGACGCGGCGGCTTCGGGGATCGGGTCGGCGTCGGAGCCGCGTTCGTGATCGGGGCCGCCGGCGGATCGGCGACATCGATCGAGCGAGCCGCTGCCGGCGTCTGCTGCGGCAGCCTGGCGGAGGTCGCCGAGGACCGAACGCCGTCGGACCGGGTGGCCGCATCGAGCAGCACGAGCTCGAGCTGGAAGCGGGTGCCCCCGACCCCCCGTCGCTCGGGATCGATCGACGCGAGGCGCCGGGCAAGCACGGCGAGCGCCGCCCCACGCCTGCGATCGCCGTCGGGCGCGAGCGACGCGGCCAGCTCGGCGCGGATTTGCTCGACGAGCTGCTCCAGGACGACGCCGACGTCCCGGCCGCGATCGTCGAGCTGGCTCAGGACGTCCAGCCCGGCCGCCGCGTCGCCCCCGACGAGGGCATCGATCAGTCGCACGACGACCTCGGTATCGGCCAGGCCGAGGAGATCGCGAACGGCCGACTCGTCGATCCGGCCGGCGCCGTTGGCGAGGACCTGGTCGAGCATCGATTCGGCGTCGCGCATCCCGCCGGCGGCGAGCCGGGCGATCAGGCGGACGGCCCCGGGCTCGGCTTCGACCGCCTCTGCCGCGAGGATCCGGGCGAGCTTGCCTTCGATCTCCTCGACCGTGAGTCGGCGGACGTCGTACCGCTGGAGCCTCGACAGGATCGCCGGCGGGAAGTCCTGGGGGTGGGTCGAGGCGAACATGAACGCGACGAAGTCGGGCGGCTCCTCGAGTGACTTCAGCAGCGCGTTCCAGGCGTCCTTCGTGATCTGGTGGGCCTCGTCGAGGATGTAGACCTTGCGCCGGAGATCGGTCGGGGCGTAGTGGATGCGATCGCGGAGGTCACGGATCGCGTCGATGCCGCGGTTCGACGCGGCGTCGATCTCGATGAGATCCATCGCCCGTCCCTCGCGGATCGCGACGCACGCCTCGCAGGTGTCACAGGGATCGCCGTCCTGGAGGTTCGTGCAGTTGAGGGCCTTCGCGAGGATCCGCGCGAGCGACGTCTTGCCCGTGCCGCGCGGTCCGACGAAGAGGATCGCGTGCGAGACGCGGTCGGTCCGCACGGCATTGCGAAGCGTCTCGACGACCGCGGCCTGTCCGACGATCTCGGAGAACCGCTGTGCCCGCCAGCGGCGGTACAGGGCCTGGTGGGGAGCGGTCGAGCTCACGGCGCTCCTGGTGCGACGATCACGATCCGGTGTTCCCTCGAGAGTGAAGTGCCGTGCACCCGCCGTCGATCGCCGCGGTCCCGAGCCCGCCGGGACGAACGACTCGGACCAGGCCGTTCCGCGGCACCCGACGAGGATCGCTTAGTGCTGCTTCCTTCCGGACCTGACACGGTTCGCGAGTCGCCGCTGCGCGGGACCCGGTCCTCAACGTCGCTCGAAGCGGTGGCGTTCGAGTACGGAGACCTCGGGTGGGAATTCAGCCCTGCTGGAGCGGATTGCAGGTTCAGGGCACCGCTAGTTCCCCGCCTAGCACGGCCCGGGAAGGATAGCAGGGTGGACTTCATCGCCGGTTCGCCGGCCGAGCGGGCAGCCTCAGCGGCCATCCGACGCACGCTCACCGAGGTCCAAGGCGGAGGTCCCCGACGCCATTGGCCCGAGGTTTGCGTGAGCGAGGACCGGAACGGGCCAACGCACGGATGGGCGGCCTGCCGTCGTGCGTTGGTGGCGGAGAGGGCGGGATTCGAACCCGCGACGGGTTGCCCCGAACCGCATTTCCAGTGCGGCGCCATAGTCCACTAGGCGACCTCTCCCCCGAAATCGGGCCCTTCCCGACCTGATGACAACAGCCGACCGACGTGACGCCGATCGGCTGGTCGATGAGTGCTGGCGGAGAGGGCGGGATTCGAACCCGCGGTGCTTTCGCACACCGCTTTTCGAGAGCGGCACCATCAACCACTCGGACACCTCTCCGCGGGAGAGGATACCAAAGGTCGATCGCCCGGCCGACCGGACCAACGTCCGGTGAGCGCGCGTCGGTCGGGGCCTAGGCGCTCGCCGGCGTGGCGGCCAGGAGCTCCTCCGCCTCGTCGCGGCGGATCCCGCTGATGATCCGGATCCGGCGCGGCAGGTCGGGGTGCTGCGCAAGCTGGATCACGGTCCCCGCCGCCCCATCGATCGTGTTCGGCACGGCGAACACCAGGGCCTCGACGTCGCTCTCCAGCAGGGCCCCGACGCACATGGCGCACGGCTCGAGGGTCGTGAAGATCGTCGCGTTCGCGAGCCCCGTCCGGCCCAGCTTGCGGGCCGCTTCGCGGAGCGCCACGACCACGGCGTGCGCCGTCGGGTCGTTCGATTCGAGCACGCGGTCGTGGGCCCGCGCCACCATGGCCTCGTCGACCACGGCGACCGCCGCGTTCGGGCGCTCGCCCTGGGCGATCGCGTTGCGGGCCTCGGCGAGCGCCTCGCCCATGAACAGCTCGTAATTCATGACCCGATCATACAGGCGGGTCCACGGCGCCCGTCTCCGTCGAACCCGGTGGGTGACGATCCGCCGACACCGTCCCGCAACCGATGGCCGCAACCCGGCAGGGGTACGATGCCGAGCGCGATGGCAGGAACGCGACGGATCGGGATCCTCACGGGCGGTGGCGACGTCCCCGGGCTGAACTCCGTGATCAAGTCGGTCGTCTATCGCGCGACCGAGATCGGCGATGAGGTCTTCGGCATCCGCCGCGGCTGGGAGGGCCTCACCCACCTCCGATTCGACCCGGCCCCGGATCCCCACTACATCCTCCGGCTCGACCGGACGAACACCCGGACGATCGATCGCACCGGCGGGACGTGGCTCCACACGTCGCGGACGAACCCCAAGAAGATGAAGCCCTCGGCGGTGCCCGACTGGATCGAGCCGGCCCGGGTGACCGCCATGACCGGGCCGGACGGCGTCGTCGACCTGACGCCCGTCGTCCTCGAGAACATCGAGCGGCTCCGGCTCGACCTCCTCGTGACGATCGGCGGCGACGACACATTGAGCTTCTCCCGTGTCCTCATCGACGAGGGCGTCCCGCTCGTCGCGATCCCGAAAACGATGGACAACGACGTGGCGGGCACGGAGTACTGCATCGGGTTCTCGACCGCGATCACCCGGGCGAAGGAGCTCATCAACCGCCAGCGGACGACGCTCGGGTCCCACGAGCGGATCGGGGTCTTCCGGATCTTCGGTCGGGACGCGGGGTTCTCCGCCTTGTACACCGCGTACGTGACCTCGGCCCGGTGCGTCATCCCGGAGGCGCCGTACGATCTCGACCTGTTGGCCGAGATCGTCGCGGCGGACCGGGCGGCCAACCCGTCGCGCTACGCCGTCGTCGTCACGGCCGAGGGCGCGATCTGGCGCGGCGCCCAGATGCAGGACGTGGGCGAGGCCGACATGTTCGGCCATCGCCACAAGGCGAACATCGGTGAGGTCCTCGCGGCCGAGCTGAAGCAGAGGACGGGCATCGAGGCCGTCGCGTCGGAGCTGACCTACGACCTGCGGTCGGGTGAGCCCGACGCCCTCGACGCGATGGTCGCGACGACGTTTGCCAATGTCGCGATGGACCTCGTCCGCGACGGAGTCACTGGCCGGATGGTCGCGATCCGGGACGGGAAGTACGCCCACACCGAGCTGCCGATGCCCGGGACGCCGAGCCGCCGGGTCGACGTGCCGAACATGTACAACGAAGAGCGGTTCCGGCCCCGCTACGAGGGCAAGCTCGGCGACCCGATGCTCCTCGTCGAGCTCGGCGGCGGGGTCACCGCCGGAGTCTGAGCGGCGGGGTCAGCTCGGCAGGCCGGAGCGCTTGCGGATGATCCGCGCCAGCGCCGACATGTCGTCATCGCCGTGCCCGGCGGCGATCAGCTCGGTCTCGAGATCCGCGGCGAGGTCGGTCACCGGCAGCTCGGCCCCCTTCTCGTGGGCGAGGGCGAGGGCGATGCCGAGATCCTTCCGGTGGAGCTCGACCTTGAAGCCGAGCGGGTAGTCGTTCGCGAGCATCCGGCCGCTGCGGTTCGCGAGGACCCAGCTCTGGGCCGCGCCGCCACCGAGGGCGTCGACGACCTGGTCGACGTCGAGGCCGGCCTTCATCGCCAGAACGATGCCCTCCGCGACGCCGAGGTAGGTGCCCGCCAGAATCACCTGGTTCACCGCCTTGACGGCCTGACCGGCGCCGCTGGGCCCGACGTGGGTGATCGTCCGGCCGATTGCGGCGAGGATCGGCCGGGCGCGCTCCACGGCGGCATCCTCGCCGCCGCAGAAGATCGTCAGGGTCGCTTTCTGGGCGCCCTCGCTGCCACCGGACACCGGGGCGTCGACCAGGGCGACATCGCGTTCGGCGAGCCGGGCCGCGAAGTCCCGAGTCGCTGACGGCGAGATCGTCGAGCAGTCGATCACGAGGCTGCCAGGGCGGGCACCGTCCGCGAGCCCGTGGGTCCCGAAGAGGACCGATTCGACATCGGGCGTATCGGAGACGCAGACGACGACGATGTCGGCGATCCCCGCGACCTCGGCTGGGGTCGCGGCCCGACCGATGCCGAGGTCGTCGAGCTCCGGCGCGCGACCGGGGCTGCGGTTCCAGGCGGTGACCGCGAATCCCGCCCGGGCAAGGTTCGCGGCCATGGCCGCACCCATCGTGCCGAGCCCCAGGAACCCGATTCGTTCGCCGCTCATCGACGCCTCGCTGCTACGCTCCGGCCATGATGACACCGGACCGGGAGCGTTAGAGATGCCGATCCTCGCCGTGATCGCTGCCGCAATCGCCGCGCTCGTCCACGTCTACTTCTTCGTGCTCGAGAGCCTGCAGTTCGAGCGCCCCGAAGTCGCCGCGCGATTCGGCCTGCGGACCGCCGAGCAGATCGCGAACGTCCGGCCCATGGCGTTCAATCAAGGGTTCTACAACCTGTTCCTCGCCGCCGGGATCGCCGGCGGCCTCCTGCTCGTCGCCACGGGCAACGCCGTCACGGGCCGGCCGATCGTCCTCTTCGCCTGTGCCTGCATGGTCGGCGCCGGAGCGGTGCTCTTCGCGTCGAACCGGCGGTTCGCGATCGGGGCGGCGCTCCAGGCGGTGCCCCCGCTCGTCGCGATCGCGGTCGCGTTGCTCCTCGGGTAGCTCCGCGTCGGACGCCCGGTTCGAGACGCGGTCGAGACGCACGTTTTGTATCCATCGACCGACACGACCGGGCGCCCACCGGGTCGGGCTCCGAACGACGGCGGGCGGGGATCGCCACGCCGCGCCGGACGCAACCGGTGGTCCGGTCGTCCGACGCCGAGGGGATGCACATGGCATGCAACGGATTCCACCCCCACCACCAGGCGCAGCTCGGCGCCGACGGCGGGATCCACGGCGGCGTCAACTGCACGGCCTGCGCCGCCGGAATGGTCGGCGAGGCGGACAGCTGCGGTGCCCTGCGGTTCTCCGGCGCCGACATCCGGGCCGCCAGTGATGAGCCGGATCCGGACCCGAAGTCGCCCGGGCTGAACCTCCACCAGGTCGAGGCCGCGCTGCTGAAGCTGTCGAAGGGCCGGATCGATCTCGACACCCGCAAGCGCTATCCGTTCGAGAAGCTCCAGAGTCGGATCACCGGCGGTGCACAGGCGATCCTCCAGGTGAACCGGGGGGTCTTCGTCGACGCGGGTGAGGGCCACCACAACCGCTTCCGCGGCGGTCACGCGATCACGATCGGGGCCGACGACGGCAATCCGTGGGTCGACGACCCCCTGACGGGGCGTTTCCCGACGACGTGGGACACCCTTCGGAAGGCGGCCGGGTTGCTTGCGCTCGACAAGCATGGGACGGTCTGCGGGATCGGCCGGGCGTACGTCAGCTTCTCGCGCGACATCACGAAGGACGTCGCGCCGGTCGCGCTCGGCGCCCGCCTTCCCGCGGCGGGCCGCGTTTCGGTCACCCCGGGCCCCGCGGACGGCGGCAAGAAGCGATTCGGCGTGTACACGGTCCAGGACCGAACCGTCACGAGCGTCCAGGTGCGGAAGACCGGCGGCTTCAGTGCGGGCTGCACGGCGCCGCGCCTGTACACCTGGCCCGGCCACTCGAGCCAGAGCCTGGTCGTCATCCTCGACGGCTTCCTGTCGAACCAGGGGGCGACGATGGCGATCCGCTCGAGCTACCTGGAGGACTGAACGATGGACGAGGACATCGAGCTGGACGAAGGCACCCTTCCGGACGAGGACACCGACCCGGACAGCCCGCGAAACGACGCCGCGTCGCCCGACGACGTCGAGGCGCCGCCGGAGGAGGTCCCCGTGGCGGCCGAACGCCGTGGTGGGTTCTGACGGGAGGTTGGCGCGCCCGGCGGGACTCGAACCCACGACCTTCAGGTCCGCAACCTGACGCTCTATCCACTGAGCTACGGGCGCAAGGTGCCGGCGTCATCGGCCGGAGCGGACCCGGCGAAAGCTGGCGGAGAGGGAGGGATTCGAACCCTCGGAGCAGGTTACCCCACTCAACGGTTTAGCAAACCGTCGCACTAGGCCTCTATGCGACCTCTCCGTCGCGCGGCGGCCGGAATCCTACCACGGGGTCCGGCGGCCCCGGCACCCTCCGGTCTGCTAGGTTGAGCCGCTGAGCAGAGGCGAGGGAGTGGGGATGAGCGACCAGCCGCAACGGACCGCCGAGGACATCCAGGCGATCACCGTCGACATCCTGAAGCCGCTCACCGGTCCGATCATCCTCGTCGATTCGGACCCGGCGTGGCCCGGACTGTTCGCCCGGGAGGAGGCGCGGATCCGCGGGATCCTCGGGGATCGGGTCGTCCGGCTCGAGCACACCGGCTCGACGTCCGTCCCGGGCCTCGCGGCCAAGCCGATCATCGACATCACGATGACCGTCGCCGACGTCCTCGACGAGCCGGCGTACGTACCGGACATGGAGGCCGCCGGCTATCGCCTCGCGATCCGCGAGCACGAGCCCGAGTGGTACGACCACCGGGTGTTCAAGGGACCCGACACGAACGTCAACCTGCATGTCTTCTCGGCCGGCTGCCGGGAGCTCGACCGGATGGTCGGATTCCGCGACTGGCTGCGGACGCACGACGAGGATCGTGAGCTGTACGAGGCGACCAAGCGCGACCTCGTCGGCCGCGAATGGAAATACGTCCAGAACTACGCCGACGCGAAGGGCGAGGTCGTCGAGGCGATCGCGGCCCGGGCCGGGATCGGCGGTCCCCACCCGTGACCGCGATTGACCCTTCGTTGACACCGGCGCCGCCGAGCCGTACCGTCCGCGACACGCACATGAGCAAGCTCTTCTACTTTCGACACCCGGCATGACCGACCCCGGAGCCTAGGCCCGGGATCGCGGGCCATGCCGGGTGAACGCAGAGGTCGCGACCTCTGCGTTTTTTGTTGACCAGGAGGGATCGCGCAACCGATGTTCGTCGTGATGGCTCGGACCGCGACCGAGGCCGAGATCCTCGGCGTGAAGAGCCACATCCTCGCCGAGGGCATGACCCCGTTCGACCACGAGGGGACGGATCGGGTCGTCATCGCCGTCGTCGGCGAGGTGGGACCGCGCAAGCCGGAGCTGATGAGCCGGCTCGGCGGGCTGCCCGGCGTCGAGACCGTGACGCCGATCAGCCGCCCGTTCAAGCTCGTCTCGCGCGAGTTCCGCCCGGAGGACACGGTGATCCGGGTCCTCGATGCGGTCGTCGGCGACGGCAGCCTGACCGTGATGGCGGGTCCCTGCTCCGTCGAGTCGCGCGAGCAGCTGTTCGAGACGGCCCATGCCGTCAAGGCGGCCGGCGCGACGATCCTCCGCGGCGGGGCGTTCAAGCCGCGGACGTCGCCGTACTCCTTCCAGGGCCTCGGCGTCGAGGGCCTTCGCTATCTCGCCGAGGCGCGCGAGGCGACCGGGCTGCCCGTCATCACCGAGGTCATGGAGCCGAACCAGGTCGACATCGTCGCGGAGTACTGCGACATCCTCCAGATCGGCACCCGGAACATGCAGAACTACTCGCTGCTGACGGCCGTCGGGCGCGTGGCGCGGCCGGTGATGCTGAAGCGCGGCTACGGGGCGACGGTCGAGGAATGGCTCATGGCCGCGGAGTACATCGTCAGCTCCGGCAACCCGAACGTGATCCTCTGCGAGCGGGGCATCCGGACGTTCGAGACGTACACCCGGAACACCCTCGACCTCGCCGCCGTCCCCCTCCTCCACCACCTCACCCACCTGCCCGTGATCGTCGACCCGAGCCACGCGACCGGCAAGCGCTGGCTGGTCAAGCCGCTCGCGATCGGCGGGGTCGCCGTCGGGGCCGACGGGGTCATGGTCGAAGTCCATCCCCGGCCCGACGAGGCGCTCTCGGACGCCGAGCAGCAGCTCACGCTCGACCAGTTCCGGGAGATGATGCCGTCGCTCGTCGCCGTCCACGAGCAGGTCCGCTCGCTCCACGGCGACCCGATCGTGAGCGGCGCGGCCCTCGGGATCGGCGCCGCCGGCGGGCTGGGCAAGCATTGACCGCCGTGACATCGACCGACGCCGTCGTCATCCGTCCGGCCGGCCGCCTGCGCGGCGAGCTGGTCGTGCCCGGCGACAAGTCGATCAGCCATCGGGCGCTGATGCTCGCGACCCTCGCCCACGGGGCGAGCCGGATCAGCGGTGCCGGCGACGGCGCAGATATCCGATCGACGGCCGCGGTCTGCCGCGCCCTCGGCGCGTCCGTCGAGCGGCTCGAGGGCGACCGGGCCGAGGACCGGGCCCCAGCGACGGTCGAGTACCGGGTCGTGTCGCCGGGCGTCGACGGGCTGCTCGAGCCGGCGGCCGACCTCGATTGCGGCAACTCCGGGACAAGCCTTCGTCTGTTCGCCGGAATCCTCGCCGGGTTGCCTTTCCGGAGCGTGCTCGACGGCGACGATTCGTTGCGACGGCGACCGGTCGCCCGTATCATCGAGCCGCTGCGCTCGATGGGGGCGACGCTGCTCGGCCGCTCCGACGATTCCCTCCCACCACTGACCGTGATCGGGCGTCACCCGCTGCGGGCGGTGGACTACGCGACACCGGTGCCGAGCGCACAGGTGAAGTCGGCGATTCTGCTGGCGGCGCTCCGGGCCGAGGGCCCGACAACGGTCCGCGAGACGATCGCGACCCGCGACCACACGGAGCGGATGCTGCGGGCCCGAGGCGTGGCGGTCCGGGCGGAGCGACTCGACGACGGGGCAGGGGCGACAGGCGCGACCGGCGTCGCGGTGACGATCGAAGGAGGCGGCACGGTGGAGGCGATCGACCAGCGGGTCCCCGGCGACGTGTCGGCGGCGGCGTTCTGGCTGGTCGCGGGATCCATCCACCCGGACGCCGAGCTGACCCTGCGCGGCGTGGGCCTGAACCCGACCCGGCGGGCGGTGATCGACCTGCTCAGATCCATGGGCGCCGACATCGAGGAGCGGCCCGTCGACGATACTCCGGCCAACGCGGACGCCGGCGAGCCGCTCGCCGACCTGCACGTCCGCTCGACGGAGCTCGGCGGGATCGACATCGACCCGGCCGCCGTGGCCGCGGCCATCGACGAGATCCCGATCCTCTGCCTCGCGGCTGCCCTGGCCCGGGGTGTCACCACGATCCGGGGCGTCGGTGAGCTGCGCCACAAGGAGTCCGACCGGGTCGCCGGCACGGTCGAGGGCCTGCGGGCGCTCGGCGTCGACGCCACCGTCACCGGCGACGACATCCGGATCTCCGGGCCGGCACGGCTCCACGCCGCGACGACCGACAGCCTCGATGACCATCGCCTGGCGATGACCTTCGCGATCGCCGGGCTGCTCGCCGCCGACGGGACGACGGTGCTCCGGCCCGCGAGTGCCGCGATCTCCTACCCCGGCTTCTTCGACGACCTCGGAAGGGTGGCGTCATGACCAAGCGCGTCGTTCTCATCGGCCATCCCGTGGCCCACTCCCTCTCGGCGGCGATGCAGCAGGCGGCGTTCGACGACCAGGGCATCGACGCGACGTACGAGCTCTGGGATCGCCCGCCGCTCGGCCTGGCCGACGCGATCGGCGAGGTTCGCGGCGACGACTTCCTCGGGGCGAACGTCACGATCCCGCACAAGGAGCGGGTCGTGCCCCTCGTCGACCGCCAGACCGAGGAGGCCCACGCGACCGGCGCCGTCAACACGATCACCCGCGAGGGACGCCGGCTGGTCGGGCACAACACCGACGTGCCCGGCTTCAAGGCCGCCCTCGATGCCCTCGTCGGCCGGCAGAAGATGCCGCGCCAGGCGGTGGTCCTCGGAGCCGGCGGCGGCGCGCGGGCGGTCGTCTATGGGCTGATCACCGAGGGCTTCCAGCGGATCGTCGTGTTCAACCGCCATCTCCATCGCGCCGAGGGCCTCGTCAAGCACTTCGGCCGGAGCGCGGCCCACATGGAGCTGCGGGCGATGCCCTGGCACGAGTCGATCATCGAGAGCGAGCTCGCCAAGTCGAAGGTGCTGGTCAACGCCACGTCGATCGGCCTGACCGCCGACGTCTCGCCGATCCCGGCCGAGATCATCCTGCCGGAGCTCCTCGTCCTGGACCTGATCTACAGCCGGACGCGGCTGCTGCGCGAGGCCGAGGCGGCCGGCTGCACCGTCGCCGACGGCGAGCTGATGCTCCTCCACCAGGGCGCGGCCGCATTCACGCTGTGGACCGGCCGGCCGGCACCGCTCGAGGTCATGCGCGCGGCGCTCGCGGCGGCCCGCGCGGGCGGGGTCCGGTCGGCCGAAGGAGAGCCCGCCGGCGACGCGTCGGCTTCGGAGCCGGAGTTGACCGGGGCCGGCAGCGGCAGCTCGGCCGACTGAACGAGCGGACCCGATCCTCGTGGGCCGACTTCGCTTCCTGACGGCCGGCGAATCGCACGGCCGCTCCCTCGGCGTGACGATCGAAGGGGTCCCGGCCGGCCTCGAGCTCTCCGCCGACACGCTGGCGGTGGATCTGGCCCGGCGGCAGCGGGGCTACGGTCGCGGCGCGCGCCAGGCGATCGAACACGACCGGGCGGAGATCGTGGGCGGTGTCCGCCATGGCCGGACGCTCGGCTCGCCGATCCTGCTGCTCGTCGCGAACCGCGACTGGGACAGCTGGACCCGGGTCATGCAGGTCGAGGACCTGTCCGACGAGGAGGCGGCCGAGCTGGCCGCGGCCGCCGACGAGGGCAACAAGCGGGCGACCCCCGTGACGCGGGTCCGGCCGGGTCACGCGGACCTCGCCGGCGCCCTGAAATATGGCTTCAACGACGTCCGGAACGTCCTCGAGCGGGCTTCGGCGCGGGAGACCGCGGCACGGGTCGCCGCCGGTGGCGTGGCTCGCGCGCTCTTGCGCGAGCTCGGCGTCGACGTCTGGTCGTTCACGGCCGAGGTCGGGGGTGTGGCCGTCGATCCGGCACGGGCAAGCCGGTCCCGCGAGGAGGCGGATGCATCGCCGCTGCGCTGCCCGGACCCGGACGCGGAGGCGGCGATGATCGCCCGGATCGACGAGGCGCGATCGAACGGCGACACGGTCGGTGGGGTGTTCGAGGTCGTCGCCCACGGCCTGCCGATCGGTCTCGGCTCGTACGTCCACTGGGATCGCCGGCTCGACGCGGCGCTGGCCGCCGCCGTGATGAGCATCAACATCGTCAAGGGTGTCGAGCTTGGGCTGGGCTTCGAGCAGACCCGCCGGTTCGGCTCGCAGGTCCACGACGTGATTGCCGGCCGCGGCGACGGCGGCCGCTGGATTCACCGCTCCAACAACGCCGGCGGGCTGACGGGCGGCGTGACGAATGGCGAGCCGCTCGTCATCCGCGGCGCCGTGAAGCCGATCTCGACGCTCGCCCGGCCCCTGCCGTCGGCCGATCTCGTGACCGGTGACGGCGTCGACAAGGCCCACTACGAGCGCTCCGACATCAGCGTCGTCCCGGCCGCCGGCGTCGTCGGTGAGGCGATGGTCATGCTGACCCTGGCGGACGCGATGCTCGACAAGTTCGGCGGCGACACGGTCGCCGACACGCGCGACGCCCTCGATCGCTACGTCGAGCGGATCTCCCGCCCGCCCGAGGCGCCGATCGCCGGCGGCCGACGCGCCGGGTCCGTTGCGGGCTCGGTCGCCGGCGGCGACGAGGCCGGCTCGGGCGGCGACGACTAGGCCGGGTCGAGGACGCGACGATGGATGTGGTCCTCGTCGGGCTGCCCGGCAGCGGCAAGAGTGCCGTCGGCCGGCGGCTCGCCCACCGTCACGGTGCCGCCTTCATCGACCTCGACGACTCGATCGAGAAGGCCGCCGGCCTGTCGATCCCGGACCTCTTTTCCAAGCGCGGTGAGGCCGAGTTCCGGGCCCTCGAGCGGGCGGCCGTCGAAGAGCTCGGTCCGGCCGATCCCGATGCCGAGGTCCGCCGCGTCGTCGCCACGGGTGGCGGTGCAGTCGTCGACCCCCGGAACCGCTGGCACCTGTATCGGGGCCGCCTCCCGGTCTGGCTCGACGCCCGGCCCGAGGTGCTCGCCCAGCGACTCCGCCGCTCCCCGAACGTCCGGCCGCTGATCGCCGGCCGCGATCCGATGGGCGCGATCCGCGCCCTCGCCCGCGACCGGGAGCGGTTCTACTCCGCGGCCCACCGGCTGAACGGCGCCGCCGAGCTCGGGACGCTGGTCGAGCGCGTGGACGAGCTCCTGGCGCGTCGCGACTCCTGGACGGCGACGACGCTCCTGCGCGGGACCACCCTCGGCGGCGAGCTCCGCATCGGACGGGGAATCGCGGCCGTCGCGGTCGGCGATGCGCTGCGGGCGGCGCGGGCTCGCCGGGCGATCTTCCTGTCGGAGCCGGGCGCCTGGGAATCGGCCGGTGCGTCGCTGGCCGCCGCGCTGGCCGACGACGGCTGGCCGGTCGAGCGGATCCTCCTGCCGCAGGGCGAGGGGGCGAAGCGGCTGTCCGTCGTCGAGGACGTCGCGCGCGAGCTCGCGCGCCTCCGGGCGGAGCGCAGCGAGCCGATCGTCGCCGTCGGCGGCGGCGCGCTCGGCGACGCGGCGGGCTTCGTGGCCGCGACCTGGCTGCGGGGTGTGCCCCTCATCCAGGTCCCGACCACCCTGGTCGCCCAGATCGATTCGTCGATCGGCGGAAAGACCGGCGTGGACCTCCCCGAGGGCAAGAATCTCGTCGGCGCCTTCCATCCCGCGGCCGCGATCATCATCGACATCGCCTACGTCGACACGCTGCCCGAACGGCAGCGCCGGGCGGCGCTCGGCGAGGCCGTGAAGATGGCGGCCCTCGGCGACGAACGGCTCTTCGCGCTGCTCGAGACCGACGGCGCGGCGATCGCCCGCGGCGACGAGTCCGCGTCCGCCTCGGGCGCCGTCGCCGAGGTGGTCGAGCGGGCAGCGTGGGCGAAGGTCGAGGTCGTCGACGCCGACGAGAAGGAGCGGGCCGCCGATGCCGCCGACGGTCGGATCCGGTTGAACCTCGGCCACTCGCTCGGTCACGCCGTCGAGGCCGCCGGCGGGTTCGGGGAGCTCCTCCATGGCGAGGCCGTCGCCCACGGACTGCGCGGCGCCGCCCGGCTCGGGGTCGCGCTCGGCGTCACGCCCGCGGAGCTTGCCGCCCGGATCGAGACATTGCTCACGGAGCTCGGCCTGGCGACCGAGCCGCTGCCCTACCGGCTCGACGCGGTGATGGCCGCGCTCGCCACCGACAAGAAGCACGCGGCCGGAAGCCTGCGCTGGGTCCTGCCGGGCGCGGACGGCCCGGTGGTTCGCTCGGACGTCCCGAGCGAGCTCGTGGAACGCGTCGCGGCCTCACTCCTGATCGGCACGGAGGCGGCCGCATGACCCGTGTCCTCGTCCTCCAGGGTCCGAACCTGAACCTGCTCGGGACGCGCGAGCCGGCGATCTACGGGCACGACAGCCTCGCCGACATCCATGCCGAGATCGCGACGCGCGCGGCGGAGCTCGGACTTGCGGTCGACTTCTACCAATCGAACCACGAGGGAGCCCTGATCGACCGGCTCCACCAGCGCGATTTCGACGTCGCGATCGTGAACGCGGGCGGGCTGACCCACACGTCGGTCGCGCTTCGGGATGCCCTGCTCGGCGTCGAGCGGCCGTTCTGGGAGGTTCACCTCTCCGACCCCGCGACCCGCGAGCCGTTCCGGGCGGTCAATTTCCTCCGCGACGTGGCGGTCGCCTCGATCGTCGGCCAGGGCAAGCGCGGGTACCTGCTCGCCCTCGAAGCGATCGCCCAGGAGTTCGGCGGGGAGGGCGATCGTGACTGACGGAGCCCGGCCGGAGCCGGAGCCGGTCGAGCTGCGACGCCTGCGACGGCGGATCGACGCCCTGGACCGGCGGATCGTCCGGTTGCTCAACGACCGGGCCGACCTCGCCCGCGAGGTGGGGCGGGCGAAAGTGCGTGACGGGCGACCGGCCGTGCGCGACGCGGAGCGAGAGCGAGAGGTGCTGCTGCGCGTGTCGATGGCCAACGCCGGCCCGACCCCTCAGGCTGACCTCCTCGCGATCTACCGGCGGCTCTTCGCGGTCGCCCGCGCCCTGGAGACGCGCGATCGCCGGCGGGCGACGCGCGATGCCGGCGACGACTGAGGGCGGGCTCGCCGAGTTCACGGGGTGCGCCTGACCTGCCGATCCGGGGGTGGGTCAATCGTTGGACGGGACACCCGAGGGCACCGGTTCGGTGCGGTCCTCGATCTCCCAGGCGTGGTCGAGGGCGTGCCACGCGATCCGGTGGGCGGCATAGCGGGCGGGCCAGTGCCGGCCACCGAGCGGTCCGCCGTCGCGGGCGGCCCGGAGGACGTCGAGCATCGCCGCGCGCATCGCTCCCACCGGGGCGCGATCACCGGGCGCGAACTGCCGGATCTTGATCCCGATCTCGTTGGCATACGCCCGGTCGGCATCCATCACGTGAGCCACGATCTTGGCCGTGGTCCGACCGCCGCCCCGTGGCCCCTTCCGGAGCTCCTCGGGCGCGGACGCCGCGGTCCGGTCGAAGGCCGACCAGGCGGCCTCGACGAGATCGGCCAGGCGGGTCGCATCGGTCGCGGTCAGCGGCCGGGCATCCTGGTCGGTCGGCTGGCTCGGGACGCCGAACTCCGTCCCCGTCGAGCCGGGCCGACGCTCGACGATCTCGAGGTGTTCGACGTCGACCGTCGACGGGAAGTCGCCACCGACGGATGACGCGATCGGGGCATAGCGCCCGGCGGAGGCGGCCAGCGCCTCGAGCGCGAGCTCCTCGGTCTTGCCCGAACGGCTCCAGCCCGGCCAGTCAGCGGCCGATGCGAAGGCCTTCTTCGGCGTCGTCTCGAGGGTCACGGCGATCGGTCTGGGCATCGGTCAAGCCTACTCGGCGATGCCCGGCCGGGGATCGATGGTTCGCCCCCCGTCGCGAGGGTTGACGCTCCGGGGGCCCGACAGGCGACAATGACGGGGCCAACCTGGAGGAGGTCCGATGCGCGCGTTCCGAACCCTGGCCCTCGCGGCCATCGCCATCCTGGCGATCAGCGCCCCCGCCAATGCGATCACGTTCGGCCAGCTCGACGGCAACGGTCATCCGAACGTGGGAGCGATGGTCCTGCTCGACGAGAACGGCGATCCCGGGCTCGTCTGCAGCGGCACGCTGATCAGCCCGACCGTGTTCCTGACCGCATCCCACTGCACCGCGTTCCTGCCGGAGATCGGCGTCGACGCCCACGACGTCTACGTGACGTTCGATCCGGTCGTCGGGCCCGGCGCGACCCTGTACCGCGGCACCGCGCACACGAACCCGCTGTATGGCGGCCCGGAGAGCGACCCACACGATGTCGCCGTGATCGTCCTCGACGAGGCGCCGGCAGGGATCACGCCGGCCCACCTGCCGACTGCGAACCTGCTCGACCAGCTCGACCTCAAGAGCCAGCGGTTCGTCACGGTCGGCTACGGCGTTGCCCGCGACGACAAGACGAAAGGCCCCGCGTCGCTCTTCTTCGACGCCACGCGACGCTCGGTCGACCAGGGCTTCCGCTCGATGACGAAGGCCTGGCTCAACCTGTCGATGAACCCGTCGGTCGGCAGTGGCGGGACATGCTATGGCGACTCGGGTGGGCCGCACTTCGTCGGCAGCAGTGACGTCGTCGTCGCCGTGACGGTGACCGGCGACGTGAACTGCCGGGCGACCGA
>Ga0207646_10002842_pt1 | contig 20118 bp, 19 predicted proteins | sample KBSK5502metaG_FD_184343 | JGI IMG/M metagenome (GOLD analysis project Ga0207646, IMG submission 184343) | Corn, switchgrass and miscanthus rhizosphere microbial communities from Kellogg Biological Station, Michigan, USA - KBS K5-50-2 metaG... | ecosystem: Host-associated > Plants > Roots >...
GGGACCGGCTCCGGCACCTGGCCGACCAGGCGGACACCAGGTACAGGTGGTCAGACAGCGACCAGGATTTCACCGCCGCGAACATGTGGTCGGCAAGGAAACTGCAGCTCACGTGCAGGCACTGGTACAGCTGGCAGATGCTCCCTGGTTACTTCGGTGAGCCACGTGTCCCGTACTTCTCGCCGATCTGGGTGAAGGAAGTCACGCCGCGGAAGACTGGCAAGGGAATCCTCGCCCTCGGGTTCATCAACACCTTGTACGCAGAGGGAGTGCAGGACTTCAGTCTCGATCTGAGAATCCTGAAGCACGAAGCCGGTTATCTCGTGAGCGAGATACTCTACGGGAACGAAGGCCCGTCGGACAGGACTGCAATCGTCGGCCATAGGGTTCGAGTGGATTCAGCATTGCTGCCCTGGTATATGGGCGGCGCGCCCGCCGACGTCGTTCCACGCCATCGAGCAAGGAAGCGTCTCTCACTACCTGAATGCCCTCTTCGGGCCCATGGCTGACCGCAACCGGGAATGAATGCTGACGTGGCTGTTATTCAGTATGCAATAACCGTCATGACATTGCAGGGGAAGGCGGATCCCGAATAGGCCGGCGGGCATGTATGCAGCGGAGAAACGGGAAACGGGCACCGACCGCCAGCCCAGGCCCGATCCGTACAGAACCGGCGAATCTGCACGCAGATTCACGCTACGCAAAGCCCGACAGCGCCCAAACAGTCATATTCGGCAAGCCGACGCCTCGCCAGACTCGAAGTTCAAGTCACGCTGTGCCACTGGACTGGTCGGGGCGCCTGTGCGCGAGATCCGTCTTATCTGCTCGGCCCGCCACCCCAAACATGGGTGAGGGCAGATGGATCGATCTGGGCAGCCCCGTGCGCCGTGCCCGCGGCCGGCGAGCAGACTGTTCTTGTGCAGACGAGCTACGGCCTCGTGCCGATCGGGTGGGTGCAGTCGGCCCTGAGGGTCCTCGACGATGCGCCGAACCAGCGCGACGGCGCGCCGCGGGCGTGGATCCGCTTCGATGAGCAGGTCGCGGAGGGTGCCAAGGACCTGCGACCGGGCGATGAGATCGTGGTGCTCACCTGGCTGCACCTGTCGCCCCGCAACGAGCTGAGCACGCATCCCGAGGACGACATGAGCCAGCCGCTTACCGGCGTGTTCAGCACCTGTTCGCCCAATCGGCCGAACCCCATCGGCCTGCACCGTGCCCGCATCGTGGCGCGCGACGGGCTTGGGATTGAAGTCGACGCTCTGGAGGCAATCGACGGGACGCCGGTGGTGGACGTCAAACCGAACGTCGGCCCGCCCGCATGACGCGCTGCGCGCGGCGGTCTGGTACGGCGGGCTCCCCGCCCAGCTCACCGGGCAACGCCGCCATGGGCGCGCGCACCGAGGTCTGGCAGAACGCCTTGTGCGCGCTCCGGCAGGCCTTGGTGTTGTCAGCCTGAGGGCCTGTGAAGAACTGCACCGCTTCCGGGACGAGCCCTAACTGGTAGCGCCAGCGCGCGACCGCGCGTTGTGAGCCGTCAGAGAACTGCTCCTCGACGGTTGCCAGCGCACGGCGCGCGTATGGTCCGGCGCGCTTAGGGTAAGGGGAAGGGCACCTTGGCGAGGAGGCTGGTCGGATATGAGGGTGTGTGTGCCGGTCTCTGCCGCTGGTCAGGTTGATCCGCGCTGGGGACGAGCCGACCGGGTAGCGGTCGCCGACGTGGCCGACGGCGAGATCCGCGACTGGCAGGAGTTCACGGTCGGTTGGGGGAGGCTGCACGACCAGGGAACCGAGGGCGCGCATCATGCCCGGGTTGCACGGTTTCTTCGCGACAACCAGGTCCAGGCGGTCGCTGTCCACCACGTGGGTCCCGGCATGCAGCGCATGCTCCACTCGATGGCGATACGGGTCGTCGCGGGCCTTGATGGCGACGCCTGCAGCGCGGCATGCGCCGCCGGCTGACCGCCGACTCGGGCCCGGGCCTGCGCTTGGGGCGACGCGGACCAGCACTTGTGCTACCGGTGCTCAGCCGTCAGGTTTGCTAGCCGACGGCCTGGTCAAGGGCTAGCCGCGGTTCTCATCGGTGAGCCTCACAGGAGTGACTGCCCGCTCTGGCCATGCCATGCCGCGGCCAGCAGCTGCCCGGCGAAGCTCGCAGCATTCCCGGCGATATTGCGGGCGCCGGGCCCGAACGCGCCCTCGGCCATGACGACCGCCCCGCGGCCTTCAAGCGCCCGGCGCATCTCGGCCAGCGTTCCCCGGGGTGAAATCGCGAAGGTGCAGAACGTGGCGGTGCGCAGGCCGGCCAGCCTGGGCAGGCCCGCCAGCCAGGCGCGGGCGGCGCGGGCAGCCCCGACGCGGGCCACCACGAACCCCTCGACCCAGGTACCCACGATGAGCAGGTCAGTCTCGGTGAGGTCCGCGGGCCCGACCTGGGCCAACGGGACGGCCCGCACGACGGCGCCGGTCTCTCGCAGCCGGTTGGCAACCAGGCGGGCTGCGTCGGCGGTCCGTCCTCCCCGGCTCTCGTAAGCCACGAGCACCCGGCGGGGCTCCCCCGGCCGACGGCTGGGCTGTCCCGCGATGATGGAGGCGGCCGCGCGCTGGCCCTGGGCCATGGCCTCAACCACCGTCGAGGGCCCGACGAGAGCGTCGCCGGCGGCCCACAGCCGTTCCTGAACCGGCAGGGCCGCGGCGGCCAGCCCTGCCTCCTTGCCTAGTGCGAGCTTCCCCACCGGCTTGTGCCGCGCGAACTCCGGCGCCGGGTTGGCGAGAACGCCGCTGGCGAGCCATCGCCGGTCGGGGATGCCCTTCGCCTCCCGGGCCACGGGAGTGCCAGGTGGCACCACCTGGTAGGCCGGGTCGCTGCGGTAGCCCATCGCCATGACGACCAGGTCCACGTTGAGCATCTCGGGATCGCCGCGGGCGGGCTTCGGGCGCCGGTCAGCCCGGTTCTGCCGGGTCCGCGTCAGCGCGGCGCGGCGCACCCGCCCCGCCTCGCCCTCCAGGCGCGTCAGGGTGCGCAGGAACTGGACCTGTACGCCTTCGTGCCGCGCCTCGGCGAGCTCGTCCGGGCGAGCGAGCGCGAAGCGCTCATCGACCCAGTCCACACACACGGCCCGGAGCCCCAGCCGCCGGGCGGTACGGGCCACATCCATCGCCGTGTTTCCCGCCCCAAGGACGAGGATCTGCGGCGGCACGGTCTCGCGGCCGTCCCCGCACGGCGCGGGGAGAGTGTAGGACTCTCGGAAGCGGGCCATGTCCCCGCCGCCCTTGAGAGCCGCCTTGCCTGCCTTCAGGAACGACGTCGCGTCGGTCACGCCCGCCAGGTTCCCGCCGGGAACGGGCAGGCGCAATGGCAACGCGGCACCATGGGCCAAGACCACGGCATCGTGCTCGGCTAGGAGCCGGTCGACGTCTGCGGGGCTGATATCCGTATTGCAGCGCAATTCCACTCCGGCGGCAACGAGCTGCTGCCAGGGACGCGCGGCCACGGCGGCGGGGAGGGTGAAGGCCGGGATCCCCCAGTCGAGCAGGCCGCCCGGCTCAGCATCCCGCTCATAGACCGCCACCGACGCGCCGGCCTCGGCGAGTTGCCAGGCAGCACCGATCCCCGCAGGCCCGCTGCCCACCACCGCGACCGAAAGCCCGGCGCCGCTCGCCGTGTTCCGCACGGGCGGCGGGACGGGAGCGTTGTCGGCGACGAAGCGCTCCAGCTTGCCAATGGCGACGGGCGTGCCTCCGGCGAGCGACCACGTGCACGCCCCCTCGCACTGGGCCGCCTGGTCGCAGACGCGACTGCACACATCCGGCAATACGGAGGAGCGGCGCAGGACGTCGTGAGCTTCGCTGAGATCGCCATCGCGGATGGCCGCGATGAAGGACGGGATGTCGTTGTGCGCGGGGCAGCCTCGCACGCAGGTGGGGTCGGGGCAGTCGAGGCAGCGGCTGGCTTCAGCGAGCGCCTCCTCCCACGAGCCGAATCCCGGCCGGACCTCATTGGTGTCCCCGGTCAGCCGCTCGGGGTGGACCGGCTCGGGGTCGGCCCGCCCGGGCACCACGAGCGGCCCCTCCACGCTGATCGCGCTGAACGGGCAGGTCCGCTCGCACTGCCGGCACCCGACGCACAGCGCGTCATCGGCCACCGCCACCCAGCGGCTGGCATCCATGGTCAGCGCCCCGGCGGGGCACCGGATCACGCACTCCTGGCAGCCGGCGCAGCGGTCGGTGAGGACCGTCACATGCGGCTGGGCAGCCGAGGCCGAGGCCTCATCGATCACGGTCAGCGTCATCGCCCGTCTCCCAGTTCAGTCCGCGGCATTGATCAGGACATAAAGCGCCGCGGCGACCACGCCGCACAGCAGCACGAGGCCAAGAGCGGCTGCCCGGACGCCGGCCCTGCCCCGGCTTATGGCCACGAGCTCACGGCCGGTGATCCGCCAGGTTGCCCACAGCGCACCGGCGGTACCAAGGGCGATCACGGCCACCTGCACCATCACGATCCGGGGATTGGACAGAATCGCGGTGGAGAACAGGCTCGAGTGGATGGCCGAGGAAGACCCGAGTGTCTGTTGTACCGAAGGGATGAGCCGGGGCGCGTGCTGGAAGAACTTCGGCAGCTGGCGCGCGAAGTAGTCCGCGCCCACCACCGGGATCAGCCCGTACGTGATCGGCAGGAAGTAGGCCCGGAACCGCGACTCGCGGTCCTGGAACCCGCCATCGGCCGCGAACTCCAGATCCGTTCGGGCGAACACCTTGCCAACCATCCATGCCGCCGCGGCGGTGGCCAGGGCGAGCAGCCCGATCACGCCGGCGTAGGTGACGGGGTTCGGGTAGTGGGGGAAGTGCAGGTTGGTGTTCAGCCAGTTGTCGAGGTTGGCGTACAGGTTCGTGGCGTTGATCTGCTGGTAGAGGACCAGGCCCCAGAGCAGCGCGATGCCCCAGGCCACGTCCGCCCGCCGCCGCCGCGGAGCGGTCACCGAGGTGAGCGGCCTTTGCAGGAACAGGCCGATGTTGCCTTCCGGGCAGGCCTTGTAGCACTCCGAGCACAGCCCGCAGTACAGGTTGGAGTCAGCGCTGCCGGGCCAGGTATACCAGGGGCAGCCGAAGCCGTTCTCACCGCCCCGCATGCAGTCCTTGGTCTTGCAGGTGAGGCAGATCTCGCGGTCTTTGGTACGGAAGCCAGCCACGGATCCCATCGAGCCGACCGTTCCGATGAGCGTGGTGAGCGGGCAGATGTAGCGGCAGAATGTCCGCCGCTCGAAGATCAGGAAGAAGATCAGCGCGGAGCCGACGATGCCGACCACCATCCAGCTGGTGTCGGCAGGGTCGCCGGGCCCGGCAATGTTGAAGAACTCCTCGATCCAGGTCAGCACGAGAAAGCTGGCCACCGGAAGCACGAACCCGTAGCGGGCCAGTGGCTCGGGGAACTTCCGGCCCAGGCCCAGGGTCTTTTGAGTGCGGCGCCAGAACGTGCGGCGCTGCACCCACTCGGCGAAGCCGCCGAACGGGCACATGGCGCACCACGCCCGCCCGACCACGACCATCATCACGAAGACCAGGCAGAACCAGACATACCAGGTGATGGCGGTGCCGAAGTTCAGCCCGGGAATGGCGGTTCCCAGCAGGCCGACGAAAATAACGGTCCAGAAGATGACCTGATTGGGGACGATGAGCAGAAACTGGAAGCGCCGGTCCCGCACAAGACGCGCGATCCGGGGGTTTCTGGTGATGTCCCAGCCGGCTGGCGGGTCGGAGGGCCCGAAGCGTTCCCCGGCACCGGCGCGGTGCGGCTGGCGCAGCCGGATCGCGATGGGCACCGGCTCGCGCGCCGTGACTGATCTGACTGAGCTGCTGATCTCGTCCCGGCCTGGTCGGACGGGGCTCCTGGTGGCAGGCATAGCCCTGAAATATCGCCGGGGCAATGCCCGTGCTTAGGGCCGAAGGTCCCGTAGTTGCACGGGACCAAGGACCCGTATTTTCCCGGAGAGGGAGTATCTAAATTCCACACGTCCAGGCGATCAGCACCCAGCCATCAGCCTGGGGCGGAGGTGGAGGGGGTCGGCGGGCATCGGCTGTCTCGCTGGCCACGAACTCGAGGGGTCCTGCGGGCATCGGCTGTCTCACTGGCCGCGGGCCGGATCTCACTCGCTGCGCGGGCCAGCCAGTGCGCCGTGCTCCTCGGCCAGGATCCGGTCAAGCGCCTCGTCGATATCGGCTAGCTCGGTCGCGGGGTACCAGCGCGACAGCTGGCCCAGATCACGCGGCCGGCGGTCCTGGCGCCTTGCGCGGGCCACCGTCAGCAAGGCCGCCGCGGCCCCGAACACGCCGAACACTCCGATGCTGACCAGCGACAGCACCACGCCGGCCATCCACAGGTCGAGTGCCAGCCTGCCAAGCGCCATGGGGTCATCGTGGGACCGAAGCGTGCTCTCCGGAACGGGGAGATCACAAGCTGGGCCCCGCTTTTCCCGCGATCCTCAGGCACCGGGAAATCACGGATAACCCAGCACTCCTTCCCCGCTTCAGCCCGCTGATCCACAGGTCTGCCTCAGCCCGGTGATCCATAGCCCCGCGGAGCATGCCGGTCCGGTCCTGCCGAGCCGCGGTCTAGCCTTGTCTTGGTGAACGACGATCGGCCCGGCAGCCCACCTGGCTCCGGGCGTGGCCCCGATCCCGGCCCCGGGTCGGCCAGCACGGCGGCCGAGGCCGCCACGCCCGTGCGCCGCCCAGACGATGGAGCGGCCGGGCCCACCGGATCAGCGGCCGGGCGGCGTCCCGTCCGGATCGTGGTGGTCGAGGATCACGCGCTGGTCCGGGAGGGCACCGCCGAGTTGCTCGAGCGCGACCCGGATCTCACGGTGGTCGGCCAGGCCAGCTCCGCCGAAGAGGCCCTGAGGCTACTGGGCGACCTGCGGCCGGACGTAGCCCTCGTCGATGTGGAGTTGCCGGGGATGAACGGCATCGCGCTGGCGCGGAGTGTCGCGGACCGTGTCCCAGAGATCCGCGTTCTCATCCTGAGCGCCTACGACGACTACGCCTACGTCATCGGGGCGCTGGAGGCGGGAGTCGCCGGGTACCTGCTCAAGACGTCGAGCGCCCGGGAGCTGGGTGACGCCGTCCGCACCGCCGCTGGCGGCGCTCTCGTTCTGGATGAAGCTATTTCCCGCCGTCTCACCCGCCGGTGGCGCTCCGGCCCGGGCCGCGCAGCGCCTGCTCTGACCGCCCGCGAAACCGAGGTGCTGCGCCTCATCGCGCGCGGCCTGCCGAACAAGCAGATCGCCAGCCAGCTTGGGCTCGGGCTGCGCACCGTGGAAAGCCACGTGTCCAGCGTGCTTGGCAAGCTTGGGCTGACCTCGAGGACCGAGGCCGCGCTCTACGCGGTGAGCCACCACATTGCCTCCCAGGAGCCCCGCCGCAGGCCGGGTGAGTGACGTGCTGGCTGGCCGCCTCGCCTCGGTTTCGCGTCGCGCTCTTCATCCCCCGGTCCGTGAGGCGCGCTTCTGGATCGTGCAGGCCATGGTCTTCGGGATCGCCGCGCTTCACCTGGCCGTCGACGTCATCTCGACCGAGCCACGCGTCGTCCCGGCAGGCGTCCCCGTTGCCCTGCTGCTCGCGCCCGTCAGCTATGCGGCGCTGCGCTACGGGCTGGCAGGTTCGCTCGCGACCGCGGTGTGGGCCACGCTGCTCTGGCTGCCGGACCTGCTGCTGCCACGTGACCGGGGTCACGTCGGCAACGATGTCATCGAGCTGAGCCTGGTGATCGCGGTGGCCGTGTTCGTGGGCTACCACATCGACGCGGAACGGCTGGCACGGGCCCATGAGCAGCAAGCCAGAAGCGGGCAGCGGGCCGCCGAGGCCCGGTACCGGCAGCTGTTCGACAGCAACGCGGCACCGATCCTGGTCGCCAGCCCGACGGGCGCGATTCTGGACGCTAACCCCGCGGCCCGGGCCCTGGTTCAGGGCACTCTCATCGACCGGCCGGTGCAGGATGTCCTCGGCCTCGGCCTCGAGGCGCTCGGCGACGGCGCAGGACACGTCGTCACCATCTCAGCCCCCAAAGCCGGCCCTCGCGACTACCGGGTGAACATTGCCCGCATCCCGGCCAGGTCAGCCGAGAGGCCGCTGACGCAGCTGGTGCTCGAGGACATCACCGAGGAGCGCGCCGAAGGCGACCGCCTACATCGCTTTGCCGGGCTCCTGCTCAAGGTCCAGGAGGAAGAGCGAAGGCGGATCGCCCAGGAACTCCACGACGAGCCGCTCCAGCTCCTCGTCCACCTGGCCCGCTCGCTCGAGCGGCTGGAGACCACGCCGCACAACGCGGCGGCCCTGGCCGACGGTTTCGGGGGAGCCCGCCGCCAGTCCCTGGATATCGCGACCCGCCTCAGGGCCGTGGTCGCAGGCCTGCGGCCACCCGCCCTCGAGCAGCTCGGGCTCACCGCCGCCTTGCGGGGATTCCTGGCCGACATCGGCGAGGTGGCCAGCGTCCGGGCGGACATGCGCGTCACCGGCACCGAGACGCGGCTCCCACCAGAGACCGAGCTCGCGGCATTCCGGATCGCCCAGGAAGCCGTCAACAATGTCATCCGCCACTCGGGTGCCAGCCGGCTGCGGCTCACCCTCGCCTTCGGCGACGGCGGCCTCTGCCTGAGCATCACCGACGACGGCTGCGGCTTTGACCCCTCGACACTCGACAGGCAGCTGCCAGGCGGGAGCCTGGGCCTGCTCGGCATGCGCGAGCGCGCTGCACTCGCGGGCGGCCAGCTGACGGTCCGCTCCGCTCCCGGCCGGGGGACGACCATCGAGGCCACGTTCACTGCGGAGGCGCCGGCCGGCCAGCGGCCCAGCTCCCGCGCACCTCCGGCACCCATGTAGCAGGACCATCACGGACACGGATGGCCGCCTGGCGGCAATCCCCCGCGGTCCACCTGGGCAGCCTGCCCGGGTTCGCGGATCGGGCCGGGGAGCCCGGCCAGAGGCCCCGCGTCCGGCTTGATCTCCGAGCTGGCGAGTAGAAACGGGACGACCGGCCTGAGGGAAGGTGACCTTCGTCCCTGGACGCGCAGGCCCCCTTAAAGGACTGACTGAAAGGCATGTTCGTCACTCACGACATCACGCTCGGCACCGGTTTCCGCCCCGCGCAGGCCACGCTAGCGAACCTGGTTCACGGGAGCGGGCTGAGCGGTGCGTCACAATCCGCGTACGAGGCCGGGCTTGCAAGCGCGATCCGGGTGGGCCCGTTCGGTGACGTGCCCGGAGCCTCCAAGCTCGTCCGGGTCCGCTTCCTGGATCCGGTGTACCACGCTGAGGCGATGACGGTGGGGCTGCGCTGGGAGGCCACAGGTATCACCAGCGGGCTGTTCCCGGTTCTCGACGCGGACATCAGCCTCGCGCCCGAGGGCGAGCAGAAGACCCGGCTGGCGCTGGCCGGCGCCTACCGGCCCCCGCTTGGCCGCTTCGGCGCGGGGCTGGACCGGGCGATCCTCAACCGGGTCGCCATGGCGACAATCCGTGCCCTCCTGCGAAGCATCGCGGATGCCATCACCAGCCCCGAGGCGGCGGCAGAATACCGTGACACGAGCGGCCAGAAGTCCCGGCCCGCAGCTCTCGCGCCGATCGGGCCCTAGCGACGGCGGACTGCCGGCGCCGCCTTCCGGGCCAGCGTCCCTGACAAGGCTCGTTGCCGGCTACCCGGCCGGAATGAGGCACACACCGGTGCAGGCGTCCGGCGCGCTCTTCGCCAGGCTCCGTGCGCACTTCGACGCCCAGCTCGTGGAGGTCACTCACCTGATCGCGCTGGAGAACTTGCCGGCCGTTTCAACCCGGCTCGGCATCGGAGTGGCTAGCTTCAACGAAGGCAGGCTCACACCCTGGCGTAGTCCTCGATGTCCTGCTCGAACTCGGCCACGAGTTCGGGGGTGAGGGTGCGCCGGGTTTTGCCCATGGCGTGCCGGATGTCGCCGGTGGTCACCTCCTGCTCGCCGCGCTCGAACAGGACGCGCTCGAACGCCAGTTGCGCCGTCCGGCGGGCCGCGAACTCGATGTCGGCCGGGGTAAACAGCCGTGACTCCTCCACGATCGCGGCCATGTCCAGCTCACCATGCGGGATCGCGGTCAGGTAGCGCTCCATATCGCCTCCCGCGCGGCTGGGTCGGGAGGGCCGATGCGGATGACGTAGTCGAACCAGCCGGGAACAGCTCCACAAACGGCCAGCCGAGCCGCGAAGCGGGGACCGCGACGCCGCCGTTCCCAGCAGTCCACCTGCCGGGGGGGAATGCGGGCATCCCCGGGATCTGTAATCGGGTCAGCGAGCCAGGCCGCGGCGGGCAGGTGTTAAGACTCAGCGCGCGGCAGGCTGACGGAGGGCTTGAGCAGGGGCATCAGATTGCGGCAAGCAACCGTGGAACCCGGCCGGCGGTCACGGTAGGGACGTTGGTCACCAGGGAAGCTGTCCTTCGGCCCTGCAGGTTCCACCCGCCACTGCGGGACCGTGGCCCCGCAGGGCAGGTGACCAGCATGACCCAGGAGGATGCCTGGCGGGCGATGCCCATCCCGGCAGGCCAAGCCAGCTATCTGATCGCCACGGCGGCGCGGGCGCCGTCGGTGCAGAACACCCAGCCGTGGCGGTTCCGAGTCGGCGAGTACATCATCGAGCTGTACGCCGACCCCCGCCGCCAGCTCAAGGTGGATCCGGCCGGCCGGGAGATGCTGATCAGCTGCGGCGCCGCCGTGTTCGGGCTGCGGCTAGCGGTGCGGTCGCTAGGGTACCTGCCGGTCGTCGAGCTGCTCCCCGACCCGGCCCATCGGCGGCTGCTCGCCCGGGTGACCCTGGGCAGGGCGGAGCCGATCACCCCGCTGGAGCGCAAGCTGCTCGAAGCGCTGCCCCACCGGCACACTCACCGGGGCCCCTGGGATGCTGGCCCGCTGCCCACCGGGCTCCTCGCCGGGCTCCAGCACGACGCGCTGGGCGAGGGCGCCCAGCTGGCGCTCGTGGACCGGGCCCTCGCCTATCACAAGCTGGCCGACCTCGCCCGCGCGGCCGGCCACGGGCAAAACCGTGACCCGGTGGCCCAGGAAGAAATGCGGCGCTGGAGCCGGAGTGCGGCCGAACCCGCCCCCGACGGCGTCCCCGCACAAGCTTTCCCCGCCGCCTCTGATGACCAGCCCGGCCGACTGCCGCAGCGTGACTTCGACCTGGGCCGCGGCCTCGGACTGCTGCCCGGCGGCGGGCCACCGCCCGCCGCCACCGCGGTCCTGCTCACCACCAGCGACGGCCCGGCCGACTGGCTGCGCGCCGGCCAGGCGCTGCACCGGCTGCTGGCCCACGCAGCCACCAGATGGGTGTTCGCCAGCCTGCACACCCAGCCGCTGGAATCCGAGCCGATCCGCGCCCTGATCCGCGACCGCCTGGCCCTGCCCGGCAATCCGCAGATGCTGCTGCAACTAGGCCGCGCCCACACCACCCGCGCCACCGCCCGCCGAAAGCCAGCCGACCTAACCGAACCCTGAGATAGTCCCCGAGCGCACCAGCCCGTCAACGGCTCCTGCTCACGCCTGTACGGCCCACCATCCGGGTGACCCAGCTGGGCTGCCATCCCCGGGCATACCCGGTGAAACACCCGCGACCGCACGCAACTGTAAATAGATGCGCAGAACATGCAATTATGTGCCGCCCGGCCAAGGCGAACTCACCATCGGCCCGTATGTCATAGTCGGCGATCCGGCGTGATTCCGGGCGAGTTTCCTGCGCCGGTTTGGGGCAACTCCTTGTGACGTTGCGTGATCTCCCAGGCGGATTGACGGTGAGGTGAATCATCGTCGCTGGGGCCTGGTCGGGCCCAGTCTCCCGGGTCTCAGCCCTACCCGGGAGGTGCCCGAAGACCACCACGACCCCGCCTGCTGCCCTCATTCCGGTTGCGCCGGTGTTCACCAACACCGAGCGGCTCGCATTGGCCGGCTACAGCGGCGTGACCCGCGAAGCCTACGAGCTGGACCTGCGCCAGTACGCCAGCTGGTGCCACCAGCACCACATGCGCCTTTTCCAGGCCCGCCGTGCCGACATTGAGTGCTTCGCCCGCGACCTGGAGACCCGCGGCCGCGCCCGGGCCACCATCACCCGGCGGCTCTGCACCATTGCCGGGTTCTACCGGTATGCGGTGGAGGAAGACCTGCTTGATCATTCACCCGCCGCGCATGTCCGGCGACCGAGGTTGGACTATGACTCGCACGCCACCGCGCTGGATCGCAACGAGCTGGGCGCCCTGCTGGTTGCCGCTGGGCTGGGCTCGCCGGGCGAGCATGCGCTGATCTCGCTGCTGGCGCTCAACGGGCTGCGGGTCTCCGAAGCCACTGGCGCCAACATCGAAGCCCTCGGCATAGAGCGGGGGCATCGTGGGGGAAGTGCAAGGGCGGCAAGGTCGTCACCATCCCGCTCGCGCCGCGGACGGCTCGGGCGATCGACCTGGCCGTCGGTGAGCGGTTGGATGGGCCGATCTTCCTCGCACCCAATGGAGGGCAGCTGGACCGGCACGGCGCCGCGCGGGTCGTGCGCCGGGTGGCCCGCCGTGCCGGAATCACCAAGCCCGTCGGGCCACACACGCTGCGGCACGCGTTCATCACCAGTTCGCGGGTGTCCCGCTCCGCGACGTCCAGGAAGCCGCCTCGCATGCCGACCCGCGCACGACGATGCGCTACGACCGGGCCGGCGGCAGTCTCGACCGGCATGCCAGCTATATAGTCGCCGCTTACCTCGCCGGTGCCGCGCGGTAGGCATTGACTGCCCCGAAAAGACTCCGCCTGGCCGGACCGCAGCGGCCAGGCGGAGCCCAGGTCGCCATGGCGGCAGGCCCGGCGCCGTAACCGACAGTGACCAAGATTGTGCTCACGAACCGCCCAGCTCGGCGATGTGATCAGTCGTCCGGCGGCGATCGGGCAACCTGCGGATGTAGACAGCCGGTGACGCCCTGTGACGTTCACGCCGATCGGCGAAACGACGCCTCAAGACCGCGAACTCCCGGTAAGGAACCTTCAGTCGCTATGAACTCACGGCGGAGCGGGTGACCCGTCGTATTCAGGTGTGACGAGTTCCCTAGGTGGATGCCGTGTGCATGACCGGAGCGCCGAGTCCGGGCCACCGTCGCGCCTAGGCTCGCGGGCCACACGCCCGGGGGGAACCTGTCCCGGCTGCGGTGCGTCAGAGGGGTAGCACGTGGGCCATGCCGGGAGGGCGCGATGACGGCTTCGCATGTCCGGGCCCGATCACGACGAGCGGGCGCGCTGTTTGGCGCGATCGCGGTTCTTGTCGCCGGGTGCGCGGCGGCGGGCGGGGGCAGCGGCCCATGGGCCGACCGGGCCGGGGCCGCCCGGCACTCCGTCGCCGCTAGCCCGCCCGGCAGCGTCGAGCACGGTAGTGGGTCGGGGATTGCGGGGGCCTCGTCCCTGACACCGTGTGCGCCTCCGCTGGGCGACCCGGTGGTAAACCGGGCGGGCGCCGCGTCCCGCCTACGGGCGGCGGTGCCGGCATGCCTGTGCTGCCGCTGGTGTGCCTGCGCCTGGGCCTGCTGTGGCTGCAGCCCCGGCCGGTGGCCGCCACCGCGGTCACACCTGGCCTGGCAGTGCTGTCCACGCTGGCTCGGGCCACCTGACTGGGATAGTTCGCCGCCCCGCCCGGCGTGTGGGCCTGGCTGCGGATCACGTGCCTGCCCAGTCGGGCCAGCCAGGTCCGCTGCGGGTTCTGTCCAGGCTCGCTCTCCCGGCGGTGGGGCGATTGGCGCGAGCTGACCAGGCCGCACGCACGACCGGCTGGCCGGGGGCTAATCTCTGGGCGCTCACCGGCGGTCGCCGAGAGCGCGGCGCCGGTTGGGGCCGTCCTTCGCTGGTGCCTGAGCCGCGGGAGGAGCCGCCGTGGTCGCCTCAGGCCCTGTGGTCATCCCGCCCACACGTGCGCGGCCACGTAGGCGGCCTCGATGGCCAGCAGGAGCAGCCCGTGAGCGCGGGTGAGCCGGCCGCGGGCCAGTAGCACGGCGACTAGCAGGCTCACGCCGGCCAGCACGGGCCAGTCCAGGGTGCGGACCATGGGGGGCACCGCCACGGGTGTCAGGAGGGTGATCAGGCCGAGGTTGAACAGGGTGAAGTACAGCACGGTGCCGATGAGGTTGCCGACGGCGATGTCGCTGAAGCCCATCTTGGCCGGGACCGCCTGCCGGATCACCTCTTCACTCTCGATTACCGCGGGGGAGATGACCATGCCGACCAGCGCCGCCGGGAGCCCGGCGGTGCTGATGAGCCCGCTGGCCCCGCGCTCGACCAGCAGCCCGCCGACGGTGATGACCGCCAGCCCGCCGATGGTCAGGCTGGTGGCACCCCACCGGGTCTGCTGCCAGCCGCGCGGCTCTTCCTTGACCGCCATCAGCTCGCGGTCTTTCGCCGCGGCCGCCAGGTAGACGGCGGCAAGGGCGAAGGCGGCCAGCAGCAGCACGCCCACCCACCGCGGCGTGGTGGTGCCGGCCAGCGGCAGGCCGGCCAGCACGGCCGCGCCGGGCAGGAGCCACGGCATCGGCGCGGGGAGCTTTATCTCCAGCGGCGCCACCAGCACCCCCAGGCCGAGCGCGACCGTGAGCATGAAGATCGCCCCGCCGTAGGCGGTGCCCAGGGCCACCTCGGCGAGCCCGGCGTGCCCGGCGGCTAGCCCGACGGCGATGTTCTCGGCCTCGAGCCCCGACAGCAGGGCGCTGGCCACGAACGGCGCGATCCTCAGCGCCCGCGAGATCCCGACCAGGCCCTTAACCAGTGATTCGGTTGCGGCGATGACCAGGGCGGCGCCGCCGAGGAACTGGGCTACGGCAATGACAATGCTCATCGGGCTGCCGGCCTCCTCACCGGACCGCGCGGGAGGCAAGCAGGACGGAGCTGGTCCCGCTCACCGTGCACCCCGTCCCTGGCCGTCGGTGGCGGCAGCATCAGGCGCCCGGCGCGGCCCTGCTGACGGCTCCCCGGATGCCTGCAGGCCTTCGGCCGCATAGACCGCCTCGGCGAACCTTGCCACTGCCTCGCGGCAGCGCTGCAGCGCTTCCCCGGCGCGTTCGCGGTCCTGGCCGGGGAAGAAGTCCCGGGCGCCGATCTTCTCCAGCCACCCGGCCAGCTTGTCTAGGTCCTGCTCGATCTCCTCCAGCTCGGCGAAGGTGAACTTCCCCGCCCCGGTCTCCTTGCTGATCTCGGCCAGCAGCCCGTCAGCCCGCGCGGCGAACTCGGCATACTCGCGGGCCCGGTCGGCGCGGAACTGCGCCACGATCTCCGCCTCCACCCCCTCGTCCGGCGCCGACACCGCCAGCACGAACGCGCTGCCGCCCTGCCCGCGCACCGTCGCCGCTAGCTGCCCGAACAGCTCCTTGTGACCGGGTGTGCCCGGCAGCGCCCACACCCCGTTCTGCAGCCCGGCCGCGCCCGCCGCCCGGGCCCGCCGCCACAACGCCACCCGCGGGCCGGACGGGGACGCGGGCAGTTGGGCCAGCAGCAGCACCCACCCCGGCCCGGCGCCCTCGGATTGCAACACGTGTTGCACCGTACCGAGCGGCCGCAGTCAACGCAACACGTGTTACATCCGGTCGCGTTCGACTTGACCGATGCCGGGGACTCGTGTCTTCCGCACGGGGGCCGTCGCCCCGCCAACTGACGCCCGGTGATGCCTACCCGCTGACACCCCGGTCAGCGAAACGACGCCTCACAGTGAGTTCGTCGTGAAGAACCTTACAGTCCCCCTGAACTCGCTTAGCAACTGGTGATAACCCGCTGTATCACGCGGTCCTGCCAGCGGGCAGGCCGATCAAAGCAGCGGCGGGCGGCGTCTAGAATCTCCGCGCCCCGTACACCAATGCAATCGAGCATGCCAGGTGGGCGCGGCCGGTCAGCCGCCGCCTTCGGGAGGTGAGACCATCCGGGGGTGAGTGCTCAGACTTGGGTGGCTATTGCCGCCGGGGGCGGCCTGAAACTACAGGCGTGGGTGTCGCGTGCTTGCTGACAGGCACTCTTATCACGGCGATCTGGTGGGACCACTCGCCATGTTTCGCGCCCGCTGGCCGACATCATTACTGGTAGCCGGGGGTGGCTGAGCCTGGGCGACGGGCCGCGACATGATCGTGAATATGCGGGGGAACACGACTAGCTCAACGATGTGCTGATGCCAGCTTTCAAGCACTGCGACAAGGTCGTGGGTGAGACCGTCGGTGCGGGAAAACGCTGGGTCGTCCGTCAGGACAAGGTTGAAATCGTGGCTCAGCTCGTCGCCCTGGCCTTCGTCGGCGCCTTCGATGTAGAGCAGGATTGATCCGTTCGCGAGGGTGCCATCGCCTGGGAATGCCCGGCGGTTGGACGGCCCGTCGCTGCCCCAGTAGATGAGGTTCGGCCACCAGGCCATCAGGGTCAGCCGACGGTGCTTGTCGATGTTCCACAGGGTGTCGAGCCGGTGCAGTTCGCTCCAGCGGACCTCGTCCTCGAAAGTCCGGTCCAGGGCAACGCCGGCCTTGTGGACCTCTTCCAGGTTCGCGAAGGGCTGGACCGCGCGGAACGCTTCTCGCGCCCGGGAGTCGTAGAGGCCTTTCCTGTCCTTCTTCGCCGTGAAGAATTGGGCAAAATCCTGCGGGGTCGCGCAGATCGGGAATGCTGACGCTTTTTCCTGGCCGGGGCTCAAGGGTGTGTTCTGGCTCCGCCGGGCAACCTCGAACGCCAGGCTTTCCAGGGCTGCGCGCAGGTTGTGCAGCACGTCGCCGACGGTCGTGCTGATCACGACCGGAATCGGGTTGGTGAATCTGAGGCGATAGGCCAGGCGGCCGGGCATGCCGGTCGGCTCAGGGGTCAGCGAGTACGGCGAAGACGCCCGGAACTCGCCGATGAGGCGACGAAGCGAATGGATGTGCTCTTTCGCGCGGTTGGCCTTGGCCCACCACGATGTTCGCTGGTCAATCCAGGTCTGGTCGTACGACACGATCACGGCGACATCCTCGCACCCGGCCAGCCCTTTTAGCTCGCGGTTTTCGGCGCCGCCGCCCGGGCTACGCCCCGCTGCGGGCGGCGGGCTGGCCCGCCCCCGAAGATCCGGACTCCGGGGAGGACACCGAACTCGGCGGCCGGGACAACATCGCCGACCGGCTATCCGATGAGGTGAGCTGGCAGCGGCAGTGCGCAGACTGGCTCGCGCATCTGCATGCTGACAGCTGCCCGCCAGCGGTCAACCTGCGCCCGTCCGCCGACTGGCGGGACCGGGCCATCGTGGCCGTCGACTTGGCACGGGTGCGTGCGGTCATCGACCGCATCGCAGCCGACTTGGACGAGCTCGCCCGGGCCCGGCGGGTCCAGGACCTGAACACCGCCGCGGTGCTGCCCGACCCGCGGGCGGAGCGCCGCCGGCGGCTGGCCGAGCCGGACCTGGAGTTCCGGGCCTTCTGCGCCCGCAAGGGATTGCCCGCCTCATCGACCCCGCAACTGGAACGGGCCTGGGACGCATGGCAGGCCGAGCGGTACCGGCGTGGCGAGATCGGCCAGCGGCCGGGCTGCACCGACAACCCGTTCCGGTCACGCTGACCACCCGCCGACCGTGCCCGCGTTCAGGAAACTGGACACCATAGCGGTGCTCACGGCTCGATTGTTACCGGCACCCCTAAATCACCCAGGCACCCGCCGGAAAGCCCGCAATGGCCGCGCCGGGAGCCATCGTCAAGCGACAACTGGCCGCTTAGGGGAGGGCCGGCTGGTCGCGGGGCTGGAAGTCACCGCTGGTGGTCAGGGAATCGTGTCGCACGCCGGGCTGATCTTGCTGTGGGCATGGCTGATAAGCCCAGCCTGAGCGGGGAACTGTCGCGGGCGTTGGCCACGCCGCGGCTGCTGGTGCATGACCGGGGCCAGATGCTGGCCGGCCTGGCGGCCGCGATCGCCGGCGGATAAGGTCCTGGGGCAGGTGACCTGCATCCGGCTGAATGCATCCGCCTCGCCGGCGCCGCGCTCGCCGGGCAGAACGACGAATGGACAGAAATCCCGGCGCTGCATGGGCCCGGAAATCCTCACCGCGTGCCGCACAGCAGCGGGAAACACCGAAACCGGTGAAGAGGAAGTGACCATTGAGACTGTTGGTGCTCAAATAGAAACTGATCACAGGGGGATTATCTCATACACCATCGCCCCGGGCATGGCCGGATAATCAGGGGCTAACGACATTGAGCTGCATCCGTGATGCACGTCCGATTCCGGTAATCCGGATCCTGCCCTTAGCCGTCTTATCCGCGAGAATGAACCTTCGCGGGCCGGAAACACCTGCGCGGGGGGTCAGGAGGAGGGACGATAGGAATGATCCTTCGCGGGCCGGAAATACCCCGCCCGGGGGGGTCAGGAGGAGGGACGATCCATGTCCATCAGTAACATTGGCCGGCGCGCGGCGCCAGCGCTCATCGCGGCCGGGGCGGCGGTCGCCGCGATGCTCGCGCTGGCGGTGCCCGCGGGTGCCAGCACCGGCACGACGGAGATCAGCCCGGAGCAGGCCGGCTACACGGCCACCGGGGCGCAGTTCCGCAACGTCACGGCCAGCGTCTTCCTGCGCAACCCGGGGCAGTACGCCAGCGAGGTCAGCGGCTACGGCAACAGCATCCAGCTGTGGTCCTCTGACCTGGTGCTCGTGCTCGGTGTCTCGTCGTCCACGAGCAGCACGGCCGGGTTCGTCCCGGCCGCCATCGTCTATGACCGCTCCACCCATGCCGTCATCACTGAGACCACCGGCACGACCAATTTCCCCTCGGGGGAGACCGTGACCGAGCGGCTTCACTACGACGTGGCGACCGGCGCGGCCACCTTCACCGCCTTCGACCCGGCGGGCAGGTCGTTCACCGCCACCGACACGGTGGCCGCGGCCGAGTCGTTCCGGGAGGCGCGGATCGGCACCGAGTTCGGCACCGACCCGTGGACTGCTCCGTCGTCTTACACGCCCCCGGCGAACTTCACCAAGATCGCCGTCTACAACAGCGTGCGGCTGACGAGTTACAGCGGGCATAACGCCACGCTGATCAGCTGGTGGGTGAACCACCAGCTCCTCGCCAACACCAACCAGAACAGCATCAGCGGCGACTGGGTCGCCATCCCGACCAGCCTGTTCAACAGCGGCGCGAGCTTCCAGACCTTCTTCGTGCCGGGCTTCGCGCAGGGCCCGAACCAGCCGGTCCTGCACTGATCAGGTAACAGGAGGCCGGGCCCGAGAATCCGGGCACCGGCCTCCTGCATGCCCGGAAGGTGCGAGCGATGCCCTGAGGTGCGTGATAGAACCGCTACCCCTTCGCTATAACGCGGTCCCACGCACCTGGGGCTGCCAGCCCGCCGTCCAGGCGTCGGCAGCTCATGCGCACCCTCCTGCCCTGTCACCCTTCCTGGGTGCCAGGCCCTGGCAGGAGAGGATGGACCCATGGCAGCACAAGCCGGCCTCGTGTGCCGGCCGGCATGACCGATGAGCTGGTCAAGATCATGGTCCATCCCCGGGCCCGGGGCGGACGGCTCGGCCAGCTGGTGACCCCGGCGCTTATCGCCAGTGCCGCCGATGCGGGCATCGAGACGCTGCACCTGGACGTCGCGGTAACAACCTCGCGATCCCAGCCGCGCCGGCCGGCCTGTCCAACGGCGGCGCGTCGTTCCAGGACTGGCTCGCGCCCTCCGGCGTGAACGGCCCCGCGCAGCCTCTGCGGGGGCGGACGGTGCCCCGGAAGCCCGCCAGCGTCAGGAAGGCGCTCTCAGCTGCGAGGTGGGGGCGTGCGGTTCATCGTGCGGCACTTCAACGGCGGCCAGCAGGACGCCGGTGCGGCGTTCGAATTCGCCGGCACGTTCTGCAATCGGGCGCCCCGCCGCGAGTCAGGGCCGTGCTCTACCGCATGATCCAGACACTGCCGGGCATCCAACCGCTTGGCCCGATGACCGAAACGCTCGGGCGCCATGGCATCGGCGTGGGCCTCACCGGGCACGTCGTGCGGGACGTGCTCATCTTCGACCCAGCGACCTCGGCGGTCCTCGAGCGGGAGGGAATCGCCGTCGACCCCTCGCAGATCCCCGTCCCACCCGGGGCCCCCAAGTTAAGCGCGGGTGAGCTGATCGACTACA
>Ga0207646_10002843_pt1 | contig 20115 bp, 22 predicted proteins | sample KBSK5502metaG_FD_184343 | JGI IMG/M metagenome (GOLD analysis project Ga0207646, IMG submission 184343) | Corn, switchgrass and miscanthus rhizosphere microbial communities from Kellogg Biological Station, Michigan, USA - KBS K5-50-2 metaG... | ecosystem: Host-associated > Plants > Roots >...
GCACGCTCGAGCGCTTCGGACGGATCGACATCCTCGTCAACAATGCCGCGCTTTCGCTGTCGACACGCTTCCCCGATCTCACCGCTAACGAATGGCGCAGAGCGATCGAGGTCAACCTCACCGCGCCGTTCTTGATGACGAAAGCCGTTCTTCCGGCAATGCGCGCCCAGCACTACGGCCGCATCATTAATATCTCGTCCTCGGCCGGCCGGATGGTGAGCACGCTCGGCGGTGCGCACTACACGGCAGCAAAGGCCGGACTCCTCGGACTGACGCGCGCGGCAGCGAAGGAGCTCGGCAAGTTCGGCATCACCGTGAACGCCATCTGCCCCGGCATGATCGATACCGAGCTGACGCGCGAACATGCCTCGGACGAGTTGCTCGAACGTCTCGCCGCGAGCTATCCCGTGCCGCGGCTCGGCACTGCGCTCGAAGTCGCCGATTTGACTTGCTTCGCGGCCTCCGAGGCTGCCGGCTACATCACTGGCGCGTCCCTCGACATCAACGGTGGCGACTTGATGATGTGATCTATGTTGTTCGCCAACGGGGCTGGTTCCCCCGCGCGCGCGTATGTGTGACAGTCACGAGAGTCGGCGTGATCATGCAGCTGGCGAGAAAGCGTGACGCGATGATACCGCCGAACCCGGAAGAGTTGCTCAACCGGCCTCAATAGATCGATTCCCGTTCGGCTGAGCGTGTAAGTCTGGTGCGTCTACGGCGGGTTCCGCTGTCGGTCAGCCATATGTATTCATTTCGAACAGTTGCGGCTTTTGTCGGCTAATACGCTGGATAACTGTCGAAATTGTCGGCATAATCACATGTTAGGTCTATGAACGTTCTCCTCGTTTTCGCAATCATCTACATTCCGCTGATGATCATTTTGGGTGAGGTCATCCACGCGCAAGGGCGCAAACTGCTACAACACGCCTTCGGCACCGGCAGCCCCGTTGCTGGCGCGGTTAGTGTCCTCTTGCGCATGGGCTGGTACATGACGGCAGCAGGGCTGCTGTTCTGGAATCTGGGCTCTGATGTCGGAGATTCAGCAAAGCACTCCTTTTTTGCAGCATTTCAAGAGATCAGCCTTCGCCTCGGTATCGCGCTATTCACAGTCGGCGTTCTCCATGGCCTCAACATTCTTGCAGTCTCACTGTTCCATAGAAAGAACGCGTAAAGACCTAACCAATCGATGAAGCCAACGGCCCCACATCGAAATGCGTCCAGTGTGTTTGCCACGACACCCTGCCGCGGCTTATCTCTGTCTCGTTAGGCGGCGAAAGAATTTCGAGGTAACAATGATTGAGACTCACGGCCTTACGCACATCAATCTAGCCGTCCGCGATCTAGGACGCGCGCTGCGGTTCTACGAGCAGGTCTTCGGTCTGCGCGAGTACGGGCGTGGGGACGGACTAGTCCATACTCAGGCTTCTGGCAGGCACGACATCGTCACCTTCACCGAAGACCCCACCACCGCCGGTCTCAGCGGGGGCATCGCGCATTTCGGCTTTCGGCTCGTGGACCCGGGCGACATCGACCATGCCATCGCCGAGGTCGAACGCGCCGGAGGGCGTCTGCTCCGTCGTGGCGAGTTCGCTCCCGGCCTCCCCTACGCTTACGTCGCCGATCCGGATGGCTACGAAATTGAGATCTGGTTCGAGTGAGCTACCTGTGCCGCCTAACCAGATGATGCAGCCAACCGCGGACCGTCCTTATGCCCAGTTCTTTATGCTCATAAAAGCGATTTGTAATTCGTGCGATGGCTGATCTTGTTTCTCGTTAGGCCGCGCTAACTGTGTAAGTCTGGCGCGCCTACGCTGCCTTCACTGGCGCCGGTCGGGCGATTTGCTGAATTGTACTAGGATTTGTACTAGACCGAGCTATCTCTGGCTGAATCCACGCGCCGAATACTTCTTGAGGCGTTCGGGGAAACAGCGCCTTCGGTCATTCACACAGAAGGCAGCAAGCCTACTCTGGAGGAAGTTGAGGACCTGTTCCGAGCGTGTCCAAGTCTTCGACAAACACTGGGGGGCTACCTTCCAGAGCATAACCGCTTATTTCACGCTTCCAGTTCGGAATTGCATCAGGAAGCTGGGTGTAATTTACCGGAACTTCCTCGCCATCTTTGACGCCCCATTCCCAAACTAAAACGATGCCGTTTTCCATCCACAACGCATCAACATTCATCATCGCCTTGCGCCCTTTCAGGTCGTCAACTTGTACTAGCACCCGAAAGTCCCGTTTCACGATTCGATCTTACCACGCTGCACAAGGCGGCGGCTTTGAATCGCCCGTTGAAGACGCCTATTTATGCGTTGCTTTTCCAAAGGGCGACGCTGTAGCAATTCCCAAGAAATTTGTACCTGCTGTTCGCCGAGTCCTGCGTACTTGGAAACGCGATGTACATACACTTTCTGTCCGCTTTTCAGATGCTTTGAGATCGCTGCCTTCAAGGAGGCAGCGATCTCGCCGGCTGCGCCTTCACCAAGAAAGCAACGCCCCTCCGAAAAATAACCGTGGCGCCTCAAAATTTTCCGAATCGCGGGCGATAACCGTTTTTGTTCGGAATAAAAGCCTACCTCAAAAAAGTCTGGGTGCTGAGAGGGCACGTCCGAAACGATGTCAGACCGCATCTAGAATTACCAGAACCAACCGACCCCAACACCCAAAATCAAGGTCCCACGAACTCTGCAAGTTCCGACGCTGGCTCCACGGCGACCCATCGCCAAATCCGCGGGCAACCTCAAGGCCCCCCGGGTAAGAAATCTATTAACGAAACCACTCCAGCGGCCGTTATTCTAACTTTCGGTGTTTGCGCGCGCGGCATGAAAAAAACGTGTTCCCATGCTTCGCACACCCATTTAGCACACGCGGTTGACACGGAGCGCCCAACCAATGCCCAAACAACCTGCTTATTTTGACAGCCAAGCGTCCGGCGCGGCCGCTCTTAAGATCGACATTTACGAGTTACGGGACGCCAAACGTCAAGGATCTCCGGCCTTTCGCAGTGGCCGGATTTACGGCGATGAATACCTTAACTGGCGGCAGGCGAGAGAGCTCGAAAAGGTCGGATCGGTAGCAGCCAATGGTTTTGTTGAAGAGGGCTGATCCATTATCGCGCAAACGATCCGAGATATAAGCGTGTGCGCCAGGTTAGGTGTCCTTACGCCCGAACAATCTTTTGATTTTTGCCGTACGATTGTTGAGGCGGCCGGCGACCCAGACCTTCGAGAAGTGCTCAGGCGAACACTTCATCACTGGCTCGAATTCAATTTTTCGGAAATCGCAGAAGCAAAAGCGCGGAAGGCTCATCCAAAAATCATGTCCTGGCTCCGTTCGGAAAACAAAGCGTGGTTTCGTCGCGAGTATGGATCGAGCGAGTTCGAAGCCAAAACCCAAGCAAATATCTAACGCGTTAGAGATTTGACGGTCGAGACGGCAGAAATCTGATGGCGTAACTGCCCACATTTCGCACGGCGGGATTGTCCGCGTCGTCACGCTCCGATTCCCAAGAGAGAGGCGGGGGCGGCGCCGGTTGACACGCCGCGCCACGGCATGGATGACGATGCAAACAAACCTTCGGTGGCGATTGATTCTGAACCTCCAATTGCCTTGGATAAGTTTATTGAGCAAAGCGGGCTCTCGGCCGTAACACTCTGGCGCTATCGCCGTGTTGGCTGGTTAAACACACTGAACATCTGCGGTCGGCATTATCTCACTCGATCTGAGATTGCGCGTTTCAATGCGCGGGCTGCCGCAGGCGAATTCGCAAAGGAGCCGACCAAAGCCGAACCGCCGCCGTTGCAAAGCCTTCGCGTGACTTGTGGGCGCGGCCCGAGCCAATACGACACGCGTGTCGTATTTGAAATTCGATACGGCGTCAGCAGTTGGAGGTAAGCGTGCTCGGTGTAGCCCGAGCGACCGAAGCGTTTCGGTCGACGACTGAGATTCCAAAGTGAACAAGTTTGGCTGCTTTTTGCCGATGTTCGTCGAGGAGATGCCCGTACACTCTTCCCACAAGAATCCCGCCATCCTTGTGTCCCAGCCAAGCGGCAATAGTCATAAAGTCGATCCCGGCCATGACGCACACAGAACAGAAGTAATGTCGAAGATCGTGGAAACCCACCCGTGGGAGAGCGGCGGCCACGCGAGCTAGTTTCAAACTCTCACGAAAACTTCTCGTGTGTTCGTCTTGCGTCCCACGTCGCGGAGAGGGAAAAAGCCAGGAGCAATCGTGGGCTCGCCGTGCCTGCATTTCACGCAAAAGCGCTTCCAGCTGAGAATTAAACTCAACGGTCCGGCTCTCCCAATTTTTCGTCAAACGATCGGCGCCGATTGTGACGCGCTCGCGCTCGAAATCCACGTCCGCCCATTTGATCCGCAACGCTTCTTTTTCGCGCGCGCCGCTAAAGGCGAGAAAGCGCAAATAGTCGGAAAGCTGTTCGCCATTTTTTTCGCACGCGTCTTGCGAAGCCTTAATCAATCGATCGAACTCGGCGGGGGTAACCAGATTGCGTTTCGGCGGCGGCGCCTCATCCAGCGTTTTGATTCTGGGCAATTCGCGCAGGTGCCCGTCATCCAGGGCCGTGTTCAGCACGTTACGAAGGACGAACAGGTCAAGATTTGCGGTTCGCTCCGAAACGGCTTCCAACTTGCGACCGCAAAAAATGCCGCCTTTCAGACGCTTGTCGATATAGGCGGCAATAATTGGCGTGGCGATTTGATCGATTCGCACGTGACCGAGATGATCGCACCAGCGCGCGATCGCCTGCCGTTCATTGGCCAGAGTGCCGGGGCGCTTGCGCTGCACTTTCGCTTTCTCGAAATACGTGACGCAATAATCGGCGAACGCCGGTTTGCGCCCGATCGTCGGCAATTGATCTTCGCGTCGCTCATGTCGTTTGATCTCGAGCGCTTCTCTTGCCAAGTCGAGAGTGCGGACTGGCTGATTGTCGCCGTCGCGAAGCGGAAAGCGGCGCGGGGCCTTTTTGCCGTTTCCAACATCGACCCAAAGCTGCGCGTAATAACGACCTCCGCGAACATACAAGCCCGGGACTCTGCGATTGCGAGAATCGCGTGCAGGAATAAACTGAGCCGGATGATCGGAAGGGGAAAAACTTGGCATCGCCCCTGCGCTCCGTGTCAACCGAAGCGCTTTGGGCTTGCTTTGCATTGCAGGGGCTTTGAAAACTTAACTCTAGCACAAACTCTAGCACAGGGCTAAAATGAGGTCGATAACAATTTATAAGTCGTTGGTAATCAACAGGCCAGGGTGGCGAAATTGGCAGACGCGCCAGACTTAGGATCTGGTGGAGCAATCCTTAGGGGTTCGAGTCCCCTCCCTGGCACTTCGAAAAGCGGCAAACGTCCAGCGCTCAACGCTCTCAACGCCGAACGTTCAATTCAGACAGAGCCGATTCGAACATTGGATGTTGGACGTTAAACGTTGGGCGTAAAGCGGGCGATTCGCGAGGTCGTAGAAAAGAAGCGTCGATCTTGTCTGTGGCGATCAGAAAATTTGCCACTTCCTCTCGCCGCTGCCCGCTTCTATTTCCCAAAGGCGGACGCCACCGAGAAAAGCGTTTTCGTTTTTGCCGTGTTCAATTCCTTCTGGCAATCGATCGAACCGGTGAACGTTGCCGCCGCCGAGCACGACGTAATCAGCGATGAAGGATTTCTTCAATTGCATGACTGCGAAAATCACTTCGCGTTTCCATTCGTCTTCGCCGAGTCGCTCGATTCCAGGAATGCCGAGAAAATTTTCAATGATGTCGCGATCGCGGTAGGGGAGGTCGCCGAGCTCGAGCGGGAAAAGCATGTTGTCGAGCACGAACGCGGAGCCGAGTCCGGTCCCAAGTCCCAGAAAAAGCATTCGCCCGCTGTGGTAACTTCCCAGGGCTTGCATCGCAGCGTCGTTGATGACTTGGACCGGTTTGCCTAACGATTGGCCAAAATCAAACCCGACCCAGCCTTTGCCGAGATGTTTCGGGTCTTTGACGATTTTGCCGCCGCGAACGGGCGACGGAAAACCGATCGAGATGTTGTCGAACTTCCAATCGCCAGTTTTTTCTTTTAGTTGAGCGACAAAATCTCTCGGCTGCATTTTCGCGCCGGAATCAAACATCCGCTGTTCTGCGCCCTCGACCATCAGTTTCACGTGAGTGCCGCCGATATCGACGACGAGCGTCTTGTTCATCGACTTCCGAAATTTCGGGGCTACTCGCCGAGACCGACCGCCTGGCCGAGGCGCTGGAAAATGCCTTTCCGTTCCCCTCCGGCCGCGCTGCTGGCCGGCCAGCATTCGACAATCTCGAGCGCGAGGAACCGGAAAAGCGTGACGCTGGCGAACTTCAAATCGAGTCGCAGGTTTTTTGCGATCTGTTGGACCGAGCGAACTCCGTTGAACTGCGACGCGAACTGCGCTTCGGCAACGGTGAGCCGAAGATTTTGCACGCGCTGAAATCCATCGCGCGTGTAGGCGGGAACGGAAGCAGGATCGTAATAAGTGCGATCGCCGAGCTGGGGAAATTGGACATAGCGCAAGGTCGCCAACGCCCATTGATCGACATCGAGGTCGCCGGAGACCGCAGTGGCGAAATCCGGAAGCGCTCCTTGTTGGAACGAAAAACGAACATACGGCGCGCTCCAAAGCTCGGCGAAAAGTTTCTGTCCGTGATGCTGCACCAACTGCATCGACGGCTCCTGCGAAATCAAATTTTCCTGCGCAAGAGTGATGAACATAGGGCATCCAGTCTCCTGCTGTTGCGCGCGTGCGGCCGCGATCCAGTCCGGGTCGATATTACTCAAAGTCACCGGTGCTTCCGGGCAATACAGCTCCGGATCGCGCGAGGTCGCAAACAGGACCTGTCCATTTTGAGCGAGAAGCTCGACCGGCTGTTTGTCCCAAAAGAAGCGCAGCGTGCCGGTGAGTTTCTGGGTCGCGGTGATTTGCAGGGCGCGGTTCAACGAGAAAAAGCGCGTGTCACCGCAAAAATAAGCGCCGCCAGTGAGCGATTCGTCGGGAATATAATATTGCTCGGCCGCCGGTTCGAACGCCGCTGGCGTCGCGGCTGGAACATCTGTCGTGGGGGCTGGAGTCCACCACGGAGTTTCCGGCGCTTGCGTGATCTCAGGACCAACCTCGCTTGCTTCGCGGTAGGCAGGCTCCTGTTCGACCGGGAAATCTGCCTCGGCCGTGCGTTGCGGCTCGGCAAGCTCCGGCTCGGCAAGCTCCGGCTCGGCAGGCTCCGGCTCGGTAGGCTCCGCCTCGGTAGGCTCCGCCTCGGTAGGCTGTGGCTCGGTTGATTCCGGCTCTTCCGATTTTCGGGGCATATGGGTCTCTACTGTTTTGATAAGCAAATCCGAAGTGAAGGGCTTATTCAAGAACCCAATCACATTTGAATTTTCACTCCGGCTCGCCTGCAGCTCCGCACCGTAGCCTGACATGTAAACTACGGGGATGGCGGCGGTCCCCGGATTCTCTAATAAACGGCGGCAAACTTCGTCGCCCTTCATGTCCGGCAAAATGAAATCCAGCAGAATCAGATCGGGCAAACTGCTCTGCGCCTCGCGCACGGCTTCTTCGCCGGTCGATGCCGTTGTCACGTCGTAGGTCGCCTCGATCAAAACTTCCTTCACAAAACTGAGCAGCATCAGGCTGTCGTCGATCGCCAATATTTTTGGATTGCCCTTCTTCTTGCGCGACTTTTTCGGCATCGCCGCGCCGGCTTCATCCGCGCTGCGCACCGCTTCGATGAGCAAATGCTGCCAGTCCATGTCGATCGTCCGGGGACTGGAAGGCGCGTCGGCGACTTCGGAAATGGTTCCGCCCTTCCAACGCACAATCTCGTTGAACGCCGCCATCCCCTGGCGGCCCGGTGCAGTCGCGTGCCGAACCTGACCTTTCTCGAAGAAAACGCGCGCCTTTTCGCCGTTCGGTCCGGTAAATTCCACCACTGCGGTCGAGGCACTTATGCATTTGAGCTGGATAATGTCGGTGAATTGGAGATCGCGAAGCGTCCCCTGGAATTTTTCGGTTGCTGTCTTCGTTGCTGGCTGCAGCAAACGCTGCGCGAGTTCCACAAAATCCCAATGCGCCATCGGTTTTTCGAGGAAATGAATTGCGCCGAGTCCGGCTGCTTGTTCACGCTGCTCGGGCAAATGAACGCCAGTCAAAATGATCGCGCGCGCGTTCGGGTGACTCGTTCGCAAATCGTAAAGAAAATCCTGGCCGAGATCCGGAATGGCGTCGACATCGAGAACAAAAAGCTCGGGTTTCACTCCCAGGACAAGCTGCTGGGCCTCCTCCAGGCTGCGCGTCATTTCAACCAGCGCATCCGGTGCCGCTTCATCGAGGACATGCAGGATCGCGGAGCTCAATTGTTCGTCCGGTTCCAAAACCAGAATCCGCGCTCTCTGTTTAGATTTCTTCCGTTTCATTAATCTCGAACCTGGAGGGCCTGCAATTTTCCGACCCCTCAACTCGGTAGCAATGCCCGCTTCTCGGCAAATGCAAAGAATTTTTCGCTTTTGTCATGTCGAGCAGCGTCGAGACATCTCTTACTGTTTCTGTTGTCCGATGAAAGTCGCCAGAAATATTTAGAGATTCCTCGACTTCGCTCGGAATGACAAAGAAGAGCAACGCGCTATTTATTTACTTGCTGAATCGACGCGCCAGTTCCCGCCGACTGATTTTTCCGCGCTCGTTTGCCGGAATCGAATCGACGATGAAGATCTGTTTCGGCACTTGCCACGCGCTCAACGCCTTTCGGCAGAATTCCAAGATCTCGTTCTCGCGAAGATCGACATCCACGACGACGCAGGCCGCCACTTCTTCGTTGCGCAATCCCGCGCCTGCGGGACGTCCGAATGCAACCGCCTGACGAACGCCGGGAAAGCGGAGCAACTGTTCCTCAATCTCGGCCGGGTTCACTTTTTTTCCGGCCACATTGACCACGTCCGAAACGCGTCCGACGATTTTGAATCCGGAGGCGCGACGCGCGAGCAGATCGTCGGGAACGAAAACACCGTCGCCCAATTTTCCTTCATCCGGTTCGGGAAAGTAACCATCGCCGGCAGCTGTGCTGCGAACGCGGACCTGACTGGCCTCTGCGCTTGGATCGACCATTTCAAGATCGACATCCTTCATGGGTGCGCCGACGAAACCCTCGCTGTCGCTGGCCGCTTCCCGATCATAACAGATCCCGCCGCATTCTGACGCGCCGTAAAAGGAATGAATCGGCAATCCGAATTTTTCCCGAAATTTTGTCGCGACTCCGATCGGCAGCGGCGCTCCCGCCGAAATACAAAGGCGAAGCTTCGTCGTCGGCGTCGTATTTTTCATTTCGCAAAACGCTTGATAGAAGACCGGCGTGCCCGGAAACACGGTCGCATTTGTCTTCGCGATATGCTCAAGGACAGCGCGCGGCGTTCGGTCCTGACTGAAAACCATTGCCACGCCGCGGGCGATCAACGGTATGAGCAGATTGCTGAATCCGTAGGAATGTGAGACCGGAATGACGCCGAAATTAAGATCGACATCAGAGATTCCCATCGTGTCGCAGATCTGATCGCAATCAGCCAGCAGTTGTTCACTCCGAAAACGGATCGCGCGCGGTGCGGCGGTTGTGCCGGAGGTCAATTTTAGTAATGAGGGTGGTTTCTCATTCCAATGAGTTGTAGCTGCCGATGTCCTCGTCGGCAGAATTTCACTAGAACTGCCGCCGGGGACGGCGGCAGCTACAACATTGCAAATCTTGAACGCGCTCTCTCGCCGTTGATCACTAATCGATTGCTCAAGCGGCAGGACGACAACTTCGCGACGCAAACACGCGATCAAGATCGACGGCCAATCCTCGTGATTGCCAATCTGGACGGCGATCACACTTCCGGCGTCCAAGCTGTCGATCTTTGATTCGAAACTGCGCGCGCCGTCATCAATTCCGCGAAACGTTCGATCAACCTGGCCACGGGTGTTGAAAATGGCCGGCGCGGTGTCCTTTCGAGCAACAGTCGATTGCCACCGCTTCAATAGTGCGTCGTTCGGTTTCATCGCTTGCGTAACGTGCCCACGCGGTTACATTCGGCGCTCATTTTTGACGATGAAAGCAGGCATTCACCCAGAATATCACGAGACAGATATCGTCTGCGCGTGCGGCGCGGTCTATAAGACACGCTCGACGCGTCGCGACATTAGAATCGGTATTTGCGCCGCTTGTCATCCGTTTTTTACCGGCGAGCAGAAATTTGTGGACACGGCCGGTCGCGTCGAAAAATTCGCCAAGCGCTACGGCAGCACTAAAGCTGCGCGCTCGGGCAAAAAAGGTTAGCTGAACGGTAGCGGCGATCTGCGATCGCCGTTTGACGCCTTCGAAGGTTTTCGGGGCCACCCTCATGGACTTTGATCCTCTCATCCAACGCAAGCGTGAACGCTTCGACCAGCTCGAACGCGAAATCGCCGATCCGCGTCTTTTCGATAATCGCAAGCGCGCCGGCGAAATCATGCGCGAACACGCCAGCACGAAGGGCGTACTCGCCAAATGGGACGAATTGGAAACGGCGCGCAAGCAACTCGACGACAATCGGGAGCTAGCGACTTCGCGCGACGTCGAGATCGCGGCCATGGCCGACGATGAGATTCCTGACTTGGAAAAGCGCGTAGCTGAATTCGAGCGCGAATTGCAAATTGCGCTGTTGCCGCCGGACGAAAACGAAAATCGCGACGCCATTGTCGAAATTCGCGCCGGCACGGGTGGAAACGAAGCCGCGATTTTCGCGGCCGATCTTTACCGGATGTATCACCGCTACGCCGAATCGGCTGGACTGAAAACCGAAGATCTCGAATCAAGTCCCTCGGAGATGGGCGGGCTAAAAGAAGTGATCTTCAAAGTCTCGGGCGAATCGGTTTTCCGGAAACTCCGCTACGAAAGCGGTGTGCACCGGGTGCAACGTGTGCCTGCGACCGAAGCGCAAGGCCGAATTCATACATCGACTGCAACGGTGGCCGTGCTGCCGGAAGCGGAAGATGTCGATGTTGAATTAAAGCCGGAAGATTTGCGGATTGAAGTTTCCCGCGCCGGCGGTCCGGGCGGACAGGGCGTCAACACCACCGACTCGGCTGTGCAAGTAATGCACATTCCAACCGGCACGATTGTTCGTTGCCAGGACGGTCGCAGTCAGCTCAAGAACAAGGAAAAGGCATTGTCGATCTTGCGGGCGCGATTGCTTGAACGGCAACAGCAGGAGGAGGCGGCAAAATATAGCGCTCAACGCCGCGGGCAGATTGGCACCGGCGGTCGCGAAGAAAAAATTCGCACCTACAATTTTCCCCAAAACCGGCTGACCGATCACCGCATCGGACTAACACTATATAATTTAGATCGCGTGATTAATGGCGACCTCGACGAGATGATTCGATCGCTGCAGGCTGCCGACGTGACCGAGCGACTCGGCGGTGCTTTGGAGGGCGATGCGCCGTCAGCGCCTTAATTAGTGGGACACGACAGCGCGTGTCCCTCCATATCAAAATGACTTTGCTGGAAGTCCTGCAATCGACGACCGCGTATTTCACCAAGCACAAGATCGACAATCCGCGGTTGAACGCGGAACACTTGCTCGCGCACGCGCTCGGGCGCACCCGGATGGATCTCTATCTCGAGTTCGAGCGCCCGCTTAGCGACGCGGAACTAGTGCCGCTGCGCGATCTGGTGAAGCGCCGAGGGCAAGGCGAACCGCTCCAGCATTTGTTAGGCACGGTCGAATTTTGTGGCCTGACTTTTCGTTGTGATAAGCGGGCGATGGTGCCGCGACCGGAGACCGAGCAACTCGTTGAGTTGCTCGCGTCAGAAGTCAGCGGTCAGCGGTCAGCGGTCAGAATTCTGGATGTTGGAACAGGTTCGGGCATTATTGGTCTCAGTCTTGCTGCAAAATTTCCGGAGGCAAAGGTGTGCGCGATCGACGTTTCCGATGATGCACTGGCGCTCGCGCGTGAAAACGCGGCCCGACTCGGACTCGAGCGAGTTCGCTTTCAAAAAAGCGATCTTCTCGAAAGTTTGTCTGAAAGATTCGATCTGATCGTGGCGAATCTTCCTTATATTTCCATGCAAGATCGACATCTGCTCTCGCGCGAGGTGTTGCACGATCCGGAGGTGGCGCTGTTTGCCGGACCGGCTGGCGATGAATTAGTGCGAAGATTAATCGAGCAAGCGCCGTCGCATTTGAATCTGGGCGGTTTGCTGGCCTTGGAAATTGGAGTGGGTCAAAGTGAAGCACTTTGCGAGTTGCTTCGTCAAAAAAATTATCACGACATTGAGTTAAAAAGGGATTATTCAGGTATCACACGTTTTCTCTTAGCCAGGTATGGATAAAATCCGGATCCACGGGGGGCGTCTGCTGAGCGGATCGATCAAAATCAGCGGGTCGAAAAATTCTGCCCTGCCGATTCTGGCGGCGACGCTGCTCACTCGCGAGCCGTGTATCATCCGGCGCGTGCCGGATCTGAGCGACACGCATTACATGTTGCAGATTTTGGCGCATCTCGGCGCGCAAGTTGAGCGCGCCAGCGGCACGGTCACAGTCGCGGCCGTAAAAATAGATTCAATCGCGCCCTACGACGTCGTTCGCAAAATGCGGGCGTCGGTTTGCGTAATTGGTCCGCTCCTTGGCCGTTGCAAAGAAGCGACGGTGTCGATGCCGGGCGGATGCGTCATCGGCGATCGACCGATCGATTTGCACCTCAAGGGATTTGAAGCGCTCGGTTCTGCCGTTCGCGTGGAAGCGGGTAACATAAAAGTGTTTGCGCCGAAACTCGCCGGTGCGGTGATCAATCTGCGCGGGAAATTTGGGCCGACCGTTCTCGGCACCGACAACGTAATGATGGCGGCAGTGCTGGCCGAAGGAACGACCGTGATCGAAGGCGCCGCTCAGGAACCGGAAGTTGTCGATCTTGCAAATTTTCTAAACAAGATGGGCGCGAAGATTGAAGGCGCCGGCACCCGTCGGATCATCGTTGAAGGCGTCAAAGAGTTGCACGGCGCTGAGCACGACATCATTCCCGATCGCATCGAAGCCGGAACTTTTCTGGTAGCAGGTGCGATTTGCGGCAAAGGCCTCACGATCAAACGCGTGGAACCGGAACACGTTCAAGCCGTGACCAAGGCGCTGAGCAATTGCGGATTCAAAATCGAATCGTCCGATGATTCCATAACCGTTTCGCCAAACGGCGTGGCCACACCGCTTGAACTTGCGACCGAACCTTATCCCGGTTTTCCGACCGACATGCAGGCGCAAATGTGCGCGCTTCTTTCCACCACTGGCGGCATCAGCGTGATCACCGAAAACATTTTTCCACAGCGCTACATGCACGTCGCTGAACTGAAACGGATGGGCGCACATGTCGATCTTGAGGGACCGACCGCGGTGATCCAAGGCGTCGATCGCCTCTTTGGCGCGCCAGTGATGGCGAGTGATTTACGCGCGTCGGCCGCGCTCGTGCTTGCCGGATTGAAAGCGGATGGAATTACCGAAGTCAGCCGCGTTTATCACATCGACCGCGGCTACGAACATTTGGATGAAAAACTCAGCGAGCTCGGCGCTCACATCGAGCGAGTGAAAGGATAACTTATGGAGACGACATCAACATCGACATCTACCAGCGTGCGGACGTGGTGCGTGCTCGCGCATGCCACGGCTTTAGTCGGATTCTTGGTGCCGGTGGCCGGTCACATTGTTGGACCGCTCATTGTTTGGCTGGCCAAACGTCAGGATTCACCCGAGATCGACGCCCACGGCAAAGAATCGATGAACTTTCAGCTCTCGATGCTGATCTGGAACGCGATCGCGGCCATTCTGATCATTGTCTTAATTGGCATTCCACTCCTGATTCTGCTGCACATTCTTAATATTATCTTTGTCATTGTCGCTTCGATCCAGGCCAGCGAAGGCAAACTTTACCGATATCCGCTGGCGATCCGGTTGATCAGTTGATACTGTAGAGGCCGCTGTCCTCAGCGGCACCGACCGATCGCCGCCGAGACGACGGCCACTACAGCAATCCGCGCAGTGTTTTCAAATTCACCACGTCTTCGTGCAGTTCCTTGCCCTTCGGCGTTTCGAGAACTTTGGGGATTTTCCGAAATCGCCGGTCGCGCATGATGAAACGGAACGCGTGCAATCTGATTTGCCCTTTGCCAATGTGCTGATGTCGATCCACCCGCGAGCCGCGCGCGGTTTTCGAATCGTTCACGTGAATCGCGGCAAGGCGGTTGAGGCCGATCGCGCGGTCGAACTCACGAAATGTTTTCTTAACCCCGGCTTCGCTGCCGATGTCGTAGCCGGCGGCGAAGATGTGCGCGGTATCGAGACAAACGCAGAGCCGCTCCGGCTCGCGGACATTGCCGATGATGTAAGCGATTTGCTCGAACCTGTGGCCGAGACATGAACCTTGCCCGGCAGTTGTTTCCAGCGCGATCCGCGTTTTCACTTTCGGGATTTCTCGAAACACGCGATCGATCGAGGCGACGATTTTTTCGAGGCCGCCCTCTTCGCCCGCACCGAGATGCGCGCCCGGATGGAGAACTAAGAACGGAAGCTCGAGTTGATCGGCGCGCGTCAGTTCCTTGGACAACGCGCGGATTGAATTGGCGAGGAACTGCGGATTCGTGGCCGCGAGGTTGATCAGATAATTCGCGTGGGCAAAGATCGACAGTAACTCGCGGCGTTGCCGATGTTCAAGGAAGGCGCGGATCTCTTCGCGCGTCAGCGGACGCGCAAACCATTGCATATTGTTCTTCACGAATATTTGAATCGCGGTGCACTTGATCGAACAACCGCGCTCGATCGCGGTGTGCACGCCACCGCCGATCGACATGTGGGCTCCGAGAAGGGGTTTTTCCGTCATTTCGCTGTAGGGGGGCCGCTGTCCTCAGCGGCAAATGTTCCGCCGAAAGCCGCCGAGACGGCGGCCACTATAATTTGGACAAATAATAGGGCAGCATGTCGCGCCAGTAATTCCAATCGTGGCCGCGCCATTTCCCATCATCGAGCCAGTGCTGAATACCTTTTGAATTCAAAATCTCCGAGAGCTGATAGGATTCGTGACGGGTATTGTCCCATTCGCCGGTGCCGATGACGATGCCCATGTGATTGTATTTCCACGGATCGGTCGTGTTCGGCAGATAGTGAAACGGGCTGTTGAAATAAATGTTGTCGTCGTAATAGCCGTCGAAAAAATCGCTGATATCAAACGAGCCACTCAAACTGATGAGGTCACCAACCGCATCCGGATGGCGAAACGCGATGTTGGCGGCGTGGTAAGCGCCGAGACTCGCTCCGCACACGGCAACTCGATGAGCATGGCACTCGCGTCGCGCCAGATCGAACACGTCGTGAACGATCACGTTTTCGTAAGCATTATGCGTCTTCATCCGATCGGCCGGATGAATTTTCTTGTTGTAGAAACTTTCCAGATCGATCGCATCCGGGCAATAAACCGTGACCTTGCCGGCATCGACGTAGGAAGCAACGGAACCAACTAAACCGAAATCTTTGTTTTGATAATAGCTGCCGAACGAAGTCGGAAAGAGAATCAGCGGCAGACCGCCGCCATCGCCGAACGCAAGCATCTCAAACTCACGGCTGAGCCACGGTGTGTACCATTTGATGTAACGTTCGTTCATTTGCGGTTTGTCATTTCGAGCGAAGGGCCAGCCGAGGTCGAGAAATCTCTCACTCTAAAATTAGATCGCATTCGGAAATAGTAAGAGATTCCTCGACAAGCTCGGAATGACATACGAAGCGTCTGGTTTTGAAACCGAACCACACCCTTACCGGAAACATCAAACGGCATCGCGCACTTCATTCCAAAGTTCTGGGAAATCGGCGCGATGTGCTGGTCTATTTGCCGCCGGGCTATAGTCGTTTTTCGCGGAGACGCTATCCGGTTTTATATTTGCACGACGGGCAGAACGTTTTCGACTCCGCCACTTCGTTTGCCGGAGTCGAGTGGGGCGTCGATGAAACTGCGCAGCGATTAATCCGGCACAAACTGATCGAGCCGCTCATCATCGTGGCGGTGGCAAACATCGGCGAAGAACGGATCCATGAATATGCGCCGACGCCGGGCGTGATCGAACCGAAAGACAGACCGAAGAAACACAGCCGCGGTCTCGCCCGCATCTATGGCCAGTTTTTGATCGAGGAACTGAAACCGTACATCGACAAGAAATACCGGACCAGGCCCGAAGCGGAATTTACAGGACTTGGCGGCTCGTCGCTCGGCGGCTTGGCTACGCTGGCGATGGGAATTTTATTTTCCGAAACATTCACGCGTTTAATTGTGATGTCGCCATCGATTTGGTGGGACGACTTCGCGATCTTCCGGCTGGTGGGAATCCTCGCGGAAAAGCCGCCGCTAAAAATCTGGCTCGATACCGGTACAGCCGAGCCGGGCTGGGAGCAGGCTCGCGAATTATGTGCTTGCTTAATCGAGGAAGGTTGGCGGCCCGGTATGGATCTTAGTTATCTCGAAGTTGAAGGTGCAGGTCATAACGAAACGGCGTGGGCGCGGCGGGTCGAACCGGCGTTGCGATTCTTATTTCCGCCGCATCCGGCCGGGTGACGGAAATTACTGCAAGAACTTGCCGTAAACCTGAAAGACGCGGGTAAAACCGCCGACGAATTCCTGATCCTTCTCGTAACTGAACTCGCGTTTCGCGGGCAGCCATTTCAAATGACGCGGCGCGTCCGAGTGATTTGGATCGTAAACAAGATAACGATCGATCCCGTCGGCAGTTCGATGGTCGTCATGGGTGTAAACGAGGACGGAATGGTTGATGTGAAGGATTGGATAGTCTGAGAGATACGCGATAAAAAATTCGCCGCGCGCGAGCGTTTGTTCGAGCTCTTCGTGCGTTTTCTTCTGATAATTTTTGTTGTGCAGATAAAACATCCGGAAATTTCCCGGCCGCAGATAGGCGACCCAGCCAAGGCCGATGTTTCTTTGCATGAGCCTGGTCTGGGCCTGACTCATTTCGCGCAAATTGCGATAACCGGGAAAGACGACCCGCTTTTCCAGCGGCAATGGATCGTGCCACGGCGGTTTGCGCGTGACCGCGCGAATGCGCTTGTGCAGCTCGCTGTCATCTAAAGGCGGAGACTTCGGATCGAACCGCGCGAATTTGTAAAACTGCTCCACCGTTCGCGTCATCACGAAACAGCGGCGGGTGTAGCGGTCCGGTTTTTTCCTTTCAAAGAAATTGCGGTGGGAAACGATTTTTCCCTGCTCGTAGGCGAATACCGTTGTATTGGCGAAGGCGAGGGAGTCGCGATAATAACTGAAACCTGACGCCGAGCCGGCCTGACTCCCGAAGGAGTTTACGACGGAGGCTAGGCCTAATGTCACAGCAACAGTCACAATCTGACACGCGGTCGTCCTGAACGGAGTGAAGGATCTCACGTAAGCTGGCTGGTCACGCTTAGTCCCTTGCGTGTTCCGCGCTTCGATTGGGAGATTCCTCACTCCATTAGGAATGACATTGCTAGATCGATCCGCCAAAGGACGGATTCGCTGCGGCGAACAATCCCTAAGTGGCATCACCAATTATGAACGCGCGGAACTCGTTTTCGGCTCGGCGAAATTGCCAAGTTTGCGAAATTTTTCGTAGCGCTTCTTGAGGAGATCATCGATCGGCATGGCGATGAGGGGTTCGAGATTGCGCCGCAACGCTATACCGAGGTTCGTCGCCGCCGTTTCATAATCGCGATGCGCGCCGCCTTCGGGCTCATCTACGATTTCGTCGACGACGTCCAGTTTCAACAAATCCTGGGCGGTAAGCTTGAGCGCTTCGGCGGCTTCGGGCGCGTGACGCCGGTCACGCCACAAAATAGCGGAACAAGCTTCAGGACTGATGACGGAGTAATAGGCGTTTTCCAAAATCAAAACGCGATCGGCGACACCGATGCCGAGCGCGCCGCCCGAGCCGCCTTCGCCGATCACGGCGGCAATGACGGGAACTCGCAAATTCATCATCTCGCGAAGATTGACGGCGATCGCTTCCGAGATGTGCCGTTCTTCGGAACCGATTCCGGGAAACGCGCCCGGTGTGTCGATCAACGAAATGACGGGCATCTTGAACTTTTGGGCGAGCCGCATCAAGCGAAGCGCTTTGCGATAGCCTTCGGGATGGGCGCAGCCGAAATTTCGCATCACATTTTCTTTAGTGTTGCGACCTTTCTGGTGCGTTATGACGACGCAAGGTTGCGAATCGAGCATGGCGAGGCCACTCGGCATCGCTTTGTCGTCCGCGAAATGCCGGTCGCCGTGCAGCTCGGTCCAACCAGTGAAACAACGCTCGACATAATCGAGCGCGAAAGGCCGCTGCACATGCCGGGCAATCTGGACGCGTTGCCACGCGCTCAAGTTGCCGTAAACCTGGCGGCGCGTCTCGCGCAGTTTGGCTTCGATCGCTTCCACTTCCGAATCAAGATCGACATCGTGCTCGTGCGAGTGCGTCTTCAACTCCTGCAGGCGCCGTTCCAGTTCGAGGATCGGTTTTTCAAAATCGAGCGGTTGCAAGTCCATCGCGCTAATCAGTAATGGTGACCGGGGTCTTGTTGTTGACAAGACTGCTTAATTCCTCCACATCGGCGGCGGCGAGACCGAGACCTTGGGGAGGCGGAGGCTGAGACAATGCAGGATGCGCCGAATCGGGCACGGAATAAATCGTGTAAGCCTGGTTGCTCAGTCGAATCCAGCGCGTGCTCCCGATGAATTCTTTGGTGCCGAAGCCGACGCGTTTGCCACCATTCCACGCCATCACTTCGGCAACTTTGGTCGTGACTTTGGACGGCTGTTTAGCCGGCAATTTTTCCTCCTGCAAATGGTACTGCTTGAAAAAGCCGCCGTGATTAAGAGCCACGAGTAATTTTGGTTTGCGCTGGACGACAATGGCGAAGTCCGGATGCGAGATGAGCAAATGCTCGCCGATGCGAAGCATCGTGCCGTTCAGATTGTTCATGCGCATGATGAGCTCGGGCGTCGATTTCACCTTGTGCGCGACTTTCTGTAAAACGTCGCCCGGCTTGACAATGTATTCTTCTTTTTCCGGCGACGGTGTGCGCGACAACAGAATGTCGACGTTCACTTCGCCTAACAAGTCTTTGGCTTCCTCGGCGTGCTGGCCGGTCGGATATTTTTGCACGAAAGCGGTGAGGGCGGCGCGCGCCTCGGGAATTTTTCCTTCCTGCCGCAATTTGGCCGCTTCCCGAAATTCCGGCAGAGTCAGGTCCAGCCTTGGTTCGGGGGTCACTTCGCCGCGCTGCTCTTTTCGGGCCTGAATATCTTCTTTGAAAACAAAATTGTACCCGAACCAGGCAGCGCCGCCGAAGATGATGATTGCCAGAAACAGGACGAACAGCCACTTCATGGATTAAATAGCGCGGACGATAATTTTGTCGCGGGCGCGGCGAATTTCCAGCCGCCACGCACTGGAAAACTAGGTCGCTTCCTCGCGTCCCGGGAAGAACCGGTGCCAGAGCCGGCCGATCGTGCGTTCTTCCTCGTTGCTCCAAGTGTAATGACAATCCTGGCAATAAAATTCTTTTGGAATGACTTTCATCGCGCAAAGAAGGCCGACCAACGCCGGGGTTAGGAATTTGCGCGTCATTTGTGGATACTCAATGTTCGACGACCCGCATTGCGGGCAGCGAATGATGGCGGCGGCGACGTCGTGATCGGTCGTTTCCCATTCGATCATCAAATTTTGCACGCGTTCGAAATCGGCGTCGTCCACCATCACTTTGGCGTTGGCCTGCGGGCGCGACATGAACGCGACCTGCTGAAGGTGGCCTTCATTATGAATGTCCGCTTTGATCCCGGCCTCTTGAAAGCGCTGCTTCAGACGCTTCGCCTTGTCCGGCTCGTTGAATGTCGCGATCGTCACCATGGCTTTATTTTGCAGTGCCGCTGCGTCCTTGAGCAAACATCAACTACTGGCCAAGCGCAAGATTCGGCGGCCCTCTCGCTGTAGTGGCCGCCGTCTCGGCGGCGTTACCTGAGATTGCCGTTGGGGACAGCGGCCTCTACAGAATCAGCGCAGATTCGGCGGCGGGAACCAATGGTAGAGC
>Ga0207646_10002844_pt1 | contig 20115 bp, 15 predicted proteins | sample KBSK5502metaG_FD_184343 | JGI IMG/M metagenome (GOLD analysis project Ga0207646, IMG submission 184343) | Corn, switchgrass and miscanthus rhizosphere microbial communities from Kellogg Biological Station, Michigan, USA - KBS K5-50-2 metaG... | ecosystem: Host-associated > Plants > Roots >...
TCCAGATGCTGGAGCACGACATCGAGACGATGCGCTCGCAAGCGTGGCCTGACCTGCTCCGGGCGTATGACCAGGCGGCCGGCCGAGCACGCCTGGCGCCGTTGCTGGCGGGAATCACGGACCAGCGCGGCGTCCAGATCCGCGCCGCCACCGGTGGCGGACGCTGGCTGTGGCTCCAGCTGACCGCCACCTCGATCCCCGACATGAGCGGCCGTCCCGAGCACATGCTCGTCATGGTCGAGGACGTGACCATAGTCCGCGAAGCCCAGGACCGGCTCGCCGAGGCGCTCGACGCCCAGCGCGGCGCCTTTGCCACCCTCGAGAAGCTGGACCGCACCAAGACCGAGTTTCTCTCCATCGTCAGCCACGAGTTCCGGACTGCGCTGACCGGGATCCAGGGCTTCAGCGAGCTCATCCGGGACGGCGGCCTGGAGACGGACGAGGTGCGCGCTTACGGCGGCTACATATTCAATGACGCGGACCGGGTCAACCGCCTGATCGGCGACATGCTGGATCTCGACCGAATGGAGTCGGGCCGGATGAGCATCCGCCTGGCGGACGTCGACATCAACGAAGTCATGAGCGACGTGATGACAAGGGCCTCATCCTCAGCAGCGGTCGTCGCAGAGTTCAAGGCCGAGCTGGATCCTCGCCTGCCCATCGTCACCGGCGATCGCGACCGCCTCGTCCAGGTGGTGACCAACCTGGTCAACAACGCAGTCAAGTACTCGCCGGACGGCGGGACGGTGACCCTTGCGACCCGAACGGACGGCGGATTTGCGCTGATCAGCGTGACCGATACCGGCCTGGGCATCCCGGCAGACGAGATCGAACATGTCTTCGAGCGATTCCGGCGGGTCAGGAGCGGCGCCGCCCAGTCCATCCCCGGGACCGGCCTGGGCCTCACGATCGTTAAGCAGATCGTTGAGATGCATGGCGGCAAGGTCTGGGTCGAAAGCGCGGTTGGTCATGGTTCGGCGTTCCATTTCACCGTCCCACTTGCAACGGAGCACGCGACGCCGTTACAGCGCCGCCATGCCTGAACCGGCTCCGGTTGGCTACAGCTCTTCCGTTGTGCTCGTGGCGGACGACAACGAGGTGGCACAGCGCCTCTGCCGGCGCGTGCTCGAGAAGGCCGGCTATATGGTGCTGATCGCAGGAGACGGTCAGCAGGCGGTCGACATCGCGCTGGCGCAGAACCCGAATCTGATCCTCATGGACGTGGCCATGCCCACCATGGACGGCCTCGAAGCGATGAGGCAGATCAAGGCGGCGCGGCCGGAGATGAGGGTGGTCATCGCCAGCGCCCATTCGATGGCGAGCGACCGCGAGCGCTTCCTCGCCGCGGGTGCCGACGACGTCCTGAGCAAGCCGTTTCGTTTGGGTGACCTGGTGGCGGTGGTGGCCAGGCTGACGGCGAAGCCCAGCGAATAGGTCGACAAGATGAAGGACCTCACCGGGACCAGGGTCGGCAGCTATGAGATCGTCGAGCGCCTCGGCGGCGGCGGCATGGCTGTCGTGTACCGCGCGGTGCAGCAGCCGCTCGGCCGTGAGGTCGCCCTCAAGGCGCTGTCACCCGAGCTGTTCCAGGACGACGGCTTCGTGAAGCGATTCGAGGCCGAGGCGAAGACGCTCGCCAAGCTCGACCACCCGAACATCCTGCCCATCTACGACTTCGAGCTCACCGACGGGATGGCGTACTTGACGATGCCGCTGATCCGAGGCGGCACGCTGCGGGACATCCTCAACCGGGGGCCGTTGGACACGCTATCCGCCTGGCGTTACCTGCGCGAGATCGGCGACGGCTTGCAGCACGCCCACGACGCCGGCATCGTCCATCGCGACCTCAAGCCGACCAACGTCTTGATCCACTCCGACGGACGGGCGATGCTCGCGGACTTTGGGCTGGCGCGAGGCGCCGGACAGCCGACACACCTCACCACCATCGGGCTCGCCATCGGCACGCCCGGGTACATGGCACCCGAGCAGGTCATGGGCCACGAGGTCGATCGCCGAGCCGACATTTACGCGATGGGTGTGCTCACCTTCGAGATGCTCACCGGCCGCCTTCCCTTCATAGGCGCCAACCGGATGGAGGTGGCGTACGCGACCGTCAACGCACCGATTCCATCCGCGGCCAAGCTCAACGCGGTTCTACCGGATGAGCTTGACGTGCTCCTGGCCAAGGTGCTGGCCAAGGATCCGGCGCAGCGACCGCAGAGCGTGAAGGATTTGCTAGCGCAGATGGCCAGGCTGCCACAGCGCCGCACGGCCGCGGGCGCGCCGGCCGTGGCGGGGATCGCGCGCCCTGTGCCGGCTCAGGCTCCCAACCCGCAGCCGGCCGAGACCGCCGCGATGCGCCTCATCTCCGCGCCGCCGCCTCTTCACGGATCCCCCCCGCCGAGCACGGGTTCTTCGAGCGGCTCCTCCGCCATCAGGACGTTGCAGATGATGGGCGTGAAACCCGCGCGCGCACGCGGCCGGTTCATCCTCAACTCCCACGTCGCCAATCTCATCCATGTGGCCCGCGACGTGACCGGGGTGCGCTGGCCCGAGATCGCTTACACCGCGGGGCTGGCGCAGTACGTCGACCAGGACCCACCCAACGACGAGCAGCTGGCGACGCCGGTCGAGTATCTCGGCCGGCTGAACGAGGCGTTCGAAACCATCTACGGCCCGGAGGCGGAGGATCAATTGCGCGCGTGGGGCCGGCGGGCGACCGAGCGCTGGCTGGCCGAGGGCAGGCATGGGATGGGCGGTTCGCGGCGCTTGGTGCCGGGCCGCCAGCGCAAGCTGGCCGGGATCGTCAAATCGTTCAGCGAGGCCATGGACAACGTCCGCGGCGAGCACACGCACGCGTGGCTGCAGGTCGACGAGTTCCAGTTCTGGCTCGTCAACTTCTCGAACATGTTCGCCCTGGGGCGGATCAAGGCGGTGAAGTCGTGCCACGTTTGGGTCGCCACAATCGAGGCGATCCTGCGCTGGGCCGGTCTGGCCAACGATTGGTACGTGGAAGAGGTGGAGTGCGGGTGCGTGACCGGCACCTTCGACTGTGTGTTCGCGATCCGCTCGGTCGAAACCTAACCCGCTCCATTCCGCACGTTTAGCGCCAACGGAGCCCTAGCTGGCATTGCTTTCAGCGCGTTTGGCGCCAACGGTGCGTTTGAGCCGTATTAGGAGAAGGCCCCCCGCCTTGCGGCGAAGGACCTTCAGAAAGGAGGGAGGGCGATCTCAGGCGGGGTGGCCCGCCCTCAGATCTTAACCCCGACCCCGCCTTTCTGGAAACCATGACTTAACGGGCCGGCGTCGGTCCGGCCGCGGCCCGAATTTGGATACAGTCCCCACGTGTCGCGCTTCGCGATCGACGTCACCGCCTGCTGGAGGCCCCAGCGTGTGGGCATGCTCACGGTCGCGGTCGAGCTGGCTCGCGCCCTGGTCGGCGCCCGGGCTCCAGACGATTTCACGCTCCTGTGCAGCCGGGAGCGGCCACCGGCCTTGGCCGATCTCGACTGCGAGGCGGTTCTCGCGCCCTACCGGCACGAGATCGTGCTGAAGGCCCGCTGGCTGCCGATGGTCGAGCCTCAGCTCGGCTGCGACGCCATCCTGTATCCCTACTGGCCAAGCCCGCCGCGGCGCAGGCGGGGCGCGCCGCCGGCGGCGATCTTCGTCCACGACCTCGCTTTCCGCCTCCGTCCCGCCGAGGTGCCGTGGCAGCAGAGGGCGTACTTCGGCACCGTCCTTGGCCCGGCGCTCAAGCAGGCGGCGGCGGTGCTGGTTCCGTCGGAGACCACGCGTCGCGACCTGCTCGCCGCGTACCCCATGCAAGGGCTGGAGGAGCGGGTCACCGTGGTTCCGGAGGGATTGAGTGCGCCCGCCTCAGCGGGCGCGTTACCAGAGGGGATCGAGCCGGGGTTCATCCTGGCCGTTGGCACGATCGAGCCGCGCAAGAACTACCCCCGGCTGCTGGCGGCATACAGGCAGCTCAGAAGCCGGCCGGGCAAGCCCCAGCTCCTGATCGCGGGCCGGGCGGGCTGGGCGTACGGCGACACGCTGCGGAGGATCCAGGCCGAGCCTGGCGTTCGTCATCTCGGCCACGTTGACGAGCCGACCCTGGCGGCGCTGTACGAATCCGCATCAGTGCTCGCGTACCCGAGCCTTTACGAGGGCTTCGGGCTGCCATTGCTGGAGGCGATGGCCCACGGCGTGCCTGCTGTGATCGGTAAAGCCGGCGCCCTGCCCGAGTTGGCCGGCGGCGCCGCAATCGAGGTCGATCCTGAAGACGTGGATGCGATTGCCGCCGGGCTCGAAAAGCTGCTCGTGGACGAGGGCTTGAGAAACAAGCTGAGTGCGGCGGGCAAGGGGCGCGCCGCCGGTTTCACCTGGGAACGGGCCGCCGTCTCGACGCTTGAAATCCTGCGCCGCATCGGCGCGTAGGATCAACCCGATGCCAAATCGAGTGCTGGTGCAGGCCCTCACGACCGGCCGCGCCCGCGACTACGTGCAAATGGCCCGCCCGCTGCTGCGCTCACTCGAGCTCACACACCATTTCGAGCTCGAGGTGGTCACGGATCCGGAGGGCCTGTCGTTTACACGCGGCAGGGTGATCATGGCGGCTTCCGACCAGGCTCTCGCACCGGGCCAGGCCGAAGAGCTCACCGAATTCGTCAGGAGGGGCGGCGGCGTGGTGCTCCTGGGTGGAACCCTGGCCGCGTGGAACATGCAGGGCGCGCTCGGCAAGCTGGCGGGTTGGGCCCCCACCGGTCCCAGTCCGATGACCGAGCTGGTGCTTGGAGTCGAGCCGTCGCATCCGATCACGGAGAGCCTCGGACCGGAGCTGAGGCTCACCGACGAGCTCTACCTGTCCGAAGGCCCGCCGGCAGATGCGTCGGTCCTGCTGCGCACGACGTGGCAGTTCACGGATCAGGTCGTCGCCTACGAGCGTGAGGTCGGTGACGGCAGGTTCATCAACCTCGGGCTGGGGAGCTCGGCATCGACCTGCGAACACTTGTCGTTTCAGAAGCTCGTGCACCGCTCCCTTCTGTTTGCGGCGGGGCAAAGGCCGCCGGCTCCTGTCGGCGTGGGCCTGGTCGGCTATGGGGCGATCGCGCGCGACCACGCGGCATCGATCTCACAGGTCGCAGGACTGCGGCTGAGCGGCGTTTGCGACATCTCGGACGAGAGAAGGGAGCTGGCGTCGCGCGAATGGGGTGTGCCCGCCCACGCGACCATGGGCGCGATGCTGGACGACCCAGCGGTCGGCCTGGTGGTCGTCGGCACGCCACCCGTGGCTCATGCCGAGGCAGTGTTGGCAGCGCTGGCCGCCGGCAAGGACGTCGTGTGCGAGAAGCCTTTCGCGCTGCGTGTGGACGAGGTCGACCGGATGATCGACGAGGCAACCTCGCGCGATCGCGTGTTGACCGTGTACCAGAGCCGGCGTTGGGATCCGGATTACCTGGCCCTTCGCGACGTCGTCCGCTCAGGCCGCATCGGCGAGCTCTTTTACATGGAGTCGTTTATCGGTGGCTATTCGCACCCCTGCGACTTCTGGCACAGCCATGAACCCATCTCCGGCGGGATGATCTACGACTGGGGCTCGCACTACTTCGACTGGATCCTGCAGCTGTTCCCGGATTCGGTGAGGACAGTTTCCGCGCACGCGCACAAACGCGTGTGGCGTGACGTCACGAACTCGGACCAGGTGCGCGTCGACCTCACTTTCGCGAACGGAGCCCAGGCGAGCTTCCTGCAATCCGACATCGCCGGGGCCATGAAGCCCAAGTGGTACGTGCTCGGCACGCGCGGCGCGGTCGTGGGGGAGTGGCGGGATGAGCCTGTGCCGGCGGACTTCCCCGCGCGGGTCAAGGTCCTTCGGCCGGCTGACGGCGCCCGCCCGAACGAGGAGATCCTCGGGCTGCCGGCTCGAGACGAGCACGGCTTCTATCGCAACCTCGCCGACCACCTGGCCTGGGACGAGCCGCTGGCGGTGACGGCAGCCGAAGCCCGGCGCACCGTTGCCGTCATGGAAGCGGCCACCCATTCGATCGCTCGCGGCGGCGCTCAGCTCGAGGTGGACATATAACCGAGCGCATCGGCTGGGGGATCCTGGGCGCGGCGCGGATCGCGGACCGCGCCGTCATCCCAGGCATCGCTGCTTCGCGCAACGGGTGGCTCGTCTCGATTGCGAGCCGGGACCCGGATCGCGCCCGCGAGCTCGGCGGCAAGCATTCTTTCCCCAGGGTCGCCGAGTCGTATGACGCGATGCTCGAAGACCGCGAGGTGGACGCGGTCTACATCCCGCTGGTCAACTCACTGCACCGAGAGTGGACCCTGCGCGCGCTGGCGGCCGGCAAGCATGTGCTATGCGAGAAGCCACTGGGGATGAACGCGGCAGAGGCCGATGAGATGGCGAACGCGGCCCAGAAGGAAGGTCTGCATCTGATGGAGGCGTTCATGTATCGCTTCCATCCGCGCGTCCGCGCGTTTGTTGAAAGCGTGCACGATCCCCTCTACGTGCATGCGCGGTTCGGATTTCGGTTGGACGCGCCGCTCAACTACCGCCTGGTGTCGTCGCTGGGCGGTGGGGCGCTGCTCGACGTCGGCTGCTACGCGGTCAACGCGGCGCGCTGGATCCTGGGCGAGCCCGACGAAGTGTTCGCGAAGCTCATACGCGACGCGTCGAGCGAGGAAGCGGTCGACATGTCCGCGACCGCGCTTCTGCATTTTCCAGCCGGGACGACTGCCTCCGTCTGGGTGAGCTTCGAGTCGCCAGAGGAGCAAGGGCTTATGGTCGTGGAGCGCGAGGGCGTGCAACACATCGACCGGCCATTTACCCCGCGCGACTCCGACAATCCTTATCAGCTGATGGTCGAATCGTTTGCGGACAGCGTCTTCGAGGACCGGCCGGTGGAGATTCTTCCCAGTGAGTCGGTCGCGAACATGAAAGTGCTGGACCGGATTCGCGAGGTCGCGACGGGCAGCCCTTAGTCGTCATCGCTTGAACACCAGGCAGGTGGTGGTGCCATGGGCGAGCAGCTTGCCCGTCCGCTCCGCGATGAGGCGACCTTCGGCGGTCGCGATCGTGCCTCCGCGATGAATGACGGTGCCTTCGCAGCGCACTGGCCCGGTTTCCAGGGTGATCGGGCGGACCAGGTTGACCTTGACCTCGAGGGTCGTATACCCCTCGCCCACCGCCACGGTCGTGTGGACCGCGCAGCCCATCGCGGAGTCCAGGATCGTCATCGCAAATCCGCCGTGGACGACTCCGATCGGATTGAACAGGTGCTCGCCGGCTTCCCCGATGAAAGTCACCTTGCCCTCCTCGGCCGCGCCCCCCGTGAAGCCCATCGTCGCCGTGATCGGCGGCGCCGGCAGCTTGCCTTCGAAGATCGCCCGGATGAACTCAAGGCCGCTCAAGCCGGCGCCTCGCGTCAGCGCTTCCATCGGGTCGTCCCATGTGATCGTTCGAGTTCGAGCCTTCGTTTCCACGTCTTTCATTCGATCACACCGCCTGCTCGAGCTCGACAGAGCGAACCTCAGCCGGCGCCGCGTGGAGATGCCCGATGGCGGCGGCAGCGATCGCGCTCGCGAACGCTATGCCTGCGACGACTTCCCAGCCGCTTCGGAACGAGTCCAGGATCTGCCGCTGCTGGTTGCCGAGAACGGCGATGAGAATCGCCACCCCGAGGGCGATGCCGAACTGGCGCGTCATGCCATAGATGGCGCTGCCGGTGGCGAATCGAGCCGGTGGCAGCGCCGCCGCCACAGCGCTCGCGAGGGTCGGGATCACGAACCCCACGCCGGCGCCGCCGAGCAGCATTCCCGGGAGGACCTCGGTCGCATAGTGCGGCTCGAGGCCGACGTGCGTAAGCCACCAGACCCCGCCGCTCGCGAACAGCAGTGCCCCTGTCGCTGCGACGGCGCGCTGGCCGTAGCGGCCCGCGAGGATGCTGCCAGGCACCGCGAACGCCGCGGCCATGATGGGTCCCGGCGAGATCTGGAGCCCGGCGGTGAGGATGTCCTCATGCCAGACACGGGTCAGGAAGAGGACGTTCGACAGGAGCATGGCGCCGAAGGCGGAGAAGAAGAGGGTGCTGGCGATGTTCGCCGCGCTGAATGCGCGGGAACGAAACAGACCGAGCTCGAGGACGGGTGCTCCGTGGCGCACAGATTGATAAAGGAAGGCCGCCGTCAAAAGAGCGGAAGCCACCAGCAAGCCGAGGACGCGGGCGCTGGTCCAGCCCCACGACTGACCCTGCACGATCGCGAGCATCAAGGCGCTCGACGCGATCACCAACAGCGCAGCGCCCGCGAGGTCGGGGAAGCGCTTGCCGTCGGGATCGCGCGACTCACGCAGCACACGCGTCGCGAAAAGAGCCGTGACCAACCCGATGGGGAGGTTGACCAGGAACACCCAGCGCCAACTCGCCTGCACCAGGAGGCCGCCGATTGGCGGTCCGGCCGCCGCGGCGACCGCGCCGGTCGCCGACCAAACCGCGACTGCGAGCGCGCGCTGCTGAGCTGGAAACTCGGCGAGCAGAATCGCGAGCGACGTCGGCATGAGAATTGCGCCGCCCGCGGCCTGGAGCACCCGAGCCGCGATCAGCCAGGCCGGGCCGGGCGCGGCGGCGCACAGAGCAGACGCAGCGACGAAGGTGACCAGGCCGCCCATGAACCATCGTTTGCGGCCGAGGAGATCGGCCAGGCGCCCGGCCGGGACGAGGAGCGCGGCCATTACGATCGCGTATGCGCTGAGGACCCACGAAAGGGTGGCGTCGCTGGTGCCCGAGAATTCGTGCTTGATGCTCGGGAAAGCGATGTTGACGATGAAGAGGTCGAGGCTGGCCACGAAGGTGGCCACGGAAACGATCACGAGGACTCGGTAACGGTGTGGCACGGGGCCTCCCTCAGCTGGTCAGTAGCTTGATGCTACGCACCCTAGCACAAGGAGTTGCGTGATGCAACTCGATAGGTTATGCTCACTCAATGCTCGGCCGAACCTATGACGCCCAGATCTGCTCGGTGGCCGGCACGCTCGAGCTCGTCGGCGAACGCTGGACGCTGCTCGTCGTCCGCGACGCCTTCATGGGCGCCCGGCGCTTCGAGGACTTCCAGCGGCGCACCGGCGCGGCCCGGAACGTGCTGTCCAACCGCTTGAACACGCTGGTCGAGGATGGCATCTTTCGCAAGATCGCCTACCAGGAGCACCCGGTTCGATACGAGTACCGCTTGACCGAAAAGGGCCTGGACCTCTGGCCGGTGATCGTCGCGCTGGTGCAGTTCGGCGACCGCCACATCTATCCGGGGAGGGCGCCGATCCTGCTCGTGCACAAGGGCTGCGGCGGGGCCGTGAGTCACCACCGGATGTGCGAGACGTGCGGCGCGAAGCTCGGCCCGAGAGACGTCGAAGCGCGACGCGGCATCGGTGGCGGGATGGTCGCAGCCGCCACGGCTTAGCCGGGCCTGCGCTCAGCTACAGTCAGCGCGCCCTATCCTCTTCGGCAAATCGGTCAAGGAGGCGCTGTCACGTCCCAGATCCACGCCACTGTGACGATCGAAACGCCTGTCGAGAAGGTCCTCGAGTTCGTTGATGACCCGGAGAACCTTGCGAAATGTGCCCCGATGGTGGAACGGGTTGTGGAGGTGGGTCGGAGCGCGCGGCGCGTGGGTAATTCATTCCGAGTCATCTACCGAGTACTCGGGATGCGCTTCAACGAGGAATTCAGAGTTATTGGATTCGAGCCCCCGCGCAGGCATACACCTCACCGTCGATTCCAGATCTGGCAAACGTTTCACGGGCGCGTGAGGGGCACTTTCACCTGGACGTTGGAAGCCGAAGGTAACCAGACCTATGCCAGCCTCGATGCCGCGTATCAACTGACGGGCGGCATCTTTGGCAGAGCGCTAGATGCGCTCCTCGTCGAGCGAGCCGTGCAGAAAAATGTCGATCAGATGCTTGAGAACGCGAAGCGGCAGTTGGCGCGTTAAACGATGTTTATGCAGTGAATCGACGGCGCTCACCTAACCCTCAGGTTGACAGTCGCAGGTGAGACTGCTTGGGACAAGCGGCTTTTGGAAGATTGCGGAGTGGCCGTGGCCGCTGCGTTTGTCTTGAGGATCTCAACGATGGCTGGGGCCGTCGCGACGCGACAAGTTCGCCGGTCGCCAAGATATCGATACCTGAAGTTACCATCGCGAATGCAGGATCTGCGGCCCCGGAAATCCGAGGCCTCCCAGGAGCCTAGGCTGCTGTTTTGGGAACGCTCTCTACTGATGGATCGGCAACAGGCTCCGGCGCTGCTTGCGCCTGCACCTTGGCGACCGGGACAACCTGACGGAAGGTCGGGAGTGCAGCCGCCCAGTCCTCGAGCATCGACGCTGCGCGTGAGCTGCCGGTCCTGCGGTGGTGCTCTTCCACGAGCGCATGCAGCTCGGCCTCATCTTCTTCGGGCACCTCGCGCGCGATCACGCTGTCCGCGTTGAGCTGCCGCCACTCGGTCAGGTAGGCGACGCCGCCCGTCATCCCCGCGCCCGCGTTCCAGCCCACCGCGCCGAGCGCGACTGCGACGCCGCCGGTCATGTACTCGCAGAAGTGATCGCCCCCGCCTTCGACCACGGCAGTGGCGCCCGAGTTCCGCACGCAAAATCTTTCGCCGACTCGACCGGCGACGAACAGATGACCGCCGGTCGCGCCGTAGCAGATCGTGTTGCCGGCGAGGACAGGATCGGGTGACGCGTCGTCTGCAAACGGCCGGATGACGATCACGCCCCCGCCCATGCCTTTGCCCACATAGTCCTGCGCCTCGCCTTCGAGCGTCAGCTCCATGCCCTCGTCGAGGAATGCGCCGAAGCTCTGGCCGGCGCTGCCGCGGTAATCGCGCGACTCACCGGCTTCGAATGCGGCACCCACGGTGCGCTGCGAGTTGTCGATAACGCCGGATGGCGGTGGCGGCGCCGGCGCGTCGCCGTTGCGGGGCCAGCTGCGGCGCCGCGGGAGGCTCGCTTCGGATTCGCGGAGGATGAACGAGAGGTCGAGTGCGGATTCTCCGGCCGGCTCGAGCAGATCGACCCTGCCCACGGCGTCGTCAATGGTCGCGATCCCCAGGGCCGCGAGGTGCTCGCGCGTTTCGTCGGCGATGTGGAACAGGTGGTTGACCACGTGCTCGGGCCGACCTTCGAACTTGGCCCGCAGGTCGTCGCGCTGGGTGGCGATGCCGGTGGGGCACGTGTTCAGATGGCACTGCCTGGCCATGTCGCAGCCGAGTGCTACCAGCACGCTCGTCCCGAAGCCGAACTCCTCGGCGCCGAGCAGGGCTGCGATCACGATGTCTCGCCCGCTTCTCAACCCGCCGTCGGTGCGCAGGCTCACGCGCTCGCGCAGGCGGTTCGCCACCAGCACCTGCTGGGTCTCCGCCAGTCCAAGCTCCCACGGAACGCCGGCGTTCTTGATCGACGACAGCGGGGACGCGCCGGTGCCGCCGTCATGGCCGGAGACCAGGATGTAATCGGCGCGCGCCTTGGCGACGCCGGCTGCGATCGTGCCCACGCCCGCCTCGGAGACGAGCTTGACTCCGATGCGCGCCCTGGGGTTGACCGTCTTGAGGTCGTGGATGAGCTGGGCGAGGTCCTCGATCGAGTAGATGTCGTGGTGGGGCGGAGGTGAGATGAGCTGCATCCCCGGCTGCGCGTGCCGCAAGCGCGCGATGAGGCTCGTGACCTTGAGCCCGGGCAGCTGACCGCCCTCGCCGGGCTTCGACCCCTGCGCGATCTTGATCTCGAGCTCGTCCGCGCGCTTCAGGTAGCGCGGAGTCACGCCGAACCGTGCCGAAGCGACCTGCTTCACGCGGTTGTCGCGCCTCCCGCCCTGGTCGTCATAGGTGGCGGGGTCCTCGCCCCCCTCGCCAGAGTTCGAGCGCGCGCCGATCTGATTCATCGCGATCGCGAGCGCTTCGTGCGCTTCTGGCGACAGCGCGCCCAAAGACATCGCGGTGCTCACGAATCGCTTGACGATCTCGGTGGAAGGCTCGATCTCATCCAGGAGCAGCGGCTGCTGCGCGGGCTTGATACGGAGGAGCTCGCGCAGCGATTGCGGGTCGCCCATGCTCGAGAGGCGGCGCCAGTCCAGATAGGCGGCGTGGTCGTTTTCGCGCGCCGCCTTCTGCGCCGCGCGGACTGCAAGCGGGTTGTAGGCGTGATGCTCGCCGGCCTTACGGAAGCGCACGCGCCCGTGGTCGGTCAGCGATGCGGCCTCGACGAGCCTGGGGAGCGCCATCCTTTCTATGTCGCTGAGGTCCGCGCCGCCGATATGCGATGGCACCGCGGGCAAGCAGATCTCCATCACCTCGGCGCCCAGGCCGAGCGCCTCGAGGACCTGCGCGCCGCGATAGCTGGCGACGCACGAGATCCCCATCTTGGCCATGACCTTGAGCAGGCCGGCCTCGAGCGCCTTGCGATAGTGGGTCTCGCCCTCGGCCGCCGCGGCGGCCGCGGTCGCAAGCGCCAGGTAGGGATGGACGGCGCTCGCGCCGATGGTGATGAGGCACGCGACGTCGTGCACGTCGACAACGTCGCCTGCGATGGCGACCAGGTCCCTCGCCATCCGTCCGCCCGCCTTCAGCAGCGATTCGTGCACGGCGCCAACCGCCAGCGCCATCGGAACCGCGATCCTTTGTGGTCCGGCGCGGCGGTCGCTGAGAGCGATGACGCCGCTAGACTCCGACGCCTCTCGACATAGCCGCCGCAGCGCGTCGCGCAGAGACTCGCCCAGCGCGTAAGTGGCATCAAGCACGGTCGCGTCCTCGAGTACGCGGGCCAGCTCGGCTGCACCCAGCACTGGCGATTCCAGCTCGAGCAGCCGCTGTGCACCGGGGATGGCGGGGTGGTGGCTGCGCCGCAGCTCGCGATCGGCGCCGCCCTCCGGCTCGAGCGTGCCATGCCGGGGACCAATCAACACACGGAGCGACATGACCGCTTTCTCGCGGAGCGGGTCGATCGCGGGATTGGTGACCTGCGCGAACCGCTGCCTCAGATAGCCGTATACGCGGCGCGGCGTGCGGCCGAGTGCGGCGATCGGGATGTCGTCGCCCATCGAGAAGACCGGCTCGGCGCCGGTCTCGGCCATGGTCGCGACCACGATCTTGACGTCCTCGGAGCCCCAACCGTGGATCCTCTGCTGGGCCCCGATGTCCTCAGGCGCCTCGACATCGAGGTGGTGGCGTTCGACCGGAACCAGAACGCGGTCGGCGAGGAGGCCGTAGTCGTGGCGCGCGGCCGCGCGCTCCTTGGCCTCGGAGTCCTGGAGCACGGATCCGTCCCGCGTGTCGACGAGCAGCATCTGACCGGGACCCAAGCGCCCTCGCTCCACCACGCTGCCCGGAGCCATCGTCACGACGCCGGCCTCGGAAGCCGCGACCACCAGCCCGTCGCGAGTCCGCTGCCAGCGCAGCGGTCGCAGTCCGTTGCGGTCGAGCGCGGCGCCCACCACCACGCCGTCACTGAAGGCGAGCGCGGCGGGACCGTCCCAGGGCTCGAAGCGGATCGACTGGTAGCGATAGAAGTCGCGCACTGCCGCCGCGAGGTCGCCACGTCCTTCCCAGGCGTCGGGGACGAGGCTCATCAAGGCCTCCGACACCTCCCAGCCGCGCTGGACGAGCAGCTCGAGCGCGTTGTCGAGCGATGCGGAGTCCGAACCTTCCGGCCAGACCGCGCCGCGCAGGTCCGGCTCGAGCTCGGCTTCGCGGGCTCTCATCCACGCGCGATTGCCGGTGATGGTGTTGATCTCGCCGTTGTGCGCGAGCATCCGGAACGGCTGCGCGAGGCGCCAGTCCGGCATGGTGTTGGTCGAGTAGCGCTGGTGGAAGACCGCCAGCCGGCTCTCGCACGATTCATCGCGAAGATCGAGGTAGAAGTCGGCGAGCCGCGTGCCCGCCATCAAGCCCTTGTAGACGACGGTCCGGCTCGAGCAAGACGGCAGGTACATGCGCACGTCTGCGTCTGAAGCACGCCGTTCGGCTTGGCGGCGCGCGAGGTAGAGCCGGTGCTCCCATTCGACCGGATCGAGGTCCGGCTTCGCGATCAGGCCGTGCCAGACGGTTGGCATCGTCGCTCGGGCGCGCTCACCCAGGCTGTCAGGATCCACAGGCACTTCGCGCCAAGCGACCAGCGCCAGGCCGTTGCGCTCGATGGATTCGGCCACGATCGTGCGCGCCCGCGCGTCCCACTCGAAAAGCACGGCCACCGCGAACTCTCCTCCGAGGAGGCGATGCGGGACCTGGATCAGGAGTCCGGCGCCGTCTCCGCTCTTGCCATCGGCATCGAGGCCGCCGCGGTGGGACAGCCTCGCGAGCGCCTGCACGCCGAGCGAGACGGATTCATGGCCGAGATCCGGCGTGGCCACGAAGCCCATGCCGCACGCCGCCCGATCGCCGGGCATCTCCCCAGGCCAGGCGCGGCGCGTGGAAGCGAGTGTGGGGGACACGCTACGAAGCTTACTGAGGGTTGCCGACCACCCCTAGTGTGCAAGCGACAAAACAAATCTGAAATCGTTATGCGGCCCTCACATGCCCAGCAACGCTTGCACGCGCAGCGCCACCGCCAGGTTGAGCCGCGTCTCCGGGTCCTCGAGGTCGACGCCGCTGATCTCGCGGATGCGATCGAGGCGGTAGCGAAGCGTGTTCGGGTGCACGCGCAGCCGGGTCGCCGCCTGCTGCTGCTCGCCCGTCTCCAGGTAGGCGCGCAGCGTCGCCACGAGGCTGCCCTTCCGGGTCCGGTCGTGCTCCATCAGGGGCCCGAGGTGACGGCGGCTGTAGTCAACGAGCCGTTCGTCGGTGACGGCGGCGAGCAGGCCGGTGAGGCCGAGCTCGGGCACCGAGACCACCTGCCCCCAGCGCTTGAAGCGGGCGAGCGAGTCCATCACCGACACGACCTCTCGCTGCGCGGCCGCGACTCCGCCCGGGGCTTCGGTGGGACCGCTGAACCCGACTGAGACCGTGAACCCCGGCTTCCATTCCGCGATCGTCTGCCGGACCTGGATGCCGAGGGCGTGGCCCCGCGCCTGGTGGTCGCCAGGCTCGGTGCCGAGCGGCAGCAACGAGACGACGCTGTCCGAACGTCCCTGGACGAGGGCGCGCGGATAGCTGGTCCGCACGACCCCGGTGACCCTGCGCAGGAACTCGCGCTTCAGGGCCTGGATCGCATCCTCCGAGACCTGGCGGGACTTGTTGAAGCCCCGGAAGTCGTCGATGTCGACGAGCATCACGATGTGGCTGCCGTGCATCGGGAAGCCGAGGTGGCGCGCCCTGCGCTGGGCGGCGGCCTCATCGCCATACGTGCCGTGCAGCAGGTCTTCCAGGAACTCACCGCGGACTCGGCCCTCGACCTCGGAGAGCTCGCGTTCCTTGGCCACCGCCAGGGCCAGGACGAGCGCGGCCTGCTCGATCGCCATGAAGGCAAGCTCCTCGTGGTGCGGCGGGTGATCGAGCACCGAGATGTAGCCGAGCACCTGGTTGGCGGCCAGGATCGGGGCGATCAAGCGCTCGCGCGACATGCCCACGTGGGGGAAGGCAGGCACTTTGACCGGGCCGCGCTTCTGTTCGACCTCGCGGAGCATGCGCTGGATCTGGGGATCGAAAAGGACGCGCTGCGGCGTGCCCTGGCGCTGGATGGTCTCCTTGCGGTGCGGATCGCCTGAGCCACCGGCATGCGCGAGGAGGTGGAAGCTCGCGTCCTCGATCACGACTGCGCTCTCGAGCAGCTCGGCCAACGTGCGGCAGATCTCGTTGACGCCCTTGCCGTCGAGCACGAGCTCCGTGAAACGGCGGTGAATGTCGAGCGAGCGCTTCAGGCGCCAGTGCTCGGCGTTGATGATCCTCTCCAGGAGCGGGGTCATCAGGTCGACCATCTGCACGTCGGCGGCGACCGTGAAGACGGGTACGTTCAGCCGGTCGGCCTCGCTCAGCATCTCGGGCGGCAGCTTGCGGAGGTAGGGGTGGGGCCGCACCACCAGGCCGGCGCCTCCCCCATCGGCGATACGGCCGATGAGGCGCACCTGCGCGTCGCGGTCGTCCTTGATCGGGAACCCGGTTGTGAGCACGAGGTCGCCCGCTCGCGGCTGCACCTCGGGCGTCTCCATCATCCGGACCCATTCGATCGGCCGGTCCAGCCCCTCGGCGCCGGCGACCAGCTTGGCGGTCGCGAAAGCGCCGAACCGCATCGCCTCGCGGACGGTGGGCCTAGGCTCGGTGAGCTCCTCCGCAGCCTTCTTGGTCGCCACAGCGCTCTCATTATGTGTGTGCGCGGGGGACAAGTGCTTCGGCTCGTCTGTTGTGGCGGGGGCACTAGGCCGATTTCGACGCAGTGCGTAATCTGGTTGCGTGACCCACGAAGAAGCCCCCGCTTGCGAGCGCCACGAGTCGTCGGTGCCGATGCAGCTTCGCACCCTGCACTCGGACTCGTCCCGGCCGGACACGGTGGTCGGTCTGTACGAGTGTCCTGAGTGCGGCTACGAGCGCCGGCTCCCGATCCGCACCGAGGACGCCGCTTAGGCGGTCTCCGCGTCGGGGTCGACGGGGTCAGGCTCGCGCCACGCCCATATCGCCGCGGGGAGGGTGGTTCCCAGAAGGCCGGCCCCCGAATAGATCACGAATGCAGTGGCCATGCCCTGATCGCCCGATTGCACCTGCATGGTCACGGCGGATAGGAGCCAGGCGACGAGCGCCACCGGGGCGAAAATCTGAAACGCTGTGCGGAACGCCAGGTTCCGGTTCTGAACCAGCCGTTCATCAAGCCCTGAATCTCCCGCGAGCACCTCTCGGCTCAGGAACGTCCTGCGGCTCAACAAGATGAGCGCCCCCAACGTAGAGGCCAGCGGAGCGACCGGTACGACCGGGAAGATCGAATCCGGAGGGGTCAAGAGCTTAGAAAGGATTGCGACCAACACCCAGCCGCCGTAGACAACAGCGACCAGGCGCCGGCGCGAGCGGCGACTTCCCACCCGGTCCAGGTAGGTCGGTATAGGCCACGCGGCGATGATGTCCTCGGCCGGCACGCCGCGTCGCAATTGCGCGGCGAAGTACCTCGGAGGGATGCCCCTCCGCTTCATCTCGGCCGCCAGCTCTTTGAGATTTTCCGTCATGCCGACTCCTCCTTCCTGTAGAGCTGGCTGCTCATCGGGGCAAACGGCGACCGCGCGAAGATGGCCTCGATCGGGAGCCCGAAGAACTCGGAGATCTTGAAAGCCAGCTCGAGGCTGGGGTTGTAATCCCCACGCTCCAGGTAGCCGACGGTCTGGTAGTTGATCTGGAGGGCTTCGGCGAGTTGCTGCCGTGACAGCCCTCGCTCAACTCGAAGGACCGTAATCCTATTCCAGATCGAAGGACTCATGCCACGAATTATTGCACAGCTACAACGAAATGGAGTGCAATTCAATAACCGAGCGTCGACCCCTGTTTGGCCCTACGCCCTGGGGGTGGTTTTCGGGCCGGCCTCGGGCAAAGTCAGGTTGTGCACGACGAGCTCATCGATCTCGAGGCGTCGGACGCGGGCTCGGCCGATCGCCAGGCGACCGACCGCGACGGCGCCGATCGCGAGCGCGCCGAACGCGACCGCGCCCACCGCCATCGCCCCCAAGGCATTCGCGGCTCCACGCAGTTGGTCGCGCCGTGGATGACGGCGGACATTCGCGAGCGAGCGCGCCTGACGGCTGAGGCGAGCGGCCTGGTTGGCGATGCTCAGGCGGGCCAACTACTTCCCCGCGATCAGCTCGCGCAGGACCAGCGGCAGGACGCCGCCGTGGTGCATGTAGCCGACCTCAGTCTCGTTGTCGACGCGCGCATGCGTCCTGAAGGTCGTCGATTCGCCATCGTCGGAAGTGGCCACGACGTCGACCGACTGACCGGGCGTGATCGCGTCGATCCCGCGGATGGCGAATACCTCGCGACCGGTTAGCCCGAGTGACTGCGGGGTCTCGCCAGGGGCGAAGACAAGGGGCAGGATGCCCATCCCGACCAGGTTCGAGCGATGGATGCGCTCGAAGCTCTCCGCGATCACGGCGCGCACTCCGAGCAGGAGCGGACCCTTCGCCGCCCAGTCGCGCGAAGAACCGGATCCGTACTCCTTGCCGGCGATGACGATCAGGGGCACGCTCTCCGCGCGATATCGCTCGGATGCTTCATAGATCGTTAGCTCGTCACCGCCCGGGAAGTGCCGCGTCCAGTACCCCTCTCGCTCGACGAGCTGGTTGCGCAGGCGGATGTTGCCAAAGGTGCCGCGCGCCATCACCTCATGGTTGCCGCGACGCGACCCATAGCTGTTGAAGTCCGGTTTCTGCACGCCATGCTCGATGAGGTACTTACCTGCGGGGCTGTCGGCAGGGATCGCGCCGGCCGGCGAGATGTGGTCCGTCGTCACCGAGTCGCCGAGCACGGCGATCGCGCGCGCGCCGGTGACATCGGTCAGGCGCTGAGGCTGCGGCGCGAAGCCCTCGAAGTACGGCGGCTCCTTGACATATGTGGAGTCAGGATCCCACTGGAAGATCGGTCCGGTGGGCGCCGACATCTTCTTCCAGTGCTCGTCACCGTCGAAGATGCGCGAGTACTCGCGCTTGAACATGTCCTGCTGCACGCATCGCTGGACGACTTCGTTGACCTCCGCCGGCGACGGCCAGAGCTCCGAGAGCATCACGGGCTTGCCGTCGCGGGTCTTTCCCACCGGGTCCTTGGTCAGGTCGATGTGGACGGTGCCCGCCAGCGCGTAGGCGACGACGAGGGGCGGCGAGCCGAGGTAGCTGGCCTTGACCAATGGGTGGATGCGGGATTCGAAGTTGCGGTTGCCCGACAGGACCGCGACCACGCTGAGGTTTTCCTTCACGACGGCGGCTTCGATCTCGGGCGTGGCCAGCGGGCCGGAGTTGCCGATGCAGGTCGTGCATCCGAAACCGACGAGATAGAAACCCAGCTTCTCGAGCGGCTCCATCAAGCCGGCGGTCTGAAGGTAGTCGGTCACAACTCGCGAGCCGGGTGCGAGGCTTGTCTTCACGTAAGGGTTCACTTCGAGGCCGAGCTCAACTGCTTTCTTCGCGAGCAGTCCTGCGGCGACCATGACCGAGGGGTTGGAGGTGTTCGTGCAGCTGGTGATCGCCGCGATGACTACGCAGCCGTCCTCCAGTCTCTTCGCCGGCTTCGCCGCGACCGCGGTGGCAGAGCGTCCGTTCACGGGGCCGCCTTCCCCAGACAACTTCGAGAGCGCGTCCAGATCCGGGCGCGGCCCATTTCCGAAAGCCGCGGTGAAGCTTTCCCACACATGGGGCAGAGGCGCGCGATCCTGCGGGCGTTTCGGGCCCGCGAGGCTGGGCTCGACCTTCGTGAGGTCCAGCTCCAGCAGCTCCGAGAATTTCGGAATCGCGCTGCCGTCGATACGAAACAGTCCCTGCTCTTTCGTATAGCGCTCGACGAGCTCGATCTGCTCGCGGGGTCGGCCGGTGACGTCGAGGTAGCGAAGGGTCTGCGCGTCGACAGGAAACAGCGCCGACGTGGCGCCGTACTCAGGGCACATGTTGCTGAGCGTCGCGCGGTCGGGCACCGACAGGCTTGAGAGCCCGTCTCCGCAGAACTCCACGAACTTGTCGACGACGCCGTGCTTGCGGAGCATCTCGGTGAGCGTGAGCACGAGGTCGGTGGCGGTCGATCCGGCGGGCAGCGCTCCGTGGAAGCGCACGCCGACCACGATGGGCGAGGCGAGGTATGCGGGCTGGCCGAGCATCGCCGCCTCGGCCTCGATGCCGCCGACTCCCCATCCCAGCACGCCGAGCCCGTTGACCATCGTGGTGTGCGAGTCCGTGCCCATCAGCGTGTCGGGAATCGCGAGCTTGCGGCCCTTCGCGGCACTGCGGACCTGCACAACCTTGGCGACGTACTCGAGGTTCACCTGGTGGCAGATGCCCATGCCCGGCGGCACCAGCGAGAAGTTGTTGAAGGCTTGCTGGGCCCAGCGCAGGAGCGAATACCGCTCGCGGTTGCGCTCGATCTCCTTCTCGATGTTGCGTGTGTAGGCGTCTCGGAATCCGAACGCGTCGACCTGCACCGAGTGGTCGATGATCAGGTCGACCGGCACGAGCGGATCGAC